>Ga0208043_1001271_pt1 | contig 9839 bp, 9 predicted proteins | sample Sb_taG_12_FD_187710 | JGI IMG/M metagenome (GOLD analysis project Ga0208043, IMG submission 187710) | Peat soil microbial communities from Weissenstadt, Germany - Sb_50d_9_AC metaG (SPAdes) (version 2) | ecosystem: Environmental > Terrestrial > Soil > Wetlands > Peat | place: Germany: Weissenstadt... | reverse complement strand
GAGGCAAGGCAAAGGACTGACAGGATCAAACCAGCGCGGAACAAGGGATCACCCCCGTTCTCGGTTCACAAGAAGGCAATTATAAGCTGATGCCAGATCGGCCGGTGAGGAAGTGGCGGCCGGCATCAATCGCACCTGGCCGGAGTCACCGGCCAAACGCCGGCAGGCCGGGTGTAATTCCTCGGGGCGAAAAGATGGGCACCCTCGAGGAGAAGCTATTCTCAGTCTACGACGAGAACTCAGCACGGATTCAAACAGATAGGCAGTTTTACATTTATCTGCCTACCCGCGCAATAGATACGTCGTTGCCGACGCGCAGTGCCAGGCATGGTTCAACAACGCCCGTTTTCGGGTAACACTCGGGATGCCAGCGTGGACCCCGATAGGTCCCGCGTTGGAACGGGTTTACGCGACTCCCTGGATCTCATTCTCCTCGGTCGTGTTTCTCTGCTCCGTATTCGTCTCTCCGTGATCTCTGTGCTCTCCGTGGTTCCAAGATCTTCATGTCTTCCTGAATCATCTCCGAGGTTGAGTGCCCCGGCCCGGCCCTGCGGTCGTGGCAGACTGGCGCAGTTGAGTTTACCGCAAAGATTGGCCGTCTGGTGGGTCGCGCTACCAGGGCGGCCGGTGAGCTGTCGCGGCCGGCACCAATCGCATCTTGCCTGGGTCACCGGCCAAACGCTGGCAGGCGGGGTGTAATTCCTCGAGGCGAAAAGATGGGCACCCTCGAGGAGAACCAATTCTCAGTATACGACGAGAACGCAATACGGATTCAAACAGGTAGGCAGTTTTACATTTATCTGCCTACCCGCCCGATAGATACGTCGTTGCCGACGCGCAATTCCAGTGCCATGGCAGGGGCTCGCAATGGCATGCCGCAAAGTTGGTCTAGCACAAGCTGCGCTTCCATCCCGATTTCATTGCGCCGTTTTCCCCACCTTGCGAAGGGGGGGGTTAGGGGGGGTGGTCCGCGGGCACGACCAGTCACTAGGCCGGGCACTGGGCGGGGACCAACAAGCCCAGCTTGCGAGAATTCGGTCTGAAGCCCAGGAGGTATCGCCAGGACCACTCGGTGGTTGCTGAACCGGACCCTTTGGGCGAAATCGGCCAACCGCGTTTACTCTGTGTTACAAAGTAAGTGGCCCATCCGCGCTCCCTCCGTGCTTCGAGCCAGTGGACCCGACGGAAAGAGATGGAAATGATTGAGAATCGTCAGAACAAGGCCGATTGCTCGGGTGTTTGTCGTTGCCAAATAACTACTTATGACAAAGAATCGGAAATCTCACGAGGGGCCTTGAGCGGCACCGAAACCTCAGGAATCTCTACTTTTTCCTACCAAACGCCCGTCCAGTACCGGTGAAAGTGGCTCCTCTGCAAGCTGACGTTGGTGCCACAAAGTGGATGGCCCATCCCGTCTTTCCGCTCTGCCGTCTGCCGGACCGCAGATTTCCCGCCGGGTTCCAGGTTGGAGACCTGTCCTGCGGTCGGCGAGGTGGCAAGGTCAGGAGACGTTGCCACAACTTGGTCCGTGATTGCGAAAATTCCGGGAGATTATTCGCGGCCTGTTCCTAAACGGCGGGGTCAGGAGAGCCTCGCCGAACGAAGAGCGAGTGGCCAGTAACGGGTGGCCAGTGAAGCCGAAGGGACGGGGATAACGCCTCACGCCTCACGCCTCACGCATCAGGCGATCCGCACTGTTCAGTTACCGGGATCTCGGCGCGGCTCCGGTCGGAGCATCACCACGAGCGAGGGCTTCATCGGTTCGCTCCAGGGCTCGTTGCGCAGTGGGGTCGTTCGGGCGGTAATGGATCCCGACCATGGCATCGTCGTGGGCCTCTTTCGACCGTCCCCAGGCCAGCAGCCAGTCGATGAGCAAGTTGCGCCATTCCACTCGAACGGGTTCCAGGACCAGGGCGGCGCGCATGCGTTCGCAGGCTTGATCCCTGTTGTTCAGCATCGCGTACGCCTGGGCTTCCAGGCTGAGTCGCTCGGCTTCAGACAGGCCGCGATCCTCGGGTAGATGTGCCACGGCCGCCTGGAGGAAGGAGTCCCGGGTGGCATGGTCAGCGGGAGCGGAATACAAGCGTTCGGCGAACCGCAGGGCGCTTCGGCCGGACGGGACCACGTCATCGCGGATTTTTTCGGGAGGTAACACCGACGAGGAGAGGTCAGCCACCTCGGCCCAGTTCTCGTCCCTTACCTCCAGGCTTCTGCGCCAGAACCGGGCGGCGAGCTCGAGCTCGTCGACTTGAACCGCCACAAGTGCTGCGAAGTTCAGAAGTTCGCTGTCGGCCCCGGCCAGACGCAGGCCCCGCTTCAGATACTCCGCGGAGGAATCACCGTGCTCCAGCAGGTAGTTGAGGCTGGCCAGGCCCACCTGCGCATGGGCCGAGACCACTCGGCAACGCCGGGCCTGGAGGAAGCAATGCGCTGCCGGGACCAGGCAGCGGCGGATCGGTTCCTGCTCGAGCATCTCCTTGATCGGCACCGTGGGCTGACCGCCTCTCTTACTGGTGAGGTGACTCAGCAGCCAGAGGGGATTGGCCATGACGGCCGTCCGCTTCGGGTCGTTCAGTTGCGGGGAGATCAAATCCGCGGTCATTGCCTGGTAGAGTCCCAGGTAGGTCTGAGCGAGTCGAAGATGCCCTTCCGCCCAGTCCGGCTGGATCTGAAGGGCGGCTTCCAGAGCAGTTCGCATGAGCTCCAGGTCGGTCGCCGACAGGTCAGGGATTCGAGGAGACGGTTGAAAGGTACCCGGCAGGGGAAGGCCGGATCGGGAGACCAATCGTTCGACCTGAAACGGAGCGAAGCTGCGGGTGGCGACCACCAGGCCCAGCACCGCCGGGCCAGACAGAATCAGGGCCGTCGACAGTTGCCGCTTGCGGGAAGTGGGTGCGGGTGCGGCCCGAGTGCCGGGCGCAGGCGCCTCCAGCCCCAGTCTGACCAGGTAGCCGGCGACGACCAAGGCGGGGACCCCAACGCCGGGAACGTGTGGGCCGAAGTCACTCAAGCTTTGGAAGGCCAGGGCCAGCAGGCCGAAGATCCCTCCCACCACAGCTCCCCGGTCGCGTGCGCTGGGAGCCGCCACCAGGGCTCGGATCGCCAGCCGGCCGATCCCGACCAGGAAAGCCAGCCCCAGACCGAGACCCAGGAGCCCACCCTCGGTGAGCAGGTCGACATACTCGTTTTCACCCCGGGCGAAGACAAAACCGTGATCGCGGTCGAAGAAGGGGGCCGTCGCTGCGGCAAAAGTCCCCAGGCCCGAGCCCCAGAACGGGTGCTCGCGCCAGGCTCTCAGAGCTCCGGCCCAGATGGTGAACCGGATCGAGTAGCCCTCGGGTTCCAGGATCGTGGCGAGGCGCTCCTGGTACGGCAGCGAGTTGCCGAGAACCAGTAAGAGCAGGGCAGACATCGCCAGAATCACGGCCACTGTGGCCGCCAGGCGAATCCAGGCCGTGAGCCGACCTGAGCGCATCAGAAGCCCCACAAGGAGAGTCAGTGTGGCGGACGTCATGGCCAGGAACCCCCCCCGCGATTGCGAAGTGACGATACCCACAACCAGCACGCCCGCGGCGTAGGCGGCCCAGAGGTGCCCCCCGCTCCCGCCCCGCAGGCGATTCAGGAAACGAACCTGAAGACTCTGAGGGGAACGGCCCCCAGAACCACGGAGCAGACCATCCTGGCCCAGAGCGAGTAAGGAGCCGAGGGCGAATCCCAGCCCCAGGTTGAGATACTCGGCGAAATGGCTGTGGCAGGCGAACGGTCCCCCGGACGACCAGGCGCTGCCGTTCGGCAAAGGGCGAATCCAGAGCAGGCTGCCATTCCAGGTTAGCGCCTGGACCAGGCCGACAAGGGCCAGCAGGGTCGCATTCCCGGCGAGTACCAGCCCCAGTCGTCGCAGCCCCGCGAAGCCGCTGGTCAGCCCGAGCACTGCTTGGAATAACACCCAGGCCGCCGCCAGCCCGACCGCTGCCTGGACCGTCATCCCTGGTTCGAGACTGATGGTGTGCGGAGGAAACGCGACGGGGGCTGCTGGATCGCCGTGCACGACCTCGGGTTGGGCTGGTAAAAGATCACCGCGAAGGGCCGCGGTCACCGGGTCGAGCCACCCCAGGAAACCCGCGGGCAGAGACGTTGACTGTGCGATGGCGAGGATAGCTAGGCCACCCAAGGCCAAACTGGGCAAGCAGTTCAGACGTCGCATCGGGTTGATGCCCGGCCTGGTGAACATCGCCAGCGTCCCGAGCAGCGCGATCCCCAGCGCAAGAGCGAGCTCCGCCCATGCATCGACAGATCCAAAGGCCCACGGAGCCAGGCACGCCATGCCAAGGACGATAATCTCGGAAAAGGTGAGGCGACTTCTCATTGTTGTGTCCTAGGCTAGGGATAGATGCCTTCCAGCAGGGATCGGAGGATTCGCGCCGATCAGAGTCCGGCTTCCATCACAGGCCTTTTATATTTCCGTTGGTGTGTTACCTTCTTAAGCTAGTCGAAGGAGGACATGAAAGAAAGAGCGAAGCGTCGCACAGTGCAAGTTCACAAAGGTGTGTCAGAAGGAGGGGAGGTCATCGGCCGAGTCTCCTTCACTTTCGACGAAACAAGGCTTCTATTGGGGATCTCTTGGCAAAACGAGACTTGTGAGAGAAGAGACGAGGATCTCGCAGGGCGAGCGTCTTTTCAATCAAGTCGCCGTCTCCTGGATTCCCGCCGGAGAGACAACATGATGAACCGACTACGGACAGCTCTAGTGAGCGTCACTGCAGTCGCGGTCGCGATGATGGTGCTCGGTTCCAATGCCCGAGCTCAATCGGTTTCCACCGCGTCTCCGCAAAACTACCTGACGTTCCTTCAGGGGTTGCCCGAAATGAAAAATGGTAAGCCTTGGACGCGGGGATTAGGCTCCCTGGGAAAAGAGGCCGCCGAGGGTGAGTTTCTGATGCAAGAGGGTGAGTTTCTGATGCAGCTATTAAGCACCCTGGAAATGATCCCGCAAACTGCCACCCTCTACAATGAAGAGTTGAGCGTCTTTTCTATGATCCAGAACAACATCAACGCCCTTCTAGCGATAGAGGCGAAACTGCCTCCGCAGGCCTTCGAGACGGAACTAAACAGTATACAGGCACTTGTCGTGAAAGAAAGAGGGGTCGCCACGCCCGTTCGGTAACCGCGTTGGGCCGCCGCTCGGGCGGCACCGGTACTCCTTCGGCCGAGCATCGCCCCGCCTGCAACGCGTGATCCGAGAATAGGGAAGTCCGCGATCGGCGTGCACAGAAAGCCGGCCACACCCCTTGAGCTGCTCAGCGATCTTGGATCGCGGAGCCCGGCAACAACTGGCTGATTCACGGAATCGAATTCCGTTGCATCTTCCCGCGGTGAAACTCCGAGTCGATCGAGTCTCACCGCGATGTTCGCTCCCCGCCTTCAGTCACCCCAAGTTCTCGAGCGATCATGACGTCAGAGGAGCGACTGAGAGCTCCCTCCGAGGGCTTCATTCCATCCATGGACTGTCGTCCATTGCCATCCTACCGAAGTGACATGGAAGCATGAGAATCTCAGGGAGCAGTGAGGCTCGATCTCGATCATCATGGTCGGGGAATAGTCTGGGAATTGACACCCCTGACCTCAATGTGGAGGGGAAGTTCGTGCTGTATCATTCGACAAACGGGGCTCCGTCGCTCTCCGCGACTTTAGCGATCGGCAGCAACGGGAGCTTAGAGCTCGCAGACAGCGGACTTTGGTGGAAAGCACAATACGAACGGCTTCTCCGTTTCGGCTTTCGCCGCCGGATCGACCTGATCATCGCGGCTCATGTTGGTGTCTTCGCTGCGATCTACCCGCTGGCTTTTCTGGTCCGATTCGACTTACATATCCCGCCGGGAGTGTGGCGTTCGGCGATCGCATGCCTGCCTCTCGTGGTCGGGATCAAAATGGCAGCCTTCATGGCGTTTCACAGTCACCGTGGTTGGTGGCGATATGCCACCTTCGCCGACTTGATCAAGCTTGCGCAGGCAGCGACTCTCGGCTCCGCCACCCTCCTTGTCCTGAGCCGTTGTTCCCTCACCGGCTCCGCCATCCCGCGCTCCGTCATTTTGATCGACTGGGCGGCGACCTTCATTGTGATCGGTGGGATTCGTGCCGGTGCGCGGCTTGTCCGTGAGGACATCTGCCAGTTGATCGCAACCAAGCAGCCCCGGCGGTCGTTGGTCGTGGGCACGGGCGACGCCTCGGTCGCACTCATTCGAGAGCTCCATGACCTGCCCCGGCTGGGTTTCAAGGTAATCGGCATCCTGGATTCCGATCGTTCGCTACGAGGGACTTACCTCGCGGGACTGAAGGTGGTCGGATCCCCGGACCAGCTCAAGCGCATTGCTTCACAGTACCGGATCGAGACTCTTCTGATTCCGACTCCGGCCGTCTCGCCACGAGAGGTTCGGAGTCTTGTCACTGCCTGCAACGAAATAGGCGTCAAGGTACAAGTTGTCCCCGGAATTGATGACCTGGTGAGTGGTGCGGTTACACTTCGTCCGCGGGATGTGAATATTCAGGATCTTCTCCACCGCGATCCAGTCCACCTCGACGGAGAGGCGGTCGGTCGCTTCCTTCGGGACCGGGCAATTCTGATCACGGGAGCAGCAGGAAGCATTGGCTCTGAGCTCTGTCGCCAGGTACTGGCTTTCCAACCCGGACGGCTCATTCTACTCGACCATTGCGAGAACGGTCTGTTCCACCTCAAGCGAGAACTCGAGGCACTGGCCTCGGACGCCGAGGTGATTCCCCTGATCGCTTCGATCAGGGATGCGTCTCGCCTTCGCTCCGCTTTCGAAGAATTCCGGCCCGACGTGATTCTCCACGCAGCCGCCCACAAGCATGTGCCGTTGATGGAAGCCAATCCGGGAGAGGCAATCAAGAATAACGTCTTCGGGACCCGGACCCTGGTCGATGAGGCGGTCCGTTCCCGTGTCGAGGCGTTTGTCATGATCTCCACCGACAAGGCCGTGCGTCCGACGAGCGTCATGGGCGCATGCAAGCGTCTGGCTGAGATGTATGTGCAGGCCCAAACTCAGCGATGCTCCAGCCGCATGGTCACGGTCCGGTTCGGCAACGTCCTGGGATCCAATGGCAGCGTTGTCCCGCTGTTCCAGGAGCAGATCCGCCGCGGGGAGCCGGTGACCGTCACGCACCCCGAAATGACCCGCTACTTCATGACCATCCCCGAGGCGGCGCAACTGGTCCTCCAGGCTGGTGCCCTGGGCCAAGGGGGAGAGATTTTTGTTCTCGACATGGGTGAACCAGTCAAGGTCTTGGACCTGGCAAACGACCTGATCCGCCTTTCCGGTCAGCCGGAAGATGAGGTCGAAATCGTCTTCACGGGCTTGAGGCCGGGCGAGAAGCTCTTCGAGGAGCTGTACGATGCGAAGGAAAAGCAACTTCGTACTCCACACCCCAAGATTTTTCGGGCTCAGAATCACCCCTGCGACCCGAACCGTTTAATAGCTCAGCTCGAGGGCCTGGCCGCTGTGGTCAACAGCCCTGCCGAGGAGGTAATCGATGCCCTCAAAGGTATCGTGCCTGGGTACAGGGGCCGCCAGCCAGGCAAAGAACCGAGTCCCGCCAAGCTGGCCGGCCTTGCAGTGGCAGATCCCGTCATCAGGGCTTCCGATGGCTGCCGGGATGGGAAAGCCGCACGATCTCTGCAACTGGCGTGGTGACCACTCCCTCGAGAGTCTGGAGTCCCCGGACTTGATCGGAAGCAAGCGCAATCTGGCCTGCGAACAGGCTGCTGGAGAGTTCATTGCCTACCGGGATGACCACGATTGGTACGCATCCGACCGCTTGTGCCACCAGGGCGCGAGCGGGACCGCTGGCTGCGGCGAGCCAACCGATGACGGATTCCGGAAAGATGGGCCGGCGCCGGATCAGCCGCCGGGCGATCCTGGCGGGGGCCGGCGCGTTTGTGGTATCGCCGTTCGCCGCGGCCGCGTGGGGGTACGACCCCGATTGGCTGGAGGTGCGGCGATACGCGGTCAGCGTCCCTCGCCTGGACCGTGTGACCCGGGTGGTCCAGGTAAGCGACCTGCACGCCGACCAGGACGGGTCGTGTTCCCTCAAGCTGCGTGAGCGAGTGGCGGAGGCGGTGCGCCGTGAGTCGCCCGACTGGGTCTTCGCCACTGGCGATTACATCACCCGGCCGGGTGATTCGATCGAGGAGGCCACCTCGTGGGTCGCCGGTCTCGACGCGCGCGAGGGCGTTTTCGCCGTGATGGGCAACCACGACTCCCCACCGGTGAAGGCTGCGCTCGTGGGCAAGGGCGTCACCGTACTGAGCAACGCCTGGTCGCGGGTGAGCGGAATCGCTGTCGCGGGGGTCGGCGACCTGAGCCGGTGGCCGCACGAGCCGCGGAAGGTGCTCCGGACCGTCCCGCCCGGAGTGGGTATTGTCCTGCTGGCGCACCAGCCCGACTCCTTCTGGTCGTACGACGTGCCGGTCACACTGCAGCTCTCAGGGCACACCCACGGGGGGCAGGTGACCTTGCTCGGCACTATCCCCGCCCCGAAGATCCTACCTTTGCTGAAGCCCTTGTTGATGAAAGTGCCTGCCCTGGAGCCCGTGGCCAGAGAGTCCTTTCTGGAAACCCGCCGCGGAGCCTGGGCAGGGTTCTTCGACCGCCCCGACGGGTCGCGGCTCTACGTGAACCGGGGGCTCGGGCGGTTCAAACGTCTCTCGTTCTACTGCCCGCCCGAGCTGACCGTCTGGGAGCTCAGTCCGGCCTGACGCCGCGGCCCGCCCCGGCGTGGATAAGGGGGCGGGACTCGTTTTGGGGCTCATCGTTCGGGCTTACGAGGTCTTCCCCGAGGACGGAAGGTCGATTCCAGGCCGAGCTGCGCAGTGATCCGGAGGCGCCAAGGCTCGCTGCCATACGGCTGGCCGCGCTGCACGCAGCGCCGTAACGCCTCGAGGTCCCCTCGACCCTGCGCACGATTGACCCGCCGCAACCAGTCGCTCGGTCGCGTCATCGGCCAGGGGCTCAGTAGCCCGCGAGCCTCTTTGTCGCCACAATGACGCCGCCAGGCGCTTGACCAGCGCCAATCCTGAGCCCGTTGTACCAGATTGGCACGCACCGGGTTGCGCTCGACGTAGCGGAGGACCGAGTACAGGTGCTCAGACAACTCCACCGGGAACGACCTGAACCGGCCCTGGTACAAATGGCCCGTCCCCGACGTCTGACGCTGGGCGTGCCAGCGTTGCGTGTGCGTCCCGGTGAGCCAGCGCAGAAACTCCGAGACCTGCCGATCCTTCCCGTCCTCCGGCCAGACCACCAAGTGCCAGTGATCGGGCATCACGCAGTAGCCCAGGATGCGCAACGGCTCGCGCCGGAACGCCTCCTCGAGGACGCGCTCGAAGGCGGCATACTCGTCCTCGCTGGAGAACATCTCGACGCGCGCATTGGACCGATTGAGCACATGGTAGACGAGGCCGCCTTGAATCGATCGCGCGCGTCGAGCCATGACCGGAAGATAGCGACAGTCGCTCCGAAAGTCAAGAAAACGACTCCGGGACTCTTATCCGTCCCCAAGAAAACGATTCCCGGACTCTGGATCGGTCCCCAGATCGTCAACTGGCACGGCAATGGCTTCCTTCCCTGAAAGCCAGGGATCGAAATGCGGCCACCCAGCTCGAGCGGTTCATCGTGGAGTTGCAGAAGACCCTCGCGACCATGACCGCTCACTACTGATGCGATGCGCGAAGAGGTTGACCGGCGTCAATCAAGTCGCGCCGGCATCCGGTTACGCCACGTCACCTGCCCGACTGGCTTCTCAGGGAGACCATGTCTTGGTTA
>Ga0208043_1001269_pt1 | contig 9846 bp, 6 predicted proteins | sample Sb_taG_12_FD_187710 | JGI IMG/M metagenome (GOLD analysis project Ga0208043, IMG submission 187710) | Peat soil microbial communities from Weissenstadt, Germany - Sb_50d_9_AC metaG (SPAdes) (version 2) | ecosystem: Environmental > Terrestrial > Soil > Wetlands > Peat | place: Germany: Weissenstadt... | reverse complement strand
TCGTTTGAGTCGCTGGTCTTTTCCATGGCGTCGAGGAGTCGGTCGGCGATCCGCTCGGCGGCCGGTGCGGGCAGCTGCGGCGCCACCGCCCCAAAGCTCTCGGCCGGCCGACTCAGGACGTCTGAGTCGCTGGTCTTTTCCATGGCGTCGAGGAGTCGGTCGGCGATCCGCTCGGCGGCCGGTGCGGGCAGCCGCGGCGCCACCGCCGCAAAGCTCCTGGGCAGCTGCCCCAGGTCCCATGAGCGGCTGATCTTGTCCATGGCGTCGAGGAGTCGGTCGGCGATCCGCTCGGCGGCCGGAGCGGGCAGCCGCGATGCCTCCGCCGCAAAGTACCCGGCCAACTGGTCCAGGAAGTATGAATAGCTGGTCTTGGCGATGGCCATGGCGTCGAGGAGTCGGTCGGCGGCCCGCTCGGTGGACGGGGCGGGCAGCCGCGACGTCACCGCCCCAAAGTTCGCGGCCAGCCGACTCAGGACGTTTGAGTCGCTGGTCTTGTCCATGGCGTCGAGGAGTCGCTCGGCGATCCGCTCGGCGGTCGGGGCGGGCAGCCGCGGCGCCATCGCCGCAAAGTTCGCGGCCAGCCGACTCAGGACTTTTAAGTCGCTGGTCTTGTCCATGGCGTCGAGGAGTCGGTCGGCGATCCGCTCGGCGGCTGGGGCGGGCAGCTGCGGCACCACCGCCTCAAAGTCGAGGAGTCCGGCGATCCGCTCGGCGGCCGGGTAGCGCGACTGCGGCGCCGCCACAAATTTCTTGACCAGCCGCTTCGATTCGTCTGAGCCGCTGGCCTTGCTCATGGCAACGAGCAGCTCTTCAGCGATTCGCTCGGCAGCTGCCGCCGACAGACGCAACGGAAAAACGAGAACCTCGTCGCTAATCGCTCCTCCTTTGCTCTCCACGTATCTCGCCAGCGCCTCGGAAGCAAGCCCCACGAATTTCTCCTCATGAGCTCCCAGTGCAATCCCGACACGGGCGCAGACCCAATGGATCCGCGGGTCCGTGGCCGGCTGGCCGAGCACGTGGAGCACGACCTTGTCGAGGACCGCCAAACGCCGATCCGGGCTGAGCCCGACCGCTGCGTGCACGGCCGGCTCAAGCGGGTTGGCCAATTCCCAGGCCGTGCCAGGCTCCTTCAAGGCCAGCTCGAGGAAGAGGACTCGGGCGTGCTCGTCCTCCCTGGACAGGCAGGCTAGATCCCAAAGACTCTTTGTGTGCCCTAGTGACCGGAGCAGGGGCTCGACGAGCGCCCGAAGGCGGCCCTGCTCCCTCTGGTTCCGCTCCCTCCGGCTGGCCTCGACTAGCCGCTTCTCATCGGGTGTCCAGGCCCGCATCGCCGACTCGGCCCGCTCTACCACGGCCAAGTCCGCCTCGTCCAGCGGCGCCCCCTCCTTGCCCTCGGCCCATTCCGCCGCTCGGTTCTTCAAAACGCGCCGCGCCCGCTGGGCCGGGCAGTCCGAACTATCGAACCGATCACGAACAAGCGGGGCCAGCGTATCGTGCGCCAGCCGCGTTGCCGGCTCGCCATGGTTACTGTCGACCTGGGTCCCATCGGTGGCCAGCAGGCGTAGTTCCACGCACTGCTGGACCAGCGACGGGACCACCTCATCCAGATGGATGTAGTCCTCATGCCGCTCCTTGGCCGTCCGCTCCTTGGCTGTCCCGAGGGGAGTCGTGTGGTACTCCAGCAGGTCCAGAGCCAGCCCCAAATTCATTACCTCCGGTCGCCACTGCCCCAGTTCAGCGAGCTGCTGGTCCAGATAATCCTTCAGCAGGATACCCTCCCGGCTCAGCTCCCCGTACAGCTTCCGGTCGAAACACGGGTGGGCCCGGTCCCGCTCTCGGGCTTTCTCCCACATCTTGTCTTGGGCTTTCTCCCACATTTTGCACAGCAGCACCTGCAGCGTGGGCGCCACCGGCGAGCCCGGGTCGGCCAGCAGGTCGTCGGCAATGACCTCCGGCAGCCCCGCCTCCACCTCGAGCGCGTACTGTTTATACAGCCGGTCCGCAAGGATAGGATGCTCGAACTGGTGCCCGTGCGGGTCGACAAGCCGGCCTGGCCCCCGTACCGCCTCGATGATTCCTCTGCGGTCCAGCGGCCCGAGGAATACCCTGACTCGCGCTGGCAGCAGTCTAGCCTCGTCCAGTGATCGCTCGATATCTGCCAGCCACTCCTTGCGGAAGCTAAGGATGAGTTTGCCATTCGGCCGGTTGCTACGGACACCGAGGGCTTCCCGGAGCGCCGCGGCCAACTCCTCTACCTCACGGGGGTGTGACGGGTTGGGTCGCGTGAAGGCCTCCTCCACCTGATCCAGGAGCACCACCAAGGGCCGATTCAACCGCGCCTCCTCGGCCCGCCAGGCGATCCCGAGAGACGGATTCTCATCTGTAGGCCGCAGCGCTTCGCTCAGGGTTCCCAGCAGACCTTTCTGCTGGTCGCGCCTCAGATAGCGGACGTCGCGGCCGCCAGAGAACAGCCGGGGCAATAGACCGGCATCCAAGAGTGACGACTTGCCCACACCCGACTGGCCGCACAGCAGGAGGATCGGCGCACCGTCCGAATCGGTCGCCCGATCGTACAATTCGCGGATCTGGTAGCCCCGTCCGAAGAAGACCTCGGCTTCCTCGGCGGTATACCGGGCCAGGGGTTTCAGGAAGCGGCTCTCGGGCAAGTCGCGCTTGGGTAGCGGCGGCAAGACGTAGGTCGGGTCGTCTGCCGCCTTCGGTATGCTCCAGCCACCCACCTCAGCCCCATCTGGACGGAGCTCCCAGGGCAGGCAATCCCCTGCGGTCTTCTCATCACGGAAGAAAGCTCGGGTATCGTCCCCCCGCTCGGTCGTCACCGCGCCGGCCGCCTCGTTGAAGGCGCGGAGGATCGTCCCGCCGGCGCCCAGCGCTGTATAGAACCGGCCCGCGAACTCGGTTGCCACCTCGTCTCGGATCGCCTGGGAGGTGGAAATGACCGCCGCGACGCCGGCATCGAGCAAGCCCTTGACCTGTGGGCCGGTGGAGCAGCCGTTGAGGAAGACGAGCTGCAGGCTGTGCTGCTGGCCGAGGAAGGACGCCAGGCCAGCGGCATGGGCCACCACCGGCTGCCCGGTGGGCGACTCCAGCAGCAGGCGGTAGCCGTCGGCGTGGCCACCGTAATGGAAGATGGCGACGCGGTCACGGTAACGGGGGTCCTGAAAGGCATCAAAGATGTCGGGGACGACGACATTCGGGCGTGGGACGACCTCGCACTGCCCGGCGATCTCGGCCTGTTTCAAGGCGTCTCGGAGGCGACGGGCTTCCTCGGGCAAGTTGCGGAGATAGCGAGCCCGGTCGTCACGGTCGTTGGCGAACGCCAGCAGGATCACCGGTCGTCGATTTTCAGTATCAGGTTGCATCTCAGTCGACCTCCACCTCGCCATAAATTGATCATGGAACCAGGTCACTCGGAGGCATGGACCACTGTCGTTTCTCTAGCCTTGGCATCCATCAAGGCGTGGGCGAGGGCTTCAAGCCCGGCCGGGTCGCTGAAGTAGGATAGGTGGTCGCACGCGATCGACAGAACTTCCAGCGCTGGCGAGCGTGTAGGGCCAAGAGCACTCATGCTAGAGACCGCCACCGCAATGTCGTTCGGAGCGAGGAAGACCTGGTCAGCGGCTAGCCGCAGGGCGTTGTTGACGGACAGCCGGCTCAGGAAATGTTGCAGTACGCTCGCACCATCCCGCTCCGTCTGCGGGGGCAGCGCCGCCGGCTTGATCGCCGTGTCGCCCGCGATCAGGGTATAGGGCACATTGGGGTCCGGGCTAGCCACCAGCTCAGCGAGCAACTCCGAGCCCGGCACCATCTGGTCCAAGGCAACGTCCACCGACTCGATCGCCGCCACCAGGCCGCCCAAAGCCTTTACCGGCCAGGCCGCCACCGTCAAGCTGTTCAGCGCCAGGCCCAGCGAGATCGTCGCCCAGTCCTGCAAGCGCGGCCAGGGCGAGCCGGCGTTCGGCGTGCCCAGCATGACCAGGTGCTGGACGACTTGATTGCCCCCTTCGCGCTCGATGAACCAACGTGATACCAGCCCGCCCATCGAGTGGGCCACCACGTGCAGCATCTTGCCGTGGCCCGGGCCCAGGCCGACAGCCGCCAGACGGGCCTTGAGGTCCCGCGCCGTCTGCTGGATCGGTGTGTTGATGTTCTCGTAGTCGAAAGACAAGATCAGGTCGTAGTGCTCTGCCAGCGGGCCGGTCTTGCCGGCGATCGCGACCTGGGCCAGTCGCGCACTGGGGACCATGGTCCGCGTCTCGCCGATGATGCCGTGGATGTAAAGCAGGATGCGCTTGGCTCCGGCCACGAGAGCCCGCACACGCTCGGGGTCGGCCTCTTGAGATGGGTTGCCAGCTCTGTCGAGGGTGACGGCGGCGAGGACGGGGTACGGATAGTCGAACCCCACGACCCGGCTGAGCACCTTCTGAAAGTAGATCCGGATCGAGCCGAAGAGAGAGCGCTTGTTGACAAGAGGAGCCGGGAGATCCTCGGGCGGGGGGCCGGGCAGCCGCTCGAGGATGATCCGGGTCGTGTCACCCTGCGCACGCTCGGCCCGTCCCAGGGGCAGGAAGAACTCTCCATCAAAGGCCATGGGCAATAGGTGCTCGCCTTCTTCCAACTTCTGGTGCACACGTAGGCAGAGCGGGGCCTCGGAGGTGACCGCGCCGGGGTGGGCCACGTCCTCGAGTTCCAGGACGCTCAGACCGGGGTCGTCGCTCCGGGTCGTGGCCGTGACCAGCGTGAAGGGTCGCGAAACCGAGGGATCGTCCGCGAGAATGGATGGGAGGGCCAGGCTGACCTGATGAAAAGTTGGTCTTGACCTGCCAAAGTCACCTTGCCCGATTCTCCGTCTTTTGTTGCGCTAGTGCGGGTTTAGGGTGTTCCCAAGGACGCGGCAACAGGAGTGACGCATGGATGCTACCCTTTCAGGCGAAACAACGACTCAGGCTCCGAAGCAGACAACCAAGGAGTACAAGAGCCCACCGCACGCTCTGATCTGGTTCTTCCGGAAAAGCCGTGACCTTTGGAAGAGCAAGTACCAGGAACTCCAGGCCTCAATCAAGCGGCTCAAGAACCGCGTGGCCGATGTCACCAAGAGCCGCGAGCAGTGGAAACTCAAGGCGGAGCAGACCAACAACCAACTGACCGTCCTCGAAGCCGAGAACGCTAGTCTGCGCGCCCAGATCGCAACGTTGGCAGAAAAAAAAACGACCAGACCGTCCAAGGGCTAAGGTTCGACTCGGCCGAGCAACACGTACCTTGCGGCCAGCAGTATTCCGTTGACATGGTGCAACGGTTCGTGTCGCTGGTCACCGTTTGCGGTACGTCCCTGCGTTGCGCCGCCAACGTGATAACGCTCTACGGCCCGTCGGCGCGGTACGACGAAACCGCCCCCGATTGGTCGACCGGCCGACTGTGGCTCTTGCGGATCGGCCTGGCGGCCCTGCTCCGCCCCAAGGTCGTCGCCGAGGACTGGGTCTGGATGATCGACCATTCGATCCAGATCGGCCAGTGCAAATGTCTGGTCATTCTTGGCATTCGGCTGAGCGAGCTTCCCGTGGGCCAGCCGCTGTGCCATCAGGACATGGAATTGATTGCCCTGGAGCCGATGACCAACGCGACCAAGGAGACCGTGGACGTGTGCCTGGAGGATGCCGTGTCGAGAACGGGCGTTCCCCGCGCGATTGTGGATGACCACGGGGCCGACCTCCACGGGGGGGCGAAGATGTTTATCGATCGCCATCCCGAGACAGACGAGATCTACGACATCAAGCATATGGCAGCGTGCTTGCTCAAGGCTCGGTTGGAGAAGGACGAGCGATGGAAGAGTTTCGCCAGCCAGTCGGGACTGGCGAAGTCTGCGATCCAGCAGACCGAGCTGGCGTTCCTGGTGCCGCCCAGCCAACGGTCAAAGGCTCGCTTCATGAACGTGCATGAATTGGTGAAATGGGGTCGGGAGACGCTCGCGTTGATCGACGATCCATGCAGGCTGGAGGCGGCGCCGTTCCAAGTGTCGATGGAGCGAGTGCGGGCCAAGCTGGGCTGGCTGGTCGAGTTTCGGGAGGCGCTGGCGGAATGGTCGCAATGGCATGAAGTGATTGAAGCAGCCTTGAACTTCGTTCGGTGCCGGTGCCTGTACGTGGGAGCGGGAGTGGATATGGCGGCGGCTTTGCCAGCGGTGTCGGCAAGCACCGCTATTGAGTTGCGCGAGGAGTTGATCAGATTCGTGACGGTCGAGTCGTCCAAGGTGCGGATCGGCGAGCGCCTGCCCGGGACGACAGAGGTGCTGGAATCTTGCTTCGGAAAGCTCAAGGGGTTAGAGGATGGACAATCCAAGAGCGGCTTTACCGGGCTGGTGCTCAGCCTCGGGGCGATTGTCTCGAACCGGACCATTGAAACGATCGGCGAGGCGCTTGAGCGATGTCGGGTTAGGGACGTCTGGGATTGGTGCCGAGAGAAGTTGGGAGTATCGGTTCAATCCCTGCGAAAACAGGCTTACACCAAGACAAAATGCGCAACAAATCCCGGATGAACGAGAACTCGGCACAAGGCCAAGTTTTCATCACGTCAGCCTCGCCCTGGGCTGCCTCGCCTCCTTCAGAGGAGGCGTTGGACCTGCTCAGCGCGACGCGGGGCCATTGCTGTTGCGGGTTTTGTTGCACGGGAATGTCTTCGGGGCGTGCCTTCGAGGTGCCTGGTTCAAGCCGCGCAGTGGTGGCAGTCCAAAGCCTGGCAGCGTGAGCCCCAGGTCACCGCAATCGCACAATCGGAGCCCCTGCCTCGTGCCCCACAGGGGCAATTGAGTGTCAGTGGTCAGAGGTTCGGTCTTGACCCGCCGTGGCTTGGAAGAGTCAGCGATGATCGGTTCTCTCTACCCTTGCGCTCATGTCCGATGTGTCGGAATGCCGCGATATTCGGGGCGCGGTTTCGAGGCCCCGGTAGGAAACTTCGACGGGGCCATGGCGACAAGGCCATCGTCATCCGCTCGTTTCGGTCGTCCCATGAGGCGAAGGCCTGCGAGCGACCCGGGACGCGGGGAAAGATGTGATACACTTGTAGACGTCCTCTTTTTGGTAACAGATGGTTGGGCAAACACGCTATGGCGTACCTGGATTACCACCGCACCGTGATCGGCTACCATGGCACATCAGCCAAGGTTGCCGATGCCCTGGTTGAAGGCGAACCGTTCAAGGTCAGCACGAGCATCAGTGAATGGCTTGGGAGCGTTATCTACTTCTGGGAGTATGCGCCCAAGCAGGCATGGTGGTGGGCGAAGAAGTTTACGAAGAATTCGGACCCAGCAGTCGTTGGAGCGATGATAAGGCTGGGTAACTGCTTCGACCTCCTGGACCGGAAAAACGTCGAGGTGCTGTAGAAGGCTAAAGATGGCATGATAAGATTGATGAAGAGAGAATGCATTGAGACTCCCAAAAATGAACGCATGTACAAAAACCTCGACTGCGCCGTCTTCAACTACTTCTATCAGAAAGTAGAGGATGAAGGCGAGCCCAGGGTTGATACTGCGAGAGCCGCTTATGTACCGAGGGAAAGCAAGATTTGTCCGCAGGAATCGCCTGGTTTTGTGGCATACTGAAATAGGGGGCCCTCTTCGAGATCGGGCCCCGTTCGGTCTTTGCCAATTCGGCGGTCGGTAGCAGGCAGTAGCCAGCGGGGGAGGGTCCGCGCAGGACCTGACCCCGTTGGTGGGGCGTGAGGCGTGGAGCGTGAGGCGTGGGGCGGGAGAACAGTGGCCAGATGGACGTTGGGGGCCAACCAGGTTTCCCGGGTGCCAGAGACTGGGTGGCGCTTCCGCTCTCAGCGCTGATTTGTTAGCCGAATGGGGGTAAAACGCCCCGAAAAGGGGTCGAAAAGGCGGTTTTTTCGAAGTCTACCACGTGGATCATATCGGCGCAACTCCTGCATATGTATACAGTTAAGCCTAGAGTTGCTTCAACGTGAGTCAAGAGAGGAATAGACGTAAGTTATGATCTAATATTAACTTGCGCCGAAAACCTGGCTCGCCAAACTTCTGCCGGAAGCGGAAAACGTAGCATGTCGTAGCATGTTGACCCCTCCGGGTGGGGGGTGCTGTACCTGGCTTGGCGCGCGGCATCGACGGCGGACCCCAACGATCGTGGGGCGTGAGGCGTGAGGCGTGGAGCGTGAGGCGTGGAGCGTGAGGGAAGGAAAAAAGGGCCGCCCACATTCCGGAGCCCGACCAATAACCCGCAGCCAGGGCATCGAAGAGGCTGGTAGGTGGCATGAGGAAAGCTCATTCAGGGTTTTGTCAACGGTCGCAGGCGGATCTTGGACGCGGTCACCACGACGAAGTGGCCGGGCAACCTGGACTCGACCAGGGTCCAGACCTGCTGGAGACGAGCCAGGCGAATCGCCGCGGGCCGATTCTTCATTCGGAGCAGGATCACGCCGTGGCTGTTCGAGTGGTCGCGAAAGATGAGCTCACCGAAATCCTTGTCCCCGGTCAACACGATGTAGCCCTGGGCCTCGGCTTCCGCCAGCAGATCGGCGTCCGGCGTCTGCTTGCGGGACTCGGCCGAGTAGAGCACGTCATGGCCCGTGTCGCGGAGCCAGGTGACAATCGGGCGGGGGACGTTCTCGTCGGCGAGGATTCGCATCAGGCCAGCCCTCTCACAGGTTACTGGTAGATGATCTGGTCCATCGCGAGCAGGTCGGCGGCATATTGCTGAGCGGCCTGAATGTGCTCGGGGGTGAGGTTGGGATAATTGTCGAGCAGCTCGTCGTGGCTCATCCCCGTACCGAGCTCGCGGAGCACGTGCTCGACCGTCAGCCGGGTCCCCTTGAAGACGGGCTTACCCATCATCACGCCCTTCCGTTCTTCGATCAGATCTTGCCACTTCAGTGCCATGAAATCGCTCCTCGTCGGCTCAGCGCCTGGTTGATGCCTTGTGCTTCAGCCTCTCCCGAGCCGCCTGCTTCTCGGTGATCGTGTAATGCCGGTCGTTCACCCGCTCTCCCTTGAACGTACCGCCGACCCAGAACCAGGGATACTCCTCCTTGGTACGCTGGGGTTCGTTGCCCCGGTCCTTGGTCCACTTGATGTTTGGGTTCCTCTGGAGAATACCCGCCTGGCGAGTGGTGAGTGGAGGGAGAATAGTGGCCAGTGAATCTGGAGGTAGTGGCGAGTGGCGAGAGAATAGTGGTCAGTGGCCAGTGATTCCGAAGGGAGGGAGCTGGCGGTGATAGAAAAGCGCCAGAACGAAGCTCAATTGCTCGGGTGTTAGTCGTTGGCAGGTTGCAACTTCGGACGAACCAAGGCGGAATCGAGCAGGCGAAACGAACCCGATTTTCATTCGGCGGGAGGCGGCGAGAGGGGAGGGGGAGCGGCGAGCCAGGATCACATTTTGAACCTCATTCGTCGCCGCGTGTTGCATAATACCTTCAGACAGGTCTTTGACTTGTCTCCGACGGCACCGGCGGAGGCCGGCCCGGCTTGCAGGGACGCGCGCACAACCTGGGGCTGGCACCGTGAAGCATTCCAGAAAGCGCCGATTTGTTCCATGCGCACTCCGCCTCGAATCACGGCGGCTGCTCACAACACCCAACTTCCAGCCCACCTGGCTCGGCCAGACCGCCAACATGGACCTCACGGGCCCCAGTGCCGGGGTTGGGCCTGACGGGTTCGTGGACGACGAAATCCAGCTCACAACAGCCAATGCCAACCTGACAATCGATTCCGTCCAGATCAGCTTGAATGGGTTCACAAGTCCCCGCTGGGAATCGGCGCCGGACCTCGACGGGTATTCCAACGCGGAAGTGATCGACGTGAGCGGCTCTTCCGGCAAGACC
>Ga0208043_1001266_pt1 | contig 9875 bp, 6 predicted proteins | sample Sb_taG_12_FD_187710 | JGI IMG/M metagenome (GOLD analysis project Ga0208043, IMG submission 187710) | Peat soil microbial communities from Weissenstadt, Germany - Sb_50d_9_AC metaG (SPAdes) (version 2) | ecosystem: Environmental > Terrestrial > Soil > Wetlands > Peat | place: Germany: Weissenstadt... | reverse complement strand
AGAAGACCGCGTTCGGTGAGCAATTCCGCGAGTCCACCTACGATGTGCTGCAGCTCCAACTCATGTCTAAGTTCGATCCGGCCAATCTCGAAATAACGGTCGTGGACATCACCGGCATCCCTACAACGCGAGCGACCTCGCATGACTACGATTACACCGACCGCCAGCAGCTCAAAAATCTGGTTCAGAAAATCGCCGCGCAACGCCCGCGCGCCATCGGCGTCGACGTCGATTTCACTCCCTATCCCGATCAGATGTCGGACGACGACGAATTTCTCACTTACTGCGCGAAGCTGAGGAAGCTCGACCCCGCCAGTTCGCGGCCGGGCGTGCCGATTTACGTTGCCACGTTTCAATCGCTGCTGCTCGGACCTGCGTTCGCGCTTTATGAACCCGATTACGCCCCGCTCGCGGCCTACGCCGGCTTTCCGCTGGCCGGCGAGGATGAAACGCCCAAGAAAATGGTCGATTCCGTCGTCGTTCACTACATCGACGAAAATCACAACACGCAGGATTGGACCGTCCCATCGCTTTCCGCCGCGACGGCCGGAGTACCGATAGCGCCACCGGCCAAATGGGCGTCCTGGGCGATCGATCGTGTGAGCAACGTCACCAAGGAAGGATTCAACTCCACCGAGTTCTACGTCAATTATGGCCCACTCGATGGAATCATTGCGCGAACAATTGCATGGGACGATTCGCGAATCGGCACGGATGCGCACCTGCTGGATGGAAAGATAGTCCTGATTGGCCGCGGCCAACAGGCGACATCCAGCGGCGATCGCCACATACTTCCCGGCCACCGGGGAAAGCTCTTTGCCGGCGTCTACATTCACGCTTGCGCCGCCTATACGCTGCTGCACCACCCGCTGCAGAAGCTGACTTTCAAAGGCCGCACGGCGCTCGATATCTCGCTTTCGCTTCTCGTCTTGATCCCTGTGGCATTGGTGCGCTGGCGCTATCGAGCCGCGGAACCCCACGGCGGGATTGCGCATCACAGGCTAAGTACCGTTTTGACTGTCATTACCGCCGTCGTCGCGTTTGCGGCGGGGGTCTATGCCGTCAACGTGCACCATTTGATGTGGGACGATTCGCTCTTCGTCGCCACGGCGCTGCTCATTGAAGGCCTGGTGGAACGACGCCTGGTGAGCACCGTCCAGTTCATTGCGCATCTATTGACGCTGGGATGGGGTTTGTTATTGTTCAAACAGGACGAGGGCGGCAACAGGCAGCTCGATGAAGAAACCCGTGGACACTAAGATTATTCAAAACCTCCCGTCCTGGCTGCGCGTGTGCGGCTTGCTGCTGGTGGTGCTGGCTGGGCTCGCCGGCACTCCGCGAACTGCGCGGGCGCAACAGACCGCGTTTGCCGGCATCGTTACCGATGTCAATTGCAAAGCTGAAGTGAAAGAATCAGGCAACGACACGCCGCGCCCCCTGGCGGTCGGCAACGGCAATCGGCGCCCGTTGATCGCGGGCGAACAACTGCGCTGCACCGGGCCCGGCAGCATGACCGTGGTTCTCGCCGAAGGCCGCAAGCCCATTTCCAAATCCGATGGCTGGTTCGCGGTCCAGCAGGGCGCGATACTTCAGGGCATGGCGAAGTATGCCGAGCCCGCTTTCACGCGCGGCGCGTCGCCCGATGATTCTATCTTCATGTCTCCGCCGTCGGATGGCACGGCCGAAATCGAGCATCTGATCGTTCGCTGGAAAACCGCCGGAATTCAGGGCGACGTCACGCTCTCGCTTTCGCCGCAGGGCAGCGAGCACGAACTCTGGCGTCAGGCCGCAGTTCCAGGAGCGAGTGGTTCGCTCGACTCGGACGGCTTTCGCCAGGTGTTGGCCGCGTATCGCGAGCGCGGAGCCTCGGCGCCGCTGTTGCTGAAAATGCAGGACGCCGCGGGCAAAAATTACGAGGTTTCCTTCTCTCTGCTCGCCACGCGCGATGAAGACGATCTGAATCAAATGCTGACCGAGTGGAATTCCCGCGACGCTATAGTGCGCTATCTCGGCCGCGCCTCGACCTATTCATCTTTCGGCCTGTTCGTCGAAGCGGCCGAGGAGTACGAATCCGCGCTTCGCGAAGCGCCCGACAGCTCTCTGCTGCTGCAGTTGACGGCTGCGGCCGAGCGGCGCATCGGCAATTCGACGCGCGCTGCCGAGCTCGCACAGAAGCTCGATCGCGCGATGGCCAAGTCCGAATGAGCGCCCGGCGAGCCTGAGGAATCCCACTCGATGCCAAATCGCACAGACAGCCCGCGCGTCGCATTTCAAGGCGAGCGCGGCGCCTTCAGCGAAGAGGCCATCGTCTCGCTGCTCGGCGAGAACGTGCGGCTCGTGCCCTGCGACACGTTCGAGGGCCTCTTCGCGGCCATTCCCGCCGGCATTGCCGACCTTGCGCTCGCGCCTCTTGAAAATACGCTGGCCGGGTCCGTCCATCAGTCCTACGATCTTCTGCTCGAAGGATCGCTTCTGATCGTCAATGAAGTCGCCATTCCGATTGCGCACAATTTGATCGGATGTCCCGGCACTAGCCTCGCTCAAATTCGCGAAGTGCAGTCGCATCCGGTCGCGCTCGCGCAATGCCTCGGATTCTTTGTGCAGAATCCCGGTATCCAGCGTGTGGTGGCCGGCGACACGGCCGGAAGCGTGCGCGAAGTCATCGAACGTGGAGATCCGAAAGTCGCTGCGATTGCCGGCCGGCGCGCTGCCGAGATTTATGGCGGCACGGTTTTGAAAGAACATCTGGAAGATCATCGCGAAAATTACACGCGCTTCGTGCTGCTTTCCGACGAGCCGCGCGTCAGCCCGGTCGCCAACAAGCTCTCTCTCGTTGTGAAGCTGAAGCACCAGCCGGGCGCGCTGCATTCGGCTCTTGGTACTTTTGGGAACCGCGAGATTAATCTTCTGAAAATCGAGAGCCGCCCGCTGAAGGGCAGCCCCTGGCACTACAGTTTCTATCTCGATATCGAGGGTTCGGTAGCCGATGCGCATGTGGCTGCGGCGCTCGATGAATTGCGCGTCAATGCCGAAAAACTCCGGATTCTAGGCTGCTATCCCGCGGCGAAGCGTGTTTCCGAAGCTTCTACCGGCAACACCCCGGTTTCTGCCGTTCGAAATAGCGCCGCGCCCACCTCGGATTGAATCCCGCCGCCACTCCATCGTTGACAACTAACTTACGAGCGACTAGATTTATTCGATGCCGCGCCTGAGCCAGAACGCGATTCGACCCGTAGGCCTTACTGTCGTAGTACCGGGTGTGTCCTCTGGCGCCGGGGGCAGCTGAGCTAGCAGCAAAGCAAATCAGCTCTTCGAGCCCGCCGCCAGAAAAAAAGCTGGCAGGCGGGTTTTTTGTTTTAGGTAGCGCCGGCGTCCCTGCCGGCATCTTGCGAGCTAGGATGCGGCTACAAGCGCCCAAACAATCGCGGAGCGAGGCCGGATCCATAGCCGCCGCCCTATAAGTGGTATTTATTGAATCCGACAGCAATATAAATTGGACTCACAAGGCTAAAATGAGGCCTACTAGATGAAATCAGATAATAGCTCGACGGGCGACCGCGCGGTGCGGCGTCGGCCGCCCGAAGCGTCCAAGCCTGAAGAGGAGCCGCGCAAAGTGATCAAGACCGGCGCCGAGATCGTCTGGGAATGTCTCGAACGCCTCGGCGTGAAGTGCGTCTTCGGCTATCCGGGGGGCGCGATTCTCCCCACGTACGACGCGATGACGCGTTATCACGTGCATCACGTTCTGGTTCGCCATGAACAAGGCGGCACGCACATGGCCGACGGCTTCGCACGCGCGGGTGGCGGCGTGGGAGTCGCCATCGCCACTTCCGGCCCGGGCGCAACGAACATGGTCACCGGCATTGCCACGGCCATGCTCGATTCTTCGCCCATTGTCTGCATCACCGGCCAGGTCGGCAGCAAACTCATCGGCTCCGATGCGTTTCAAGAGACCGACATCACCGGCATCACCCTGCCGATCACCAAACACAATTATCTAGTCACGCGCGCCGAAGACATCGCCCCCAGCCTGCGCGAGGCATTTCACATCGCCGCGTCCGGCCGGCCTGGCCCCGTGCTCGTGGACATCACCAAGGACGCGCAGAACACATCCTGTGAATTCAATTGGGAAGCGGCCGCGCCGAAAGTCCGCCGCCATGAGCCGGTGCATTTCCCCAAGCAGGAGGAGCTCGAGCGAGCGCTCACTTTTATCAATGAAGCGCGCAGGCCCGTAATTCTCGGAGGACACGGCATCATTCTCTCGAGCGCCATGCGCGAAGTGATGACCTTCGCCGAGAAAGCGCACATTCCCGTAGCCGAAACTCTGCTCGGCCTCGGTGGTTTTCCGGCCTCGCATCCACTTTCGCTTGGCATGATGGGCATGCATGGCGAAGCCTGGGTCAACACCGCCATTCAGGAATCCGACTTGCTCCTGGCGTTCGGCATGCGCTTCGACGATCGCGTCACCGGAAACCTGAAAACGTATGCGCCCAACGCCAAGAAAATTCACATCGAGATCGACCCCGCGGAAATCAACAAGAATGTCCGCGTGGACATTCCTCTCATCGGCGATCTCCGCGAAATTCTGCAGCATCTGCTTCCCGGCGTGAAGCAAACCGACCGCGGCGACTGGCTCGCCTATATCAACAGCTTGAAGCACGATTCTGCAGTCCGCGACATCCAGAATCTTCCGGACAGCGGCCACCTCTACGCCGCGCACGTAATCCACGATCTGTGGCGCGCCACGAATGGCGACGCCGTCGTGGTTACCGATGTCGGCCAGCATCAAATGTGGGAAGCGCAGTATTACCACCACGAAAAACCGCGCACGCTGATCACATCGGGTGGTCTCGGCACGATGGGCTTCGCGCTTCCCGCTGCCATCGGGGCAAAATTCGCCCGGCCCGACGCCGAAGTCTGGGTCGTCGCCGGCGATGGCGGCTTTCAGATGACCATGCCCGAACTTGCCACCATCGTTCAAGAAAAGATCGCCATCAAAATCGCCATTATCAACAACGGCTATCTCGGCATGGTCCGCCAGTGGCAGCAATTTTTCTACGACGGCCGCTATGCCTCGACGCCGATCATCAGTCCCGATTTCGCCAAGCTGGCGGAAGCATTCGGCATCCAAGGCATGTCGGTGCGCACTCGCGCCGAGGTTGGGCCCGCTCTCGAAGCCGCGCGAAATAATCCCGGGCCTGCGCTGATCGATTTTCATGTCGAGCAGGAAGATTCCGTGTATCCCATGGTGCCGGCCGGCGCGGATTTGCACGCCATGATCCGCCGCCCGAGCCCACTCGTCGAGGAAGCCTCCGATGCCTGAAAGCGAAACGCTCCACCAATTCGTGCTCTACGTCGAGAACCAGCCCGGCGTGCTGAACCGCGTCGCCTCGCTCTTCCGCCGCCGCGCCTATAACATTGAATCGCTCGCCGTCGGGCACACGGAACGCCCCGGCATTTCGCGTATGACCATCGTCGCCGGAATCAGCGAAGGCGCGGCGCAGCGCGTGGAAGCGAATCTCTATAAGCTCGTCAACGTGCTGTCGGTCGAGGACGTAACGCACATCTCCACCATCGCGCGCAGCCTTGCGCTGATTAAAGTCGAGGCTCACGAGGAATCGCGCCATCGACTGATGGAAATCGTGCGCGTCTTTCGCGCCCGCGTCGTCGATCTGGCGCCCAATTCGTTGATTATCGAGATCACCGGCACCGAAGAGAAAATTCGCGCTCTCGAAGATGTTTTGCGCCCGTTCGGAATCCTCGAAATGGTGCGTACCGGCCAGGTCGTAATGACGCGCGGAGTGAAACGCCCGCGCGCCCGGCAAGGAGCGAGTTTGAGCGCCGATTCGGGCGACTCGGAAGCTTCGCACTCCGTTTGATCGCAGCAATTTCGATAGCAGGATTGAAAGCAGAAACGCAAAGGAGCAGGGAATGGCCAAGATTTATCAGGATCAAGACGCGGATATTGCTCTAATCCAAAAGAAAAAGATCGCCATCATCGGTTACGGCTCGCAGGGCCATGCCCACGCGCTGAGCCTGCGCGATAGCGGCTGCACGGTTTGCGTCGGACTGCATCCCGAAAGCAAGTCGCGCGAGAAGGCTATCGCCGCGGGGCTGACGGTTCACTCCGTCTCCGATGCCGCAGCCTGGGCCGACGTGATCATGGTTCTTGCTCCGGACACGGCTCAGCCGGCAATCTACGAAAAAGAAATCGCGCGTCATCTGACCAAGGGCAAGATGCTGATGTTCGCTCACGGCTTCAATGTGCGCTACGGTACGATTCAACTCCCGCGCGATATCGACGTAACCATGGTCGCGCCTAAAGCACCCGGCCATCGCGTCCGCGAAGTTTTCATAGAAGGCGGCGGCACACCCGCGCTCCTCGCTGTGCATCAAGACGCCACCGGCTCGGCCAAGCAACTCGCTCTCTCTTACGCCAAGGCCCTCGGCGCAACTCGCGCGGGCGTGATCGAAACTACTTTCAAAGAAGAGACCGAAACCGATCTTTTCGGCGAGCAAGCCGTCCTCTGCGGCGGCGTGAGCGAGCTGATCAAAGCCGGATTCCAGACGCTGGTGGACGCAGGCTACCAACCCGAAATCGCTTACTTCGAGTGCCTCCACGAACTGAAGCTAATCGTGGACCTCATCTACCAGGGCGGCCTCAACTACATGCGCTATTCCGTCAGCGACACCGCCGAATACGGCGATTACACCGGCGGCCCGCAAGTCGTCACCGAACAAACCCGCCAGACCATGAAGAAAATGCTCGAGCGCATCCAGAACGGCGAATTCGCCCGCGAGTGGATCGCCGAAAACAAAGCAGGCCGCCCGAAATTCGATGAAACGCGCCGCAAAGAACAGCACCAACTGATCGAAGAAGTAGGCGCGCGTTTGCGCCAGCGCATGACTTTCCTGAAACCGGTCACGATCGCGGTAGAAGAAACCGCAGCCGCGGGCAAGAAATAACTCCGTTATCGCGGAAAGTGAAGAGCTGTCATCCTGAGTTCGCCGAGGCGAACGAAGGATCTGTATTTTCTTGAATTCGCACTGCAGTCCACTTGTATCGCGCCCCAAATTCATGTAAGCAATCCCAGTACCGTCGCGCGCCGCAATCCGAATCCGGGTGGGCGCGCGAATGTCGCGAATTTTTCGATAGCCAACGTCAAAATTTCTAATGCATCCGCCGCCGCACCAACCGATAAACTCATTCTCTTCTAAAAGGCAAATATCAAATGAGTGTAAATGAAATAAGCAAGCTCATAACCCAGGGAGTCGAGCGCACCCCGAATCGCGCCATGCTCCGCGCCGTGGGCTTTGGCGACAAGGATTTCGACAAGCCCATCATCGGGGTAGCCAACGGCTATAGCACCGTCACGCCGTGCAACGCGGGCTTGAACGACCTCGCCCAGCGCGCGGTAAGCGTGCTTCGCGATGCCCAAGCCATGCCGCAAATCTTCGGCACGATCACGGTGAGCGATGGAATCTCGATGGGCACCGAGGGCATGAAATTCTCTCTCGTCTCGCGCGAAGTGATCGCCGATTCCATCGAAACCGTCTGCAGCGCCGCGCGCATGGACGGCGTGATCGTGATCGGCGGCTGCGATAAGAATATGCCCGGCGGCATGCTGGCCATTGCGCGCCTGAATATCCCCGCGATCTTCGTTTATGGCGGCACCACCAAACCGGGCCATCTTCACGGCAAGAATCTGACGGTCGTGAGCGCCTTCGAAGCGGTCGGCGAGTACAGCGCCGGACGAATCGGCGACGCCGAGCTTCTCGAAATCGAGCGTCACTCCTGTCCTGGCGTAGGCTCCTGCGGCGGCATGTACACCGCCAACACAATGTCCTCCGCCATCGAAGGCATGGGCATGAGCCTCCCGTATTCCTCGACAATGACTGCAGGCGAATCCGAGAAGCTCGAAAGCACCGCCGAATCCGCGCGCGCACTCACCGAAGCGATCCGCCGCCAAATTCTTCCCAGCCAAATCCTCACGCAAAAAGCATTCGAAAACGCCATCGCGATAGTAATGGCCACAGGCGGCTCGACAAACGCGGTCCTGCATCTTCTGGCGATCGCTCAAGCCGCGCGCGTCCCGCTCACGATCGACGATTTCGAAAAAATCCGCCCGCGCGTCCCTGTCCTCTGCGATTTGAAGCCCTCAGGAAAATACGTCATCACAGAACTGCACGCCGCGGGGGGAATCCCGCAGGTCATGAAAATTCTCCTCGAGCACGGCGTTTTCCATGGCGACGCGCTAACGATCACCGGCAAAACCGTAGCCGAAACGCTTTCCCAAGTTCCCGCCGAGCCGCGGAAAGACCAGGACGTGATTCATCCGTGGAACTCGCCCGTTTATCCTCACGGCCATCTCACAATTCTGAAGGGCAATCTAGCAACCGAAGGCGCCGTGGCAAAAATCTCCGGCGTGAAGATGAAAAAGATCACCGGCCCCGCCCGCGTTTTCAATTCCGAAGAAGAAACTCTCACTGCAATCCTCGCGCACAAAATCAAGCCCGGCGACATTCTCGTAATTCGATACGAAGGCCCCAAAGGCGGCCCAGGTATGCGCGAAATGCTTTCCCCGACATCAGCACTGATCGGCGCGGGCCTCGGCGATTCCGTAGGCCTGATCACCGACGGCCGCTTTTCCGGCGGCACGTACGGCATGGTCGTCGGCCACGTAGCCCCCGAAGCCGCCGTAGGCGGCGGCATCGCGCTGGTAAAAGAAGGCGACTCCATCACCATCGACGCCGAAGCCCGCCTCTTGCAACTAAATATCCCGGGCGAAGAACTCGAAAAGCGCCGGGCGCAGTGGAAACCGCCCGAGCCGCGCTATCGCTCCGGTGTCCTGGCAAAATACGTTCGCCAAGTCTCAAGCAGCAGCATAGGCGCAATCACCGATGCCGCATAAACGCGACGGGTTTCACGACGAAGGGAGCAATTCGATATGAGACGCAGGGTGGCGTGTGGCTTGGCGTTATGTTTTCTGCTTTCCGGCCCGCTAGCAGCGTCGCTGGGCGCGCGCGCCAATGCGTCATCTCCATCCGTTTCGCTCTCCGCCGCTTCCGCCGCGACTCTTCTCTGGCAGCAACCGACCGAAGACCGCCTCCGCGCCCTCGAACAATCAGCCAATGACGCCCGCAGCGCCGGTGACAACGCCTGGATGCTCGTCTCCTCAGCCTTCGTCCTGATGATGACCGGCCCGGGTCTGGCGCTCTTCTATGGTGGCTTGGTGCGCAAGAAAAATGTCCTGGCCACAATGATGCAAAGCTTTGCGCTGATGGCCATCATCACGGTCGTTTGGGCGATCGTCGGGTATAGTCTCTGCTTCGCTCACGGCAACAGCATCATCGGCGGCTTCGGCTATGTTTTCCTCCGCGGCGTAGGCGCCACGCCCAACGCCGACTACGCGGCCACAATCCCGCAGCAGACTTTCATGGTTTTCCAGCTCATGTTCGCCATCATCACGCCGGGCCTGATCGCCGGAGCCTTCGCCGAACGCATGAAATTCAGCGCCATGGTAGTTTTCACCACGCTCTGGTTCTTCATCGTCTACGCCCCAATGGCCCATATGGTGTGGGGCGCAGGAGGCCTTCTAAATTCGAGCGGCGGCGCATTTCCCACGCTGGATTTCGCAGGCGGCACAGTAGTGCACATCACCTCAGGAGTTTCCGCGCTGATCTGCGCCCTCTATCTCAAAAAACGCGTCGGCTATCCGAAGGAACCGATGCCGCCGCACAGCGTAGTCCTCAGCTTCATCGGCGCGTGCCTTCTCTGGGTCGGCTGGTTTGGCTTCAACGCAGGCAGCGCGCTGAACGCCAGCGGCCTGGCAACCAGCGCGTTCGTAGCCACACATTTCGGCGCCGCCGCCGCA
>Ga0208043_1001259_pt1 | contig 9892 bp, 9 predicted proteins | sample Sb_taG_12_FD_187710 | JGI IMG/M metagenome (GOLD analysis project Ga0208043, IMG submission 187710) | Peat soil microbial communities from Weissenstadt, Germany - Sb_50d_9_AC metaG (SPAdes) (version 2) | ecosystem: Environmental > Terrestrial > Soil > Wetlands > Peat | place: Germany: Weissenstadt... | reverse complement strand
AAGGATGTGAACGAGTTGCCCAGCATGGAGGAGTTCGAAAAGTTGGTGGCGGAATCGTTCCAGGGCGAGATGATTGCGGCGGAAGAGGTGGTGCAGGCGGGCGAGTCGGCGTCGGAAGAGATTGCGGAGTCGGCGGCGCAGAAAGAATAGCCGCGGAGAAGTATGACCACGGGGGCTGAAGCCCGCAATCATTGGGACGCCTTACGCGGCGCTGAAGCGCCGCTCTTCCACGTCATTGCCGGCCTCACGGAATCTCTTGGGTGCTCCTGAAGGTGCGGTCTTCTTTTAGCAATTTCACGGCGCGACTGGAAGTCGCCTTTCAAAACAGATCTCTGGACAACTCCCGAAATGCCCGCTGAACGCCTACAGAAAATTATTGCCGCGGCTGGAATTGCTTCCCGACGCAAAGCCGAAGAACTGATCAGCGCGGGGCGTGTGAAGGTGAATGGAGCCGTGGTAACGGAACTGGGAAGCAAGGCGGACGCGGAGACCGATCACATTCGCGTTGACGGAAAACTATTGCAGGCCGCAGAGCACCATGTCTACCTGGTGCTGAATAAACCCAGAGGCTACGTCACGACGGTGAGCGATCCGGAAAACCGGCCGACGGTGATGCAATTAATTCGCGGCGTGAAGAAGCGCGTCTATCCCGTGGGACGGCTGGATTATGCCAGCGAAGGACTGCTGCTTCTAACCAATGATGGTGCGCTCGCGAATAAGTTGATGAAGGCAGCATCGCAGGTGCCTAAGACTTACGTGGTGAAAGTTGCAGGAACTCCGAGCAACGATGCGCTGGAGAAATTGCGCGGAGGAGTTTCGATCGCCACAGAAGATGGACGGCGGGTGCGCACTGCGCCGGCGGGCATCCGGTTGGTTAAGGAAGCCAACAACCCGTGGTACGAGGTCACGCTGATCGAGGGGCGTAATCGAGAAATCCGGCGCATGTTCGAGAAAGTCGGACACCATGTGGAAAAGATCAAGCGCGTCCGCTACGGGCCGCTTAAGCTCGACGTTCCGCCAGGGGAGTTCCGAGCCCTGACTGAGCAGGAGGTTGATCGTCTACGCACTGCCTGCAACAAACCGATAGCGCGCGCAAAGCCTTCCGTGGCATGATGCGGCAAGCATGAGCCGATTTTTTGACCTGGTCTCCACCCCCGCCCGCGACATGGGCACAACCAATGCGCCCGACGCAACACTGGCCGCTTTCGAACGCCGTTCGCGGCTGATTAAACTCGATTCCAACGAAAATCCTTTTGGACCTTCGGAGCGTGCCATCGATGCTATGAGGAGCATGTTGCCGAAGGTGAATTCCTATCCTGACGACGACTGCGGACCGCTGCGACTGAAACTGGCCATGCATCACGATTTGCAGTTGGAGCAGGTTATGGTGACAGCGGGATCTACTGGGCTGTTGAGTCTGCTTTGCCAGACGCTGCTGGCGCGGGGATTGAATGCGGTGACCAGCGAGCGGTCGTTCATCGTGTACTCGATGGTTGTGCAGGCGACGGGAGCGCATCTGATCGAAGCGCCGATGCGCAAAGACAAGGACGTAGACGCCATCGATCTCGATGCGGCTCTCGCGGCGATCGACGCGAACACGCGCATCGTCTTCTTAGCAAACCCTAACAATCCCACGGGGACGATGCTGGAATCGGCCGTGGTGGAGCGCTTTCTGGCGCAGGTTCCGGGGCACGTCGTCGTGGTACTGGATGAGGCTTACTACGAGTTCGCGATGCATTTCGCGACGCTGCGGCGGCTTCAGTATTCGAACTCGCTGGAGTACGTCCGGCAGGGCGCGAGCGTAGTGGTGCTGCGAACGTTTTCAAAGGCGCATGGGCTCGCCGGACTGCGCGTAGGTTACGGTATGGGCCCGCCCGAATTGTTAGGATATTGCGCGCGCATGCGCAACACGTTCTCTGTGTCATCCATGGCGCAGGCGGCGGCGATGGCGGCCCTTGACGACCGCGATCACATTGTACGCGTGGTTGAGAGCAATGCGGTGCAATCCCGATTTCTGGCACAGGGACTGTCAGGGCTGGGGTACCGCGTGGTCCCCACTTCGGGGAATTTTCTGTTCTGCGATCTGGGAAAAGATGCGGCAACTTTCGCCAACCGGCTACAGGAAGAAGGCATTGCCGTGCGGCCGCTCGGACCCTGGGGTGCGCCGAATTGCATTCGAGTGACGATTGGCACGCCCAAGCAGAATGAAGATTTCATGAATGCGGCGCGGCGGATGGAGTCGGCGGCGGGCACCGCATCTCGAGTTTGAGGAGAGAGAATAAACGAACTGTCGTCGAGTTGCGGTTCCCCCACACTGGCTCACTTCTTACGCCGGTTCTTGCGAAGCGCGTCCAACATGGCGGCGATGCGTTTCTCGCGGGTTGCCGGCCGTTTCGCGCCATCGATTTCCCGCACATATTCTTTTTGATGGGTGAAGGAAAGCTCGGGCCAGGACTCCCTGGCCTTGGCGTCGTTGTCGATGATCTTCTTCAAGTAGGCCGGAACGTCGACCTTCCGTTCCTCTTCGTCAATTTCCATAACGACGCTGACGGTGTCGCCGGCCTTGCAGTTGCCGCCGGCGCGCATTTGAGCGTTGACCGCCATCATGTGGCCATCGCCCATGTTCATTAGCGAACTGCGAAAGGGGAAACCGTTGATGGTGCCTTTGACGGGAACGCGGCCTTTCCGCTGGAAAACTTCGACCACGTCGAAGGGAGGTTTGAGGGCCGCCACTTCGGAATCTGGCTGACCGATCAGCTTCACTTTGAACTTATGTTGCGTCATCGCGAGGCTCCTTATTATTTAGTGTCGTGATTCTTGAGTGTCGTGGTTTTCAGGCCTGCACGCAGCAGCGACAATGAGCAACAATGCAATCCACAAACTTGTTCGATTGCGGTCTCGGAATTTTAATGTCGGAATTTTAATGTCAAAGATCGACCCCTATGTGAGCGTTGCGACCCTCGCGGCGCCGTAAAGTCCCGCGTCGCTTCCCAGCAAGGCAAGGGTAATAACGGTTTTTCGCTCCTCGAGGCTTTGGGCTAGCGCAGATGCGGCGTCGGGGTTTACCGTAGCAAGTCCAGGGTTGCTGTGGGCACCGGCAGCGGCCGAGCTTTTCTCGGCACTTTGCTCGGCCTGGACAGCCGAGGGCGGCCGTCCCCACACGGATTGGGGAGCGGTAGCGGCATAGACCAGAGATCGCTCTCGGAGTTCCTCGAACATAGCGGGAGCGTAGGCGTCCCATGCGCTCGAAACGCCTCCACCGAGGACGAACATTTCGAGATTCAAAACGTTGACTAGGCCGGCGAGCAGCAGGCCGAGGTAGCGGCCGAAGGTGCGAAAGATGCGGCGGGCGTGTTCGTCACCCTGGAGCGCGAGGTTGTAAACGGACTTCGCGCCAAAATCGGCATCGGACGAGGCTGCTTTAGCGAGCGCTGTCGCATCTCCGCCGGCGATTGCTTCCCGTGTCATTCGCATAATGGCAGTGGCAGAAGCGTATTGTTCGGCGCATCCGCGATTGCCGCAGCCACAAAGGTATCCTTCGGGTTCGACGGTCACGTGCCCAAATTCGCCAGCCATACCATTCATGCCGTGCCAGATCTTTCCTCCAAGCACAATGCCGCCACCGATTCCGGTACCCAGCGTGACCACGGCCATGTTTGGAATACCACGAGCAGCGCCCAGCCATTGCTCTCCAAGGGCGGCAACATTGGCGTCATTTTCAAGGACGACGCGCGCTCCTAAGCGACGCTCGATCGCGTCGCGAACGGGATAATCTTCCCAGCCGGGAAGATTGGCTGACTTGCGCAACATTCCAGTTTTGATGTCGATGATGCCGGGGATGCCGATACCGGCGCCGAGAAGGTGTCCCGTTTCCTTATATTTCCTTGACAGACGCTGGATCGCGTCGCACATCTGGTCGATGACTTCGTCGCGGGTCGGCGCGGCTTTGGATCCGAGGGTAACTTTTTCGAGAAGCTCTCCCTGGCTGCTTACTGCAGCGATGCGCAGGTTGGTGCCGCCGAGATCGACTCCGATGGAAAAATCAGGCATGGAGGAGAAGATTACCAGAACTACGGCGGAGCGTGCTCATGTTGATTGATAGGGTTTGGAATAGGGAAGCGGGCCAAACGCGCGATTATTGCGTCGCGAAAAACGCGACGGCGCGCTGCGCTTGCTCAGGGCAGGCTGCAACGCGCGGCTCGCCCAGATCCCCTTCGGCAAGCTCAAGGCAGGCTCTCGCGGTGCAAAGAACGCTTGCTCGGGGATGACAATCATTTTTGGCACCGCGGGCAGTAGTGGCTGCTGCGGCCGGCAATCACGATGCGTTTGATGAGCGTTTTGCACGTCAGGCAGCGTTCACCTTCGCGGCCGTAGACGCGATGTTTTAGCTGGAAGAGGCCTTCTTCGCCGTCGGAATCCACATAGTCAGATATCGATGAGCCGCCCAGGGCGATCGCTTCTTTGAGAACCTCTTTCACCGCCGCGAAGAGGCGGCCGAGTTGAATGCGCGTGATGGTGCTGGCGCGGCGGCGGGGACGAATTCCCGCACGGAATAAAGATTCATCTGCGTAAATGTTCCCCACGCCACGCAGCAGCTTCTGGTTGAGCAATGCACTTTTGATGGGTGTTTTGCGTCCGCGAAATAGTGCAACGAAGCCGTCGAGATCGACTTCCAGCGGCTCGACGCCGCCAGCGTCGAACTTTCCGGCGCGGGCAACACTTAAGCGTCCGAAGCGGCGAGGGTCGACAAATCGCAGTTCCCTGCCCGAGGCCAGCTTTAGAATTGCGTGCGTGTGCTTGAGAATTTCTGACTGGGGTTCGCAGACTTGCAGGCGGCCGGTCATGCCGAGGTGAACGATCCATTGGGCTGGGGCTGAAGCCCCGTTGGACTGTGCTGGGCTCACGCGGCCCTGAAGGGCCGCTCTTCCACGGTGCTGCGGGCCTTTGGCGGGCAGAGCCCGCCCTGAGCCTGCCGAAGGGAGTGTCCGCTCCACACTGTGTTTTGCCACACCATTCGGTTCGAGGTCGAAGACGATGTGCTTGCCGATGCGCCTTACGGTGGCGATGCGGCTGTTTTCCAGTGCGGCAGCAATTTCTTGTGCCGAAGACTTCAGCGGCTCCGGCTTCTGACCCAGCCAGATCGATTCGATCACATCGCCTGAGACGCGGCTGGCGAGTCCGCGGGCGATGGTTTCAACTTCTGGGAGCTCAGGCATGAATTAATAGTTTACAGGGCTTTTCCGTGGGATGAGTGTGGCCTACTTGGCTGTTGAGTGGTGCCGACTCAAAACCATCGAGCTTCGCTCGAATGGACAGCCGAGGGCGGCTGTCCCCACATCCCCACATGATTCGATTAGAGCTATAGCTGATTAGTCTTTCAAGGGCACTACGGCTTTACCGTCGCGGCAGAAGGTGGCGACTTTCTGGAGGTCGCCATTTGCCTGCGGCAAAACCATTACTGGCCCGTAGCAGTAGACTGCGTGGCCGTTGGCGGCGAAGTACCAGCGTCCGCCTTTGGAGTGCTGATCGAGATGGCCGGTGGGCCTGCGATCTGGCTGCGCCGGCTTCGCAACCGCCAGACTAAACAACAAGGCTAGGGTCAGGACCTTCATTGTTGCCAAACTTTCCGAAATACGTCCGTGGACGTTTACTGTCTACCAACATTGCCTACCTAAGTCGTATGTAAAGCGCGACGCTGATCGATCAAATCCGATGCGGGCACGGGAGGAACTTGGCGATTGGGCTTCGCTGTCTTGTCTGTCTGGTTTTGGGAATGAGGTTGGGGCCCTGCCTCGGTCGCCGGGGGTTGCGTAGTCTGCGTCCGGTCGGAGGGAACCTGGGACGACGGATCGTTCGCGTGACCTGGTTTCTTCGTCTTCGCCATCTGATTATCGGTGATGGCTTTTCCCCTCAGAGACCATAGCTCTCTGCTGTCTGGCATCAGAACCTTAATCAGGTTGCTCTGCGATTGAATCGCCGCTCCCTGTTCCACAATGAGCATGGTCATCAGGCCATAGGAAACGATGAACAGCACCGTAAGGATAGGAAGAAGGCTGCTGCGCCTCTTCCTCGGGGCTGCAATCGCATGCACCGCTGTAGTTTCGAACGAAATCGTCAAGTTGCACCCCGGCCATGCCACACACGGGCAGGCGATACTTGGGATTGCAGCTTGTCAGCCAACAGCGCGAGTCGCGGGAACATATTGAATTGATTTGATTTAGTGCGATTTAGCGGCTGCGGATTTTAGATTCCAAGTGCAATTGAATGCACATATTGAGCAACGGGGATTGTTAGAGGAGCGCCGCCACTACTTGAAAGGGCCAAAAGTAGGGCTTCGCAGATGAGAAGAACTACTCTCCGCGAAGCTTTGCCAGGCTTACTTTCCGCCGAGCAGGAGTTTGGCGATGGTTGCCAATTGCATGTTGGAGGTTCCCTCGTAGATCTTGCCGATTTTGGCGTCGCGCCAGTATTTTTCGACGGGATAGTCCTTGGTGAAACCGTAGCCCCCATAGATTTCGATAGCCAGGGAGGTGACCCGCTCAGCAACCTGCGAGGCGAAGAGTTTGGTCATTGCGGCTTCTTTGACGAAGTTCACGCCCGCATCTTTCATGCGGGCTGCGTTGTAAACCATGAGGCGAGCGGCTTCGATCTCGGTTGCCATCTGGGCGATCTGGAACTGGATGCCTTGAAACTCAGCGATGGCCTTGCCGAACTGCTTGCGCTCAAGCGCGTACTTCGCGGCAAATTCCCAAGCACCACGCGATAACCCGATCATCTGCGCGCCGATACCGATGCGGCCTTCGTTCAGAGTTTCGATTGCGATTTTGTAGCCTTTGCCGGGCTCGCCCAGAACGTTCTCTTTGGGTACGCGGCAGTCTTCGAGAATCAATTCGCAGGTGGAGGACGCACGAATTCCCAGCTTGTCCTCTTTTTTGCCGACACTGAATCCGGGTAAATTCTTCTCGATCAGAAAGGCGGTAATGCCTTTGTATCCGGCCGCAGGATCGAGCGTGGCAAACAGAACAAACAATCCGGCTTCCTTGCCGTTGGTGATCCACAGCTTGCGGCCATTGAGGCTATAGTCGCTGCCTTTTAACTCTGCGCGCGTCTGCAATGCGAAAGCGTCGGAGCCGGAACCGGCCTCGCTTAAAGCATAAGCGCCAAGGGTTTCGGCCGCCATCTTGGGCAGATAACGCTTCTTTTGGTCTGCGCTGCCCCAGCGCAAAAGGGCGTTGTTAACCAATGTATTTTGAACGTCCACGACTACGCCTGCGGATGCATCGACGCGCGATAGTTCCTCGACCGCCAGAATCGCTTCGAAGAATTTGGCGCCGCCTCCGCCGTATTGCTCCGGAATCTCGATCCCCATAAGGCCGAGCTGGAAGAATTCGTGGATGAGATCCTTTTCGAAGATTCCTTTCTCGTCCATTTCTTTGACGAGTGGACGGATCTTATCGTCAGCGAACTGATGGATGTTGTCGCGGAAGAGGATCTCGTCGTCGGTTAGTGTGGTCAGCGGTGTGGGAACGGCGGCTTGCAGGGTGGTCTCGGGCATGAGGATACCTTCAATCAGAAGAGTGCAAACCATTTAGTTTAACACCTGAGAAGAAACGTCATGCATCGTATGTCGTGTGGTACTGTGCGATGCGGGTATTTTTGCCTTGGTGAGGTACAATCTCGCGGGCACAAAAAGATGCATCGCTTTAGGATCGCACTACTGTTACTGCTTTCGACAAGACTCGCTCATTCGCAAGACACCATTTCCGTGGATGCCGTTTCGGCGATGCCCGTGTGCGGCCAGAAGAATTCGCCGGCCGACGGCGCCTGTGCAACCGCACCAAAGCCTCTGAGCAAGGTCAATCCGTCTTACCCCGAAAAAGCCCGGCAGAAGCGGAAGGAGGGAACTGTCGTTGTGGCATTAACAGTGGGCAAAGACGGTTCCGTAAGCGGAGTACATGTTGTGACAGGAGTTGACAAGGAGATCGATAAGGCCGCGATCGAAGCAGTAAGGCAATGGAAGTTCGAACCGGGCGCCTATCAAGGTAATGCGGTCGATGTGGAGCTGACCGTCTCGGTTAACTTTCGGCTCAGTGGGACGCCACAGCAATCTCCACCGGTGGAAAATCTGCAAGAACGGAAAGAAGCCGCTGATGACATTCGCAATCTGTACTCCGATGCCCGGGAGGCTTACAGCCGCGGAGATTACGCAACAGCAGTGAATATACTGCGCAGGGTCACCTCGATCACGCCGGAGAATGGAAATGTATGGAACGAGTTGGGGCGGGCATTGCTTGCGATGAACGAGCTGGACGCCGCTGCGCAAGCGTTGGAATCAGCAATTCAGAAAGATCCTGCCAGCCGGGACGCGTATAACAATCTAGGGCAGGTTTATTGGCGGCAGAGGAAATACGAAGAGTCGGCAGCAGAATTCCGCAGGCAAATCGTCGTAAATCCTGACGACCACTACGCCCATCGCAATTTGGGAATGATGCTGCGCGACCAGCACCGGTGTAAAGAAGCCATGCCGGAGCTTCAGAAGGGGCTTTCGCTTACGCCCAATCATGCCGAAAGCCTGGTAGCGGAAGGCGAATGCGATATCGAACTTGGCAACCAAGCTAAGGGAATCTCCGAACTGCAGCAGGCCGCTAGCATTTCCTCCGCACCCAACATTTTCAACAGTGCCGCCTATGTTCTGGCGAATAGAAACATCGAGCTCGGGATGGCGGAAAAATGGTCGGATGCGTGCCTGACCATTGAGAAGGCGCGTCTTCAAAATATTTCTATCGATCACCCGACCCCGGAACAACTCAACTACGCTAACTGGATTTCGGCGTACTGGGACACGCGAGGCTGGATTTACTTCATGCGAGGCGATACCAGCAACGCGCGCTCGTATGCCGAAGCGGCCTGGTCGCTGCGCGCCAATCCCAGCGTCGGCTACCACCTCGGCCGCATTTATGAGAAATTGGGCCGACCTGAGGACGCCGCCACGATTTATGCCATGGCGATCGCCTCCGCCGACCTGCCCACCAGATCAAAAATCGATCAGGACGATCTCGATAATGCGAAAAAGCAGTTGGCGAAACTTATGCGAGAAAAGGCCGACAGCGCGATCAAGCAGGCACGCGGGGAGCTAAGCGGTAAGAGCATTATGTCCGTGGCAAACGAAGGCGCGCTGAGTGCCTCCGCGGACTTCGCAGTGCGAATTACCCCTGCCGGGAAACCACCGGAGTTTCATCTATTAAGCGGAGATAAAAGTCTGGCGAAGTTCGTCGATTCACTGCAGACGGCCAAGCTTCCCGTTTTCGTTCCAGAGTCCTCCGACGTGCAGGTGCTGTTGCGAGGAATATTGACTTGTCATACCGAAGAAACGCGTTGCCGATTTAGCTTTCTGCCGCCGGAGGAAGCTGTGAATTTGGCGCGCAATGAGATGGCAATGGCAAGCAGCACGCCGCTCAGCACTATAACGCACGATCCCCATGTATACGAAGATGCAGCTATTGGTATACGCATTTCTCTGCCAGATGAGTGGAAACTGGTCAAACTAGAGCAAGGATCCTTCAGCAAGCCACGCAATGCCATGTTTGGAAAGCCGGGCTCACCGGCGATGTTCATGCTGACAAAAGACCGTTTCGAGGGTTCGCTAGACCTTTACCTGAAAACGCTCGGCGCTTTTTTCGCCGGAAAGACAGACTTCAACCGCTCGGGCGAGGAGACGATGAAACGCAATGGGCTGACAGGTAAGCGATGGCACGTGAGTTGGAGCGAAAATGGAATCATCTACTCCTCTGTAATGGAGGTGTTTGGTGTGGGAGACGATTATTTCCGCGTCACAACAGTTGCGCCGAAGGAAGTCTACGAGCGTTACGCTGAGACATTCGAAAACATGTTT
>Ga0208043_1001258_pt1 | contig 9896 bp, 12 predicted proteins | sample Sb_taG_12_FD_187710 | JGI IMG/M metagenome (GOLD analysis project Ga0208043, IMG submission 187710) | Peat soil microbial communities from Weissenstadt, Germany - Sb_50d_9_AC metaG (SPAdes) (version 2) | ecosystem: Environmental > Terrestrial > Soil > Wetlands > Peat | place: Germany... | reverse complement strand
AGTACTTCTTCGGCGGCGGCCGATCGAAGCATTCCGGCTACCCCGTCGTGGACAAGCTCGGGAACCTGCTGGGCGTGATCACCCGCTCGGACCTGCTGGAGCACTGGATCACCGGCCTGATCGACGGGTCGAAGGACGCGGGCGTGCTGGGCAAGGGGGCGATCATCGCCTACGACCTCATCAGCCGCCAGCCGATCACCGCTTACCCCTCGGAGTCGTGCCGGATCGCGGCGGAGCGGATGGCCGAGATGGGCGTGAAACAGCTCCCCTGGTCAGCCCCGACCACCCGAATCAGCTCATCGGCATCGTGACCGTCGGCGACCTGCTCAAGGCGCACCAGCGGCTCTTCGAGGAAGAAACCAAGCGCGAGCGGTTCTACGGCCCCGGCCTGATCCGCCCCAGACCGCGAGCCGATTGAGGGGCGTTCGCGTGTGATTTCCGCTCGTGCCGGTAAGGGGGTCCGACAATCATTGGAACAGAAAGTCGGGTTAAGCGTCTGGTCCCCTGACGAACGGGCCTACTTGAAGGCGCTCTTCGCCACCGAGGACGTGGCGTGACGTGAACTACCGGGGCTCGGCACGGCACACCTTGGCCTTGCCGTAGCAGATGGACAATTTCCAACGCTAAGGCCGGAATACCGTCTCAAAGTCCGGGAAATCGAGCCGACTCGCCCTTCAACGAGCACAATGAGGCGACCAGAGACAGTCCTAAACCTGGATTTTTGAATGAGTTGCGCCTTACAGTTGTTTTCTGTCCGTCTGCTACGGGATGGCTATGACGGCGGAGCCAGCCATATCGCCGCTAAGACAGCCGACTACTTCGCCGAGTGTGGCGGTTGGTGGCGTCCCCGGTTCACCCCGGCGCATGCCTCCTGGCTGAATCAGGGGGAACTGCTCAACCATGCCTTCGGGTGCCGCTACCTGGAGCGGGGGTCTTGGTCCAGCCGGGAGGAGTACATCGCCCATGTGGCGGCCTCGTGGCCGGAGTACAACCGGCTCTACGCCCACCCCTTCGAGTGGACCTGGACGAATCAAAATATGTGCCAATGGTTTGCAGACCATGCTCGATGAATTTCGGGCATTACTTATGGCCGGAGACACTAGGGGTAGGCCGTCGGAACGTGGATAGAATTGCGGCTGACCGCTTCTTTGGAAAATCAGCAGGTACCCTGCTTCCTTCCGCCCGCATCCGAATCTTTGGCAAGGGAAGGGAGGGGCGAAGAGGATGCAATCCGAAACATCGGGTCGGCAACGGCCATCGTCTGTAAAGGCTCATCGGATATATTCTTTGTCGTTTGTCTCCAGAGTTCGCCTTTTGCCCAGGATTGCGAACTTCTCCACTTGAATGGACAGAGACGCAGACCCAGGAGGACCCAACTTGTGCGTCATTGCTGTCGGAAGACGAAAGAAATGCGTCTTCCGCGAGAAGATGGACAATCGGACAGTCGCTCAGAGAGGCCGGTTTCACCGGGGATCACGAGCTATTCGCGAATACCCTGCCAGAGGCATGAAGTGACGTAATGCGTCGTACTGGGCGGAAGGCGCACTCATGGTGGGATCGAAAGAAGAACATGGCCCATTAACTGGAAAGGCGACGGTGATTGGGTGTGCGACCCTTCGAGGCATGCCGAAAACTCGTCGGCAGGGGACGATCGAGGGTACCGACCAGCAGAGAAACGTGTTCACCTGTACTCTTTCACGCCAGTCCTGAAGTCGATAAAATGGATAAAAAGACCCTTAAGTCCGATTTTTGGATTCCTCGCGTTGCGCTCTCTCTCTGGGACCGCCGAGTTATCCCCGTCACTCCTTGGTCATCAGCGTTGCCGCTCCGCATAGGGCGCTGGCGGATCGAGACCCTCGACGTGTTTCCAGGACTCCGACCGAGGCCCACCCGAAGGAGACAACCATGCTTCTGTCCGTCATAGACCGAACGCACGGTGGAGAATGTCCCACCTGCAGCCAGATCAAGGAATGCCTCTCGACCCGGCTGAGGGGAAGGGCTCATGACATTCGCCTCCTGGTCCGGGACGACGGCGTGATCCTAAAGGGATCCTCGCGGACCCACTACGTCAAGCAGTTAGCCCTGCAGGCGGTGATGGAGTCGACAAACCTCCCCGTCCTGGCCAACGAGATCCAAGTCCGCTGAACCGGGCGCATGACGAGGGCGGGGATCGGTCGCCACCTCGGGCGTCCGACCTGTCCGCGGCGTGGCCCAGGAGGTTTTTCGATGGCGCTACCACACGCGCAGTCGGGGGAAGTTATCGATGTCCGCCCGTTGGGACCGGCGTTGGGCGGCACGCGGACAGCCACCCTGGTGAAGACCCCCACCCTGGAGGTCATCCGCCTGATCATCCCCGCGGACCAGGAGACCTGCCACCACCACGAGATGGCCGGCGAGGTCATGGTCGATTGCCTGGAGGGTCTGATCACCGTCCAGATCAATGGCGACTCCCGCGTCCTGGAGGCTGGCCAGACGCTACACCTCTCAGGCGGGCAGCCGCATTCGCTCTCCGGGATCGAGGATGCCTCGGTGCTCTTGACGATCCTGCTGGGCTAGCGAAGTCGTGCACGGGAGAAGACTCTGCGAGAGGCAAGACCTTCCGGCCGAGGAATGGATGAGAAGCGAGCGGAATCTTGAAAGGGGGAAGAACATGAGCGCCACAGACACCATGAGAGAAGAACATGGCGTGATTCTGCGGGTGTTGCGCTGCCTATCCGCCTCGGCCGACCAAGCCGAGAAGGAGCCTGGACTCGATGTGGAGTCCATTCAGAAGATGCTCGAATTCTTTCGGGGTTTTGCTGACGGTTGTCATCATGCCAAGGAAGAGGCTCACTTCTTTCCCTTGGCGCGTCAGCGCGGCGTCGGGTGCCCGCCGGCAAGCATCGATAGCCTGCTCGCCGAACACCAAGAGGGCCGCGACCACATCCGCGTCATGGATGAGAACCTATCCGCGGCGGGAAGCGGGAATAGACAAGCCAAAGTGCGCTTCCTTCAGCACGCGCGGCAATACGTGCAGCTTTTGACGGACCACATCGGTAAAGAGGATCATTGTCTATTTCCTACAGCCGACACGATGCTCTCGACAGCCGACCAAGGGGCGCTGGTCAAGGCGTTCGAAGAACTGGAGCAACAGGAGCTTGGCGCTGGGACGCATGAGCGTTTTCACGCATTGGCCGACGAACTTTGTGCGCAATGGCACGTGCCGATTCCGCAGTGCTCCACTCATCAGAGCGGTTGCAGTCACTCATAGCTTTTCGGGCCCTCGTCAGTCTGGCCCTCCCGAATCTCCCTTTCGCAAGGAACGCTGCCGAGGCTGTGGGGCCGTGCTCACCCGGCACACGCCGCAGTACCTTGACCGCGACACCTTTCACACACACGTATCTATAGATATCGGCACACACGACTCCGCAACATCGTCTTGTTTCTAAGCGTGCTTGAACTGGAGGGAATATACCCCTAATTATGGAAATCGATGTGGCTAACAATGTATTCGATGATTTGACCGAAGTCTTCGATGAGCTCGTCGACTGGCCAAAACGACTGGCCAACGAAGAGCCCTTCTATCGCAGCTTGTTTGCACGCATCGGGGTGCGCCGTCTGGTGGACGTGGCCTGCGGAACGGGACGGCACGCGGCGATGTTCCACTCCTGGAATCTGCATGTCCAGGCGGCGGACATCAGCCCGAGAATGATCGAGCTTGCCCGCAGCCACTTCAGTGAACCACCTGGTTTGCACTGGGTAGTGCGCGGTTTCGACGAACCCGTCGAGTCGGCGGAGCAGTTTGACGCGGCTCTCTGCGTGGGCAATTCGCTGGCGCTGGCACCGGACGTGACGGTGGTCCAGAGTGCACTCCAGCAGATGCTGGCAGCCGTGCGGAACGGAGGCGTGGCCGTGGTCCACGTGCTGAACTTATGGCGTCTGCCTGATGGCCCATGCGTTTGGCACAAGTGCAAACGGGCGACGCTGCCGCAAGGCGAGGTACTCATAGCCAGAGGAGTGCATCGGTGCGGGTCGCGTGGCTATGTCGAATTGATCGAGGCCGACCTGACGGGCGGTGTCTCCATGCGTGGCGAGTCGGCACGGCTCCTGGGACTAGAGGCCCCGGAACTCGAACGGATGGCCCGACGAGCAGGGGCCGCCCGGGTGGAAGTTTTCGGGGGCTACCAGCAGCAGCCCTACAACCGGCAGCAGAGCATCGACCTGCTCATCGTCTCAGAGAAGTGACCGATCAGGACTCTGTGCAGATGCTCTTGCTTGGCATTGACCCAACAATCGTGTCATCATGGGAATAGTCATGTGGGTTGACGGGATTCAGTGGCTCTTGCCGAATGAGTAACCCTACCGCAGAGGTGCGCGAGGCAAGGAAATTCAACATCGAGGGTGGTGTCATGGACAAGCCGTTGTGTCAGGTCTTACGCACCACTTTTCTCAGAGATTTCAGGGATCTGAGCCAGTACAGTCAACAAGTACTCGTTTTTCCACCCCGCCAGGAGGCGGCGACGGTGGATGCTCTTTCCTTTACTTTTTTTCTCGGCCTTGAGCAGACACAACGCCACCTTGCGCAGCCAGGAAAGGTTCTCCGCACTATTGCCGGCCCAATGTCGTTGCTCGTCCTCGCGGAAACAGACATCCAACACCCAGTGCAACGAATTCTCGATCCCCCAATGTCCGCGCACCGTCTTGAGATACTCCTCTGCCGTCCCGTTGACACTCCCGATGTAATAGCGGATCTCACTGCTGCGGATGCCGTTGACTTCGCGATCGCTCAGAACCATGCAGATCGCGGTCAGGTTGACCCACAACCCCGCGTTCCGGATGCCACTCGGGTTTTTGATAACACAACATGTGCGCGTCTCGTGCCGAGAGCCATGGACCTCTTCAGTGTGACACTCGGTGAAGTCGACCCCGGGCTCGCCTTTATCCAAGGCCTCGTCAAACGCTTTCTGGATATCCTCATAGAGATGCGGTTGGTTCTCCTTCACGGCCAGCAAGTACTTACCACCCCCTTGGTCGATCCCCGCGGCGATGTCTTTCTGACAGCCCATGGCATCAATCGTCACGACGGCTCCCCTGAGATCCAAAAGCTTCAGCAGCTCGGGAATCGCCGTGATTTCGTTCGATTTCGCGTGAGTCGCGACTTGGCCCAACGCCAGGTGATTCTCCACCGACCAGGCGCTCACCATGTGAAGGGGGGACTGACCGATGGTGCGACGAGCCGAACCACGCTGGGTTTTCCCATCGATGGCAATCGGCCTCAGTGCAGGCTGATCGAGCGGGATCGCGATCAACCCATGCTGCTCCATCAGCGCGGTCATCCAGTTAGAGAAACACTTCTGGAAGGCCTGTGGGTCGATCAAGCAGAAGACGCGGCGGAACGTATCGTGCGACGGAATCCCTCCCGGCAAGGTCAGGAAGGTTTTGAGCCAGTCCTGCTTCGACCGCGAGTAGTCCGCGATCTCTTGCCAACTGTCGGCCCCGCACACCACGCCGCAGATGGACATAAACAAGATCTCGTCGAGCAGGTGAACTTTCCCATGGTCGCGTCGCGGATCGGGAAGCGACGCGAAGTGCTCGAGGATCGAAGCCGGGTCCTTGGAACGAGAATGGTGCGTGCGATCGAGGGTGACTGTCATGGGTGTCGTCCTTGACAAGCTGGGCTATCCTAAGAAATCAAACTGTCCATCTTTTACTCCAACCCTGCTATACTGTACAAGACGAAGACGTAAAGTCCTCCCAGATTTCCAGAATATCCTATTGTGATGCGTAAACCCTGCTGCGCACACCGCCGTAGCAACCCTGCCGGCTGTTCCGGAGCTGCACTTCGACGACGACGAGCCCGACATGGAGAATCACATTACGTGACCTCTGGAAATGGTGGAAAGTCCGCAAACCCCAACTCCGGGCTCTGCTAATTCTCGGTTTGATCCTCATGTGGATGAGCCTAGTACTCTGGCAGGCAGAGCGACGCTCCCAAGCGGCTGTACGCGAAGTGCGCCAGAACCTCGAGAAACAGGAATCCACCCGGCATAGCCACTTCGCCAGGTTGCTTGGTACTGAGGAGGCTCGCCAGTCCCGGCAGAACCGAGATGCTGCGGCCCGACGCAAAGAGCTCGCACACCTCGAGAGGATGATCAATCAGCTTTCGCGAACCTTGGAAAAACCGGCGGCGCCTTGAATGGCCGATGAGCGTTGCTACGCACCTGATAGTTATGCGATCAAGCTTCCACAGCTTTGTCCGAACCGGCCAGTCGTTCCGGACTCGAGGCGGCCGACCAAGCACAGCCGCAGCGCGGCGGCCAAGGTGAAGATGAAAACCGCGACCTGGCTGGGGGCGCTTAAGACGTTGCCCTCCCGAGCCACACGGCCTTGCTTCAGGCCTGTCTCGACCAGAAAAACAAGGAAGGGGTCACCTGGAGGCACCGGCTCGTCCTTGCGTTGTTTGAGTAGGCCGATAAGGGAAACCTGCGAACCATCCTGGAGATCTGGCTCCGGCTTGAGGGCAAGCCGGGTGCCGATGAGCACGAAGCCACGTCTCCACTGGTCATCGACGATGAGCTTGCCCGCAAGATCCTCCAGATCGGCCGTGAACACGAAGATCCCGCTGCTGATTGAATCGGTTCGCAATCGCCCTCCCAAGACCAGCATCGAACTGGCCGACTGGGTCAGGCAGTACACCAGGGTGCGGATCCCCAATAGGCTGGTGTGCGTGGGGCACGCCGCCCCGCTGGCGATGTTCAGCCACCATGTGCTCGAGCGTCCCTCGTTGGCTCTCTGGCACGGGCTGCGGGGTAGCGGAAAGTCGTTTCTCTCGGCCATCGACACGCACCTGTGCAGCCGGTTCAAACCGCAGTAGGAGACGATGATCCTGGGTGGGTCACGGGCCCAGTCCGAGCAGATTTATCGGGCACTCGCCGAGGCGATCGTGGACGGCCGAGGCAGGTTCGGCAGCGACGCCGCCACGATCACGCGGCTGCTCAAGACCGAAGCCTCCTATGAGAACTGTTCGCGTGTCGCCATCCTGGCCGCCAGCCCGAGCAGCTTCCGCCGAGCGCAAGTTGCAAGTCTCAAGCTCGATGAGGTGGAAGAGATGGTTCCCGACATCCGCGAGTCGGCCTTGGGCATGGCGATGGAGCTGCGCGGCTGCCGCGCCAGCTTGCTGATGACGTCCACCTGGCACCGGCTGGGCGGGCCGATGTCGTCATCGGTTGAGCGCGATCGCGGCGGCGAATTCCCCATCTTCACTTACTGCATCTTCGAAGTGCTGGAACGTTGCCCCGAAGAGCGCAGCGGCGTGAACCTTGAGGATTGCCCCGACTACCCCCTGTTCACCTGGTGTCACGAGGACGGCGATCTTCATCCCCTGAGACGGCCCAAGGCGAAGTGCAGCCGCGACCACTACGCGATCGATTCGTTCATCCAGAAGGTCAGGGGCGTCTCGGCGCTAGTCTTCGCCAGCGATTATCTTTGCCGGGGATCCCGGCCCGAGAGCGCCTGGTTTCCCCAGTTTCTTGAGGCTGACAACGTCATGCTTGACGCCGAGTTCGACCCGGCGCTCCCGGTACACATCGCCGTCGACAGCGGCGTCTTCACGGGCGCAGTCTTTCTCCAGGTGCGAACGGCTTCCAGCGGCTGCTGCTTGCACTGCGATGAGCGGGTGAACGTCTTCGCCAACTACCTCGCCGAGGGCCAGACCGCGGAGGCGTCCGCCCTGGCGATCAGCAGTTTTGCCGATGAGCTCTGCGGGTCGGCACGCAGGCGAATCTCCACCGATTCGGCTGGCGGCACGCGGAACCCGGTCGGCCCGACGGTCATTGCCGAGTACCAGCGAAACGGCTTGGTGGGCAAGAGGGACCTTCTTCAGTGGCCCAAATGTCACGGCTGCGTGACCGATGGCCTGGGTCTGATCGAGAACCTTGTCCGCTCTGCCGATGGAAACCTCCGGCTGATCGTCCACCCACGCTGCAAGCACTTAATCGCGGCGATGCGAAGCTATGCCAGGACCCGCCGGGCGGGGCAGTGGATGGACTACACGGCTGATCCCCAGCATCCCCACGAAGACCTGATCGATGCACTTCGCGGCGGCCTCAATCTCATGCTCCGCGAGGGCCGCACGCCCCAGCAGAGCTTCATCAGGGCCAAGGCGGAGTGTCTTTTATCCTCGTAGATTCCGCTCTGCGGACCGGAAGTCCCACCGTCCCGCAACCTCGTCAACTTCAATGGTCCGCACATCGGTCCAATAGAATTTCACCATGCCACTTACACCGAACTCAGCGGCGCTGGCCTATCTGGCGAGTCAGACGGGCATGCCGCGACCGCGATTCCCAGACGGGCAAACGATCGACCAGCCTCATCCCGAATGGGTCTTGTTCCGGCTTCCCTGGCGCTGGCTACTCGACTCCTGGGAAGAAGGTGAGGCATACCGGATGGCCTTCTATGGATCTGATATTCATGGCATGCCCCTCCGCAACCTGATCCGCCACAAGCGCGAGTATCCCTGCTCGTTCGACGCGAACTACTCGCTCCAGACCGGGGGCCTATGGGTACCGATCAGGCGAACCAGGCAACCGACGACGATTACGAACTGCGCCGCACCCGTACCCCGGTGCCCACCCTCGTTGCCGAGGGGGCAGAGGCCCATCTGGCGCGAATCTGTAGCCGGAAAGCCCATCGCGACGGCCCCGACCGGCTGTTCGCCTGGTTTATACACACATCTCTATCCATGTACCATTTATATACATGGATGTTTGTGATCTCGATCATCCTACGGTGCCGGCTGGCGAGGAAGTTCGCACCTAGGCCGATAAGGTTCGCCTGGGGCTCGACACCTGCGTGGCCTCGTACATACTTCCCGAGAACCTGGCCTGGTGAACTCTGCATCGGCTGGGCAATTATCCAGTAGTTTCCAGGTTTTACTGTAGTAATTCTATACAGACGATCACTCAAATGCGAGTACGTACAGTTGTGAAAGTGACCGGCATTTCGCACAAAACAAGACACAAAGCGTGATAGACTATGCACTTGCGTCTATATTTAAGAAGCATCATGCAACCCTACGTTGACCTTTCGCGGGCCTTTCTTCGATTGCAGATTTGTCAAACTCATGAATGAATAACAAGCCAGATTTTCCCTAAGTCTTGTTCTCAAGTGGACTTACGTTAGTACAGTAAATCCTGGAAACTACTGGCTAAACCGGCCGGCGCGGGAGGGTCCACGGGGCCTACGGTGGCTCAGGGCGGGAACTCCAAGCGGCTTAACCAGGTCCCCGGCTCCGACATGTTCAGCAAGATCGCCGCCATGCTGGGACGGGCCGAGCAACAGATCTCGGAACTTACCCTGCTGGTGCTCGATGAAGGCCAGCCCCGGTCTGAACGGGCGGCGATCAAGAATCACTACCCGACTCAGTTTGACCTGTTCACAGCCGAGGAACTGGCCAAGACGATCGCCCAATTCCAGGGCATCCTCGCCGCGGCAGGCAATGCACCGTCGGCGAGGAATCCAATACCAGCGTCGTGGCCGTCACTGCCGACGAAACCCCGCCCGCACTGGTCGAATCGCTCAAGGCCATCGCGACCCACCAAGAGTCTCGAACGGCGATCACGATCTGGATGACGCTCCTGCGGCATTCAGAACTCATTTCATACACTGCGTCCTGCAATGTTCACAGCCAACTCAGCAGTGGCTGGGTCAATGATTATTGGGAGAAGACAGAAATGACCGTCTACTATTACGACCTGTTTACTGGTGCGTCTGGTGGCACAGCTGGCACGCTTCTATCCAGCACGACTGCCGACAGTGGCGCGACCTGGCCGACCAGTAGCAGCTACAGCGACGGAAACGCGGTTGAACTCGACGGTAACGGCGGCATTTTTTCGTCCATTACCGGGGCCGCAATCCAG
>Ga0208043_1001254_pt1 | contig 9908 bp, 5 predicted proteins | sample Sb_taG_12_FD_187710 | JGI IMG/M metagenome (GOLD analysis project Ga0208043, IMG submission 187710) | Peat soil microbial communities from Weissenstadt, Germany - Sb_50d_9_AC metaG (SPAdes) (version 2) | ecosystem: Environmental > Terrestrial > Soil > Wetlands > Peat | place: Germany: Weissenstadt... | reverse complement strand
ACCACCGTGGTTACGCCTTCGCCCGGCCGGGCCGAAATAAACAGGATACGCGCGCCGCTCTTGGGCACGGTTCTTCGCACATGCAGGGCAAGGGCGCGGAACGGTTCGGGAACCCGCTCGGTGGGTTCTGGCAAGCCCTTGTAGCCGCTGAGCCGGGGGACCACGCCCAGGAGCGTGAGCGGAACCTTCACGCCCGCTTCGCCGGCGGAACGCACGGTCCGGTTGAGCACCTCCGCCGTGAGCACCACACCCAGGGCCAGCATCGTGCCGAACGCGCAGATCCCCAGGAAGATGATGGTGCGGCGGGATTGTACGGGAAGAGCCGGCGCCGTCGCGTCCGCGACCATAACGAATTCCTTCAGCTTCGACTTCTGCTCCCGTTCGGCGCGGCCCAGTTTGTCCTCGAGCATCTTGAGCTCGGCCTGGTTGGAATCCGCATCGCGGGAAAGCATCAGGTAATCGCGCTGCAGCTTAGGCAGGCCCTCGATCTTCTTGCGCAGCCGGTCCACCGATTCGCCGTATTGCTTGACCTTCTGCTCGGCGGCAATGGCATCGAGCTGCAGTTGAAACAGTTTCTGCTTCGCCTGCCGGGCTTCGTCTCCGTCGCTGTCCGGAAGGATGCCTTGATCGAGGCGCGACATTTCGTCGCGCCAGGCCGACACCTGTCCGGTATCGACGGCGCGCTGCTTCTGGGTGTTGTAAGCGGCTTCGGCTTTGTCGAGCGACGATTTAGGGGCCAGCCCTTCCGCGTATAGCTGTTTGGCTCGCTCGAAGTCGATGCGGGCGCCCTCCAACTCCGCCTGGTTGGCGCGGACGGTCTGATCTTCGTGAATGGCATTCAAGAGACGCGTAGCGCGGGTATTGAGCTCATTCAAGGGCTGGTCTTTGACGGACCCTTGGGGGGCGGACTCTTTGGGCATGCGCGCGAGCGTCTTCTGAACGCTTTGAATCTGCATTTCGAGAGACTGCTTCTCGGCGCGGGCCTGGTCGAAGAGCGCTTCGGCGCTGGTCAGCTCGACGAGGTAATTCTGGGTCTCCTTGTCCAGGTCCACCAGGCCGCTGGAGGCCGTGAATCCATCCAGTTGGGTGTTGACGGTTTTGATTCTGTCGCGCAGCTCGCCGGTGCGCGCGCGCAAATCCGCCACCTCCTGATTGGCGGTTCTTTCCCGGACGTCTTGCTGGTTCGACACAAACACGTCGCGCAGGGTGTTGGCGACCTTGGCGGCAATTTCCGGCGACTTCCACATCACGTCGATCATGATCAGGGCGGTGTTGGGCGTGGTTTTCACCTCGCAGGCGGATTCCAACTGCTTCAACGACACCGGCATGTCGAGGCGGCGCCTGGTCTCTTCCAGGTTGGTATCGAGCAGGACCATGTTGGCCTGCGTTTGCACGGTGAGTGCCGGATCGTTGCCTCGCCCTTCGGTATCGGGATGATACAGCAGCACGCTTTGGGCTTTGTACACGGGACCGCCCAACAGCAGCGCCGCAGCGAGTCCCACGACGATCGACGCCAGTACAAAGCCGGCAATAAAACGGCGGCGGCGGATGACGCCGATCACGATCGTCCAAAGGTGGATCGGAAGGCGCTCCTCCTGATCTCCGCCGGGATATGACCCTTGTTCGTTCATTTTTTCTATACTCCCGGAGCCACGCGCAGTGGCCGGAAACGACGCAGCAGCTTGGACACCAGCAGGTCCTTCTCGGAACGCTCGATCGAGAAGAACCAGAACAGTAGCAGGTATAATAGCGCACCCGGGAGCACAAGGGCACCGATCGAAAGCAGGCCCGTGGGCGGCAGCCAGTGCTTGAGCGCCAGGGTCACGGCGTATTGGGCGGCGCCGGGGAGCAGGGCCGGCGCCAGCGCGCGCAGGATGTAGCTCCCGTAGGACACGCCGTGAAGCTCGCAGGTGCGGCGGATGGTGAAGAAATAGTCGATGAGCCCGCCGGACACCAGGGTGCCCACCGCGACTCCCACCAAGCCCATCCACTGGACCAGCACGACGCTCAATCCCACGTTGAGGATCACTTCCGCCACGGCGGCCCAGGCGGTGATGCGATGATGCCCGGTCATGGAAAGCACGGCGGAGGAAGTGAGCTCGGCCATCCCCAGCATCATGGCGGTGAGCAGGACCATGAGGACGGGGCCGCCGGGAGCGAAGTCCTGCCCGACCCAGAAGACCAGCGTCTCCTTGCCGAAGACGTACATGGCGACGGCCAGGATGACGCTGGGGGCCATGGCAAATTTCGTGCAGTTGACGAAGAGGAAGCGGATTTTGGTCTCCTCGGCCTTTTCCTTCAGTTGCGCCGCCAGAGGGCCCAGCAGGTTGGTGAATTGCTTGGGCAGGAGGTAGGCGTTCTCGGCGATCTTCAACGCCACGGCGTAGACGGCGACCGCGGAAAGGGGCAGGAACGCCTTGACGATGATGGGGTCGGTCTTGAGCAGGATGAGGGCCGCGATATTGATCAGAAATTGCGCCCCGCTGAAGGATGCAGACTCTTTGAGCAGCCGCCGGTCGACGAGTTGCAGGGAGAGGCGCAGGCCTTCCATGCGGGCGTAGGCGTACCAGATATAGCCCAGGTACTCGATGAGCATGGCTCCCAGGTTTACCCAGGCCAGCGCCATCAAGCCGTATCCAAGGTATAGGACGAGCCACGAGCCCACGGCGTAGGCGATGGTCGAGACCACCTGGAGGATATTGATGGCGTAGACCCGCTGCTCGCCGAAGAGGGCATTGCGAAACAGGCTGAGCGGCAAGGCCAGGAGCACGAAACGGACGGCCAGGATCCACAACAGCGGCAGGGCCTTGACGGCCGAGATCAGGGTGATGATGACGTAGACTGCGGCGAGCGTGCTGAGGATGCGATTGCGGCGGTCGAGGTCGCCCGAAGCGCTGCACTGGGCCACGTATTTGACGACGCCGGTTCCGAAGCCCAGATCGAGGAGGCTGAGGAGTCCCAAGGCGGAGATCACGAGGGACCAGAGGCCGAAGTCGTCGGTGCCGATTTTGTTGATGATGTAGGGGGTGAGCACCATCACGGCGACAATGGAGACCAGCATCCGGCCGTAGTTGGTGACGGCGTTGACGGCGAATTGGGCGGTGCGGCTCATAGGGGACGTTCTTGACGCGGAGGCGCGGAGCACGCGGAGGAAGACGCGGAGAAGAGCAAGAGAAAGTCAAAACCTGAGAGCACGGAGGAAGGGGAGGCGCGCTGTGGCGCAGGCACTCGTGCCTGCCGTGTCGAGACTCGTCTCGACACGTGTTCGGGGTTACGCCACAGTGTCGACGGCAGGCGTCGGCATGAGTGCCGACGCTGCAGGCAGGAGTGCCTGCGCCACATCCGGGTCATACGGTAACGCCGGCCCTTTCCACGCGCTGGAACTCGCCCGTCGCCATTTTGACACGGTGTTCGCGCGGTTTTTCCGACCAGGCCACGGCCATGGCCGCGGTGATCGTGAACATCTGCATCACGGGTGTCACGCGGAAGGCCCATTCGAAAAAGCCGCTGACCTGCAGGGCGCAGATTCCCAGGAACACTCCGAAGAGGATGGTGCCTTCGGTGGATTTATGGCGCCATGAGCCGGCCAAGGCGCTCCATGCAAAGCGAACGACCAAGAGCAGGTAAAGCAGCAGCCCCAGGTATCCCGTCTCGGCGGCGGTCAGCCAGTAGATGTGGTGGGCCACGCCTGACTGTTCCTCGTTTTTCATGGCCTCGAAGTGCTCGCGGTACTGCGTCTGGTTGGTCACCACGTAAGAGAAGTTGTTGAGGCCGATGCCGAAGGGATGGTCCGCCAGGATCAACTGCGCGGCGTACTTGAATTCGTCGCGCGCTTCCACGCTGGCGGCCGGCGCGCTTCGGATGCGTTCGATAATCGATCCGGCGGCGCGGATGGCGCCCGCCACGAGCAACAGGGTGATCAGGACGGAGGCGGTCTGCACGCGTGCCGATCGCGAGCGCAGGTTGGCCCACCCCAGGGCGCCGACCACGCAGCCGCCGGAAAGGGCCATGCCTAACCGCGAAAACGTCTCCAGCACGGCAAACAGCAGCCCGAAGCACAGTGCGATGGAAACCACGGCCCAGTGCAGCGGGAGCTCCTTGTCGCACAGGGCCCAGATCAGCAGCACCGGCAGAATCAGGTTGGCGAAGAGCGGAATCGTATTGGAATGGTCGAACGGGCCGTTGATGCGGTAGATGTGCATCAGGTATTTCTGCTGGAGCGCCAGCGCCATGATGACCAGCGCCGCGCCGGCGAATCCGAGCCACGCGTAGCGGCGGCGGATGCCCAGGTGCAGGCAATTCACGGTGGTCCAGTACAGGCAATAAATGCGCAGGCACTTCCACAGGCTGAATGCGGTGTAGAGCGGCTCCAGGGTGACCAGCGCGAGCAGGCACGCGTTCAGGAAGAAGAACAGCAGCAGCCAGGAATTGCGGGGGAACCAGGCGATCTTGCCGGGGAACCGCAGGGTGATGGCGATCATGAGGGCCCAGCAGACCAGGTCGGCGCCGGTGACCTCGAAGCCGCGGTCCGGTCCGCGATACAACTCGCGCGAGACGATGTTCACGCTGGCGTGGGCGCCCAGGCAGGTGAGCGCAATCATCAGCGAAAACAGGTAGCCGCGCACGCGGGGAAGCCACATCGCGCCAATGGCCATGCCAGGCACTGCGATCGTCAATGCGGCCGCCAGTACGGCGTACTTCATGTCAGTTCACCTGCTTCCAGATGGTCAGGAACCGGGCGCTCCGGTCCGGCCAGTCTGGAACCGCTTCGCATAAGCCTAGCAGAATCGGAAGCTCTCGATACAGCCCTTCGCGCGGGTAGCGCAGGGACCAGAGTCCGAATCGGCGGTTTTTCACCAGGTTCCGCGGCCATTGGCGTATGGCATTCTGCTCCGGCTCGCGCAGGCCGTTTGAATCGGCGTACTCGCGGGCTCCACGCCAGGCGCGATGGGCACGGCGGCCCTCGACGTACAAGAAGACGTCACCCCACCGGCGTGCCAGCTCATCCAGCTCCGTCGACGACGGGGTCGACGGGAACTCACCGGGCCAGAACTTGAACTTCAGCGCATCATCGTACAGGGCCTGCAGGTCGAAGGCAAATGGCAGGGGCGAGTCTCCCCGGAGCGCTTCTTCCAAGAGCTGGGCCAGGCGCTGGTTGCGGGCGGTGTACGGGGTGGCGAAGCGGCCGTGCGAGATGAGCATGGCATCTCCGAGAGCCAGGGCGCACTTGTAGTAGTTGCGGCGAATGAAGTCCGGGTCGGGGGCCGGCTCGCACCCGCGCAAGATGCGCTGGGCCCACAGCAGGCCGGCTCCGCGGTTGAGGAGCAGGCGGGTGGCCTCGATGGGCGCGAGCCGCTCCGAGGGCATGGCGGGGGCGTTGGCCGTGAGGATATCGGACGGGCCGTCCAGGACGCGATGTCCGTGCAGCAGATCCGACCACATCAGGGTGGGCGGCCAATTCCGCACGTCGTCCACGGTGAGCGGCCGGCTGTAATCGACGTCGATGCCGATCAGCTTCTCGTACTGGTGTTTGATGGCGTTCAGCTCCGGCCAGGGAAGCGAGCCCTTGCGCCGGACGATCAGCACGAAGTCGAGGTCGTTGTATGGGCGCTCTTCGGCGCCGGCCCGCAGAACGCCGCCTTCGCCGCGCCCATATCCGCCGCCCAGGACCAGGGCGACGAGATTCGCTCCCATGGCTTGGCGAACCGCGCCGCTCATGCCGGAGAGCCAGCTCTCCATGCGGGCGTTGAAGCCGGCCGAGGCATGCCGGGCGTAGAGGAACGGGGCGCCATCGGTGATGTTCGACACTTTGTTCCATCTATATTACTCCGACCCCAAACCGCTTGGCGCGAAGGGAGTCTAATAGGCCTATGGAAGCTCTCTGGCAAGATGTCCGCTACGCCGTGCGCGGCCTGCGCCGGAATCCCGGCTTTGCGGCGACCGCCATCCTGTCCCTGATTCTCGGCATCGGCGCGAGCCTGGCGATCTTTACGATCACGGACAACCTGCTGCTGCGTCCGCTGCCGTACCGCGATCCGTCGCAGCTCACCATGGTCTGGGAAATGAGCCGGCGCCGCCCCGCAGTAGACGAGAACGTGATCTCGCCGGGCAATTACCTGGACTGGAAAAAGCAAAACGACGTTTTCGAGGAGATGGCCGCTTTCACTCCGTCGCGCTCGGTACTCTCCGACGGCGCTCGCACCGAGGAATTGGAAAAGCAGATTGTCAGCCCGGAATTGCTCCCCATGCTGGGCGTCCAACCCATCCGCGGACGCCTCTTCACCGCTGAGGACGATCGCGCCGCCCAGGGAACCGATACGGTGGTATTGATCAGCTATCGCCTCTGGCAGAGCTGGTTTGGCGGCGATGAGAGTATCGTGGGCCGCGAGGTACAGGTCAATTCCACGCCGCGCACCATCATCGGTGTTCTTCCCCCGAGTTTCTATTTCCTCAGCCGCGAGACGGACCTGTGGCAGCCGATGGGGCTCGATCCGGCGCGCGACTACCGTGCCACCCAGGGGCGCTGGATGATGTGCCTGGCGCGCATGAAGCCGGGGGTGAACGCGCGCCCAGGCGCAGGCCCACATGACGGCCGTGGCGCAGCGGCTGGAAGCCGCCTACCCGAAGTTCGATACCAACTGGACGGTCAACGTGGAATCGCTGCGCGACTCCATGGTGCGCGAGGTGAAGACGTCGCTTGAGGTGCTGCTGGGGGCGGTCGGGCTGCTGCTGGCGGTGGCGTGCGCCAACGTGGCGAACCTGCTGCTGGCGCGCTTCGCCACGCGCCGCACGGAGATGGCGGTGCGGGTGTCGCTGGGCGCGGGCCGGGGGCGCGTCATCCGACAACTCCTCACCGAGAGCGTGCTGCTGGGCGTGGCCGGAGGGCTGGCGGGGATCGCGGTGGCACGCGGGGCGGTCACGGGCCTGTTGGCGATGGCGCCTCGGGATTTGGTCCGCGGTGCGGCTATCGCGATGGATCTGCGGGTGCTGCTCTTCGCGGTCGCGCTTTCGGTCCTCACCGGCATCTTCTTTGGACTGGCCCCGGCCGTGGCGACTTCGCGCGCCGGGCTGATGCAAGGCCTGCGCGGCGGCGGGCGCTCGGGCATTGGCGGGGGCGGCCGGCTCCGCTCGTGGTTCGTGGGCACGGAGGTGGCGTTCTCGGTGATCCTGCTGGTGGGGGCGACGTTGCTGTTCCGCAGCTTGGTCGGCTTGCTCGCCGTCAACCCCGGTCTTGACCCGTCGAATGTGCTCACTTTCCGGGTGACGCTGCCCGCCGTCCGGTATCCCGATTTGGCGCGCCGCACGCAGTTTTTCTCCCGCGCCATCGAACAGATCGAGCACTTGCCCGGTGTCCGCTCCGCCAGCGCGGTGAGCTACCTGGATTTCAACGGCATGGTCGCGGGCACGGGAGTCCAGATTGGCGGAACGCCGGCGCCCAAGCCGGGCGAGGATCTCGGGGCCAACATCCGTACGGTGATGCCCGGCTACTTTCGGACCATGGGGATCCCAATGGTGAGCGGCCGCGACTTCACCGCGGCGGACAACGATCCGGCCAGCCCGTACCGGTTCATCGTAAACCAGGCATTCGTGCGGAGCTACCTGCGCGGCGAGCCGCCGTTGGGCGTCCAGATCAGCGCGGAGATGGACCAGCAGAACCCGTTCGGCGAGATAATCGGGGTGGCCGCGGACGTGAACGATGGCGCGCTCGACAAGCCGGCGCGGCCCACGGTTTACTACGTCCACACGCACCTGAACTGCACGTCGATGGTTTTCGTGGCGCGGACGGCCGGCAATCCCATGGGCCTGGCCGAGCCCGTTCGGAGGATCATCCGCGGCCTGGATTCCGCGCAGCCGGTGGCCGACATGCGGCCTATGGAGGCGATTGTCGCGGAGACCTTCTCGCGGCAGCGATTCAGCGCGCTGCTGCTCTCCGGGTTTTCGCTAACCTCGCTGCTGCTGGCGGCCATCGGGATCTATGGCGTGCTGGCGTACTCGGTTATGGAGCGTACGCGGGAGATTGGTGTGCGGGTGGCGCTGGGGGCTAGGCCGGGCCGGATCGTGGGGCTGATCGTGGGAGGCGGGGCACGGGTGGTGGCGGCGGGTACCGTGGTGGGGATCGCGGGAGCGCTGGGGTTGTCGGGGCTCCTGAAGGGGCTGCTGTTTGGAATCGGACCGCGGGACACGGCGACTTTTGTGGTGGCGCCGGTGGTTCTGGCGGCCGTGGCTTTGGTGGCGGCGTACGTGCCGGCCAGGCGTGCCGCTCGCCTGGAGCCCATGCAGGCGTTGCGGGCGGAGTAGGGGCGGAAGGCGATGCGGCCGGCGGCGGAAGACAGGCCAGAGGCCTGTCCCACTGCCTGGCATTGCGCTTGCACTGGTCTTCTTCGTGCTCCAAAGGAAGGCTGGAACTCCTTGGGTTTCAAGGATTTTACAGGTTGGCGTCGTGCCGATTCCGCACACCTGTGCGACCCCGCGGCCCGACGCTTGGTATAATTGGAAATTCACCAACGCATGAAGTCTCTTTCTGGAATTATTCTCTGCGCGGCCACCTTGTTGTCACAGGCAGGAATGCCTGTGCTACTTGGACAGGCCGGCAGCTTTACCAATGGACAGGCCGCCCGGCTGGTGATTGGCCAGGCGACGTTCACGAGCGAGGATTCGAACTCGAGCGACGTGTTCATCGGCGGAGTCAGCGGCTTGGCCTACGGGGCCGATACTCTGATCGTGGCCGACTCGAACTTCGTAGGCGCCAGTCCGGTGAACCACCGGGTCCTGATATACCAGGGTCTCTCCGCCATGCTGCCTGGTCCCACGGCGGACCTGATCTACAACCGGAAGTGTCCGGTGTGCGTGGGCCAGGCCACGGTGGTGCTGGGGCAGCCGGATTTTACGACCGCCACCGAAAACCTGAACGCCACGCCCAGCGCGCTGCGGCTTCCGACCGCGGTGGCGACCGACGGCGTGCACGTGGTGGTGGCCGATACCGACCACAACCGCGTCCTGATCTGGAACCGGATCCCTAGTGTCAATAACCAGGCGGCGGACGTGGTGGTGGGACAGGCGGACATGGTCAGCATCACCCTGCCTCCCAACAACACGCCTACGGCGAAATCCATGCGTGGGCCGCAGGGGGTGTGGATCCAGAACGGCAAGCTGTACGTGGCCGACACGCAGAACAACCGCATCCTGATCTACAATCACATCCCGACCACCAATGGCGTGGCTGCCGACGTCGTGCTGGGAGAGCCGGATTTCACCACGGCCACGCAGCCGGACCTGACCCAGCAGACGACCAGCGCATCGGCTTCGAACATGTTGAATCCGGTATCCGTGACCTCGGATGGAATCCATCTCTTCGTGACGGACCTGGGCTACAACCGCGTGCTCATCTGGAACAGCATCCCCAGCACGAACGGCGCCCCGGCGGATGTGGAGATCGGGCAGCCGGACTTTAACAGCTCGGTGGCGAACAACGCGTTTACGACCGATACGACTTCCACGTTAACGCCTCAGCCCGAGATACCGGTCTTGTGCACCGTTTCGAACGGCAACGACAGCAACAGCAACCCGACGTATCCCACGGTTTGCAATTACACGTTGAGTTTCCCGCGCTTTGCCCTGGCAGGCGGGGGGCGGCTGTTCATCGCCGATGGCGGCAACGACCGGGTGCTGGTATACAATACGATTCCGACGCAGAACGCGCCTGCCGCGGACCTCATTTTGGGCGAGCTGGGCGGCACGGTGGTGCAGGCAACAGATGCCGCGGATTCGATGTACTGCCCGATGTCAATGGCTTGGGACGGCACCAACCTCTACGTCAGCGACCCCTATGACCGCCGCATCACGGTCTACTCGCTGGCGCCCACGGTGCTGCCCTACCAGGCGGTTCGGAACGCCGCCAGCCTGGACAT
>Ga0208043_1001252_pt1 | contig 9911 bp, 8 predicted proteins | sample Sb_taG_12_FD_187710 | JGI IMG/M metagenome (GOLD analysis project Ga0208043, IMG submission 187710) | Peat soil microbial communities from Weissenstadt, Germany - Sb_50d_9_AC metaG (SPAdes) (version 2) | ecosystem: Environmental > Terrestrial > Soil > Wetlands > Peat | place: Germany: Weissenstadt... | reverse complement strand
CCGGCTGTCATCACGAGGTCCACGGGTGGAAGCAAGCCACATAAGATAGACCCTGGCTAGCCGCCGAGCCCGGCGGGACGTGAACGCGGCACTGAGAACGCAATCCGGCGTCGTCAACACACGCTCTCGCGCTCGAGTGGCTCGTGGGAATAGCAGCGGCAGGCCGAGCGGAGGCAGGATCTTTTTTCCCGTAAGCCTCCTAGAAAGCCTTCCATTGAGTGCCGTCGCTGAATACAGCCGCTACGTGAGTGCTTCCGCCGACCGCGGGTTGTCCTTCTGTGACGATCGCCGTCGAGTCGCCCACACAAGTCCAAAGACCCTTGCTCGCCGATGCAGCCGGCAGGGACGCCACGGTCACAAAAGCGTTGCACTGGAAAATTGGCGTGATTACCCGGCCGCTCATAATCGTGGTGAGCCCGGTCCCGGACACCGACGGAGAAGATTGCCCGCCCGAAAGATTTACGTGGGCGATCGTGCAAATCAGTGCCGCAATCTGCAGGCATCCCTGAGCGTTGGTGTGCCCGGCGCCGCCGGCGGTTGATCCAGCATAGACCGTGTACGCTGCGGCGCCCTCGAGCGCGTTCCACGTCACCACGCACGTTGAATTTCCGGTCCCGGAACTGGTAGTGCAGGACGCTGCCGTGCCGGGCACCGTCTCTCCGCCATCGTATCCGGTGGCCGTGACTGTCAGCCAATAGGTTCCGTCGGGAGTAGTTCCGCCCGCGACCGGCGCCGCGGCGATATTGGATGGGGGCTGCAAATCCCAATAGGCCGTATACTGCGACGGGAAGTGCATGGCGCTGTCAACCCGGATCTCGGATTGAGTAAGCGCCTGGCCCGCCTGAGACGGATCCCAAAACGGAATTCGCATCGCGTTGTAGTTGACATGAGAGAACCCACGGGCATTGATTCCGGTGTTTTGCCCTCCGCGTATGTCAACCGTCACCTTCCCATTGATCGAGCCAGGGAACCCGCCAGCTTCGGCCTGGGCACCGCCGTTGCCTTCCCAAATGAGATTGGCTCCCGCGCCGAACAAAACGAATAGCGGCTGATTGCTGGTGTCGCTGTTGTTGTTATCGAAATGGACCGTAGGATTGCCGAACGCTGTCAGGTACACGGTGAACATCGAAGATTGCAGAGCCTGAGCGTACATGTTGGTCACGTAGATCGCCGAGGCGCTGGCCGAGTCTACTGAAATCCCGCGCCCGGACTCGGTGCAGTCCTTGAATTCAATGTGTCCGATTCCCCCCGAGCCTGTATCTCTGAAAAAAGCGATCGGAGTGTTGGTGTTGCCGGCGCCCCCTGGCGGGCTTTGCGTAAAGGCGGAGTGCCGGAAAATGACCTCGTTGATCCCGATCGAGTAGAAACCCATGCCGGTGTAATCGAAGCCGTTGCAGCAGGAGACGATGAAATTCACGTAGTCGAACGTCGCATTGAACGTGCCGCCGCCCAACATCATCCCGAGGCCCTGAGTGGGGACGCCGAAAGTCAGATGCTCAAAATGCACCGAGTTCGCGTCGGTTTCGAAGATTGACGGGTATGCGTTCGCGTTGATCTGCGAGCCGGCGGAGTAGGCGAACTGCGGCGCGATGGAACTAGGGGGGCTGCCCCGCCACGTCGTCGATTGCCCGATCTCCACCGTTTCGTTAATCGTGATTCCCGCGTCCTGGGAGATCGAGATCCCTTGGCCTAGATTCAAAAAGCTGTTGATGACGTAGGATCCTACAAACTTCGGAAAGTGAACCGTCCCTCCCACCGCTTGCGCGGCCGCCACGGTCGCCAGGATTCCCGGCGCATCGTCGAATAGAAACGTAGATCCGGCCACAGTGTTGACCGTGGGATTGGCGATCGTCACCGCGGTCGTGCCCGCTCCTGAAACGATCGTCGTGGAGAGGTAGTCGTTCGTAGCCGCAACCTGGGGCGTAGAGGTCACGTAGGACGGCTTGGTTAGGTGCGAAGTTGCGCCAGATCCGTAATCGTCGAAGTAGAGCTCGCCCGGTCGAGAAGCGCCGATATAAGCCAGGCTGCCCGAGGTTCTCCCGTAAATGTAGTATTGCCAGGCGCCAGTCACCGCCGTCCAACTGATGTGATTGCAGAGGTACATCACCGCGGATCCGCCCGTCGAGGAAGTCCCGGCGCCGCCGTTGCTGTTGGTCCCCTGCACATAGGTAAAATGCGAGCTGTCAGGCGAGCCGGCAATCTGGTAGTAGCCCGAGAAGCTCGGATCCGAGCCGTTCAGGATGTAGACCATCGCCCCCACTACAGGCGTGAAGGGAGCGGACATGGTGACGGTGACGGTGTTGCCGGCGCGGGCGGACGAAGTGATCGCGCCGGTCGTCGTTCCCAGGGTTGCCACCCCGTTCGAGATCGATGTCTCGCTCGAGGCCGCCGTGATCCCGCCGTTTTGGTCCCGCGCTTCGATCACATAGTCGTATGACGTCGCGCCGGTGACGTTCGCTCCGGTGACGGTCCTGCCGGTAAACATCAGAGAAGAGGCGGCCGATGCAACGACGGTCGGAGCCGACGGAGTGCTCATCGTGTTTGTTGCGCCGGCGCCGTAGATCACTACGCCATCACCGTTCCGGAAAGTGCCAGTCGCGGCAAGCGCTGCCGCAGTGGAGCCGCCACGAACCGTTACCGTGGTTTGGGGAGGCGCGCCCGAAAGGGCTCGAGCTCCGTAGGCGGTGACATCGACGTATTGCGCGGTACCGCCGAAGTGAACGTTTGCCGGCACGGTGTGACTGTCTCCGATCAAATGGGAGCTGACTCCCACCGCCCCGATGGTCGTGCCCGCTCCTGGCGCAGTGGATTCGCCCAGAGCATACCGAGCCCCTGGCCTCGTGGTGCCCGACGACATTCGGCTCACGGGGCTCGCGCCGATCTTGCACGTCATAAGGTTCGTCCCGCGCTCGACATATAGCTCTGCGCGTGTATCAGCGCGCCGGGAGAAGTGGCCGACGCCGAGCTCTGCGACAAACGCCATAGTTACAAGCGCAAAAGTGCGTCTCATACTGCCTCCTTGGCACTCTGATTTGTCATGAGTAAACGGCGATTGTCAACGGCCGGGCGGCTCTCCAAACTTTAGAGTAGGATCTAGCCCCGATCAGTCAGATAATCGCTGATCTGAAGTAGCGCTTCAATTTTCGGTAACCGCGTTAATGACGCACGGAGAACTTCTCCGATATCCTGGCTCTTTCACTCTCCCGTGCTCAGGCGGCGCTGGCCCACAAGCAGTCTGTGTTCGCCGCCTGTAATAACACTAGTGGCGGCTCGCAGAGATGTGAGGGGATGACACGCCGGAAATGCAGAGACAAGGCATCCTGACCCGGATCGACCCAGTGCAGACGGAATGATTCCGATGGGAAGGGACTCGGGAAGCAGGATTTCAGATCATTACCAGCGTCGCCAGCTCGTCCGCGCAGCATCCTGCCAAGTTGTGGCATCCTCATTCAGCTCATCACTAGGGAGGATTGACGGCAATGCATCGGTGTGTTGACTTGGGTCGAAATCGTCCCAAAAACGATGGTTCGATCAGTTCGTTCGAAGCGCAAGCAAAAGTTGAAAAGCGGAGTGCTCCCAGATATCCGCTATCGCGGATTCTTCGGATTGGTGGCGTTCCCTCGCTTGGTAGCCAAGTCCGGTCAATTTGCTGGAAATCGTTTGAAGACTACGCGTTCGGTTAACGTCGAGCACTCCCATTGGAACAACATGACCGTTATTCCCAAGAGTGAATTCTCTCTCACTCCCGCTGTTCCATGAATCTCCGATCACGTCGCGATCGTTGCCGGCAACTCCTGATTCTCGCGGTGCGGTCTGCGGCGACATCGGGGTTACGGACGCGTCGGCCATCCAGTGGGTACAGAAATTGTTATGCCCTCATTTTGTGCGGCGTTTTCGGCGGTGAGTTCGTAAATGTGGAATAGGACAATCGCCGAGCACGACTCCAATGCGGTTGTCGGGGCAGAAGAGTCCGTTTTGACTGCTTCGGCGGCTGTCCCGAAGAAAGACAAATTGGCACCATAGTTAGTATTTGCCCGAAGCTTAAAGTCCGCAAGTCTCGGCAAATACCAGAAAACGCCTTCGACTGCATCGCCCGCCTTTATCGTCACTGGTGAATCCCAAGGATTCGACAGCAAGAGAGGCTTGATTTTTCCACCCTCGTCATTCCAGTCTTCGGCGGGCGGAGTAACAAGTTTAAGATCGAATTGGAAGGTATTCCAATCGTCGTAAAGGGTCAGACTACTGGAATTGATAACCGCTGGTCCTGGACCGTCATTCATAAAGGTCACTGGGATGCCAATTCGGGATCGTTCCTGCACGTAAACGAACCTACCCGTCGAAGTCACGAGCCGATTACCGCGCAAATGTCCACGAAAGAGTGTGACGCCGGCGGAGGCCAACGCCAGTATGACTATGATCTGAATGGCGCAGTTGCAAAATCGTTCTTCTGTAGTGGTTTCGTTCATTTCGGAGCTCACGGATGAAGAACCTTCATAAGCGCTCTACTTGATCGAATTGGGGCCGAAGCGGATTCTCGGCACTGTACTTTACAAATAAAACATAAGCAACCACCTGCCCATATCGAGAGCCCGGTGCACTCCGTCAGCACCTCTCCGGTGACATAGATGAGCGTAGGGAAAAAAAGTCCTATGACAACAGTCGCACGACCAAATTTTTCGCCGAAGACGCTAACGCTTGCCCGCGAACAAAAATAAACTGTACCCAGGCCCATAAACAACTGAATCCAGCGAACCGCGAGGACGTACTTACTACCGACGAGCCACATCAATCCGGCCAGAGCCACAGGGTATCCAGGAGCGCGAAGCGCGGTCGGCTGTGACGCGTAGGTGAAGCCCTTGCCGCTAAGCAAATTTTGGGGAAGCAGGGCGTACGTTGGCGCGCCGCCGCCGCCGCTCCATGGAGCACGCGATTGATTGCCGGGAAGAGCGACTACAGCGATCCGGAAGAGGACGCCGAGGACAAGAATTGCCAGCCAGGCGGCGTTCGCCTCACGATGATTTGGGGCAGTCTCGATCAAATGGAGTCCCACAGATTCAACATGTCCGGACTTTGCAGAAGAGAGGTTCACGCCCACGCCACGCGGTTGTACGCTGCATGACAAAAATGATGTTTTGAATCAAGCGGAAAAACGCCCTTTGCATCTTTAGGTGGCAACGTGTAGGAAAGGGGCGATCCGGTCTCAACTAGGATTTCCGCTTTCCCATCCAAAATAAATGGAATTGTACACCTACCTGCTTCTTTCGAGCCGTTGTACGTAATCTTGCCATCCGGGCCGTCTCTTAGTGACCACGGAGAAAACCAGCAAACTCGAGCTGTCGCTACTCGACAGCATTTCTCACACACTTCTCCTCGCCCTGACTTCCTACCAATCAAATGATTCTTTAGCTTCCACTATTATGCGGGCACGGGAAGCATCACGATGCATCGCAGAATCGTCCCGAACCGCCTGCGAGTCAGGTGCCCTTCAGCCAGCAACAGTCCATCTGACCTATCTCTGGCACTTCAGTGGTGGGCAGCGGATGCCTGATGCTCTATTCTCGTGCCTCAGACATGCGGTAGAATCCGGTAACTCTCATACTCCCTGTGAGAGATAGCTCCGGGGCCAGGGAAGGCAGGAACATGGACATTTTGTGGGTCGCGCTGGGAGTTTGCATAATTGTTGGCTTCGTTTTCGTGATCCTGGCGCGTCACTGGCAGAGGCTTCTTGCGCACCAGGCTTGGTCCATCCGCCGCCTCACCGATCGGTTGCATTCCCTGGAAGAAGTGGCTGACCCGAATTTCCGCCGCAAGTTGGATGAGTCTGCGCCCTCGCCGCTCGAGCAGTTTTACACTTTCGGGCTGCGCTTGAGCGATCGCTTCTGGCAGAGCACGCTGGAAACAACCGCGGCACAGCGCGCCTTCATCCGCGAACAAGGTAATTTTCTCGGCTCGGTGAAGATTGAACGGTGGCGGAGCCATAGTGTTCTGACGGTGACCGAACTTCTGCCGCAGAGCAAATCCGCGAGCTGGCAGACCCGCAGCTTCGATATTTTCCCTGAGACTTCTAACGAAGCGCAGTTCGTGACGCTGTGGGAGATGCCGCTAGAAGAAGCGAAAGCCAGCGCGGCAACCGGCCGAGTGCCGACAATTGAGTTGCGCTGGCGCGATGGCGAGCTCGAGCTATGTGCTCTGCAAAATCGCCGCGGCACGAACGAAGATGATGTGATCACGCTCGTCCCCGAGGAGAGAATTCTTCTTTCCGTGCCGCTTGATCCGACGCGCCTCGAGCCCTTTCACAAGTCCCACGAATCCGCATCGGATGAAGCCGCCGGCGATTTCGAAAAGACTTCCGGCAACGGTCATGATTCAAACGGACATCAATTCATGGCCTTCTATGGAAACGAAGACGATGAAACCGGGATCGAGTGGCATCTGTGGCTGCGCGATTTGGTGCGACGCTCGGAATGGGATCGGTGGAAGATCGTTGAAGCCCAGCAGATGACCAAAGTGAGCTAGGGCGGGCGCCCGGCGTTTCGGGCCCGCGGTCTACCAGGATCAGTGAGAGGCGGGCTGGACTGGAAGTCCCGCCCAGGCATTCAGGAGTCCCAGCGTTTCTCGCACGACAGCCAGTGAATCCTGCGTCGTTCTCCACCAGTGATCCGCATCGAAGCCGTCTTCGGTCGCCGGCCGAACGATTAAGATTAGGCCCGCGGGCGCAAGTTTTCGCCAGAGCGTGCGGACGCGGCGCATATGCGGCGGGGAAGTGACAATGATGATGCGGCTCGCTTGCGTTGCTTGCATCTCGGCGATGGTGGCTCGCTCCTCGTCGGCGGTATTGACGATTACCGGCGTTAAGATGCGAATTGCAGTTTCGGGCACGCCTTCATGGACCAGAATCGCGCGGCTGTAGCTTTCCTCGCCTTCAAACGAAATTCCCATCGTGCCCAGCGACTCGCTGGGACTTGCCGGCCGTGTGATCCAAACTTGCGGCGCCATGCCTTGGCGGTAGATTCTCGCCGCTTCGAGCGCGCGGTGAGGCATACCGCCGCTGAGTACGACGATCGCATCGGAATGTTCGAGCGGGTCCTGCACCACGAGCCAACGCCCGATGCCGCGAAACACGACGACGCCCGCGAGCGCGAGGATTAGAAGGACTACGGCGGCAATCCAGTAGCGGCGCTTGCGCGATCCGCGATGCTGCGAGTTATGAACGCCAGTCAAACCGGCTCCGTGTGAGAACTGTCAGATTTGCGTTCGATTTCTTGACCTTCATTCGCGCCCAGAGTATATCTTCTCGCGCCTCAGGAGAAACCATGCGCAGACCTTCATTCGTTCTCGCCATCGCAGGGTCACTGTTGGTATGCGGCTTCGCGCTGCGCCGTCCCGCGGAGGCGCAGCAAAAGCCGCCTATCACGCTGGATGAATTCTTCAATTCGGTGGATTTCACAACGGTGCGAGTTTCACCCGATGGCAGCGCTGTGGCCATCGCCACGGAGCGCACCGATTGGGAGGCCAACCGGTATCGCGACGATCTTTGGCTTTATCGCGCGGGCGCGGGCGACGGCGCGCTCGCGCCGCTGACACAGTCCGGCCACGATCATTCACCGCAATGGTCGCCGGATAGCCGCTGGATCGCATTTTTCTCGGATCGGGCTGCAGAAAAATCGAAGGGCGATGGGGATGAGGAAGACGAATCGGAGAGTTCCGAGAAATCCGAGCCGCCGGAACACCTCTATGTGATCTCGACTTTCGGCGGCGAAGCATTTCCGGCCAGCGAGGGAGACGAGAGCGTGCACGCGTTCGCGTGGTCGGCGGATTCGCGATCGATCTTCTTCGCGACGAAGCATCCGCGATCGAAGGAGGAGAAGGCGGCGCACAAAAAGGAATGGAAAGACGTGATCCGGTACCGCGAATCGGAGCGCGGCGATGAGATTTTCCGCGTGGACGTCGCGGCGGTGGAGTCTGCGCGGGCGAAAGGCGCGCCCGCGAGTGACCTCGCGCCGGCCACGCATGAAATCGCGGCGGTTTCCGAGCGCGTCTCGCAACTTGATATTTCTCCGAACGGAGAGCGGCTCGCGTTTTTCACTGAGCCGCGATCAGAGCGCGAAGAGTCGCTCGATCCTTACGCGATTTATGTGATTGAGTTCGGGGCGACCGGGGCTGCGACTCCGCGTCTGGTGAGCCACACTGCGGCGGTTTATGAGCATGTTCACTGGGCAAAGGACAACCGCCACATATTCTTCTCGTATCTGTACGGCTCGGTGGAAGGCCCTTATGAGGATGCGCAGCAAAGGGTTTACTGGGTGGATGCGGATGCGGCGAGCGCGGGTCATGCGGAAGGCGCGCCGGGTGCGCACGCACGCTGGGCCGCAGACTTCAGCGGCGCCATTCTTGATTTCGCTGTTTTATCTACTGGGGAACTTTTTGCGGCCGGGCAACTTGGTACCGAGGTGCAGGCGTATACGCAGCCTGCGCTCGGACAGAATTTCTCGAAGTGTGCGGGATGGCCCGGCGTGTACGAGAAACTCTCGGCTGCGGCACATACTTCGCGCGTCGCGTTCGTTTATTCCGCGCTGGACCGGCCTTCCGAGGTTTACCTCGCAGAGAGCGCGGCGGAAATCGCCAAGGCGCGCCCTCTGACTTCTTTTAACCGGCTGTTCGCCGAGCGCGCTTTGCCGCAGGGGAAGCCGTATCGCTGGACGGCGGACGACGGCACGACCGTGGAAGGAATGCTCGTGTACCCGCCGGGAAAAATGGACGCGAAGAATCTTCCGACATTCACGTTTATTCACGGCGGCCCGGAGGAATCCGACGCGAATTATTTCGAGGCGGATTGGTATAAATGGGGAATATTGGCGGCGACGAACGGATGGCTGGTTTTCGAGCCGAATTATCGAGGATCGGTGGGATACGGCGACGCGTTCGCGCTGGGAATTATTCCGCACATCGTATCGCGGCCGGGGAAAGATATTTTGGAAGGCGTGGACGCGCTGGTGAAGGAAGGGATTGCCGATCCGAATCATCTGGCGGTGGGCGGCTACAGTTACGGCGGTTACATGACGAATTGGCTCATCACGCAGACGACGCGATTCAAGGCGGCGGTTACGGGCGCGGGCGCGGTCGAGAACGTGATCAACTGGGGGAACGACGACACGACGATGGACGACGCTTATTTTTTGGGCGGAAAGCCATGGGAGGCGAAGGCGAATTACGAGGCGGAAGCGGCCATTTGGCAGATCGACAAGGTGACGACGCCCACGCTGGTTGTCGGTGGCGAGGACGATGTGCGCGTTTATGTGGGGGAGCAATATTTGCTGGAACGTGCTCTTTTTACGCGCGGAATTCCGACTACCCTTTTGATCTTTCCGGGGGAGGGACATTCGCTGGAGAAAAATCCGTGGCATGGGAAGATCAAGGTGCGCGAAGAATTGAAGTGGATTGAGAAATACGCGTTGCACTAGAGCGGGGCGATGGTGTTACGACTTGGAGAGAATGAAATTGCCGATTACTAGAGCATCGGTGCCTGAGCAGAAGTAGCTGCGTACGGCATCGCGCGGCGTGATTACGAGCGGCTCGCCGAAAAGATTGAAGGATGTGTTTACCAGCAGCGGGGCTGGCGCATTCTCGGCCGACTGCTTCAGCAATTGCCAGAAGAGCGGATTCGCGGTGCGTTCGACTACATGCAGGCGCACCAAATTCCCCGGCAGAATAAAATCCTTAAGTAATTCGCGCGCTTCCGGTTTCACGACGCCCATGGAGGCCATAAATCGCGCTGCGCGAGTAGATTCGAAGAAGCGCGCTGCGTCTTCTGCCGGCACGGCCAGCGCAAAAGGCCGGAATGATTCGCGGTGCTTTACGTAGTCGTTCAGGTTTTCTTTCACGAAAGCCGCCCAGGGAGACGCCAACAGGCT
>Ga0208043_1001249_pt1 | contig 9919 bp, 10 predicted proteins | sample Sb_taG_12_FD_187710 | JGI IMG/M metagenome (GOLD analysis project Ga0208043, IMG submission 187710) | Peat soil microbial communities from Weissenstadt, Germany - Sb_50d_9_AC metaG (SPAdes) (version 2) | ecosystem: Environmental > Terrestrial > Soil > Wetlands > Peat | place: Germany... | reverse complement strand
GGACCATGCTGGCCGCGGGCGGTAGGCCCGGCGGCGTCTGGGTCGCCCCGGCGTTCCCCTGTCCCCCGGTCGTGGCCGGGACCTGCCCGGCCGGGGTCTGCCCGGCGGCGACCTGCGGACCCGTGCCCGCTGGGTCCAGCCTGCCGTCGCCCGCAGCGCTTCCTCCCGCTAGAAGCCCTGAACCTCCCCCGTCGGCTTGCCCTCCGTTGACGGCCCCGGTCGCACCAGTTGTATCGCCGGGATTCGTCACCGATCGTCTACGCACTACGTTCGCACCTCGCATCGGCCAGCCTGACCAGCACGCATGCAGGGATAAGACGGCACAAGCCGCTCATCATACGCACCCCTCTTTCCCTCGCAACGATCGCCGCTGCCCGGGTCAACAGGGCGGCCGAGGCCACACTCTCGCGTTACAAAACGGGTAAGGACATATAATCATCTTCTGGCCTGCTGCCACGGGGCATTCGCTAGTAAACCGGCGAGATCTTCCCGAAGCAGGTTACCGCGCGGTGTCACCGGGTCATGGCCGATCTGCATCTTAGCGCTATTCGGTGACACAGCAGTAACTCCTCGTATAGTACCGCCCTCCGGGCACCCTGTCCGGTGACCAGCGTCAGCGACTCGGCGAACAGCCCCACCATAAGGGACATAACGGCCGTGTCCGGCCCTGCGCTCGCTCGAGCCTAAGGCCATGGCCTCCCACGTCATGGCGATGACCCGGTACGCTAACCGCCGACTAATCAACCCATAATTACGCGCCGATTAATATCTCATTAGGATTACCCCCAATAGCGCCCCGTCACCCAGAAGGACTACTCGCCAGGGCACTACTGGGTGGGACCAGGCCCGAGTCCGAGTTCCCTGGCGATGAGCATCCGCTGGACCTCCGAGGTCCCCTCGCCAATCTCCAGGACCTTCGCGTCACGGTAGAAGCGGCCGACCGGGAACTCGTTCATGAAGCCATAGCCGCCGAATACCTGGGTGGCGGCCCGCGCGTTGTCCATCGCCGCGTTCGAGGCGGTCAGCTTGGCGATCGCGGACTCCTTCTTGATCGGCTGGCCGGCCACCAGCCGGGCCGCGGCGTCATACCAGACCAGCCGGGCCGCGTGCACCCGTGCCTCCATGTCGGCCACGGTGAACTGGATCGCCTGGTGCTGCTCGAGGCGACGGCCGAACGCCTCGCGCTGCCTGGCGTACCTGACGCATTCGTCCACGCACCCCTGGGCCAGGCCGGTGGCCAGCGCCGCGATCGCCACCCGGCCCTCGTCCAGGATCTGCAGGAACTGGGCGTAGCCCCGGCCGCGCTCGCCGAGCAGGTTCTCCGCCGGGACCCGGCAATCGTCGAAGGACAGTTCCCTGGTGTCGGAAGCGCACCAGCCCACCTTGGAGTACTCGGGCCCGGGGACGAACCCGGGGGTTCCGGCCGGGACGATGACCGAGGAGATCTCCTTGCGGCCGCGGTCGTCGCGGCCGGTGATGGCGAGGACCGTCACCATCGAGGTGATCGAGGTACCCGAGTTGGTAATGAACGACTTGGTGCCGTCCACCACCCACTCCCCATCCTCCAGCCGGGCGGTCGTGCGCATGCCGCCGGGGATGTCGGACCCGCCGCCGGGCTCGGTCAGGCCGAACGCGGCCAGCCGCTCGCCCGTGCACAGGTCGGGCAGCCACCGGCGGCGCTGTTCGGGGGTGCCGAACCGGTAGATGGGCATCGCGCCGAGCGACACCCCGGCCTCCAGGGTGATCGCGACCGACGAATCCACCCGGGCTAGTTCCTCCAGGGCCAGGCAGAGGGCGAAATAGTCGCCTCCCATGCCGCCGTACTCCTCGGCGAACGGCAGCCCGAACAGGCCGAGCTTGCCCATCTTGGCCACGATGTCGTAAGGGAACTCACCGCGCTCGTAGTAGCCGCCGATGACCGGCGCGACGACGTCGCGGGCGAACTGGGCGACGGAGTCCCGCAGTTCCTGCTGCTCCGGCGCAAGCTGGTAACTGACCATAAGGACACCTTCGCATAACGGGGGCCAGGGAGGTCAGGGGGATCGTCCCCCCGAGTAGCACCTCCCGCTGCGAATCTCCCGTCCGCGGCGGTAGTCTAACGGGGGCCGATACCCAAACACGAGAGCGAGAACATGGCCAGCCTGAGCTGCCCCGATTGCGGCGTCAAGGTCCAGCCGGAGGATCTGATCTGCTTCAGGTGCGGCGCTAACCTGCCGCACATCCCCGGACCCGATGACGACGTGCTGACGCCGACCATCTCGCAGCGGTTCATCGCGGCCGGGTCCGACCCCGCGGCCTTCTGCCCGAACTGCGGCACGGCTGTCGCCGACGCGGCCGACGTGGTCTGCTCCACCTGCGGGGATCCGCTGCCGACCGGACGGCGCCGTCGCATCTCGCCGGTTGTCATGCGGATCACCTTCCCCACCGGCAACGTGGACATCCCGGCCGGAACGTCGGTCATGCTCGGCCGGGATCCGGCCGAGTCGCTCGTGGCCGCGGCCTTCGCCCGCTTCGACAACGTGTCGCGGCGGCACGCCACGGTCCAGGTGGACGACGCGGGGCACGCCACGATCAGGGACGAGGGCTCGACCAACGGGACCTACGTCAACGACGACCGGGTACTGCCCGGCGCGGAGGTCCGGCTGGTCGACGGGGACCGGATCCGGCTGGCCGCGGACGTGACCGGCAGCGTCTCGCTGCCGCAGGCTGAGCCCGACCCCTCCGGGCTCAGCCGCAACGGCGTGGGCTAAAACGATGAGTGACCTGCTGGTCGTCTCGTTCCGGCCGGAGCCCGGGCAGTACCGGCGCTAAGGGTTAAAGAGCTCCGCCTTGGCCCGCATGGTCAGCGGGGACTGACCTTGACAGCACGGACGAAAGCGTCAAAAGTGGCGGGCTAGGAGTTTCTTCCCGGAAAAGACCTGGGGGTGTCATGGTCCGGAAGATGGCGGCCGAGCTACTTGGGACGGGGCTGCTGGTCTATTTCGGGGTCGGCGTTGCCACCCTGTCGTTCGGATTCGGCACCGCAGGGCTCAGTTTCGCCGCCGGGGTCGTCGCCACGGCTCTCGCGTTCGGCCTCGTGCTGCTGGTCCTCGCCTATGTGCTCGGGCCCATCTCCGGATGCCACATCAATCCGGCCGTCACCATCGGCGTCTGGCTTTCCGGCCGGATCCCTCTGGCCGAGGCCGTCATGTACTGGGTCGCTGAGTTCGTGGGCGCCATAATCGGAGCCTTGCTGCTGTGGGGTACGTTCAGTGCCTCACCCCTCTACAGCAGGTCAAGGACGGGCCTGGGCACGAATGGCTGGGGCGCCGCGAGCCATATCCACATTAACGCGGGAGGTGCCTTCCTGGTCGAGGTGGTCATGACCGCCCTTTTCGTCTTCGCCGTGCTCACCGCCACCAGCAAGACCGCGAATGCCGCGACCGCGGGCATAGTCATCGGCCTGTCCCTCACGGTGGTCCATCTCATCGGAATCCCGATCACGGGCACTTCGGTGAACCCGGCTCGCAGCCTCGGTCCCGCCCTCATCGTCGGCGGGACCGCCCTGAGCCAGGTATGGCTGTTCATCGTCGCGCCGCTGGTCGGCGGCGCCGTGGCGGCGGGCCTGCACAGAGTGCTGTACCCAGAGACGCCAATCGAGCCGCTAGCCTCCGGTGAGCTGGGCTCTTAGCGCTCGCTGTCCAGCGTGGCCACCTGGGCCGCCTCGTACCGGTCCCCCGCGACCGCCTCCGCGGGCACGGCGGCCTCGACCGCGGCCAGATCGTCCGTGCTCAGCGTCAGGTCGAGCCCCTTCAGCGCCTCGGCCAGCCGCTCCCGGCGCTTGGTCCCGATCAGCGGGATGATGTCCTCGCCGCGGGAGGCCACCCAGGCGATCGCCAGCTGGGCGGCGGTTGTCCCGTGGTCCGCGGCGATCGCCTCGAGCGTGGCGAGCAGCTCCAGGTTCCGCACGTGGTTTTCGCCGGCGAACCGGGGGAAGCGGGTCCGCGGGTCGCCCGGGGCCAGCCTCGCGGTGGCGCTGCTCAGCAGGCCACGCGACAAGATGCCGTAGGCCGTCACGCTGATGCCCAGCTCCCGCACGGCGGGCAGGATCTCCGCCTCGATGCCCCGGCTCATCAGCGAGTACTCGATCTGCAGGGCGGCGATCGGATGGACGGCGTGCGCCCGGCGGATGGTCTGCGCGCCCACCTCGGACAGGCCGATGTGGCGGACGTACCCGGCCTGGATCATTTCCGCGATCGCCCCGACCGTGTCCTCGATCGGCACCCGCGGGTCGAGCCGGGCGGGCTGGTAGAGGTCGACGTAGTCGGTGCCGAGCCTGGTCAGGGTGTAGGCCAGTGAGTTCTTCACCGCGACCGGGCTGGCATCGTGCCCGATGAACGCGCCGGACGGGTCTCGCTGGCCGCCGAACTTCACCTGTACGAACACGCTGTCCCGGGGGATCTCGCGGAGCGCGTCGCGGAGCAGCAGCTCGTTGTGGCCCATGCCGTAGAAGTCGCCGGTGTCGAGCAGCGTGATCCCGGCGTCGAGGGCGGCGCGGATCGTGGCGATGCTCTCGTGGTCGTCGGCCTGGCCGTAGATGCCCGACATGCTCATCAGGCCGAGCCCGGCCCGGGACACCACCGGCCCGCCGCGGCCCAGCGTGGTCGTCTCCATCACGCCTGCACCTTACCGGGGCCGGTGGCCAAGACGCGCCGGCCGGTAGGGTCGGGGCGTGACGGAGATCGTCCTCGCGTCGGCCTCACCGGCCAGGCTCGCGGTGCTGCGGGCGGCCGGGCTCGAGCCCAAGGTCATGGTCAGCGGCGTGGACGAGGCCGCGTTCTCGGCCGGCACGCCCGCCGAGCTGGCCGGGTTGCTCGCCCGGGCCAAGGCGGCCGAGGTCGCGTCCGGCCTGCCGGACGGGCTGGTCATCGGCTGTGACTCGCTGCTCGACCTGGACGGGCGGGCGCTGGGCAAGCCCGCCTCGGTCGCCGAGGCGGTGGCCCGGTGGCATGAGATGTCGGGCCGGACCGGGACCCTGGTCACCGGGCACTGCGTGATCAACGCGGCCACCGGCGAGCAGGCCGCGGAGGTGGCCGCGACCACGGTGCGGTTCGGCACGCCGTCCGCGCAGGAGATCGCCGCCTACGTGGCCTCCGGCGAGCCGCTCGCGGTGGCCGGGGCCTTCACGCTGGATGGCCGCGGCGGCTGGTTCGTGGACGGCATCGACGGCGATCACGGCAACGTGCTCGGCGTCTCGCTGCCGCTGCTCCGCAGGCTGCTGGGCCGCCTGGGGTTCGGCGTGACCCAGCTGTGGGCCTGACGGCGGACTGGCGCACTACCCTGTAAGGGGAGCGACAGGCAGCAAGCCAACGAGCGCGAACGATTTCGTACGGACCGGACGGATGCATGGAACCCGAATTCACCGTGCTGGACAGCCTGCGCAAGGCGGTCGAGGCGATGCCCGACGACGTGCCGCTCCGCCTGCACCTGGCGACGATGCTGATGCAGGCCGGCCAGCGGGACGAGGCGGTCAGGCAGATCGGCGCGGTCCTGCAGCGCGACCCGGGCAACGCGAAGGCGCTCGGCATGCTGCGGGACCCCGGGCCTGAGCCGGCCGCGGCCGCGGGCCAGCCGCTGGCCGATCCCCCGGTCATTTCTCCCGAACGACCCGGGGTGCCTGCCCCGCCGCCGCTCGGCGCCTCCCGGCCGGACGCCGACCCCGGGTCACATCCGGGCGAGGCGGGCAAGACCTCGCACTATGACTGGTCGCAGGCCGAAGACGAGCTGCGCGACGTGCTGCCCGCGATGTTCGTCGGCGACGGGGACGCGGCGGATTCGGCCTCGGCGGGCATCGACGAGGCGGACGCGTACGACGCCGAGCAAGCCAGCCTCACGCTCGCCGACGTGGCCGGCATGGCCGAGGTGAAGCAGCGGCTGGAGGCAGCCTTCCTCGCCCCGATGCGCAACCCGGACCTGCGCCGGCTTTACGGCAAGTCGCTGCGTGGCGGCCTGCTGCTCTACGGGCCGCCGGGCTGCGGCAAGACGTTCATCGCCCGCGCGGTGGCGGGCGAGCTCGGCGCCAGTTTCATCGCGGTGTCCTTCGCCGACATCATCGACATGTTCGTCGGGCAGAGCGAGCGGAACATCCACGAGCTGTTCGAGGTCGCCCGGCGGAACGCGCCGTGCGTGCTGTTCCTTGACGAGGTGGACGCGATCGGGCAGAAACGCTCGCAGCTGCGGCACACCCCGATGCGCAGCGCGGTCAACCAGCTGCTCCTGGAGCTGGACGACGTCTCGGGCAACAACGAGGGCGTCTTCCTGCTGGCGGCCACCAACCACCCGTGGGACGTGGACAGCGCGCTGCGCAGGCCCGGCCGGTTCGACCGGACCCTGCTGGTCCTGCCGCCCGACGCGGCCGCGCGCGAGGGGGTGTTCCGGTACCACCTGAAGGGCCGCCCGGTCGCGGGCATCGACCTGGCCAAGCTGGCCAAGTCGACCGACGGGTACTCCGGCGCCGACATCGCGCACATCTGCGAGACGGCCGCCGAGCGGGCGCTGATGGATTCGGTCCGCCGCGGCGAGCCGCGGATGATCGGCACGCCAGACCTCGAGGCGGCCATCGCCGAGGTCAAGCCGTCCCTCGGCGCGTGGTTCGACGTAGCCCGCAACGTGGCGCTGTTCGCCAACGAGGGCGGAACCTACGACGACCTGGCCGCCTACCTGCGTAAGCGCCGCCTGATTTGAGCGCCCAGTTATGACAGCAGCGTTATGAGGGCACGGGCGTGATCGAGCTCAGGCAGGAGCTGGCGCGGGCATCGGCGATGCTCGACGTCAGGCGTTTCGATGAGGCGTCCGAGCTGCTGGCCCGAGTGGTCTCAGCCGAACCGGAGAGCAGCCGGGCCTGGTGCCTGATGGCCCGCGCGCACCTGGGCGCGGACCGCTACACCGAGGCGGTCAGCGCCGCCAGGCGGGCGGCGGCCCTCGATCCGGCCGACGAGTGGCCGCACCGGCTGGCCAGCAACGCCCTGGTCCACGTGGGCAACTACGGGGACGCGCTGCGGGCGGCGTACGAGGCGTGCCGCCTGGCGCCCGGCTACTGGCAGACGCACGTGTGCGTGGCGCAGGCCGCGCTGGCCGCCCAGCGGCTGGACATCGCCACCGAGGCGGCGGCCCGCGCCCGCGGCCTGGCCCCGAACGAGCCGGACGTGCACTTCCTCTCCGGCAAGGTGAGCCTGGCCCGCAGCGACCTGGCCGGCGCCCGCGAGCATCAGGAACGGGCCCTGGCGCTCGACCCCGGGCACAGCGGCGCGATGAACGAGCTTGGCCGGATCAGGCTCAGGCGGCACGACACGGCGGGAGCGATCAGGCATTTCATCAGCGCCGCCCGGGCCACCCCGGACGAGCGCATCTACAGCAGGAACATCGACGTGGTGCTGCTGCGCACGGTGTCGCGAACGATCTACATGTTCACGCTGATCGCGCTGATCCTGATCTGGATTCCCGCGGTTACGCACGTAGACCGGCTGCCGTTCGTGATCGCCCTCGGCGCGCTGGCGATGGTCACCGCGATCTGTTTCGCCTGGATGGTGCTGCGGCTGCCGCGAGAGGCGCGCCTGCTGGTGCGCCGGACGCTGCGTGCCCCGCGGGTCGCGGCGGCGCTGGCCCTGGCGCTGGGCGGGGTGGCGGTGGCGTTCGGCCTGGTCGCGTTCACCCCCGAAGCCGACCTGGCCCAGGTCCTGCCGGTGGCGGTCGTGATCACCGTGGCGGCCCGGCTGGCCGCGTTCGCCGCCCTCCGCGGGGCAGTGAGAAAACACTAACCGCGGTGGCCGGGCTCCGCTTGCCTCGGCGGGGACAGGCTCGTCGTCTTGGTCGTGCCAGCGAACGGAGCGGACGGACCGCAGCGCCAGCACGGCCGCGCTGCTCAGCAAGCCGTAGACGGCGCCCACGCCGAAGACCGCCGACGGCCCGACCGCGGCGGCCAGCGGCCCGTCGATCGCGTACCCGATCACGCCGATGCCGTAGGCGGGGAAGAGGGTGAGCGAGCTGACCCGGGCCAGCATGTCCGGCGGTACCTGCTGCTGCATGGCGGTGCCGAAGAAGGTGGCGAAGGTAGCCGAGCCCGCGCCGCAGGAGAACGCGGCGGCGGCCACCCACGGGGCCGACGTGTGCAGGGCCATCGGGATGTCGGGCAGCGCGTAGCAGAACGTGCCGATGGTCGCGACCACTATCGGCCGCCGGGGACGGCGACCCAGCGCGAGGACCCCGGCCACGATCGCGCCCGCGCCCTGCACGGCCATGATCAGGCCCCAGACCGCGGCGCCGCCCAGGTAGGCGCGGCCCATGACCGGCCCGAGCAGCATCCAGGGCGCCCAGGTGATCAGGTTGAAGAAGGCGAACTGCACGGTGATCACCCACAGCCAGGTCCGTGACCGGAATTCCGTCCAGCCCTCGGCCATGTCACGCAGCAGGCTCCGGCGCGGCGCGGGGTTCCCGCCCGGCACGCGGAGCAGGCTGAGCGCGAGCACGCTCACGGCGTAGGACGCCGCGTCCGCGGCCACCACCACGGCCGGGCCGGCCACGGCGACAAGCAGCCCGCCCAGCGCGGGCCCGGCGATCCTGGCGGCCGAGGTGGCCAGCCCGTACAGCGCGTTCGCGTTGGCGAGCTGGTCCCGGGGCGAGATCTCCACGGTCAGCGCGTCGAGGGCCGGCATGAAGAACGCCTCGCCGGTGCCCTCGAGCCAGGCCAGCAGGACGAACAGCCACAGCGCGGGCCGACCCGCGAACAGTGCCGCCGCGAGCGAGCCCTGCGCGGCGCAACGGAGCACGTCCGCGGCGAGCATCACCCGGCGCCGGCCGAGCCGGTCGGCGACCGCGCCGGCGACGGGCAGCACGAGCACCTGGGGTACGACGCTGGCCGCGAACACGAGTCCCAGGCCGGTCGCGCTCTCTCCGCTGTCCAGCACCGCCCAGGCGATCGCCACTGTGGACATAAACGAGCCGAGCCGGGACGTCACGTAGCCGGAGTAGAACCGGCGGAAGTTCCGCTCCGCCAGCACCCCACCCGCCTCCCCTGCCCCCCACTTTCTGCGTCGCAGCCACTCACGCCCCATGCCACCGGATCGTGCCACCCGGGCGCAGATCGCACCATACGATGTGCTCAAGAAACTTGAGCATTAATAACTCAACTTAAGCCGACCTGGCGGGCGGAAATCGCCCGCAGACCCGCCATTGGCGGGCCGAGAGAATTATTTCGTTTATCTATCAGAATTCTTGAGTCAGATAGGCTCAATTCTGATCGTCTTGCCGCCTGCGCCTGGCGTGGTGTGACGGACCGAAGCTCGGCGGCAACGGAAACGCCGGGCCTCGATCGAGCAGCTCGGGCCGTAGGTCGCGGCGCACCGCGAGAAGGCGCTGCGGGAATGAACCCGTCGCCGAGAACGTCTCGGTGAAACCGGCCACCCTGGCGTGCCTTGCGGCCACTCCCTCCCCAACCGCTCCCTCCCCAACCGCCCGCACCCGCCAGCGGCGCGTGAGCAAGGTGGCGTGTGGGACGAGAGAGGCGCCGACGGCGGGTCCGACACCAGCCGTCGAAACCAAGCCCCGTCCCAGACCCTAACAATTCCGGCAAAAGCCGCATAACTGCGGCGCTCCCGCAGACCCAGAAACACATGAATGTGGCAACGTACCCGCTCTAGCGGGTACGTTGCCACATTCATGCCGGCCGGTGACCGCTAGGAGGCGCCAGCAACGGTGCCGGTGAGGTCCGGGTGAGCGGCGCACAGGTCCTGGATGGCCGTGGCGGTGGATTCCGGGGCGACGCCCGCGGTGAGGTCGAGCAGCGCCCGGGTAGCGAAACCGGCCCGCGCCGAGTCGGCCGTGGTCGCGTGCACGCGGCATCACCGGTGCGACTGGCGTCCGGCTGGCTCTCGGCGGGCCTATG
>Ga0208043_1001245_pt1 | contig 9960 bp, 11 predicted proteins | sample Sb_taG_12_FD_187710 | JGI IMG/M metagenome (GOLD analysis project Ga0208043, IMG submission 187710) | Peat soil microbial communities from Weissenstadt, Germany - Sb_50d_9_AC metaG (SPAdes) (version 2) | ecosystem: Environmental > Terrestrial > Soil > Wetlands > Peat | place: Germany... | reverse complement strand
CAAGTCCGGCGTCGCCGTTCGTTTTCCCCGCATACTTCGCTGGCGAACCGACAAGACGGCCGCCGAGGCCGACACGCTTGATACGATTCGCGCGCTTTTACCTCCAGAACAATAAAATTGAAACATCACATTTATGACATATACATGCACCGAAGAACTCCGGGGTTGACAACCCCGGCATCACCGAGCTTACAATGGGTTGTGAATTTTGCATGAAGAGCCAGACTCGTCCGCCAGTTGCACTGGCCGGGCTCGATTCAGACTGGCTTTCTCTTCAAACCTACCTGACTACCAATGAACGTCAAGGTCCAGCGCCGGGCGAATAACGCCGAGCGAAATCCTCCGGCTTTTCCTTCACCGGATAGTGACAAGGAAGCTCGAACACCGGCACAGGCGCTCAGGCTCGCCACAGTGGCAATGCCGGCAATCAAACCGAAGTATCCCGCGGCCGAGCTGATCCGCTCGGCGCTGAAGGGGGCCATTGCCCGGTTGCAGGCCGCCGATCCCGAGGCTCGCCGGGGTGAGCCGGAGGGAGTCCATCGCCTGCGCACATCGACCCGCCGCCTGCGCAGCGAGCTGCGGACGGTTTCCGACCTCGTCGATCGAGAATGGGGCGAACATCTCGAGCGGGAATTGAAATGGCTTGCGGCGGAACTCGGAAGCGTGCGTGACCTGGACATTCTTTGTCAGCGGCTGGACTCGGCGGCGTCCCCTGTTGCGGGCAACGGCCGAGTTTCGGCAAGCCCCTGCGATCCATGCCAGGACGACACGCTCGCCCCGCTCGTCCTTGCGCTCCGAGAACGGCACTCGCAGAATTCACGCGCCCTGCGCGAGGCCTTGCAAGGCGAGCGATACTGCAACTTGCTTGCGAGCCTGGCGGCAGCGATCGAGTGTCCGACCCTCAAGGACGATGCTTGGGAGCCGTGCCGGAAGGCGTTACCCCCTCTTGCCGTGGCAGCCTGGCAGAAGCTGAAGAAGGGCGGACGCGACCTCGAGGCAGCCAGTCCCGATGCGGACTTTCATCAGGTCCGCAAACTCGCCAAGCGCGCCCGCTACGCCGCCGAGCTGATCGCCCCGGCCCTGGGCTCGCGCACGCTCAAGCAGGCCAAGCGGTTCATCCGCCTGACCACCCAGCTTCAGGACATCCTGGGCGAGCATCAAGACGCCATCGTCGCGGCCACCGAGCTCCAGCAATTTCTGGCCCGGAATCCGCACGACCCGGAACTTGCCCACCGAATCCATGATGTCCTCGAAACCGAGCACCAATCCGCCCAGGCGACGCGCGCGAAGTTCTTCGACGTCTGGAAGAAGCTGGATCGCAAGAAGTCGCTAAGGTGGTTCAAAGCCACCGCCAAAGTCAGGAGTTAGCCGGCCAACGAGCCCGCATCTCGGCTAATGTCTCATTCCTGCCATCCCTCGTTGGTTGACATTGAGCGTACCTTCATTCAATAATTCATTTTCATAGAGCAGTTGCCGGCCCCGATGTCGGAACCCGATCGCGGGCATGGAAAGGCAGGGCTACCTTCGGCGTTACGAAAACGCCGGAGTGGGGCCTTGTTTTTTTGCGCAGCGCATGCGCTTCTCTGGATCGGAGGACCTGACGATGTTCGGCAAGGACTTTGACGCGTCCAATTCACTCAATGCCGAGGCCATGGAAATCCTGCGGGGCTTACTGCAGCAGTTGAGGACTAAACCTGCCAGCCCCGAAGACTGGACCAAAGCCGCCAGTCCACGACACTGGAACTTGCAGCAGATCGCCCAGGCCAAGCGGGACGTGGTCGCTCAATACGGGGGGGAGTTCTCTGCCGCGAACCTGGAACAATTGGACCGCGACACCATCCTGGGTTTCTTGAAGTTCCAGAACAATCACCACTGGGATGGACTCGAACAGCTTGGCGACGATGTGACAAAGGACATGTCGACACTTCGACAGACCTTGACGCTTCTTGTCGATGAGACTGTCCCCATCGGGACCCGCCTGGCGCGAATTCGCCCACAGACAGGGCAATCCATGGTCAAGAGGTTGGGCCGCGCGGTCTTGACGCCCATCCTTCAGGTCGAGTACCCCGAGCGCTATGGGGTCTTGAACAGCGTGACTGAGAAGGCTCTGAAACACCTCGGGCTCTGGCCGCAAGATATCGAGAACGCTTCGGAGGCCGAAGTCTACGAGGTTGTCAACCAACTACTGCTGCGACTGGCTTCTGAGCTAGGGACCGATTTATGGACGTTGGACTATCTCTGGTGGTATCTGGCACCAAACGTCCCGCCGGCCAAGGACGATCCCTTCAAGAAGGTCACACCAGCGGTTGACTCAAGCTTCAAGAGTGCCAACCAGCGCGGTGGCATATCCACACCGCGATCCTCCTTGCCCCAGCCGTCTCGCCTCGCACTGCTCGATCCTCTTTCGGTCCTTGGCCGCGGCGGCAGGATCTCCGCTCTGCTGACCGGCTATGAAACGCGAGACGAGCAGCTTCGCATGGCGAAGGCTGTGGCTGGAGCCATCGAATCCCGCACTCACCTGATGGTCGAAGCCGGCACCGGCGTGGGCAAGAGTTTCGCTTACCTTGTGCCAGCCATCCTTGCCGCTACCGAGCTGGGAAAACGGGTCGTCGTGTCAACGCGGACGATCAATCTTCAGAACCAGTTGATCGACAAGGATATCCCGTTCTTGCGTACGGCGATGCCCCAGGAATTCCAGGCCGTCCTGGTCAAGGGGCGCACCAATTTCATCAGCCTTCGCCGCCTCGATTCCGCACTGGCAAGAGCCAAGTCCTCTTCCCCTGGCGCGACAGAGTTACAGCAGCTTTCGGCACTGGCTCACTGCGTCGGAACGACCAAGGATGGAAGTCGTGCCGACCTGAACTTCCAACCGCTGGAGTCGGTATGGGAGGCGGTACAAAGCGACAGCGGCAATTGCTTGAAACAATCATGCCCTCGTCACAGGGAATGCTTCTTTTTCAAGACGGCGAGGAGGACCTGGTCGGCCAGTCTCCTGATCGTCAATCCGCAAAGAGCTAACTTGTCTGAGTTCAAGAATGTCACCCTATCTGAGCATATATAATTGGAAAATTGGTGTCGGTTTAATTTTCTCTGTATAAAACGACCCGACACCAATTTTTTTCTCTGAAACCAATTCTCTTCCTAGATCCGGTCCAAGAAGGCTCGGAGCAAAAGGGCTGACCTGGTCAACCCTTTCTTGTCCAAGGAGTCCAGGTATTCCGCCGCCGTCATTGGCGGTTTCTTGTAACGCTCGCGCATTCGCCGGATGGCGGCACAGACTGCCTCCTGGTCCAGGTCAATCAGGTGGGCGACAAACGTGTCCGGGTGCTGAGCCTCGATGCCGAAGGGCTCAAGCTCCTCGGGCGGAAAGTCATCAAGGTTGAGGGTGATGATCAGGTCAGCCTGTCCCACAATCGCCGCGGCCAAGACGTGGCGATCGTCGGGGTCGGGCAATTGGAGGGTCGGAATGATCGCTTCGTAGTCGGAGATGAGGCAGTTTTCCACGCTCTGGTTAACCAGGGCGCGGGTCCGCACAACGCTATCCGCTTTTCCCGCCTTCTTCTCCAGTAGCCTGCGCGTCCATTCGTCATTGATGAGATCAGTCCAGCGGGCGCGGAACAAGTCAGTCCGCGCCAGGTTGAGCAGCAAGTCGCGGAGGGTCTGGGGATACAACACGCAGGCGTCGAGCAGCGCGGTCAAGGTGGCCACGGTCAATCGTCCGAGTCGAGTTCCTGTCCGAGGTCGGCAAGCTCATCCAGGGCGGCGTCTCTCCGCGCCTGGCTCTTGCGGTGGTATTCCAAGAGGTCCGAGAGCGCGATTCGTCGATGCGTTCCGACCTTGTGGTAGGGGATCTCGTGCCGGTCAAGCAAGCTGATCAAGTAGGGGCGCGAGACATTGAGCAGGTCAGCGGCCTCCTGACTCGTTAACTCGGTGGGGATCGGGTGGGCGGTCATCGTATGGCCTCGGGCAAATTCGGCCAGGATTCCCGTGAGGAGCTGAACCGCCGCGGCGGGCAGGACGAGGGGTTCGCCGGGGCCGTTATCGGTTTGAACGAGAACCGTGAGCTGATGAGAATTCTTGACCAGCGGTGCCAGGCGCCGGATCGACTCTGCGGCCAGAGCCCGGTCAGCGTCGCTGGGCGTTACCGGTCCGAAGCGTTCGAGTTGAGTGGCCACGGACTATCCCCCATTCTTTTCTAGATCGACCTTCTAGTCCTCCATGTTAGCACGCAAACGCAATAAACGCAACAATCACTCCGAATCCTCGCGAATGTCCTCGGCTTGTGTGAGACTCGAAGAGACCCGACAGATTGGAACTTAGGGCGAAAGACTGCGGGATCGAGGCGGAAAACGAACCCAATCTTTGGCCTGCGATGGCCAGTAGCTTCGGAATAGCGGCGAGTGGCGAGAGCACAAGGGTCGAGAAGGGCCAGCCGCGCTTCCCGGGTGCTAGAAAGTCGGTGCGCCCTTCCGCTTCACTCGAGTCTTGTACGAGGGGAGAAGCGGAGGGAAAGAGATCAAGATCAAGATAAGGATTAAGATCAGGATTAAGATCAGGACAAAAAGCACGAGGCAGCGCGGGGTATTGAGTCCTGATCTGAGTCGTACTCGTAATCCTGATCTTCTTTCTAATCTTACTCCTCATCCTGCTCTTGCTCGTCGGCCGAACCTGGTGGCGACGAACCGCCACGGACATGTGCCACACGCAGAAGTCAGTGGAACTCGTGTTAACCTCGATCGGAAAACGGCAGGGTCCTGCTCTGACTTGCCTCGCGCTTGAACCCCTCGCCGATCCCAAGATAGAATGAAGTCTGCTGGCCAACCCGGCAAGATCTTGCGGTTTGCGCCTTCACAAGGTCCCTCAACGACATGCCCGATAACGATTATTACGAAACTCTGGGGGTCGCTCGCGACGCCACGCCAGAGGCCATCAAGAAGGCCTATCGCGCACTGGCGCGGAAGCACCACCCCGACGTCAACCCGGGCGACAAGACCGCGGAGAAGAGGTTCAAGGAAGTTCAGCAGGCCTACGATATCCTTTCGGAGCCCGAGAAGCGGTCGCTCTACGATCGTTACGGCAACGCCGCGTTCGAGGGCATGGCCGCGGCCGGGCCGCGGACCAGCGCGTCGGAGTGGACGGCACGGTTTGGGGAGCCCGGTTACGAGACCATCGATTTCTCCGAGTTCTTCGGTCCGCACGGCCCGGCAGGCGGAGCCGGAGCCCCGGGGGGAGAGGGAGGCGCGGGGATCTTCGAGGACCTGCTCGGTCGGATGCGGACTTCCCGTGGGGCCAGACCGCGAGGCGGGCGCTCGGTCCAGGCTCACCTGACCATCCCGTTCCTGACCGCCGTCCGCGGCGGCGAGACCACGATCAACGTCCAGCGCGGGGATGGCAAGACGGAGAACCTGGTCGTCAAGATCCCGCCCGGCGTGGATACCGGGGCAAAGCTCCGGCTCAAAGGGCAGGGGGAACCGGGCCCGAAGGGAGGACAGCGGGGCGATATGACGATAGTCATCACCGTCGAGCCCCACCCCTACTTCAAGCGTGAAGAGCGAAATCTCGTGGTCGAGGTGCCAATCACCGTTCCCGAGGCGGTCCTCGGCGCCAGGGTCGACGTCCCGTCGCTCGACGGTATGAAGTCGCTGACCATCCCTCCTGGAAGCTCGTCAGGACTGAAGTTGCGACTCAAGGGACAGGGTGTTCCCGCCTCGGGCGGCAAGCCGGATGGCGACCTTTTCGTCCAGCTCAGAATCGTCGTGCCCAGGACCATCGACGACGCCAGCCGGCGATTGATCCAGGAGTTCGCCGACCACAATAAACAAAACCCCCGGGCCGGCCTCTGGTGAGAGCTCATTGCACCGGAACAGACAACCGAACGGAAAGAAGCATGACAAATGAAACATAACGGATGGCAAAAACATCTTTGACTTCGGCAATAGATCATCTGCCATCTGCCATTCGTCATCTGCCATCTGCCATTTGTCATTTGCCATTTGCCATTTGTCATCTGGCATTCGTCCTGTGACGCTTGCCATGCTGGGTCCAAGAATCGGAGCGCCCAACCGGGCCAGATCGGCCATGACTCGACCCATCATTCCCCGCGAGCTCGCCGCTCGACAACTGGCCGTCACGCCGAAGGCGCTCGTTCGTTACGAGAAACTAGGGCTGGTCCAGGTCGTTCATGACGGCAACGTGGAAGGCTATGAACCCTCCCAGGTGCGCCGGCTCTGGACCATCATGAGTTTTCAACGCGACCTGGGCATCAACCTGGCCGGTGTGGAAGTGATCCTCAGCCTCTGCGACCGGATGACCGAGCTGCATCATCACCTGGGCGACCTGGCGAGCGAAATCCGCGAGATTCTCGAGGCCAGATCCGAGGCCGAGGACTCGACGCATTCCCCCCATTCGCGGTCCCAGACTCATGACTGACCGCGATCTCCAAGAATCCTCTGGCGCGGTTGGGAACGGAGGCCAACCGAGACGAAGCCGGCTGGGTCAGATCCTGGCCGAGCGGCCCGAGGCACGCCCCCGACTCAGCCGTGCGGTGGGCAGCTTGCTTGCGACCGCCCTGGTTGCCATCGCGGTTCTGGGCCTCTTGCTCATCTGGCATCTCAGGCGGAGGGCCCAGCTCATTCGCGACCGGCTCGGCCCCCCGCGTGCTGTCTCGCTTCCCGACCTTTCCAGAGCCGGCGACGATGAACCACGGCCCCCCGCAGGCGTGCGCGACCCGGCGCCACGGTGACGCCCCACCTCGACTCTGCCCGTTGGAGCATGGCCACGATGGCACCGAACGAGACGTTCCGGCCGCACGAGCGCATCAAGGATCCGGCCGATTTCCGCCGCGCCTTCGATCGAAAACGGTCGGTCTCGGATGACGTGCTCATTGTCTACGGTGTGGAGAACGGGCTGGATCATCCCCGGCTGGGCATCTCCGTGTCGCGGAAGAAGGTGCGCCGGGCCACGGCCCGCAACCGGATCAAGCGGCTGATCCGCGAGGCCTTCCGCCTGGGCAAAGCCGAGCTGCCGCCGGGCGTCGACCTGGTCGTCCTGCCGCGCGGCGGCGACCTGACATTCGCCGCGGCCCGGCGATCGCTGATGGCACTCGGACGCGACCTGACACGCCGCCTGAAGGTGCAACCTCCGCGATCCAATCCTCAGGCCGACGCGAAGCCATGACCACCGACGTACCAAGAACCCGGCTCTCGTTGCCGGGCCAGATCCTCATCGCTCTTCTGATCGGCCTGATCCGCGTCTACCAGGCCACTCTCAGCCCGCTCCTGGGCAACGCCTGCCGGTTCGAACCCAGTTGCAGCCGCTACATGGTCGAGTCCCTCAAGAAGTATGGACTCGTTCGCGGCCTTGCCCGAGGCCTGCGCCGGCTCTCCCGCTGTCATCCCTGGAACCCGGGAGGCTACGATCCGCCGTGAGCTGACGGGTTCGGTCGAATCTTTCGAGCTTCTCATGAGGCACCGACGCATCACAAGACGTTGCTTCGCCAATCACGCCTCCACTTCCAGCCTTGAACACCCTTCCACGCGCTTCTTGCTCAGGGTCATTCTTCAGGCTACGTTGAGATGATGGAATTCAAGAGAACGCCTGACTGAAACTCGCCATTTGTCCGTTGTCCGTTGTCCGTTGTCCGTTGTCATTTGCCATCTGCCATCTGCCATCTGCCATTCGCCATCTGCCATCTGCCATGACGGAGCCAGTCCCCTGGGTAACGACCATGAATCACACGCAACCTCTTCGCAATACATTGCATTCACCTACCAGGGTGCGAAACCGGAGGTCCAGCAATACCACGAGCCCGTCGTCGTGCTCACGCCCAAACCCTCTCCGAAGCCGCGGATCAACGGAGCAAAGGTCTTCGGCGTGCGGCCGGGCAGCCCGTTCTTGTTCACCATTGCCGCCACCGGTGAGCGGCCGATTGCCTACCAGGCGGAGGGCCTGCCCGCAGGCCTTCGGCTCGACCATACCACCGGCATCATCACCGGGAGCCTCGAGGCCCGGGGCGAACACCGGTTGAAAGTCACCGTGACCAACAGCCTTGGTACGGCGAGCCGCGACCTGCGCATCGTCGTCGGCGACCGCCTGGCGCTCACCCCTCCAATGGGCTGGAATTCATGGAACTGCTTCGCCAGTGCCGTGACAGAAAAGAACGTCCGCGACGCCGCCGATGCTTTCGTCAAGGCCGGCCTTCGCGATCACGGCTGGACTTATATCAATATCGATGACTTCTGGATGCCCAAGAACGAGGACAGGGACCCAACTCTTCATGGTCCCGAACGCGACCCCAGCGGCAAGATCAATCCCAACCCCCGGTTTCCGGACATGAAGGCACTCACCGATCACATCCACAGCCTGGGCTTGAAGGCAGGTCTCTATTCCTCACCCGGCCCGAAGACCTGCGGCGGCTGCGTGGCCAGCTACAAGCATGAAAGGGAAGACGCCGAGCGGTTCGCCGAGTGGGGCTTTGATTACCTCAAGTACGACTGGTGCAGCTACGGTGATGTCGAAAAAGGGACCGGCCGCGCCTACTACAAGAAACCTTACGACCTGATGGGCCGGATGCTCCGGGCCCAGAACCGCGACATCGTCTTCAGCCTCTGCCAGTACGGCATGGACAACGTCTGGGAATGGGGCGGCGAAGTCGGCGGAAGCTGCTGGCGAACCACCGGCGACATCACCGACTCATGGGGCAGCATGGCGGGCATCGGCTTCGCCCAAGCTGGACACGAGCTGTACGCCAAGCCGGGCCTCTGGAACGATCCCGACATGCTCGTCGTCGGCTGGGTCGGCTGGGGCCCCGCGCTTCATCCCACTCACTTGACTACCAACGAACAGTACACCCACATCAGCCTCTGGTCACTCCTCGCCTCCCCGCTGTTGATCGGCTGCGACCTGACCAGGCTGGACGAGTTCACGCTCAATCTTCTGACCAACGACGACGTCATCGAGGTGAACCAGGACCCCCTCGGCGTCCAGGCGTGCCGTATCTACAAGCGCGACGATGTCGAGGTCTGGGCCAAGCCCCTCGAAGACGGCTCCAGGGCCGTCGGCCTGTTCAACGTCGGCGAAGATGAGCAACCCGTCTCGATCCGCTGGCGCGAGCTCGAAATGAACGGGCCCCTGCAGGTTCGGGACCTTTGGAGGCAGAAGGATCTTGAGGCTCAGTCCGATGGCTACTCAGCCAGCGTGCCGCGCCATGGGGTGGTGCTGATCAAGGTGACTGCGAAAGGCGGCCAGGGCAACTGACAACCAAGAACCTGTGGAACCATCGGCTCACTGCGCGGTCGGTCGGTCCAGCTCGCGCGATGGCCGCCTCCAGTACTCTTCGATCTCCTCGAGCGACCGCCCCTTCGCCTCGGGTACCATCGCCAGGACCATGAGAAACGCGAGCAGGCTGATGCCGCTGTAGATCCAGATGGTGATGGCCGGACCGACGTGGGAGCTGTCGTTGAGGACGGGAAATGTCTGAGCGACGATGTAACACGAGGCCCAGGAGGACGTGAACGCGGCGTCGTTCATCGCGCCTGCCGAGGCGAAGATCCGCGACGAATAGTAGATGATCGCGCGGATCGGATGGCGCACGAGTGCATCGCCGTCCGGGTCCGGCTGATCAATCGGGCGATCACGGCACTGTACGACGAGACTCTCCGACCGTACGGGCGCGGACCAGCCAGGCGAACATCCTCGCGGCCGTCGCGCGCTTGGCCGAGGCCCGCCCTGCCGAGGTCTCGCGGTTCCTGCGGATCGAGAAGTCCACACTGAGCCGGGATGGGGACGCCATGTCATGACACCGTTGGAGGGAAACATGGCGGGTGCATTGAAACCCATAACCGTGTTCATGAAACACCAACGGTCGCGGCGTCGGGTACGAGACGGAGCGCTGATTCACTCAGGGAGCCGTCCCGTAGCGAGTTCATGATATGAGGAGCCGTATGCGCGAAAGTGCAAGTA
>Ga0208043_1001244_pt1 | contig 9963 bp, 7 predicted proteins | sample Sb_taG_12_FD_187710 | JGI IMG/M metagenome (GOLD analysis project Ga0208043, IMG submission 187710) | Peat soil microbial communities from Weissenstadt, Germany - Sb_50d_9_AC metaG (SPAdes) (version 2) | ecosystem: Environmental > Terrestrial > Soil > Wetlands > Peat | place: Germany: Weissenstadt... | reverse complement strand
TTGAGCCCGCCATGGCCCACGCGGTGGCCCACCGCGGCCAGCCGCTGGCCACCTAGCCTTCTCTTCTGCTCTTCGGCCCACTGGAACAGGTGCTCGATCGCCCCCTCGTGACCCAGGCGAGTTCCCTCCGGCCAGCTCCTCTCGCCGGCCGTCTCCCCGGCCTGATCGCGAACGAGGAATCGTGGTGTCGTGTACAGCCCATCCAACTGGCCGCGGAACACAGGCTGGAGCTGCCCGTCCCGGTCGAAGAAGATCGAGAATTTCAGACTCGACGACCCGGCATTGAGCACGGCGATAGCCCGTTCCATGGTGGCACTCCTGCTGCAGGATCTCAGCGAATCGGGAACTTGCCCTGGCGTCGGGCATGGGCCACTAGCGCCAGGACCGCCGTCGAGGCCAGCCGGGTGCGTACCGAGTCGGACCGGCTGGTCAGCACGATCGGGACCCGGGTCCCCATGACGATGCCAGCCCCTTCGGCACCTGCGAGGTAAACAAGTTGCTTGGCGAGGATGTTGCCCGCCTCGAGGTCGGGCACAAGCAGGATGTCGGCCTGCCCGGCCACGGGGGAGGTGATCTTCTTCGTCCTGGCAGCCTGGAGACTGATCGCGTTGTCGAAGGCCAGGGGACCGTCGAGCACTCCACCGCTGATCTGCCCCCGGTCGGCCATCTTGCACAAGGCGGCGGCATCAAGTGTCGAAGGCATCTCAGGGTTGACCACCTCGACCACCGCCAGGATCGCCATCTTTGGTTCGGTCACTCCCAGCACGTGGGCAAGGTCGATGGCGTTCTGGGCGATGTCGACCTTCTCTTTCAAGCCGGGCGCGATGTTGATCGCGGCGTCCGTGACCAGGAGGGTCCGTGAGTAGGTCGGCACGTCCATGACGAAGACGTGGCTGATCCGCCTGCTGGTCCTCAGCCCTGTCGCCGAGGGGACGACCGCACCCATCAGCTCGTCGGTGTGCAGGCTCCCTTTCATCAGGGCGTCGACGTCGCCGGCTCGGGCCAGCTCGACGGCTCGCGCAGCCGACTCGTGGCTGTGGGCCGTCGAGATGATCCGGCAAGAGCCGAGGTCAATCCCCTCGGCTTGCGCGACGGACCTGATCTTGTCTTCGGGACCGACCAGTACGGGATCGATTAACCCGCGCCGAGCAGCCTGGAGCGGTCCGAGTAGCGAGTCGCGGTCGCAGGGGTGTACGACGGCGCAAGCCACCGGCGAAATGGATTCGCATGCCCGGAAGAGGGGTGCGAAACCGTCGCCGCGGCGGAACTCCACCTGTGGTGGTGCCACCTCCGCGTAGGCGACGGAGCGGGTCGGTGCCGCCACCGTGGCCGTTCCCTCAGCCACGGTCTCCCCCCGCTGGTTCGTGCACAGGCAGTCGAGCACAACTTCGGGAGCCTCGCGGCCCTTCTGGGCCACCTTCACTGACGCAGTCAGCTCGTCGCCTGCCGTGATTACACCATGAAAGCGCAGATCCTGGCGAAGGATCGTCATCCCGGGCCCCGGCAACCGGGTCCCCAGGGCCGCCGCGATGATGGCCTGGGCCCCGACGGCCTCCGTGCTCCTGACGTCGGGTCGGGCGCTCGCCGCCCCCTCGCCCGTGAGGTGGAACGGGTCGACGTCGCCCGAGACCATGGCCAGCAGCTCGATGTCGGCCTGGGAGATTGTGCGGCGAAACTCGGCGGTGGCCCCGACCCGCATCTCGTCGAAGGTGACATTCTTGACGTTCTCCATGGTTGGCCCTCGCGCAGTCGCAATGACAGTCGAAACGACACCCTCGTGCGCCCTATGACGTTGGTCGCTACGAGGACGAGAGCGGAGTCGGCGGGCTTGACCGGGCTCGTCCATTTCCCTTGGTCGCTCGGGCGGGCACCATGACACGGCGGATCCGGTCCAGCATGGCCTTTTGGTCAGAATTCAGCTCGATCATCGCGGCGGCCCTCTCCATGAGGTCGATCACGTGCTCGCGATCCCTGGGGTCAGCCAGGAGCCCGGGCAACGCCTCCAGCGCCCGTTCCGGCTCCAGATGCACCAGGGTGACCTGCTCGGCCCTGATGCGCCTGGCTTCGTCCTCTGTGAGCTTTGACAACACGGCGTCCGACTGTTTCAGATCGCTGGCCAACTCCAGTCGGCTGAGCGGGAACTCGCCCCGCTGCGAGGCCATCAGGGCCCCGACGCGAGCGATCGCCTCCAGGAATCCCCCACGGTCAATGGCCTCGAGCGACTTGCGGACCTCGGGCAACTCGCGCGGCTCGGTCGGGACCGGTCCGGGCTCGGACACGCCGTCCGACGGTATGCCCAGGCTCATCAGGCTGCCGTAGGTCAGGAAGAACAGAGACTCGATGGTGGCGTCGCGCAGGTCGCGGAAGAGGTCCCAGCTTGCGCTGATCGCGTCCGAGCCGAGTCGCTCCAGGGCGAGGAACGGGTTGTCAGACGAGACAGGTTGCCGTACGGTCTTCACGCTTTCCGCCAGGGGTGCGAACGGCCACATCAGGGGGTTCAGGTCGCTCGAGGCCCAATGTTGAACGCGCTGGGGGTGAAACGCCCGTCCAAGCTGAGCCATCGGCTCGCTCCGCCAATGCCGGAGCCAGGGGCGTACGAGCATCAGGTAGGCCCGCTCGCCGAGTTCCGAAACGTCCGAGACCACCGCAAACGGCCGCTCGTCACGCCGCTCCAGCTTGTTGAGCCGACGCAGGTCTTCCAGCCGTTTCTCCTCGAAAGACACGGTAAACGTCGGCCGCCCTTCGGTCCGCTCTTCCTGGATCCGCATCAGGTAGAGCCCAGGGGGCAGTTGCTCGATCGACTTGAGCACCTCGACAATCTGGGAATACTCCTTGCGGGCGACCTTGCCCGAGACAAAGACGCCAAGGTGGCCGACGGTCTCATGGAACAGGCCGACGATGACCTGTCCATTGGCCTTGATCTCCTCGGTGCTGGAGTAAACGTCGGCGATCCAGTTGAGTGCCTGCTGGGGCGGGGTGATGTTGTCGCCAGCCGAGGAGAAGATGACGACGGGCGAGCGGATGTCCTTGAGGTTAAGATACGTCCCGGGCGCGGCCTGGATCTCGCCGCGGGCCAGTCGGTTACCGACGAAAAGCTCATTGACGATCCAGCAGATTTCCTCCTCATTGAGCAGGTAGTAGCCCCCCCACCACCGTTCGAACTGAAGGAAGCGAGGCGGCTCGGTGTCGACGTTCGCGTAGAGGTGGTAGTACTTGTCCCAGAAGGTGTTCGCGGGGTTGAGGCCCTCGAAGTTGGAGACCAGGTGGGCGCCGTCAAACTTGCCGTTGCCCAGGTCGCAAAACAACCGGGTGAGCCAGGTCCCTCCCAGGAGCCCACCGAAGTAGCGCATCGGGCTTTCGCCCGGCCCGCCTCCGAGGTTGGCACTCCAGTACGACATGGGGGCGCCATTGATCACGAGCGGGCCGGTCAACTCCGGAGCCGCCGAGGCCAACAACATGACCGACCATCCACCCTGGCAGTTGCCGAAGATCACGGGCTTCGGACTGTTCGGATGGCGTGCCGCGACCTCCTGGACGAATCGACCCTGGGCCACAACGACGTCCCGGATCGTCTGACCAGGCACCGGTTCGGGGAAGAAGATCACAAAATAAACCGGGTATCCGGCCCGGAGCGCGACGCCGACCTGCGAGTCTTCCTTGAACCCGCCAATCCCCGGGCCGTGCCCGGCACGTGGGTCAACGATCAGGTAGGGCCGCAAGGACTCGTCGACCCGGATCCCCTCGGGGGGGAGGATCCGGACCAGGGCATAATTGACAGGCCGCTCCAGCCTGCGGCCGTCCACGACCATCTCGTAATCGAACACAAGTACCGGCGGTTTCCCAGCGCGCTCATGCTCGAGATACTGGTTGCCCCGCCGACGAATCGTGTCCCAGAACAGGATCGAACGCTGGGCCGCGTCGGTCAGGTACATGGACCAATCCTGCCAGGTTTGCCACGGAGAAGCCGGCACGGAGGGGATCACCTGCCGTGCCTCGGACCCGGGGAAGCGGCTCACGAACCGGGTCTCGGCGTCAAGGAGTCGCCTCGAAAACAGCCGTCCCACCTTGCTCGGCAACTGTCCCAGGTCAACACCCGCCTGGTCTAAGGCGCACATGGAGATGCTCCGGAGGGATCAGCTACGGTCGGTGAATTCGCAGGAAGTCGTGCCGGACGCGCAGGCAGCTTCGCCGGATCGACCTCGTACGCGATGCTGCACAGCATCCCGTATCCCCACTCTACGAGCACCTGGGAGAGCATTCCCCTGTCAAAAGGCATAGGTGCTCAGGGGAAAAACCGACAGGCCGAGGGGGAGTGCGAAACATACGGTAGTTGGATATGATGAACGGGTCTTCACTCTCCGCAGGCCGACCTGCCCCCGACCGATCCCCGGACAGCTCGCCTCGGGACGCAGCCCGAAAATCCCCTTCCGCGAGGCGGAGCATCGTGCTTTCGACGTGGACGCTATGACGATTCCCATTCGAGAGATCCCGCAAAAATGGCGACCCCGCGTCCCACCATTACTCCTGGTGCTGGCCTCACTGTCGTTCTTCTTCTTCGCGTTGGCGGCAGCACCCAACTACACACGACGAATCCTCGTACTCTACCCGGTCAGCGACGGTCAGCCTGGCATCTACCTTCATGACCAAGGCCTCCGTTCCACGTTCAAGGCTTCGAGCGAGCACATCGTGCTCTATAACGAATACCTTGATTCCGTCCGCTTCCCGGACGGTGAACATCAGCGCCGTCTGGCGGAGTTCCTTCGGGATAAATACGCGGGCACGAAGATCGACCTCGTGATCTCCCCGCTCGCTCCCTCGCTGGATTTCGTGTTGAAATACCGCGGCGTTTTCGCGCCCGGGGTTCCCATCGTTTTCAGCGTGATCGAGCAGCGGGAGTTGAAGGATCGAGACCTCGGACCCGGGATCGCTGGCGTCCCGATGAAGATCGAAATGGAACCAATCTTGGAGCAGGCACTCCGGCTCCATGCGCAGTCCAGACGTGTCGCCGTCGTGGCCGGCAAGTCCCGGACGGATGCGTACTGGGCAGCCGAGGCACGCAAGGCATTTCATCGGCTCGAGAATCAGGTTGAATTTGTCTATCTGGTGGGGTTACCAATGAGCGACCTCTTGCGCGAGGCCGCGCACCTTCCCAAGGGCAGCATCGTCTACTACTTGCACGTGTTCGAAGACGGTCTCGGTGAGACCTTCATCCCAGCAGAAGTCGTGGAAGCCCTCTCCAAGGCTGCGAACGCCCCTGTATATGGCCATTATCGCACGTATCTCGGCCGTGGGATCGTCGGCGGTCGATTGGTCGACTTCGAAGCGGAAGGCGCAAAGGCGGCCAAGCTAGCTCTGAGAATCCTCGGAGGTGAAAAGCCGGAAAATATCGTTCCCCCCGGGACGGTCGATGACCCTTTCACGTTCGACTGGCGCCAGTTGCAGAAGTGGGGAATCAGCGAACAAAGCCTGCCCGCCGGCAGCGTCGTGCTCTACAAGAACCCTGGTTTTTGGGAACTTTACAAGTGGCATATCGTCGGCGTGATCTCCCTATGCGTGGTTGAGGCCCTTCTGATTCTCGGGCTCTTGATGGAAAGAGCTAGCCGACGTTGGGCTGAACAAGGATTGCGGCAAAGCCAGTGGAAGTTGCGGTCTTTGACCGGCCGACTGATCCACGCCCAGGAAGAAGAACGTCGGCGAATAGCCCGCGAACTGCATGACGACCTGAACCAGGGCCTCGCCCTTCTGGCCATCGAACTGGACCTGCTAGCCCAGAATCCTCCGGAGTCCGGTGCCCTTCTCGGTGATCGTCTGCGCGGCATCTCCGGACGGGTCAAGCAACTCTCTTCTTCGGTGCATGACCTGTCTCATCTGCTCCACCCGTCGAAACTCGAGCAACTGGGACTCGCGGCCTCGATCCGCAGCCTCTGCAAGGAATCATCACGGGACCACGGGTTGGCAATCGAGTTCGTCGACCAGCATCTGCCTCCATCGATCCCGGCCGACGCAGCTCTGTGCCTCTATCGAATCGCTCAGGAGGCAATCCAGAATGTCCTCAAACACAGCGGTGCCGCGTATGCCCGGGTTGATTTGCTGGGAAGTGAGGACGGGGTTGTCCTGAGGATCAAGGACCAGGGGGCAGGATTCGACCCTGGTTCGGTCGATGAAAAGGGAGGGCTCGGCCTGATCAGCATGCGGGAGAGGCTGCACATGCTCGGCGGGACCATCATCATCAACTCGCGACCGGGAGAAGGTACACGGATCGAAGTCCGCCTGCCCTTGAATACGTCCAATGCTGGCCAGAAGGAGCAAGCTTTGCGCACCGGACCCTCGGGCGTATGATGAGTATGATGACAACTGTCCCTCTTGGGAGGCCGCAATGCCGCGCCCGCGTGTCTTGCTGGCGGATGACCATCGCCTGGTCCGGGAGGCATTCGCGCAACTGCTCGAAGCGAGTTGCGACGTGGTCGGGAGCGTCGCCGATGGTCGCGCCTTACTCGCACTTGCCCCCGAAGTACGACCTGACATCGTCGTCCTTGACGTTGCCATGCCATTGCTCAACGGGCTCGACGCTGCCCGTCAACTGAAGCGCCTGATGCCCGAGGTCAGGCTGATCTTCCTCACGGTGAGTGAAGATCCCGACCTCGCCGTGGAAGCCTTCCGGGTCGGGGCGTCGGGATATCTGCTCAAGAACTCGGCGGCCTCGGAGCTGCTCCAGTCCATCCAAGAGGTCCTCCAGGGACGTTCCTACGTCACGCCGCTGGCCGCAGGAGGACTGGTCGGCTCCTTGCTCCATGAGCCTGGGCAAGCGCGGGAGGACGGGAAGTTGAGCACGCGGCAACGCGAGGTCCTCCAGTTGCTCGCGGAAGGCCGCACCATGAAGGAGATCGCCCGCATCCTGGCGATCACCCCGCGGACGGTTGCCTATCACAAGTACACCATGATGGAGGATCTCGGGATCAAGACCAGCGCCGAGCTGGTGCAGTTTGCCATCAAGCATCGCCTCGTATCCCTCTAGGCGCGAACCTGTCGATATTCCCTCCTGATACCTGTCACTTCTGCCAGTAACCTCGGGCCGTGGGCTCAGGCTAGGATTCGTGGTGACTCCGAATCCGTAGCGAGGCGCTCCTTGGGGGGAGACAGCCGGGCGGGCGTCTTGCTCCGTTCCTCGAACCCGAGCCAACAGGGAGAAACCCTTGAGCCGGGGCCGTGTACTCTTGGCCGACGACCACGAGGAGTTCCTCGCGATCGAAGCTCGACTCCTCGAGCCGGAGTTCGAGGTCGTCACGACCGCGCGAGATGGACGGGCGGTCCTCGAGGAGGCTGCCAGGTTCGGCCCTGACGTCTTAATCCTTGACATCTCCATGCCTGTACTGGACGGCATCCAGACCGCCCGACTCCTGAAAGCGTCCGGCTCTCGGACGAAGATCATCTTCATGACCATCCATGGAGACCCGGATTACGTCCAAGCAGGCCTCGCCGCCGGGGCATTGGGCTATGTCGTGAAATCTCGGCTCGCCACGGATCTCCTCGCTGCCCTGAGAGATGTGCTTGCCGGGCGTTCCTTTGTTTCTCCGTCGATCTCAACGGAGTGAGGGGTCAGGCTTTGTTTTTGGTTTCGAGGCCAGCGCGTAAGAACCAAGAACAAAGTCTGACACCATCCCAAGGGGGCGTGCCCCGGCAGATCAGCTACGACAACTCCAAGATCGCTGTCGCCCAGATCACCGGAAGCCGCGACCGGAAGGTGACCGACGCATTCCTCAGACTCAAGAGTCATCATCGGTTCGAGGATCACTTCTGCCTGGTGCGGCGGCCCAACGAGAAGGGGCACGTGGAGATGCTCATCGGCTTCGCCCGCCGCAGCTTCCTCGTGCCGGTCCCCATCGTCCACGGCGGGCTCGAATCGCTCAATGCCGACCTCCAGCGGCGGTGCCGCGAGGACCTGGCACGACGGCTCTGGGGTAAGCCCGCATCCAAGGCCGAACTCCTCAACGAGGAGCGGCCGGTGCTGCTGCCCCTGCCGGGTGAATCGTTCGTCGCTGCCCGGGTCGAGCCCCGGTGTGTCGACTCGCTATCCCTGGTCAGCTTCGACGTTAACCAGTACTCAATCCCCACTCAGTTCGCCCACCACCAGGTGACGGTCGTCGCCTCGGTGGACACGGTGCGGATCGTCGCCGGCGATCGCGTGGCCGCGGTCCACCCGCGGTGCTGGGGCCGCGAGCAGGTGTTCTACGACCCGGTGCACTACCTCGCGGTGCGGGAGCACAAGCCCGGGGCGCTGGACTTCGCGGCGCCTCTGGAGGGCTGGCCGTTGCCCGTCTGCTTCGGCGTGCTGCGACGCCGGCTGGAGGCCGAGTTCGGCGGGCCGGGGACGCGGCAGTTCATCAAGGTCCTGAGGCTGCTGGAGTGGGCCGACCCCGCCGAGCTGACCAGCGCCGTGGAGCGGGCACTGGAACTGGGCGTCGCCGACGCCGACGCCGTGCGGCTGATCCTGGAGCATCGGTGGGAACAGCCGGTGGGGCTGTTCTGCCTGGACGGCCGACCGCACCTCCAGGTGGTGGCCGTGCCGGCGCCCGACCTCTCAGTCTACGCGAGCCTGACGGCGGGGGTGGCGCTGTGAAGAAGCTCGAGACCAAAGAGCACGGTGCTGCTGAAGCACCACCTCAAGGCGCTGAAGCTGCCGACGATGACGGCGGAGTGCGAGAAGGTTGCCGGCCGGTGCGCCAAGGAGAACGCCGACCACCTGAGCTTCCTGCTCCAGTTGTGCGAGTTGGAATTGCTCGACCGGGAGCGGCGGGCGGCGGCGCGACGGCTGAAGGCGGCGAAGTTCCCGACGTTGAAGGGGCTGGACTCGTTCGACTTCGCAACCGCGCCGTCGGTGAACAAGCCGATGATTCTTGAATTGATGCGGTGTGAGTATGTGGATCGACGCGAGAACGTGCTGCTGATCGGCGGGAGCGGGACCGGGAAAACCCACCTGGCCACGGCGCTGGCGGCCGAGGCGTGCGCCCGGGGCAAGCGGGTGCGGTTCTACCGGGTCACCGAGCTGGCCACCCAACTCCTGGAGGCCCGTGAGGAGCGGCAGCTGACCCGGCTGAAGTCGCAGCTGGCGAAGCTCGACCTGCTGGTGCTGGACGAGCTGGGGTACGTGCCGGCGAGCAAGGTGGGCGCGGAGCTGCTCTTCGACGTGATCAGCACGGCGTACGAGCGGTCGAGCGTGATCGTGACGACGAACCTGCCGTTCGAGGAGTGGAAGGAGGTGCTGGGGAGCGAGCGGTTGACGGGGGCGACCCTCGACCGCCTGACTCATCGGTGTACGATCATCGAGACGGGCCGGGAGAGCTACCGGCTGAGAGACGCTCGACGCCGGCGCCGTGGCCCGGCCGCCAGCCCGGCGGAGCCGACCATCGACGCCGGGGCGGGCGAGTAGTAGCCTGAGGGGACCGGGCGCCACGTTTTTCGACCGCCCCGCGCTACGTTTTCTGACCGCCGTTCGCCACCGAGTTATACCGTTATCAGAGTCGCGTAAATCGGCCTGTCTGGCATCGCCGGCCCGGGTGGGACGGCACAACCACTTCAGGAGCCAGGCCCCGAGGTTGATCGGCAGCCGGGCGAGCGGGCCAGCCAGCAAGGCGATCACTCCACACGTCCCCACGATGGGCAAATGGGTGAGCAGCTCGCGCATTAAGGTCGGCCTCCATAGCTTATTCCGTGGATGCAGTTCCTAGGGCCCTGACGACAACCGGTGGAGACAGGGAAATGCTGAGTGCAGCGAGGCCCCGTTGCGGATGGCGTCGTTGATGGCGGTCTTGCGGAGCGAATGAATGCCGATGCCCCGGCCGCCCAGCCGGTCGGGGTCGATGCCCGCGGCGCGGCAGTACTTCTTGACCAGCCGCCAGGGGGTCTTGCGGTCCAGGTGCCGCCGCTCCAGCCCGGTGCCGGCCGGCTTCATCGGCCGAAACAAGA
>Ga0208043_1001240_pt1 | contig 9975 bp, 8 predicted proteins | sample Sb_taG_12_FD_187710 | JGI IMG/M metagenome (GOLD analysis project Ga0208043, IMG submission 187710) | Peat soil microbial communities from Weissenstadt, Germany - Sb_50d_9_AC metaG (SPAdes) (version 2) | ecosystem: Environmental > Terrestrial > Soil > Wetlands > Peat | place: Germany: Weissenstadt... | reverse complement strand
GCAGGGGGGCGCGCAGGTCGTGGGAGACGGAATAGGCGAAACTCTCCAGCTCCTTGTTGGCGGCCTCCAGTTGAGCCGTGCGCATGACGACGCGTTCCTCCAGCTCACCCTTGAGTCTCCTGAGTTCGTCATCGGCCCGCTTGCGCTCCGTGATATCGCTGTTCATCTCGAGGACGTCTGTCGGCTCGCCGCGTTCCTCGCGACCGAGGACCTGCCGGCTGGCGACGACGATCTGAGCCCCATCGCGGCGAGAATGAATCAGTTCTCCCTCCCACGATCCGTCGCGTGCCAAGCGGTCCTCGAGGTCCGCCAGCGACACGGGGAACCGAGTCCCCAAGAGATCGTGAGAGATGCGACCCGGGGCCTCCACTTTGGTCCAGCCGTACATCCGCTCCGCCCCCCGATTCCAGGATCGGATGGTACCGTCCCTGTCGCGGATGAAGATGGCGTCGTGGGCCAGGTCGATGAGGCGCGACATCTGGCGCAACTCTGCCTCGGCGCGCTTTTGAGCGGTGATGTCGCGGGCCGCCGCGAAGACGCCGATGACCTGGCCCGCCTCGTCCCGATACACCGAAGCGTTGTACACCACCGGCGTGACGCGACCGTCCCGGTGCCGGATCTCCAGGGCGTAGTCACGGACGAAGCCCTCGCGGAAGACCCGCTCGTAGCCCTCACGGGCTTCCTGCGGATTCGTGAAGTAATCGGCGAAGTCCTTGCCGATAAGCTCGGCGCGGGGGTAGCCGGTGACGGCCTCGGTGGCCTCGTTCACGTCGGTGATCTTGCCGTCGGGGCCGATGGTGACCAGGGGGTCGAGGCTGGCCTCGAGCAGGCGTCGGTTGTAAGCGCTGGCCCGCCGCAACGCCTCCTCCGCGCGCTTCCGCGCGGTGATGTCAGTGCAGGTCCCGACCCACTCGCGCACACTGCCGTCCGCCTGGAGCACCGGCACGCCGCGAACGGCGAAGTGGCGGTACTCTCCATCGTTCTTGCGGATCCGATACTCGGTCTTGTAAACAGAACGGGCCCTGACCGCCTCTGACCAGACAGCCCTGGTCCGTTCCCGGTCCTCGGGGTGGAGCGAGTCCACCCATCCCCGCCCCCTCAACTCCTCCTCGCTCTTGCCGGTAAAGGCCCGCCACATGGGCATGTCCTCGACGACCACGCCCTCCGGGTTCGTCGTCCAGACGATCTGCGCCGTGGCAATGGTCAACGAGCGATAGCGTCCCTCGCTTTGCCGCAGAGATTCATTGAGCCGGTCCAGCTCGGCGGCGCGCTGCTCCGATATGTCCCGCTGGTTCGCGATCCCCCGGGCGTACTTCTCGAGTCGGCGATTGGCCCGGAGGATCATCTCGCCCAACCAGCTAATGAGCCCACCCACGACGAGGAAGAGCGACGTCGCGAGCTGGTCAACTGGTCGTGCGATCGCGAACGAGAACCGGGGCTCGAATACGAAGAAAGCAGCAACCAGCGCCGTCAGGACGGTTGCCAGCAGCCCGGGCCCGAAACCACCGTACCAGGCCGCACAGATCACCGCGGGGTAGAGCATAAGGAACGGGAATTGGTTCCCCAGGGACGACAACAAGAATCCGACCAGGACCGCCGATATGGCAGCGGAGCCGATCGCGACTGCGTAACGCGCAGGCCGGGGGCTTACAGCGAGGGGCAACATCCACTTCATCGGGGGTTCCATGGTTCCCTACCGTACACTTTCGTTCGAGACTCGCTCGCAGGCTTCAACTCCGTCGCGCCGGCCTGGGGAGAGGCCGCGCCGGACCGGCAAGATCTCCATTGTTCTCCCCGACGTCTTTCCTGCAGTCATGAGGGTTTGCTTCCGATGACCGGGAGGGTGAAGAGGAAGGTGCTCCCCTGGCCCGGCCGCGACTCGACCCAGATCCGGCCCCCGTGCCGCTCCACCACCCTCTTGCAGATCGCCAGCCCCATCCCCGTGCCGGGGTACTTGTCCCGCCCGTGCAGCCGCTGGAAGATCTGGAAGATCCGCTCCCGGTGCTCCGGCGCGATGCCGATGCCGTTGTCGCGCACCGAGAAGACCCACTCGTCACCGGTCCGCTCGGCCGCGACGTGGACGCGCGGCGTGCCGTCGCAGAACTTCAGCGCGTTGCCGATCAGGTTCTGGAAGAGCTGGACGAACTGGGTCGGGTCGGCGAGCACCGTGGGCAGGTCATCATGGGTCACCACCGCCCCATTCTCCTCGATGGCCCGGCCGAGATTGGCCGTCGCCTCATCAAGCGCCGCCCGGGCCCCCATCTCCTCGAGGCGTCGCGCCTGGGTGGTGACGCGGGAATAGCGGAGCAGGCCGTCGATCAGGGTCTTCATCCGCGCGGCGCCGTCGACCGCGTAGTTGATGTACTTGTCGGCCCTCTCGTCGAGCCGGCCCTTGTACCGCTCGGCCAGCAGCTCCAGGAAGCTGGCGACCATGCGGAGGGGCTCCTGGAGGTCGTGGGAGGCGACGTAGGCGAACTGCTCGAGCTCGGCGTTGGACCGGGCCAGCTCCTCGGCGTGACGCTTGAGCAAGGCCGCGGCCCGCTTCCGCTCGGTGATGTCGCGGGCGATGCCCGCCGCCCCCATCACCTTGCCGGCGGAGTCGACCAGGGGCGAAATGCTCACGGACACGTTCAGGAGTCGGCCGTCTTTCCTCCGGATTACCGTCTCGTGATGCTCGATCCGCTCACCCCGCTTGATCTTCTCGACCATCACCGGCCACTCATCGACGACACCCTCCGCTAACAACCTGGAAATGCTCTGGCCGATGACCTCCCCGGCCGCGTAGCCAAACATGCTCTCCGCGCCTGGATTCCAGCTCAGGATCGTGTTATCGAGCGATTTGCTGTAGATCGCGTCCTCGGACGACTGGACGATTGAGGCGAGGAGGGTGGCGGCTTCCTCCGCTTGCTTGCGTATCGAGAGGTCGGTGAAGATCGCGCTGATGCCGGAGAATCCCTCGAATCGCAGCGCAGTCAACGAGACCAGGACCGGGATCGAGGTCCCATCCACGGCCCTCAGGTGGAGGTCCCCCTGGACACGCTCGCACTGGCCCGCCACCAGCAGCCTGCCGAAGGTCTCGCGGTCCTCCCCGTCCAGCAACGAGGCCAGGGAGGAGCCGATCACGCGGCCCAGGGGGGCCTTGACCATCTCGCCGAGGCGGCGATTGCCGTAGAGGATCCGACCCTCCAGGGAGAGCGTCGCAGCGCCTTCGTTCATCTGCTCGATCAGCAGGCGGTAGGCCTGATCGGCCCCCTGGAAGGTGTAGACCCGGTCGCCGCCAGGTTCGTGCACAACCAGGGCGTCGACCTCGCCGCGACGGATCGCGCGGAGGGTCTCTTCGGCCTCCTCGAGCCGGGAGCGGAGGTCCTCGACCTGGCCACGGAGATCCTCGGGATCGTCCACGTTGACACCCATGGCATCCTCGTTCGCGGTGTGCTAGGGTCTGCGGCGGATATCCAGACGCATCAGGATCCGGTCGGTGTCCGAGAGGTCGCCGATGAACCGGCGCAGGGGGAGGGGGAGCTTCTTGATCAGGGTCGGCGCGGCGACCAGTTGCTCCCCCTGGGCCAGCTCGGGCTGCTGGTAGATGTCGACGACCTGGAGCTCGCAGCGGCCGGCGAGGTAGCGGTCGCAGAGCTTGGTCAGGTTGTCGACCGCCCGCCGGGACCGCGGGCTCATCCCCGCGATGAACAGGGAGAAGACGAAGACGTCATCTCCCCGCGCGGGCTGGAGGTCGAGCGGCCGCGGCGCATCGGTCGACGAGGTCTCGTCCTCGGCGGGATGATCAGGATCCATGGTGTGCTCCGGCGGGGTCGACGGGCCGGATGTCGAGGCCGATCAGGACGCGTTCCGAGTTCGAGAGGTCGCCGATGATCCTCCGCAGGGGCGGCGGGAGCTTCTTGACCAGGGTGGGGATGGCCACGATCTGGTCGGCGCGGGCCAGTTGGGGCGTTTGCAGGAGGTCGATCACCTCGATGGTGTACCGCCCCTTGAGGTCCTCCTCGCAGATCCTCCTGAGGTTGTCGATCGCCGCCAGCGACCGGGACGTCTGGCCGGCCACGTAGAGGCGAAGCTCTATGCGTTCGCCCGCCATCCCGGCCGGGCCATCCGCCTTCTCGATGGGCTCTTGATCCCGTTTCATGGCTGGACCGTCCTCACTTGGTTACCGTCGGCAAGGCTCGTGTCGACCCCCGCCCGCGCGGCGGCCATCCGGGCTTCGTCTCGGGCCAATCCGCCCTCACTGAGGTGCTCCCGCTCGACGGCCCTCCTCAGAACCTCCTCCTCGGCCTCGAGCTCCGCATTCAGGGCGTCGATCTGCGCCCGGACCGCGTCGCGGCGCTGGGCCACCCGCCGCTGCCGCTTCTGGGCCTCGTACTCGCGCTCGCGCGCCTCGGCCTCATCGCGGATCATCCGGGCCTCGCGGGCCGACCCGACCAGGACCCCGTCCGTGCCGAGGTAGACGTCGATCAGCTTGATCCCCTGGTCCGTCAGGCGGAACTCGCGAACCTGGTTGGAGTGGGCCATGCCGCGCGATTTCAGGATGCAGAGCCCGCGGTTCCGCTCGCCGTCGGACTCGAGCTCGCGCACCAGGATCCAGGTGTCGACCAGCGAGGAGATGTGTACTTCCGAGGAATCCTCGCTCGGTTGGGTCGAGACCGTCAGGCTCGTCAGGAGCGTGGTGATCTGGCGGCCCTTGAAGAAATCGATCATGCGGGTCAGAGTTGATCGCAGCTCGCAATCATTCCCGATGGCGCGCAGGTTTGTGATCGGATCGATGACGGCGACCTCGGGCTCGAACTCGGAGACCAGCCGGTGAATCCGGGCGAGGTGCATCTCCAGGCTGGTGGCGCTGGGCCGCGACGAATGGAAGCGGAGGAGGTCCTGCTCGATCAGTGGCGCCAGGTCGATGCCGACGGAGCGCATGTTGCGGCAGACCTGGCTGGGGGACTCCTCGAACAAAAAGTACAGGCATCGCTTGCCCTCGCGGCAGGTCCACCGGGCGAAGCTGGCCCCCAGGCTGGTCTTCCCGGAGCCGATCGACCCGGAGACGAGGACCGTGCTGCCCCGGAAGTAACCCTCGCCCCCGAGCATGGCGTCCAGGTCCGGGACGCCGCTGGAGACGCGCGACGTCGAGACCTGGTGGTCCAGCCCCAGCGAGGAGACCGGCAGGACCGACAGGCCCCCCTGATCGATCAGGAAGGGGACCTCGTTGGCGTCGTGGGCCGAGCCCCGGTATTTCAGCACCCGCAGCCGCCGGGTCGAGATCTGGTCGCTGACCCGGTTGTCGAGGTTGATCACGCAATCGGAGATGTATTCCTCGAGTCCGTGGCGGGTCAGGCCATCGTCGCCGCGCTCGGCGGTGACGATCGCGGTGAGGCCCTTGTCGTTGAGCCAGCGGAATAACCGGCGCAGCTCGGCCCGCAGGATGTCCGGGTTGGGCAGTCCGGCGAAGAGGACCTCCAGAGTGTCGATCGCGACCCGCCTGGCCTCGATCGAATCGATGGCGAACCCGAGCCGGATGAAAAGGCCTTCGAGGTCGTACTCCCCCGATTCCTCGATCTCGCTCCGCTCGATGCGGACGTAATCGATGGCCAGTTTCCGATCCGCCTCCAGCGCAGCCAGGTCGAAACCCAGCGAGGCGCCGTTGGTGGCCAGTTCCCCGGCGGTCTCTTCGAAGGCGATGAAGACGCCCGGTTCGCCGAACCGCGTGGCCCCATGGACGAGGAATTCCAGGGCCAGCAAGGTCTTGCCGCACCCCGGCCCGCCGCAGACCAGGGTGGTCCGCCCCCGGGGGAGGCCGCCGCAGGTGATCTCGTCGAGTCCCTGGATCCCCGTCGGAACCTTCTCGAGCCGCCCTGGCCCGCTGGTCTTGGGCTCCGGCTCTTTCGCGGCGGGCGAATTCATGACCAACCTCCAAACATAGTGAGAGGCACAGCCCCACGTGAGGCGAACTCACCGACCTTGTGCACGAACCAGATCGAGAGCTCTGACGAGGTCCTTATCCGTGAAACCGCCGTTTTGTTATTGTGCCGGATCAGGCATGGGGCTGCAAATCATAAAAATCTTTTGGCTCACGTAAGGTCGTTTTCCCGTTGCTACCCGCCTCTCGGGGGCGGTATTCGCGTTGGTCGCCTCCACAAGGCTCACGGATTGGACTCACACGCGATTGATCCTGAATGTGAGGCAAAGCCCAAAGCCATTCAGGTCGGTTCGTTCGGAAGTTCCGAGGACACCCTGGTGTTCCGGGCCGGGTCGCCTTGGGGCATTGCTCCCCTGGGCTCCCTCGGATCCGTACTTGCACTTACGCGTATACGGCTCGTTATATCATGATCTTGCCACGAGACGGCAATTGAGTGGATCGCTCTTGCTTGCGATTTCAGCACGCCTGATGTAAAATACGGGCGTTCGTGATCAACTGCCCGCCGCTTCTGCACGATGGTCCGACTTGCCACCACCAAGACCTACCTCGCGAGCTGATGCCAACGCTCACCGCGACGCAGTGATTGATATCCAGGAGAGCTTCCATGCACGTCGATCGTCGATCGTTCGTGCGCCATGCGACCGCGGCCTTGCTGGCCCTCCGGCTGTTCCCTGCGCGCAAGGCCTCGGGCGGTCAAGACCCAGCGCACGAGCGGCCCTTGCGGATCCGGATCTGGTGCGAGGGCACGGCACCGCACTCGGTCTATCCGGACGACATCGACGGTGCGCTCGCCGATCAGCTCGGGCGCCAGCCAGGTACTACCGTCACCCGGGCCCGGCTCGCCGATCCCCAGGCCGGCCTTGCCGACGAGGACCTCGATGCGGCCGACGTCCTGATGTGGTGGGGCCACCTGCGGCATGACGACGTGCCCGACGATCGTGCCGCGGCGGTCGTGAAGCGTGTCCGCGAGGGCCGGCTCGGGTTTCTCGCACTCTATGCCTCGTGCTGTAGCAAGCCGTTCAAACTGATGATGAGCATGCCGTGCGATCCGGGTCCCTGGCGCGAAGACGGACGACCGGAATACGTCAGCGTTCGCTCCCCGGAACACCCGATCGCCCGCGGAATCGCTCCCTTCACGATTCCCAAGACCGATATGTTCTCCGAGCCGTTCGCGGTGCCCAACCCCGAAACCGTCGTCTTCGTTTCCACCTGGGAAAAAGGAGAGACACTTCGTAGCGGCCTGACCTGGACTGTTGGCAAGGGACGGGTGGTGTATCTCAGAACCGGGCCCGAAGGATACCCGGTCCTCTTCCACCCCTCGATTCGCCTGGCGGTCGCTAACTCGGTCAGGTGGGTCGCTCACAGGTCCTGATACGCACACACATCGCTCCACTCATGACTCAACCGTTCGTGGTCGAATTGGACATTTTGCGCCCACCGAACCCAGCAAAATGGTTGACTCGGGGCCGGTAGGGCTTACAATCGCACCTGAATGCCGGCTCGTGTGATCGGTCGCGATGACCTTCATGAATTTGCTGACACCGCGAGTTTTCTTGGCCCACCGCTGGGGAATTATCGCTCTAACCTGATGGCTTCGGCTTCGGTCGCACCGCGAGTGCGCCGGAAGAGTTTGACTCCTGAGCGTACCAGGTTCATCCCGTGCCAAAGCGAGTTTGCTGAGTGGGTCGGTCCGTAACCGGCTCGCGCATGCACCATCCCAGCCCTGAATGGAGTGAGCATCGATGCGGAAGATTCTTCTCAGCTTGGCGGTCGTTGCGTTGGCCGTCCCCGTCTTCGCCGACCATTACAACAAGGCCGTGAAGATCGGCGACAAGGCTCCGGATTTCTCGGGGATTCCTGCTGCCTCCCCCAGTGGCGAGCAGACCAGTCTCACGCTGTCCGACCTCAAGGAAGATGTCATCGTCCTCGTCTTCCTGGCCAATCATTGCCCCGTCGTGCAGGCCTGCGACGACCGGATCATTGACTTCGTCAATGATTACAAGGACAAGCCGGTCAGGCTCGTGGCCGTCAGCGTCAATGACATCGATCAGGATCGTCTGCCGGGCATCAAATCGCACATCAAGGACAAGAAGCTCAATTACACCTACGGGTACGATGAGAGCCAGGCGATCGGCCACGCCTACGGCGCGAGCGCCACGCCGCACTTCTTCGTCCTCGACAAGGAGCGGAAGATCCGCTACATCGGCGCCATGGACGACAACGCCAGGAACGAGGCGAAGGTCACCAAGCATTATCTGCGTGACGCCGTTGACGCCCTGCTCGCGGGGAAGCCAGTCCCGGTCGAGGAAACTCCCGCCAAGGGTTGCAGCGTGAAGTACAAGAGCCACAACTGAGGTCGGGTTCACAGAGCCAATGATCTGGCCTGATTCGATCTCTTGAGGTGAACACAGGAGAGCCGCCGGAACCATTTCGGCGGCTCTCCTTGCTCTTGTTCGGTTCCGTGGAATTCGTGCCTTTGCTCGCCGCCGCGGCCTTTCAGGAGAAGCGCCATGAGATTGTTTTTCGCCATGCTCTCGCCATGCTTCCTGGCAGCCGGGCTTGTGCTCGCCGGCTTTCCCGGCGGTTCCGCGGCCGATGATCGGGCTTCGACCGGGACCGTCAAGCTCGAGTCGCTGAAATGGAGCCAGTTCAAGGAACGCCTGGCCTCGAGCAAGCCCGCGAAATTCACTCTCGTCGACGTGTGGGCCACGACCTGTGGTCCCTGCAAGGAGAATTTCCCCCACCTCGTGGAGATGCATCGGAAGTACGGCGGTAAGGGCCTGGCGGTGATCTCACTGACACTGGACGATCCCACCGACGCCAAGGCCGTGGCCGCCGCCGAAAAATTTCTCCAGGAGAAAAAGGCCGTCTTCACCAATGTTCTGCTCGACGAGAACTATGGCGACGGCTTCGACAAGCTCGACATCAATACCATCCCGGCCGTCTTCCTCTTCGGTCCCGATGGCAAGGAAATGAAACGCTTCACCATGGACGACACAAGGCACCAGTTCACCTACGAACAGGTCGAAAAAGAGGTGATCGCCCTGCTCGAAGCAGCCCAGCCGAAAGGCCCGGAGAAATAACTGGTCTTGGGGATCCGGCCCCCGGTCTGATAGCATCAAGTCTTCTGAAGTCGAACCTGCGGACAGCGATTGGCGTACTTAACTTAGACAGGTGGTTCGCTCCGCTCTCCCAACCCCACACGGATTGCAATGAAAGACGGCATTCATCCCAAATATGTGGATTGCGTGGTGACTTGCGGCTGTGGCAACACCTTCAAGACCCGCAGCACCAAGCCCAAGATCGTGGTCGAGGTCTGCTCGAAGTGCCATCCCTTCTTCACCGGCTCCGTCAAGTTCGTCGATGCGGCGGGCCGGGTTGACAAGTTCAACAAGAAGTTCCTGGGAACCTATGGCAAGGGCAAGAAAGAGAAGGCCGAGGCCCCGAAAGCCTAGGCGACTGGATCGAGCGCTTTGACGGCCCGCTGGGCGGCACGTCTGCGACGTGCGGCCCGCCGGGCCGTTGCACGTTGATCCGGCCGGCAGCCGGGTCGGTTCTCGATTCCTGAAGCCAGGGATTCCAGGTTCCAGAAAAAGGGCAAGCCAGCGCCGCTCTGAAACTTCTCGGGTCCAGGGAATTCCTGGAAGCTCTTGAATTTGGATTCGCGTATTCGCAGTCATTTGATTCTTCTTCAGGAACATGCAGCCCCGTGTTTGAGAAAATGCAGGCCGATTACCAGCGATTTCTGGAGATCGAACGATTGTTGTTCGACCCCGAGGTCACGGCCAACGTTGCGAGAGTCACCTCCCTGGCCAAGGAGCGCGGCACGCTGGCAAAGGTGGCTGTGGCTTATGGCCGCTATCTCGACCTTGGCCGCCAGATCGCCGAGGCTGAGTCTCTCTTTGCGACGGAGACCGACCTGGAGATGCGATCGTACGCGGTGGGCGAGCTCGAGGGCCTGCGCAAGCAGCACGCGGCGGAAGGCGAGACGCTGCGCGACTTGATTTACGACCGCGAGGCGGGTGCCGATCACGCAGCGTTGATCATGGAGATCC
>Ga0208043_1001239_pt1 | contig 9980 bp, 7 predicted proteins | sample Sb_taG_12_FD_187710 | JGI IMG/M metagenome (GOLD analysis project Ga0208043, IMG submission 187710) | Peat soil microbial communities from Weissenstadt, Germany - Sb_50d_9_AC metaG (SPAdes) (version 2) | ecosystem: Environmental > Terrestrial > Soil > Wetlands > Peat | place: Germany: Weissenstadt... | reverse complement strand
CATGCTTCGGGCCAGCGAAGTGATCGCGACGGCCGGCTGCGCGGGTTTTACTTCGTTGCCGTCGGAGACCGCCGGAGGCGCAGCGCTGGGCTGCTCGATGGTTGCGGGGGCCATTTGTCCAATCTCGTCAAGGACGGCCAGCACGCGGCCGACCTCGACTTTCCCCGCCCCCACCGGCACGATGATCCGGGCCAGCGTCCCATCGCCGGGCGCTTCCAAATCCACCGTCGCCTTGTCAGCCTCGATCTCGGCGATCACCTCGCCGGCCCGCACCAGCTCACCCTCTCTCTTTCGCCAGGCCACGACCGCGCCCTGCGTCATCGTATCCACCAGCCGAGGCATCCGGATCTCGATGGGCATGAGAGGTCTCCTATGCAGTCCACTGATCCAGGCACGCCCGGGCGGCGGCGTCGATGATGGCCTGGGAATCGAGGCCATACTCGCGATAGAGGTCGGGGATGTCACCCGACTGGCCGAAACGATCGACGCCCAGGGCCACGACGCGGTGGCGGGCCACGGCGCCCAGCCAGGAAAGCGTCGCCGGATGGCCATCGAGGACAGTCACAAGGGCCGCGCCGGGGCAGAGGGCATTCAGCAGGGTCTCGACGTGCGAACGGCCTTCCGGCTGGCCAGCGCTGCGCGCGTGGGCGGCGGCCAGCCAGTCCGCGTGGAGCCGGCCGGCCGAAGTCACCACCAGCAGCCCGGCCCCGGGGATATCCTCGCGGATCAGCGCGTGCGCCAGGGCGGCCTGGGGCGTGACCACGCCGGAGCAGACAACCGCCAGACTCGCCCCGGGCCCCGGGGGAGACAACCAGTAACCGCCGCGGACGATGGCGGATCGCAGTTCGGCGGTCATCGGACGCTCTGGCTGGTTCACCGGCCGGGTCGAGAGGCGCAGGTAAACCGAACTGCCGTCATCGTCCTGGATGTGCCCCAAGGCCCAGGCAACAATCACGGCCAGCTCGTCCACGAAGGCGGGCTCGAACGCCGTCATCCCGGGCTGGCCGATGCCGATCAGCGGCGTGATCACCGACTGGTGCGCGCCTCCCTCCGGAGCCAGGCTGATGCCCGACGGCGTGGCCACCAGCAGGAACTTCGCCCCCTGGTAACAGGCATAATTCAGCGCGTCCAGGCCGCGGCAGATGAACGGGTCGTAAAGCGTGCCGATGGGGAGCAGGCGAACCCCGAAGAGCGAGCCCGACAGCCCGAGGGCGGCGAGCAGGAGAAACAGGTTGTTCTCCGCGATTCCCAGCTCGATATGCTGGCCGCCGGGAGACATCTCCCACTTCTGAGCCGATGCCACGGCCTCCTCGCGGAAGAGGTCGGCGCGGGGGCGGCGGTCGAACAGGCCGCGGCGATTGACCCACGGGCCGAGGTTTGTGGAAACCGTCACGTCGGGCGAAGTCGTGACGATCCGGTCCGTGAACCCGCCAGGGTCCCGCGACAGCTCGTTCAAGAGCCTGCCGAAGCCCTCCTGCGTGGACATTTTCGGCCCCTGGGGAATTGCCAGGACCTCGGGCACCGCCAGGCGGGGCGGTTCGTGCCGGCGCTCGGCATGGGCGCTGAAGGGCACCTGATCGAGGAACCGCCGGAGCTGGTCCGCGGGAACGTCCAGGCCGGCGAACGGGTCGTACTCCCGCCCCGGCGCGATCCTCTCGGACTGGCGGTAAACCTCCATTTGCTCAGGGCTCATCAGACCCGAGTGATTATCCTTGTGGCCGGCGAACGGCAGGCCGTAGCCCTTGATCGTGTAGGCGATAAAGCACGTCGGCGCGTCGGTGTCCACCCCGTGGAAGGCCTCGAGGACCGACTCCATATCGTGCCCGGCCAGGTTGGTCATCAGGCCGTGCAACGCCGCGTCGTCGTGCTCCTCGAGCAATGCCGCGATTCCCGCGGTCGTCCCCAGGTCGCGCCGCAGCCGAACTCGCCAGCCGCGGCCGCCGCGGTAGACGAGTGACGAGTACAGCGAGTTGGGGCAGTTGTCGATCCAGTCCCGCAGGGCCTCGCCACCAGGTCGCTGGAAGACCTCCTGGAGGCGGCGGCCGTACTTCAGCGTCACCACGTTCCAGCCCATTGACCGGAACGTGCTGTCGATCCGCTGAAAAAGCCGATCCTCGACCACGTTGTCCAGACTCTGGCGGTTGTAATCAATGATCCACCAGACATTGCGGACGTCGTGCTTCCAGCCCTCCAGCAGGGCTTCAAAGACGTTGCCCTCGTCGAGCTCGGCATCGCCCGCCAGTGCGATCATCCGGCCCGCGGGTCCGTCGTCGGGCACGAGCTGCTTGAGCCGGAGATAATCCTGCACCAGCGAGGCGAAGAGCGTGATCGCCACCCCCAGGCCGACCGAGCCGGTCGAGAAATCGACATCGTCACTGTCCTTGGTCCGCGAGGGGTACGATTGCGCGCCGCCGAAGGCGCGAAACCGCTCGAGCCGCTCACGCGGCTGCCGCCCCAGCAAGTACTGAATGGCATGAAAGATCGGGCTGGCGTGGGGCTTGACCGCGACCCGGTCCTGGGGACGCAAGACATCGAAATAGAGCGCAGTCATGAGCGTGGCGAGCGAGGCGCAGGACGCCTGGTGGCCTCCTACCTTGAGCCCGTCTCGACCGGGCCGCAGGTGGTTGGCGTTGTGTATCATCCAGGTGGATAGCCAGAGCACCTTCCGTTCCAGGGCGCGAAGACAGACCAGGCGCCCCGGATCCGTCGTCGCGGCCGGCTCGCGACCATCAACCCCATCGCACGTGGAGACATCCCGCAACGTGTTCATCGCGAAGGATCCGGAAAAGGGACCAGCGGCATCGGCGATCGTCACGCACATCATTGTACCGGAAAACGACAGCACCGAGGCGCTGCCGATTTCCAGCGCCGGCTGCGCCGGATCTCACGGCCGCGAACGCCCCGCGGATTGCATCATCGCCCCTGGAGTCAGACCCGTCCACCAGCCCTGGCCGCTCCGGAGACGGCCATGATGCAAATGCAACATCGATGGGCCAACCAGACCCCTGCAACCAGCCAGCAACTCTTGTGTTTTCCAGGTCTGGGACGCTCTTTGCACTTTTTTTTGCAATCACAGCATTGCCCTCTTGACACGCACCTGGGATGTGTCAAGATGAGGCAAGAGAAGCCGGCGGCGGGTAGGTGGTGAACTCGTCGCTCGCCCATCGACGAATCTCAGTCGGCGTCAGAGTTGGGCGCGTCCTCAGGAAACCCTGGGGCGGCCCACTTCCGCTTTGCGAGAGCAGCTTGAGCCAGGAGCCACCAGCCATGCTTGACGAGGTTTTTGACAATTTCCGCAAGGCAAGTGAAACGACATTGCAGGCTCAGCAAGACCTGTTTCACCAGTGGATGTCGCAATGGCCCATGTTTCCCATGGACTCCACGACGCCTGCCGGCAAGGGCGTCGTCAGTGAGCAAGCCCGGTCGTTCCAGAAGCAGTGGAACGACATGGCCACGGCGCTCATGACCAAGCACTGCGAGGCGCTGGACGCCCAGTACCGGGCAGGCATCCGCACGATCGAGGACGCACTCCGAACCACCGAGGCCAGGAGCCCCGAGGAGTTCCGCCGGTTGACCGAGGAACTCTGGCGGAAAAGCTTCGAGGTTCTCAAGCAGACAATCGAGAACCAGATCCGCGACTTTCAGAACGCGGTCGAAAAATGGTCCGCGTTGATGACTCAGAAGAGCTCGAAGGCCTGAGCGTGTCGGGCTGCGAGTATCCGGCTCATCCTCGAGTCGGTCATGCGGCGGCATGCTGCCAGGGGAGTTATCAGCATGAGTTCTGATAAAAGCAATGAAGGGGTGAGCACGGTCACCGACCCGGCGCGCGATTTTCTCGAGTTCTGGAAGAACTATTTCGAGCAGACCGCCATTCAGACCAGGGTCGTTCTTGAGGGCATGCAAGGGGGTAAGTCGCTGGACCAGTTGCACACTCAAGGGCTTGCGTCTCTGAGCCAGAGCCTTGACAGCTTCATGCGGACCCCGGCCTTTCTTGAAGCGCTCAAGCAATCACTCAAGAGGATGATCGATCTCAAGCAAATGCAGGACCAGGTGGCCCAGACGGTCTCCCAGCAGACCGGCCTGCCCCTGAAGACCGATATCACGGGCCTCTTCGAGCGTGTCCACAGCGCCGAGCAGACCATCCTGAAGCAGCTCGCAATGCTGGATGATCGCCTGAAGGCCATCGAGAAGACGCTGAATTCAGGCCCGGCAGAGAAGAACCCGAAAAGGAAAAGAGCGACGACAAAGGACAACGGGGACGATGATCCCAAAGATCCCGCTGACTGATGAAGTCTTGGTCAGACCGAGACATCCGGGTATCCGTGACCCTCAACCCAATTGATCCTCGCGGAGGATCTAGCAGACGTCGTGGTCGAGTTCAGGACGGCTTCAGTCGCGGGCTCTTTGGGAGCATCGGCCGGGTCATTCCCGCGGATCTGGTCGTCACCTGTACCGGGGTTGTCACCGACGAAAGGGCTGAGTAGAGTTGACGATTCACACCGGCTGCAACAACCAGTCCCGTCTCCAGGGCCGCGGCCTGCGGGTCTACGTAACAGGCAAATTGCCACTGGTCGTGACGGTTGAAGCCAGCCGCGCCGAGGATCGTGCGTACGAGTCCTCGGCTCTCTGCGATTTTTCTGGACCATCACCGCAGGGACATATTTCGATTGATCCAGATCGCGATGGAGAGCTCATCATGAATATCAAGGGTAAAGCCGCTGTCATCACAGGCGCGGGAAGTGGTATTGGTCAGGCGATTGCCATCGAACTGGCCGAGCGGGGCATCGGCGCAGTCGGGCTGGTTGATCGTAGCGAGGGCGTGATCAACGTCGCCCGACTCATCAACGACCGCATGGACCGGCCAGTGGCCGAGGCCATGATCGGTGACGTCACCGACGCGGATTTCCGCCACAAGACGTTCGACCTGATGTGCAGCAAGTACGGGGCACCGGCCGTCTGCGTGCCATGCGCCGGTATCACTCGTGACCGGCTCGCCGTTAAGGTGGACAAGCAGACCGGACAAGCATCGATCTATTCGATCGAGGACTTCCGGCTGGTCATGGAAGTCAACCTCGTCGCGCCAGTCTACTGGGCGATGGAGACCATGGCTCGGGTCGCCGAGGAGCGGCTGCGCAAGGGCAAGGGGCGCTGGGCTGCCGACGAGGGAATTCAGGCGACCGTCATCTTCATCGGCTCGATCTCGTCCCAGGGCATCCCCGGCCAGGTTTCCTATTCGTCCACCAAGGCGGCTCTCGAGGGAGCCGCGGCCACCCTGTCCAAGGAGGCCGTGTACCATGGCGTTCGCGTCGCCACGATCCACCCCGGCTTCACCGATACCCCGATGGTCCGGTCGCTCGGTCAGGAATATATCGAAAAGAACATCCTGCCCTACACCCAGCTCAAGCGCCTGATCGACCCCACCGAGATCGCCGATGCCATTTTCTTCATGATCTGCAACTCGGCGGTCAGCGGCGAACTCTGGGCCGACGCGGGATGGCACCCGTCCGCCTGAGTGAGAGCGACGAATGCAGAGGAGCTTTCCTTCGCCCTACCATGGATCACCAGGCCCCGGTGCCCGGTGCACCGAGGGCCAGGTCGAACCCGGAGGAAACGACTGCTTGATTTCCAAAGCTCGATAAGGTCGAAGGCCGATGCCCGCTGATTCTGTCCTACCCGGGTCTTGCGAGGCGCCGTGCGATCTGGTGATGGGTCGTCGAGCACCGACTTTCGGCCCTTTCGACTTCAGTTCATGTCCACAGCACCGTCACGACCGGCAGGTTGCAGCCAGTTCGTCGGGCACGGGGGGGTTCTTGCGTGTGGTCGGGGCGATCGTGACCACGGTGATCAGACCGTCGGCGGCGAGCGTGCCGCCGCGCTTGCGGATCTCCTGGTGAAGGGCGAAGCTGGTCCGGCCCAGGCGCTCGGGCCGAGTCGTGATCACAAGAAACTCGCCCTGACGGCACTCCTGGCGAAAATTGAGGTTCAGGTTCGCCGTCACGGTCACGGCCCCAAGCGCGAAAAGCCGGGCGTAGGGAAGCCCCTGACGCTCGTACCACTCCTCGCGCCACTCCATATAGTCGACGTACTTGGCGTTGTTCACGTGTCCGTTGACGTCAACCTCTGTCGGCCGGACGACGATTTCGAGCGCTGTCTCCATGAGACAGACTGTGAAACTCCCGCTGATCAAGCAATGCGCTGGGTCGGGACCGCCGTTCGGCCGTTCCACTCGGGGACTTCTGCGCGAGTCAGTGTACCATAACACATCCCACCATTTAGCCAGCTCAATTGACAAGACCAGTGAAAGTCCGCGCAGGGCTTGGTATCATGAAGCACCCTCCGCATCATGACGGGGGTCGACACGTGCTTCGGGACAGTGACGCTCGGGATGTCAAAGAGAGTGCCGTCGCGGTCATCACCGGGAACGGTGGCGTGGACTCACCGGCACGATCGCCTCTGCGTTCGATCGTCGGGCGTCTGCACGAAGTAAAGTAACAACAAGGAGTTACGCAAAATGTCACGATTGGTTGAAGTCACGGAACTGGCTCTCCGCGACGGTCACCAGAGCCTGCTCGCCACGCGGATGGCGACCGAAGACCTGGCCGGGGCCTGCGAGGACATCGATCAGGCGGGTTACTGGAGTGTGGAATGCTGGGGAGGCGCCACCTACGACTCCTGCATCCGTTTCCTCAATGAGGACCCGTGGGAACGGCTGCGCACGTTTCGCAAGCTGATGCCCAATACCCGCCTGCAGATGCTGCTGCGGGGCCAGAACCTGCTGGGCTACCGTCACTACGAGGATACGGTCGTCGATCGCTTCGTGGACAAATCGGCCGAAAACGGGATAGACGTCTTCCGCGTCTTCGACGCGCTCAACGACGTGCGGAACATCCAGCGCGCGCTCGACGCGGTACGCCGCACGGGCAAGCACGCCGAGGGCACGATCTGCTACACGACCTCGCCGCTGCACACGGTCGAGAAGTTCGTGGAGATGGCCCAGCGGCTCAAGGAGATGGGCTCGGACTCGATCTGCATCAAGGACATGGCGGCCCTGCTAAGGCCGCAGCCGGCCTACGACATCGTCAAGGGCATCAAGGAGCAGTGCGGCAAGGATACGCTCGTTCACGTGCATGTTCACTCCACCACGGGCGTCACGATGGTCAGCCTGATGAAGGCGATCGAGGCGGGCGCCGACATCGTCGACACGGCGATCTCCTCGCTCAGCCTTGGCCCCGGGCACAACCCCACCGAGGCCCTGGTCGAGATGCTCCAGGGCACTGGCTACACCACCCGGCTGAAGAAGGACCGCCTGCTCAAGATCAAGGATCATTTCGCCAAGGTGCGTCCCCGGTACGCGGCTTTCGAGTCCAAGATCGTCGGGGTCGAGACCGAGATCTTCGATAGCCAGATTCCCGGCGGCATGATCTCCAACATGGAGAGCCAGCTCAAGCAGCAGGGGGCCGGCGACCGGACGAAGGAGGTGCTCGAAGAGGTGCCCAGGGTGCGCCTGGCCGCAGGCTATCCGCCGCTGGTCACGCCCTCCAGCCAGATCGTCGGCACCCAGGCGGTGTTCAACGTGCTCATGGGCCCCTACAAGGTGCTCACCGGCGAGTTCGCCGACCTGATGCTGGGCTACTACGGCGAGACGATAGCCCCGCGTGATCCGGCGATCATCGAGGCAGCCGCCAAGCACGCCAAGAAGGAGCCGATCACCTGCCGGCCGGCCGATCTGCTCAAGCCCGAGTGGGACGAGCTGCGGGCCCAGGCGCTCGCGCTCACGGGATGCAACGGGACCGATGAGGATGTCTTGACTTACGCCATGTTTCCCCAGGTCGCCCCCAAGTTCTTCGGCACGCGGGCCGATGGCCCCAAGAACGTGGGCAAGGCCATCGCCGACGCCGCCGCCAAGCCGGCCGACGGCCAGGCCAGGCCGGCCGACGGTAAGGGGCCGATCACCAGCCCCGTCACCTACGAGATCAAGATCGGTGAGGTTTCGCACAGGGTGGTCGTACAGCCCGCGTGAGCTGTGAAAGGAAAGGCCGCTGATGAGTGCCAAGAAAAAGACGATCGAGGACCTGATCGGAGACCTCCACGCCAAGAGAGCAGAACTGGAGCAGGGAGGTGGCCCCGACCGCCAGGCCAAGCAGAGGGAGGAAGGAAAGCAAACGGCGCGCGAGCGCGTTGATGCCCTGGTCGATGCCGGCAGCTTCGAGGAGATGGGCCTGTTCGCACAGCACCGGCAAACCCTCTTCGGAATGGCCGGCAAGGAGGTTCCCGCCGATGGAGTGGTCACCGGCGCGGCCTCGATCGACGGCCGGCTAGTCCACCTGGCCAGTCAGGACTTCACCGTCCTGGGCGGCTCGGCGGGTGAGCTCCACTGCCACAAGGTCGCCGACGTGATGGAGCTGGCGCTGCACACCGGCAGCCCGTTCATCTTCATCAATGATTCGGGGGGAGCCCGCGTCCAGGAAGGCATCGACTCGCTTTCGGGCTATGGCCGGGTCTTCTTCACCAATGTCGAACTTTCCGGGGCCGTTCCCCAGATCTCCTTGATCTGCGGGCCCTGCGCCGGCGGTGCGGCCTACTCGCCGGCCTTGACAGACTTCATCATCATGACCCGCAAGGCCCGGATGTTCATCACCGGGCCCCAGGTCATCAAGCAGGTCACCGGCGAGCAGATCACCGCCGAGGCACTCGGCGGCGCCGATGCGCACATGATGCACTCCGGGGTGATTCACTTCATCGCCGAGGACGACGTGGAGGCCGTCCAGATTTGCAAGCGCCTGCTCAGCTTCCTGCCCTCGAACAACCTGGAAGAACCCCCCCGCTTGTCCCATGACAACAACGTCGACCCCAACCCCGCGCTGAACAACATCGTGCCCGTCGAGGTGAAGCGCGGATACGACATGCGCGACGTGATCTGCGGCATCGTGGACCAGGCGGACTTCCTCGAGGTCCAGGCCGGCTATGCACCAAACATGCTCGTCGGCTTCGCGCGGATTCTGGGCCGCACGATCGGGATCATCGCCAACCAGCCCGCGGTGCACTCCGGCGCCATCGACATCAACGCGTCGATCAAGTCGAGCCGGTTCATCCGCTTCTGCAACGCGTTCAACATTCCGCTGGTCACGTTCGTGGACGTGCCCGGATTCCTGCCCGGCGTGCAGCAGGAGCATGGCGGGATTATTCGCAACGGCGCCAAGATGCTCTTCGCCTATTCGGCGGCCACAGTGCCCAAGATCCAGATCGTTCTCCGCAAGTCCTACGGCGGCGCACATCTGGCCATGTGCTCGAAGGACCTGGGGGCCGATCGCGTTTTTGCCTGGCCAACCGCCGAGATCGCCGTCATGGGGGCCGAAGGCGCCGTCGAGATCGTCTTCCGCAAGGAGGTGGAGGCAGCCGACGACAAGCCCGCGCGTCGCGCCGAGCTGATCGAGCAGTACCGCTCGACCTTCTCGACCCCGTACGTCGCGGCTGGCCGCCGCCTGGTCGATGATATCATCGAGCCGGCCGACACGCGCAAGCACCTGGCGCAGGCCCTGGAATACCTTCAAACCAAGCGCGATCACCGGCCGCCGAAGAAGCACGGCCTGATCCCACTGTAATCGGGAGGTTGTCATGAAATCGGAGACAGTGGATCTGACCAACGTGGTCGACGCCCTCGAGGGCCTGAGCCGGGAGTTGAGTCGTCTGGGCGAACGCGTGGCCGCGCTGGAAGCGGCTGCCGCATCGCCTGTTCCCACGGCCGCAACGGTCAAGAAAGAGCCCGAGACAAAGGCTCCCAGGCTCGCCCCATCGCCACCCCCCGCTCAACCGGCTGTCGCGGAGGGGCTCAGCGAAGAGCTCATCCTGGTGATCGGCGCAGCCATCGCGGCCTTCGTCGGCAAGAAGGCCCACATCCGCCAGATTCACCTGATCGGTTCTGCCGTGTGGGCCCAGCAGGGCCGCGTCACGATCCAGGCATCGCATGAGCTTTCAGTTCA
>Ga0208043_1001236_pt1 | contig 9986 bp, 12 predicted proteins | sample Sb_taG_12_FD_187710 | JGI IMG/M metagenome (GOLD analysis project Ga0208043, IMG submission 187710) | Peat soil microbial communities from Weissenstadt, Germany - Sb_50d_9_AC metaG (SPAdes) (version 2) | ecosystem: Environmental > Terrestrial > Soil > Wetlands > Peat | place: Germany... | reverse complement strand
TCTCCTTGTTGCTCGGCAAATCGCCGGGCCGGTGGCGATACTCGACCCCGAGCTGCTTGGCGGCCTTGCGCTTGGCGGTGAAATACTCGGTCTCGGTCCGCAGGTACATCATCTGGGCGGCCAGAAAAGCGAGCTGGCGCCGGATGCGTTCGTCGGCCATGATCTGGAGGTGCGCCGATTTTCAGCCCATCGATGCGGCGCGGGGCAGGGCAGGCGGTTGAAGGAACAGATCCCTCTCGTCTGCGTTGCGTGAGGACATTCGTCTCTTATTTGTGATAAGCTGACTTCGTCTGACCAGTCAAGAGGATTCGGTCATCGTCTGGGATTGTTTTTCGACCCGAAGGCATCGATTGATGAGAAAAGATTCGGCATGAGCAGACCAGACACGCTGGACAATCAGAGTTCCTTACTTGATGACGAGGGGCCGATCCCGGAATTCCCAGCGCTGGCCGTCGATTCCTCGTCAGGACGGATACTCCCCATTTCCCAGGAACAACGCGCCGCTCGACGAGAGGCGGCGATCCGAGCGCTCAGAGCCATTTCCGAGATTACCGACGAGACCGATACGGACGATCGGTGGGAGGAAATCTATCGGAATATCGACGAGGGCAGGCCCCATCGTAAGCTTTTTGAGGGGATGTATTGAACCGTGGCTCGGATCGTCCTCTTGGATTCAGGGCCGTTGGGGCTGGTCAGGTCGACGTGCGGCCCTGCCTGCCGTTACGCCACTCGGGGGCGGGCACCCAAGAGGATGCCCGCCAGGATCGCGCCCTGGCCCGCAGTGATCCTCCCCGCGGCAATCAGGTCCCCCACCTCCTCCAAGCATTGCTCGACGGCCGTGTGCTTGCCGGGGAATGTGGCGTGGCCGACGATCCGCTCCGCGATCCCAACGAGCCTCTCGAAGTAGGCGGGTGGCGGAGCGGACCCGCACGCGGGGGCCTGCGGGGCTGAAGACCCTGAGCCCCCTGGCGGCCAATTCCACCACCGGCAACCTTCCAGGGCCAGGTCACTGAAGAGCCGCAGTTGCTCGCCCAAGAGCCAGGTCGAGTAGTAGAGGTAGGCCATGGGTGTGATGCCCTCGCAAGGTCGGTGCTCTCCGATTCGCCTCTGTTTAAGCTTTCGCTTCCGTGGGCCTCGATCCGGGGGACGCACTGGCGGCTGCACGCCCTGGCTCACGGGATCGATGCGCCTCTCAGGTAAGACTATAAACCGATCAGGGTAAACCGAAGGGGGAGAATCGTGCAACCCCAACTTCACCAACACAGACCACCGATCAGATGGAGGTAATGGTTCTCATACCCAGCCTGTTCCGCAAATGCGACTTGCCCCGACGGTGAAGGCTTTGGGGCCGCCACGATTCTTTGATCGTCCTCCCTCGTCTTCAAATTCCGTCCGACTCCGTGGCATCCGTCCGGTCCCAGTTCGGGGCAATTCGCGGCCCATCGGCCGACCGCAAAAAAAGGGATATGTGCCGTGAGGAACTGCTTGGCATGGCAACGTGGCCGGCCTAACAATGAGACCCGCACATCGGGAGGCCCCACCCTCGTCGGCCAGGAGGGAGGACGCCGCTCGTCAGGGCACCATTTCGAGGGAGGCACGGCGATGGTGTCGCTTACCACGCCGGTTGAGGCACGGGTCCGCCAGGAGACCCAAGGCCGCATCCGGGACTTGACTGTCCGGGAGGTTCACGGCCGCATCCTGATCCGGGGCCGGACCACGACCGATAAACGGTTTACAAGCCAACGAAACAATCGAGGGCTATTGAGGAGCAATTGAGCCCGTCGTTACCGCACGGGCCGTTCTCGAGATTCCGGTGTTCGTGAACTGAATGCGCCTTCTGCCACCGTCTCTGCCACCGTCTTGAGAACCGAGCACCGTCGGCTGGCCCCCGATAAGCTGGCCAGGCAGTCCGGCGGAAAACTGTTCCAGGGCGATCAAGGGGCGGACGATCTGTTCCTGGCCGTCGCTGAAGGCGTGCTGCATGGCGTCGTCGGCCAACTCATTGGCGATCGCCGCCATGATCATCCCCTGGTCCAGGGCCAGGATGCGACCGGAAGTCACCCCCTCCGAGACGTCCACGGAGTCCTGGAAGCCCAGGGGGCCGTGAATCGGCAAGCCGCCGGAGAGGGCGCGGAGATTGGCGACCGCCTCGTGAGGGGCGTAACGCAGGGCGAGGAAAGAGGCAATCGGCGTCACGACGCCGTGGGTGGATCGGGTCGAATGAGGCATCAGGGGTGGCGGGACGGGCGGGCCGATTTCATGGGAGAAATAACCCAGGCTGTAGGTCCCCAGGGCCTTCACGCCGTAAACCTCGTATCCCCCTCGTGGGCTGGCGGCGGGCGAGAAACCCCAGTAGCCGTAGCCGACCTCGGCGTACTGGAGCAGCGTCGCCCGTTCGTCCGCCGTCAGCGCCGCACTGGCCCTTCCCGTCGGAGACGCCAGGAGGGTCGACCCCGACCCAAGCCGCAGCCCCAGGAGCAAGACTCCAAGGACAACCAACGTTTGCGGAGAAGCTCGCCTCATCGCAACACCTCGGAGGCTTCTCGGTTGGTACGCGGCATCTGCGACGATGTCCCGGGTTGAGTTGAGTCGACCTAGAAGCCGGACATATCGGCACCTGGGTCGGCAATGTACTGCGGGTGCTTGGGACGCAGGCGGCCCAGCCAAAGCACTCGGCGTAGAGGCGAGACTGAGGGACGATCCGCACGCGGACGCGCTGGTCGTCCTGATCAATTCTCAACACCCGTGGGTCAGACTTTTGTTCCCGCCGCGCCCAAGCACGCGGCCTCATACCACTTCTGCATCACGGACTGAACGTCGTGCATCTGCGACGCGACCGCCGTCTTGAGGACCTCGCAGTTTCGCCGCCACAGCTCCTCGCTCAAGCGGTGGAACTGCTCGGGATCTCTAGCCTCGCCGACCCGGAACTCATCATCGATAGCGCGGATCCCCGCCCGGTACTCCTCATCAAGCGTCTCCTGGTGCCGCTTCAGCATGTCGGCGACGGCCTCGGCCCACTTCCTCTGGGCCGTGCTCAACTGCTCTAGCCATGCCGCTGCCGGCGTCTCGCTTACCGACGTCGATGTCCCCGTCAACGGAAGCTCAAACACCTGAGTCCCGAACGGCAACCATTGCATCGTCCAGTGCCGCAGCATCTCCTGCTGAAGCCTCAGCGTCGACTCGACGGCCTTGCTGTAATTCTCCAGAATCATGTTGACCATTGTTCACCTCCTGGGGCCGGAAAGCAGTTCTCACTCCCACATCCTGACCGTGTCGACGCAACAAGTCAACAGGAAAATGCTGCAAGTGCAAAAAACTCTGTATGCCAGCAATCTCCAGAGTTTTATTGAGATTCAACCACGGATTTCGCGCTTGCATTGCTGCGGACGCACAACGCTCGCTCCGGGTAACCCGTCCTCCGTGAAGAAGCGCCAGCCAAGAGTGCTGACTCGAAGCCGGCTCCCGACCCCTGAAGGGGGTTCCGACACCGAAGGTGATTTGGCACGGACGACGACGCGGACCACGATCAGCGTACCGAGCACCATCTGGCGAACCTGGTGCGGTTCCTTGGCGCTGTCGGTCCGTACATCGACATCATCCTCTTCGGCGATGACCTGGGCATGCAGACTGGCCCCCAGATGTCTCCGGCGATGTACCGCGAGTTCTTCGAGCCCCGCCATGCCGCGATGTGGAAGCGTGCCAAGGAACTGGCCAGGGTCAAGGTCATGCTGCATTGCTGCGGAGGGGTCCGCACGCTTCTGCCTCACCTCATCGACGCGGGGCTCGACGCCATCAACCCGGTCCAGATCTCCTGCCGCGGGATGAGCGCCGCGGAGCTGAAGCGCGAGTTCGGCAGGGACCTGACATTCTGGGGTGGCGGCTGCGACACCCGGGAAATTCTGCCCAAGGCACACCCGAGCAAGTCCGCTCTCACGTCAGAGAGCAGGTGAGGATCCTCGCCCCCGGCGGCGGGTTCGTCTTCCAGCAAGTCCATAACATCATGGCCAATGTCCCCCCCGAGAACATCATCGCGATGTTCGACGCGGCGCGGGCTGACCAGGAAACGCCGGGAACCTGAGAAAGCCCGTTCACCCCTACTCACGACTTTCCCGTTCCATCCCGTCTTTGCGGTTCAAGACACACATCCGGCTGATCCGATCTTTATGTTGTGTCGCGCATTGCAGGCGCTACAGCTCTGAGTTGCGCTGACGTCTGGGTAGGTGAGGGGGAATTGGAGTTATGGGAAAGCGGCGGACCGGGGGAGATCAGCCCTGATGCAGCGGCGGAGAGGCACAATCTGGACTGAGCGTGCACTCATGGTGTTGTTCCTGGCGAGTCTGGCAGGGGCGCTGAACCTTGTCATGGCCGTTCATCGCCGGGCCGCAGCGACCAGGAACGAGGCTGAGGCGGTTTCAACTCCATCCGTGCAAGTCGACACGGCCACCACGAACGTGCCGGCCAATTCCCCGAGACCTCCCAGTTTTGCCACGTCCACTATCGTCCCGACGCCCAGCCCTTGGAAAGCTCCTTCCCCACCTCCAGAGGATCCCACCAAGAAGGCTCTGGCCGAGCTGGCGGCGACAACAGCCCAGGAGATCGAGGCGGCCCGGCAGGCGGATCGCAGGACCGAGTCGCTGGAGAAGGCCAGGCTGAATGTGGTGGCGGAATCGGAACGCTGGCGACGGCGAGAAATGCTGGTCAAGCAACAGGTCTCTGCTCTGGCCGACCGGGCCAGGAAAATCGATCAGCAAATCGATACGCTGGCCGCCGAGCGCGACGTCCTGGCCAAGGAGCGCGATGCGCTCAAGGCGGCCGTGACCAGCAGCCAGCAGGGCAAAGGCTCCTACGCAGTGCTGCCCTACAAGGGCCCCAATGGAAGCTGGCGTCGGCCGATCGTCATGGAATGCTCCAATGGCACAGTCACCCTGAGGCCCAAGGGGCCGACGTTCTCGATGCTCGATCTGTCGGCCCTGGTCAATCCCCGGTCCAATCCGGTCATTCTGGCCATCGCTCGAGAGCTGCTTCACGTGCAGATGTCAGAGTCTCCCGACGGGTCCCCGGTGGTACCCTATTTCGTCTTCCTCATCCGGCCGGACGGCATTCGCCCTTACTACGAGATCCGTGCCCGGCTGGAGCCGCTGGGAATTGCCTTCGGCTATGAACTCATCGAGCAGGATCTCAAGGTTGACGTGCCCGATTTCGATAACCTCGCCACCTGGGACGGAACCATTCCGCTGGATGAGCCGTTGCTGCCCGCGCCGGCGGGTGGGAACAACGGGGCGGGCGACGGCCTGGCCTGGCCATCGGCTGGGACCGCATCGAGAGAGCATCTCGGTGGCGCCGGGAATGAACTCACCGGCCGGCCCGGCAACAAGCCGGGCGGCGGAGACCCGGGCACCGAAGGCCGATCGCCGGACGAATTTGTCTGGCCGTCTCAACGCGGGGCTCGAACATCGAACGGAGCGGGAGCTTCTCAGGGTTCGGGAACCAGCCCTGGCCTGGCACAAGGACCTGGGGGCAGCCCTGGCCTGGCACAAGGACCCGGGGGCAGCCCTGGCCTGGCACTAGCACCTCGCCCCGGATCGTACTCCGGCGGAGCTCGCCCCGGTGATGGCCAGGGCGGTGCAGGGAGCGAAGCACAAGGAGCTCGCCCCGGATCGTACGCCGGCGGAGCTCGCCCCGGTGATGGCCAGGGCGGTGCAGGGAGCGAAGCACAAGGAGCTCGCCCCGGATCGTACTCCGGCGGAGCTCGCCCCGGTGATGGCCAGGGCGGTGCAGGGAGCGAAGCACAGGGAGCTCGCCCCGGATCGAACTCCGGCGGAGCTCGCCCCGGTGATGGCCAGGGCGGTGCAGGGAGCGAAGCACAAGGAGCTCGCCCCGGATCGAACTCCGGCGGAGCTCGCCCCGGTGATGGCCAGGGCGGTGCAGGGAACGAAGCAGGATCCGACCCGTCCCTCAAGCCCTGGCCGTTCCCGAACCAAGGGGTTGACCAGGGCGCGTCGAACTCGGCAGGTGGAGAGGGTGCTGCTGACAGCGGGCCCGATGCGAGGTCTCGACCGGGCAGTTCCGGCTCAGGGACCGGTCCTCAGGGAGCCAGGCGGGACCAGGGAGTCGCTCTTTTGCCGGACCTCGAATCGGCAGGTAACGTGTCAGGCAGTCTTGATCCAGGAGGCCTCGCGGGGCTACTCTCGGCAGCGGCATCAGGCGCCCCTGGTCAGAACGGCTCGCCGCTTCTCAACGGGCCAGAAGGTTCCGGAGGCGGTGCTCGCAGCGCCCAGCCGGGCGCGACCGGGACGGGGGCCGGCCTGGCCGGGACCGGCGACACCAATTCCCTGCGACCGCCAGCGACCGGCGACCTGCCGCCGCCGGGCTCTCCCACGAATCCGCGAATGCCGGGCTTGAAGCCGGGCACAAACACGAATTCGAGCTCCATGGCACAGGACGGGAGTACCGGGTCGGCAAGTCGGTCTGGTCCGGCTAGCGATCTTCAGGCGGGAGCTGGGTTGGATTCCAGTCTCGGCTCGCAGGGATCGACCTCGAGTGCGAGCTCGAAGAATGCTTCCGCGGGATCTGGTTCGGCTGGCGATCTCCAGGCGGCAGCTAGTTTGAATTCCAGTCTCGGCTCGCAGGGATCGACCTCGAGTGCGAGCTCGAAGAATGCTTCCGCGGGATCTGGTTCGGCTGGCGATCTCCAGGCGGCAGCTGGCTTGAATTCCACTTTCGGCTCGCAGGGATCGACCTCGAGTGCGAGCTCGAAGAATGCTTCCGCGGGATCTGGTTCGGCTGGCGATCTCCAGGCGGCAGCTAGTTTGAATTCCAGTCTCGGCTCGCAGGGATCGACCTCGAGTGCGAGCTCGATGAATCCTTCCACGGGAGCCGTGGGATCGAGCCTGGCCTCGATGGCGGGAAGTGCGTCCCCGACGACCAGCAGCGCTTCGGGTCTGGTGTTCGGGCCTGACGCCGGCTCGACCTCTGGTCAAGCCAAGACCTCGTCCGCTGCCCCGTGGTTCAAGAGCCGGATTCCGGACGGCCCCTCGAATACGATCGAGGTGCCTTTCGAGATCGTGGTTGTCTGCGGACCGGACGGGGCGGTGATCCACCCGGGGGGCTACCTGCTGACCAGCAAGTCACTGGCAGCCGGCAAGAAAGACAGCATCGTGGTTCGTGAGCTGCTGGCCGTGGCGCAGCGGCGCGCGGAAAGTGACCCCACGATCCGGCCACAACCCCGGGTCAAGTTCTTGGTGGAGAACGGCGGCAGTGAGACCTTCTGGGCGGCTCGCAAGCAGATCCTGTTCTCGGGCCTGGGCTGGCCGATGTCGTTGCAGGTGGCCGGGGCTCAGGATCCTCATATGCTAGGGAAGGAAACCTGGTGATGGGGGAGACGCCCATGGCATCGACAAACTTCAACCGAATTCGCCCCGTGGCGCAACTGGCCAGCGTGCTGGTGCTGGTTGTGGCAATGACTCTGTCCGTCCAGCTTCGGAACAAGCCGCGGAGTCGTCCGCCGCAGTTGCCGCCGGCCAGCGCGAAGGCCGATCCTGTCCCCCAGGTTGTGATCCAGGCGGCGGCACTGGCCCCCGCGCCGCAGACAGAGGTCTCTCACCCCCAATCACCACCACCGCCTCCAGTGCCCAAGCTCGACCGTGCAGCGGTGGCCCGGGCGGAAGCGGCAGTCGACGAGGCCAGCCGGGATCGGGCCAGGGCCGAGGCCCGCGCGGCGGACGCGGCCGGGCGGCTCGAGGCCGCGGCCAACCAGGCCGCGCTCGATGCCGCCATGGCGCGGAAGCTCGCGTTCCGGATTCGCGATCCCTCAGCACAGATCAACCGCGTGGCCGCGCGGGGCGGGTTCCTGCGTGCCGATCTCGACAAGCTGAAAGCTGAGATCACGGCGCTACGGACCGTGCCCCGGCCCAAGGCCACCACGATCCTCACCAAGAGCCCCGTGGCCCGCCCCACAGCGAGCGACGAGTTTCACTTCGAGCTCCACCGTAATCGCGTCAGCTTCGTCAACCTCGACGGCCTGCTCGAGCTGGCCAAGGCCGATGCTCAGATCCGCATTCGTATGTCCGACCGCACAGGGCTGATCAACTCGCAGGTCGGTCCGATTGGATCGTTTTCCCTGAGCTACATACTGGGTCGCGCGAATGCCGGAATCGACGAGCTCATCCAGCGGCAGAGCATCCGCTTCGACCTCAAAGGCTGGGAAATTGTCCCCGAGTCGGAACAGCGGGGGGAAACCTACGAGGCCACGCGGAACCCGATCTCCGAGTACGCCCGCGCCGTCAACCGGCTTAGCCGGGGTCGTTCGGTGATCACCTTCTGGGTCTACCCCGACAGCTTCAGCCTCTACCGCCGCCTTCGCGACGAGCTCGTGGCCGCCAACTTCAGCGTCGCCGGTCGCCCCCTGCCCGAGGGCATGACGATCCGCGGCAGCCCGATGGGGTCGGCCTCGGCGGCGCAGTGATCGGCGCGGGCAACCCCCGCTTCAAGGACGTGCTCGCCCTGGTGAAGGGCCGCCATGTCCAGTTCGATTTGCTGGTCGGAGGCATGAAACCGATCGAGCGGATCGAGGATGCCGTTCGCGTGGCCGAGAAAGTCGATCTTTCATGGCGACCATGAATATTTCAATTCCCGATGAGATGAAACCATTTGTCGAGGAACAGGCCGCCAAGAGCGGGTTTGGCACGGTCAGCGAATACATGCGGGTCCTGATCCGTGCGGTCCAGGAGCGACAAGCCGAGCGCGGACGTGTGGACGCCTTGCTGCTGGCTGGGCTGGACTCGGGACCAGCGTCTCCGCTGACTCCGGTCGATTGGGAATCAATTCACCAGGAAGTTCACAAGCGCCACGCCGCACGCCAGGAACGGATCCATGGCTCGAAAGACTCCGAGGGTTGTCAGGCATCCTCAGGCAGTTCTCGCTATCGTTGAGGTCGCGGCAAGATCGAGCCCGCGGGCGGGGCCATGTAGCATGTTGCGGTGCCGGGATCTGGTAGAATGGAGTTTGGATGGCCGACGAAGTATGGCCGGATCCGTGCCGACTACTGGCCGCCGGTCCCGACGCAACCTCCGCCGGCTGTCTGACCGCAGCAGGAACACCGGGGTTTCAGCCTCGAGTCACCATCCCATGCAGCGGATGGATCATCGTCTCGAAGGGAGGATATCATGTACCAGAAGACCGCAGCCGAGCACTTTGCCGAGGCCATGGCCCGGCTCAGCAAGCATCCGCATCCCTTCGCCCATGCCGAAGACCAGCCTCAGGCAGAGCAGCCCGAAGCGCCGACGGGGACCGCATTCGCCATCGCGTTCAGTCGCGAGGCCGGCTCTGGCGGCATCACCGTGGCGCGCGAGGTAGGAAGACGTTTGAGCTGGCCGGTGTACGACCAAGAACTGCTGGAAAGCCTGGCCAAGGAACTGAATGTCGACATCTCGTTCCTGGAGGATTACGACGAACGACGCGGAAGCTTCCTGGTGGACACCATCAAAGCTTTTTCCGCCGCGGCGAGTGTCTCCGAGGTGACCTACTTCCGGCGCCTTGTCCGCCTGCTCCAGGTACTGGGCGCGCGTGGGGAATGTCTGATCGTCGGCCGGGGCTCGACGTTCGTTCTCCCGCCCGAAACGACCTTGCGTGTCCGGATCGTGGCCACCCGTGTAGATCGGATTGCCTTCATGGTCCGGGAACACAAGCTCAGCCCCGTCGAGGCCGCCCGCTACGTGGACACCAAGGACCGGGATCGGCACCAGTTCCTCAAGGACCATTTCCACAAGGACCCGGCCGATCCACAGAATTACGATCTGATTCTGAATCGTTCGCGATTCAGTGTGGACGAAACCGCGGACCTGGTCATCGAGGCTCTTCAGAGGATGCAGGCGCGGGAGACGGCCGCGAAGGTACAAGAGTGAGGAGTTGAAGTTCGCGTGTTTTTCTTTGATACCTTACGCGGCCATGAGTGAAACATCTTCGAATCGCTGGAACTTGAGCGTCAT
>Ga0208043_1001235_pt1 | contig 10008 bp, 9 predicted proteins | sample Sb_taG_12_FD_187710 | JGI IMG/M metagenome (GOLD analysis project Ga0208043, IMG submission 187710) | Peat soil microbial communities from Weissenstadt, Germany - Sb_50d_9_AC metaG (SPAdes) (version 2) | ecosystem: Environmental > Terrestrial > Soil > Wetlands > Peat | place: Germany... | reverse complement strand
CCGCGCCATCGCCGCCCACCACGGCGGTAACCTGGCCGGACCGCACGCCGACGCTGACCTGGTCCAGAGCCCGCAGGCCGCCGAAGCTGACCGAGACCGCCTCGGCGCCCCACGGGATGGCCGGCCAGTCCCCGGCGGCGGGCCCGGTCACCGGGCTGCCCCCGGCGCCAGGAAGGCGCGGAAGCGCCATATCGCCAGCCCGGTCACGACCGCGCCGAGCAGAGCCAGGTAGGCGAACGGGGGCCAGAGCGAGCTGATCGGCTCGGCCCGGAGCATCACCCCGCGCGAGATCTGGGTGAAGTAGGTGAGCGGCAGCAGGTAGGCGATCCACCGCACGCCGATCACGATCGAGGTCAGCGGGAAGATCAGGCCGGACAGCAGCACCTGCGGCAGCAGGGTCATGACCGCGAGCTGGATGGCCTGCCCCTGTGTCTGCGACACGCTGGAGATCAGCACGCCCAGGCCGAGGGTGACGAAGACGAAGAGCAACGCGCCGAGCCCGAACACCGCGAGCGAGCCGCGGAACGGCACGCCGAACACGGCCACCCCGACGGCGAGCACCACTACTAGGTCGACGACGGCGACGACGAAATACGGGACGATCTTGCCGAGAAAGACGTCCGCGGGCCGCAGCGGCATCACCGCGAGCTGCTCCAGCGTCCCGGCCTGCCGCTCCCGCACCACGCCGAGGCTGGTGATCACGGTCCCGACGAACACCAGGATGACGCCCGCCAGGCCGGGGATCATGATGTACGAGGTCTTCAGCTGCGGGTTGTACAGAACCTGGATAGTGGCATTGGCCACCGCCGCGGCCCCGCGACCGGGATCCGCGCTGCTCGCGGTGGCGGTCGCCCCACTACGCTGAGCGGCGAACTGACGCAAGGCAGCCTGCGCGGTGAACAGCTGGCTGCCGTCGACGAGAATCAGCGGCCCGCCGCCAGCGCTAGCGGTGACGATCGCGACCGCCGCGTGCCCGTCCCGCAGTTCATCGCGGGCCCACGTGGCAGCTTGCCCGGCCGTCGCGGTATACGTCCCTGCCACCTGGAAGGACTTCGGCAGTGCCGTCGCGACCACGTCCGCGCCTGGTCCTGCCACCACGGTCGGGATGTCAGACACGTCGAAGCTGGCCGCGTAGCCCAGGATCACTAGCAGCAGGATCGGCATCACGATCATCATGGCCAGGGTCCGGCGATCCCGCCTGAGCTGGCGGAACTCCTTGACGATCATCGCCCGCATGCGATCCTCCTCCGGCCGGCGCCGAGTAAAATTATACGCTTGGTTAATTTAGTTGGCCAGGGCGGCCTGATCTGGTCAGATGGCTGGCATGGCGAACACCTCACGGCACACCGGGCGGTGGACGCTCGAGGACCGCTTCACGTCCCCCTGGCATTACCTGCCGGTGGAGGTGCCGGCCGGGACGGCCGGGGTGCGGGTCGAACTCGACTACGAGCGCGCCGACGGAACGGTGCTCGACCTCGGCTGCCTTGACCCGCACGGGTTCCGCGGCTGGTCGGGCGGGGCCCGCGAGTCGTTCGTCATCACCCGCGAGGCGGCCACGCCTGGGTACCTGCCCGGGGAGATCGAGGCCGGGACGTGGCAGGTGATGATCGGCGTGCACCGCGTCCCGCCGGACGGCGTGGGCTACCGGCTGACGGCCGAGACCACGCCGCGGAGCGCGGGCCTGCGGCTGCCCCCGGCCCCGGCCGAGCCGCCGGCGCCCCGGCACCGGCCGCCACGCCGGGCCCTGCCGGCCCGGGAGGGCAGGCGCTGGCTGGCTGGCGACCTGCACACGCACACCGTGCACTCGGACGGCAAGCTGACCGTCGCCGAACTGGCCGTCCTGGCCGTCGGACGCGGCCTGGACTTCATCGCGGTCACCGACCACAACACGGTCAGCCACCACGCCGAACTCGCCGCGGCGGCCCGGCGGTACGGGATCACGCTGCTGCCTGGCCAAGAGGTGACGACCGATAGCGGGCACGCCGGAGCGCTCGGCGACATCGGCTGGATCGACTTCCGCCGGGAGCCGGACGACTGGCTGGACGCCACCGAAGCAGCGGGCGGCCTGCTATCGGTCAATCACCCGTTCGCCGGGCCGCTCAGCTGGGTCCGCCCGATGTGCCGCCGCCCGCCGCTGATCGAGGTCTGGCATCCGAGCTGGCTCGACCTGCGCTGGACCACTCCGCTGTCCTGGTGGCTGGCCTGGGACGCCGCGGCCATCCCGGTGGGCGGCAGCGATTGGCACCAGCCGGGATCCGACGCCCTGCCCGGGCACCCGACCACCTGGGTCGAGTGCGCCGGGGACGAGCCGGGCGACGTGCTGGACGGCCTGCGGGCGGGCCGGGTGGCCATTTCGGCCGAACGAGATGGGCCGGTGCTACTCCGCCACGAGGGCGATCTCCTCGCGATCGACGCCGATGGCCTGACGCTGGCCGGACCGCAGGGACCATGGGCCCGGGTCCGGGGCGACCTGGCCAGGCTCTCCGGCCGGGCGGGCCCGCACCGCCTGATCGACGCCGGCGGGGCGACGCTCGCGCTCACGGCCTGATGGCAGGCTAGCGGGGACGCCACACGATCCGCTGGCCGATGAACCTTCGGCGCTCCGGTCGTCTTAACTGGAAGCCAACCGAGGAGGATGTCGTTATGACCCAGGGATACGCGCCGGTCAACGGACTGCGGATGTACTACGAGGTACACGGCACGGGCCGACCGCTCGTGCTGCTGCACGGCGGGCTGCTGACCATCGACCTGTCGTTCGGCGAGATCTGGCCCGACCTGGCCGCCGACCGCCAGGTGATCGCCACCGAGCTGCAGGGACACGGGCGCACCGCCGACATCGACCGGGATATCGACCTGCGCTACCTGGCCGGTGACGTGGCCGCCCTGCTCGACCACCTCGGCGTCGGTCAGGCCGACGTGCTCGGCTTCAGCCTCGGCGGCGGGGTGGCCCTGCAGCTGGCACTGGATCACCCGGATAGGGTCGGCCGGCTCATTCTCGCCTCTGTCAGCTACGCCAGCGACGGGTATCACGCCGAGATCTCGGACCCGGCCCAGCACGCCACCTCCACCCGGATGCCCACCGCCGAGGACTTCCAGGAGATGCGTGCGGCCTACGCCCGCCTGGCGCCCGATCCCGGTCACTTCGAGGCGTTCGCGGCCAAGGCCTCGCAGGCCGCCGGGAGCCTCAAGGGCTGGACCGCCGCGGAGCTCGCCCGCATCAGCGCGCCCACCTTGCTCATCTTCGGCGACCATGACTTCATCCGCCTGGAGCACGCGGTCGAGATGCACGGGCTGATCCCGGGCGCGCAGCTCGCGGTCCTGCCGGGCGCCACGCATATGGGCGTCATCCGGCGGACCGACCTCATCGTGCCGCTGGTCCGCGACTTCCTCGGCTGAGTCAGCCGTCAGCAGTGCGCGGCCAGCAGGTCGAGGCGGGCCCGGAGCAGCGCCCGGTGCGCTACCACGTCGTCGACCTGGTCGGGCTGCTCGGGACACTCGCCCGCGCTGATCGCTTGCTCGAGGCGTCGCCGGGCGTCAGCGGCACCGATCATCTCGAACACCACCAGCGGGTCACGGCCGGCCGCCCGCTCGGTGTCGGCGCGCAGCTCGGCCCCCTTGGCGACCCAGGTGTCCCTGATCTTGCCGCCGCGGCCATGGTCGATCAGCACGCAGACGGCATGCTGCTTGTCGCCGTAGGCGAAGGTCATGGTCAGCGACTCCTGGCGGCCGCCCACGTCGGCGTAGTGCCAGCAGTCACCGACCTGCGGCGCGCCGACCGTGCCGGCCCACGGGGGGTCAGCCACATCGTGCGCGCGGATCCGGGCGGCGGCCTGGCCGGCGGCCGCGCGCAGGGCGGGCGGGCCGACCGCGGCGAAGACGCGCAGCAGGGCGAGGGCTTCCGGGGTGGACGCCGCCTCGGCGGCGGGCACCAGCGACCCGGTGAGGGTGTCCAGCAGCGAGGACTGACCCGCGGCCGATGAGGCCAGCGCGCCGATCAGGTCGGATCCCCAGAGCTCGGCGTCCACCGGGTCGTCCAGCTGGCCCAGGATCTGCCGGGCCTCGGTCAGCACCCCCGCGAAGGTTTCCTCGACGGCGACAGGCGCGAAGAGGCTGGCGACGTCGGGCTCCCTGGGATCATCGGCTTCCATGCCGTGCAGGATAAGCCAAGGACCCCGTCCGGGGACGGGGTCCTTGGCCGCTAGGTGCCCCTAGGGCCCGGCGGTCAGCGCACTGACGGCTCGACCCGCACCGCGTCGAGCAGCCGCTCGTAGGCGGCCAGGTCCACGTGATCCCGGTTTTCCGGGCCGCCGGGCGCCAGGGTCCAGGCCCCGGTGCCTCCCGCGGCCAGGGCCAGGGCGTGCCTCAGCCGGTCCGGCCAGGACCAGCCGAGCAGCTGGCCAGGCACCAGTCCCGCCACCAGCGCGCCCCGGGCCGGCGGGTAGGCCGGGTCTGTCCCGGTGACCTCCGTGGCCTCGACGCGCGCCGTCCAGTCGCCACTGGGGGTAGCCGCGTGGACCAGGCCACCGACGGCAACGGCCGCCGCGCCGGCCCCCAGCCGGATCAGATCGGCGGCGAGGGCTTCGGTTCCGGGCTCGGCCGAGTTCGTTTCCGCGACCACCAGGTCGGGACCGTGGCTGATGGCGTGCTTCAGCTCCTCGCCGCCCGCGTCGAGAATCACCGGCACGCCCGCTTCGGCGGCGTAGGTCACGAGCGAGCCGTAGGTATCGGCGGGCAGGCCGTCGGGCAGGCTGCCGCAGAGCACGACGGCCGCGGCACCCGCCATCAGCCGCCGGTAGTCCGCCGCGAACCGGCCGAGTTCCTCGGTGGTGATGTACGGTCCCGGCTCCGCGAACCGCGTGACCGGCCCGGTCTGGTCCCGGCCCGCGAAGCGGAAGAAGCGCCGCGAGTCGCCGCGGATCAGCGTGAACGCCGTCGGCACCCCCGACTTAGCCAGATCCTCCCTGATCAGCTCGCCGGACGCGCCGCCGGCCAGCCCGGCGGCGAGCACGTCGTGGCCGAAGGCCCGCAGCACCCTGGCCACGGTCACACCGCGACCGCCCGCCCGGTAGCTGGGCCGGGAGACCGTGCTGACGCCCTCGGCGGCCAGGCCGCCCGTCGTATAGTCCACGTGCAGCGCGACGTTGAGCGTGACCGTGACGATCACGTCGCCGCTCATGGCTGCCTGCCTTCCCGGTGACGTCCCTGTTGGGCCCGTTCGGCCTATTATGCGGGCTCAGCGGCCCGGTGCGGTCCGCAGCAGCCCAAGCCGGCCTACGTAGGCTTTGCCCATGCGCAACGGATTCGAAGACCTCGACCTGGACCGGCTACGCCGCAGGCGCAGCGAGAAATGGCGGGCTCACCCGCCTGACGTGCTGCCCGCGTTCATCGCGGAGATGGACTATGACCTCGCAGAACCGTTGCTCGCGGCGCTGCGCAGCGCCATCGACCTCAGCGACTGCGGGTACGCCACGCCGGTCGAGGTCGGCGAGACGTTCGCCAGGTTCGCCGCGGCCAGGCACGGCTGGACGGTCGATCCCGGCCGGGTCCACCTCGTGCCCGACGTGATGGCCGGCGTCGACGTGATCCTCCGGCTCGCCACCGAGCCCGGCGATGGCGTGGTGATCAACACGCCGGTGTACCCGCCGTTCTTCGAGCACATCACCGGCGGGCACCGGCGGGTGGTGGAAGTCCCGCTGCTGCGGGTGGACGGGCGGCACGAACTCGACTTCGCCGGACTCGAGGCGGCGTTCGCCGCCGGCGCCCGCAGCTACCTGCTCTGCAACCCGCACAACCCGACCGGGCGGGTGTTCAGCGCGGCGGACCTCGACCGCATCGCGTCGCTGGCCGAACAGTACGGCGTACTGGTGCTGTCGGACGAGATCCACGCCTCGCTCACCCTGCCCGGCGCACGTCACACACCGTTCGTTTCACTGGGCGGCGCAGCGGCTGAGCAGGGAGTGACGCTGGCCTCGGCGTCCAAGGCGTTCAACATCGCCGGCCTCAAGGGCGCGGTCGCGGTGGCCGGGTCGGCGTCCAGGCAGCACCTGCTCGCCCGGCTGCCGTCCTCGTGCCAGTACGGCGCCGGGCTGTTCGGCGTGCTCGCCTCGCTGGCCGCGTGGAGCTCGGGCGGCGAATGGCTGGACGCGCTGCTGGCTCAGCTCGACCACGCCCGGACGGAGTTCGGCAGGCTGCTCAGGCAGCGGCTGCCTGAGGCCGGTTATGTCCAGCCCGAGGCGAGCTACCTGGCCTGGGTCGACTGCTCCCGGCTGGGCCTGGGCCCGGAGCCAGCCGAGGTGTTCCTGGACCGCGGCCGGGTGGCCCTCGGCCGGGGGCTCAACTTCGGCCCGCCGGGCGACGGCTTCGTCCGGGTGACGATCGGCACCAGCAGCGCCCTGCTGGCCGAGATCGTGGACCGGATGGCCGCCGCCGTCGGCTGACCCCTAGCGATCGCGGCAGAAGCAGGCGGCCAGGTGGTCGTTGACGATGCCGCAGGCCTGCATGGTGGCGTAGGCAGTCACCGGGCCGGTGAACGTGAAGCCATGCCGCCGCAGTTCCGCGCTGAGCGCCTTGCTGGCTGGCGTCGACCCCGGCACCTCGGCCAGCGTCCGCGGCGCCCGGCCCGGCTCGCCCGCGTACTTCCACACCAGCGCGGTCAGGCCGTCGGGCAGGTCGAGCGCGGCGCGCGCGTTGGTGATCACCGCGTTGATCTTCGCCCGGTTCCTGACGATGCCCGGGTCGGCCATCAGCCGGGCCACGTCCTCCGCCCCGAAGGCCGCGACCGCCGTGGCGTCGAATCCGGCGAAGGCGGCCCGGAAGTTCTCCCGTTTGCGCAAGATGGTCAGCCAGGACAGGCCGGACTGGAAACCCTCGAGACAGAGCCGCTCGAAGATCGCCGTGTCGCCGCGCACCGGGCGGCCCCACTCCTCGTCGTGATAGGCGAGATACTCCGGAGCGCTCAGACCCCAGGGGCACCGCAGCTTGCCGTCAGGACCCTCGGCGGGGCCCTTCTCCGGGCCCTGCTCCGATGCGGGTTCCGGGACGCTGCCTGGCGGTGGCTGATCACTCACCAGCCCTGCTCCTCGGCCGCGGCCACGGAGTCGTCTTCGGGTGTGCCGGACGGGTTGGCGGCCTGGCCCCAGGCCGCCTCTTCGCGCGCGGCTTTCTCCTGCTCGGCCCACCAGTCGTGGGTGTTGAAGGCGCCCTGCGGACCTGGCGTTTCGTACGGGCCCTGGGTCTGGGTGGGCTGAGTCGCATCCGGGTCGTGGAGGACCTCGGAGGGCTGGGTCGCATCCGGATCATGGAGGACCTCGGAAGGCTGCGTCGCCTCGTGCGGCTCGGGAGCCGGAGGAGCCTTAGCCGGAGAGGCCTTGAGGACCAGCGGAGTCCGAGGATACTGGGGAGCCTCCGGGATGACGGCGGGCTCGGGAGCCGTGGGAGCTTCGGCCGACCCGGCGACCTCGGCAGCATCCGCGGCGTCGGCCGCCTCGGAAACCGGGAGAGCGTCGGCGGCGGGCTCGTGCGCCGGGGGGAACTCCACCGTATCCGGAGCATCCGCGACCTCGGCGGCGGGCTCGGGAGCCGGAGGGAACTCCACCGTATCCGGAGCATCCGCGACCTCGGCGGCGGGCTCGGGAGCCGGAGGGAACTCCACGGTATCCGGAGCATCCGCGACCTCGGCGGCGGGCTCGGGAGCCGGAGGGAACTCCACGGTATCCGGAGCATCTGCGAGGTCGGCGGGCTCGGGATCCCAGGGAAGCTCCAGGGCCTCGGGATCCTGGGCGAACTCCGGAGTGACGGCAGCCTCGGAGATCTCGCTGGCTGCGGGGAACGCCGGGAATTCCGGTGCCAGCGGGGCTTCTGGGGCTTCTGGGGTCTCTGGGACCTGGCCGGCGTACGCGGCTCTCGGCTCGGCCCAGACGCCGTTGCGCGCCAGGGTGGCGAGCTGCTCTTGCAGGTAGGCGATCGTGACGTCGCGTTCGCGCATCGCGCGGGCGATGCGCTCCAGGGCCTCGTCGGTTACCTGCATGTTGTAGCCCCACATGGCAGTCGGCGGGCGGAGCAGCGCGATGTCGGCGGCGGATACCGGGCCGAGGTCGAGCGGCGCGTGGTCCGCGTGCTCATAGGCCAACTCGCCGCCCCGGCCGGTCGCGGCGAAGTAGATGCCGACCAGCACGGCGGCGATAGTGATCAGGAATACAACAGGCACATACGAATGGTGCCACGCTCGCCCCGCGATGTCGCTTCCACGGCGAGACTAAACGCTCAGACCGTGCCCTTCGTGCGCGTCGCGGATGATGGCGACCACCTCATCGGGGTCGTCGGCCACGTGGATCAGCGAGAACTCGGCCGGGCCGATGTTGCCCCTGGCGAGCATCGTGTCCTCCAGCCAGCTGAGCAGCCCGGACCAGTAGGCCCGGTCGACCAGGACGATCGGGAACTTGGTGATCTTGCCGGTGGCGACCAGGGTCAGCGCCTCGAACAGCTCGTCCATCGAGCCGTACCCGCCGGGCAGCACCACGAACGCCTGTGAGTACTTGATGAAGCACGTCTTCCTGACGAAGAAGTACCGGAACTCCATCCCGACCTCGACGTAGTCGTTCAGCCCCATTTCCTTGGGCAGCTCAATGCCCAGGCCCACGGAGAGGCCGCCGGCCTTGACGGCACCCTTGTTGGCCGCCTCCATGATCCCCGGCCCGCCCCCGGTGATCACGGCGTAACCCGCCCTGACCAGGCCGGACGCGATGGCCTCGGCGGTGGCGTACTCCAAGCTGTCCCGCGCGGTCCGCGCCGAGCCGAAGATCGAGACTGCGGGTCCGAGCTCAGCCAGCAGCCCGAACCCCTCGACGAACTCAGCCTGGATCCGCATCACCCGCCACGGGTCGGTGTGCACCCAGTCCGACGGTCCGCGGCGGTCGAGCAGCCGCTGGTCGGTCGTGGTCGCCGGTATCTGTCTGCCGCGCAGCGTGGCGGGTCCCTGGCGACGGACCCGGCGGTGCGGTTCTGAATTAACGCTCATCGTGCACTAACGGTAGTCACCGCCAGCGAGTGCTGGGTAATCTGACACGCGGCCGGAGGCCGTGCCGGGTCAGGCGTCGACGCCGTGGTCGCGAAGGATGGCGTTAAGGGCCGACTTGTCGTGCCGGGAGCCTTCGGGCAAGCGCTTGAGCACCAGCAGGCACGGCATGCCGAACTCGCCGCCCGGGAAGGTCCGCGGCCGGGTGCCGCCCACGCAGACCGACCAGGCCGGCGCCTCACCCCGGGGAAGTTCGGCGCCGGTCTCGACGTCGATGACGTGCGTCGTCGGGGTGAGGATGGCCCCCGCCCCGAGGGTGGCGCCGCGGCGCACCCGGGCTCCGCCGACGACCATGCAGCGGGACCCGATCATCGCCTCGTCCTCGACCACGACCGGCACCGCGTTGGGCGGCTCGAGCACGCCGCCGATGCCCACCCCGCCGGAGAGGTGGACGTTCTTCCCGATCTGGGCGGCCGACCCGACCGTGGCCCAGGTGTCCACCATCGTGCCCTCGTCCACGTAGGCCCCGATGTTGACGAACGAGGGCATCAGCACCGTCCCCGGTGCCACGTAGGAGCCCCACCGGGCGATCGCGCCCGGGAGCACGCGCACGCCGTCCAGGCGGGTCTTCAGCGGGATCCGGTCGTCGTACCTGAAGTCACCGACCTGGGACCTGGCCATGGGCAGCACCCGGAAGGCCAGCAGGATAGCCCGCTTGGCCCGCTCGTCCACCACCACCTGGTCGGTCACCGGATCGACGTACGCCACCCTGGCCTGCCCGGCGTCGACCGCGTCCACGGCGGCGACGACCGCCGCGCGCGCCTGGGTGTCGGCGGGCGAAAGCTCGGCCCGCTGCTCCCACAACTCGTCGATCACATCCGCCAGCACGGACCGGCGCGGGCCGAGGTCCGGGGGGCTCGTCCCCCCCAAGGGGGGTCTGGGGGGATGGTTCCTCCCAGGATCGGGGGGGTCTTGGGGGGTCGCCCCCCCGGCTG
>Ga0208043_1001232_pt1 | contig 10016 bp, 13 predicted proteins | sample Sb_taG_12_FD_187710 | JGI IMG/M metagenome (GOLD analysis project Ga0208043, IMG submission 187710) | Peat soil microbial communities from Weissenstadt, Germany - Sb_50d_9_AC metaG (SPAdes) (version 2) | ecosystem: Environmental > Terrestrial > Soil > Wetlands > Peat | place: Germany... | reverse complement strand
CGCGGGCCAGATCGCACACGGTGATGATGAGGTCGCCGTCTTGCCGGACGTCGCTGATGTGGCAGGGCCGCAGGCGGCGCATCGGCAGGCGGTGGCGCCTGGCGGCGGCGATGGCGCCCGGGTCGACCCGCGCGGCGGGCTGGGTGCCGGCCGAGGCGGCGGGGACGGTGCTGGCGCGGCGCCACAGCGCCGCGGCCAGGTGGGAACGGGCGGAGTTGGCGGTGCACACGAACAGCACCCGCCCGGCCGTCCGCGCCGCGGGCCGGGTCAGCGACTCCAGCGCGCCGGGGACGAGCTGGAGATAGGTGCGGCGGCGGTCGCCGTCGGAGCGGCGGCGGGTGAGGAGCCCGGCCTGCTCCAGCACGTGCAGGTGGTGCGCGAGCAGGTTCGACGGCATCGCGAGCATGGCCGCCAGTTCCGACGGGGACGTGTCGCCGGTGCCGAGGGTATCGATGATGTGCAGCCGGGCCGGGTCGGCCAGCGCCGCGTGCACCGCGGCCCTCTCCGCCACCCCCGGCATTAGCTCAGCTTTCATTGACTCAATCTTGACTGAGCTAATGGGATCCGTCAAGATGGGTGCCGTGAGCAGCACGCCTGTCATGTTGTGGCGCCGGCTGGCCGCGGAGTTCCTCGGCAGCGCATTCCTGGCCGCGGTGGTGGTCGGCTCGGGGATCGCGGCGCAGCGCCTGTCGCCGGGGGAGACCGGCCTGGAGTTGCTGGAGAACGCGGCGGCGACCGCGGCCGGGCTGTTCGCGATCATCTTGATGTTCGGCCCGGTCTCCGGCGGCCATTTCAACCCGGTGGTGTCCTTCGTTGATGCGGCCTTCGGCGGGTTGTCGTGGCGCGACGCCGCGGCCTACCTGCCCGCGCAGGTGACCGGCTGCATCGGCGGGGCAGTGGCGGCGAACCTGATGTTCGCCCTGCCTGCGGTCAGCATCTCGGCCAAGCACCGGGCCACGCCTGCGCACTTCCTGTCCGAGGTCATCGCCACCTTGGGGCTCATCGTGGTGATCTTCGCGCTGGCCCGGTCCGGGCGATCCCGGTCCGCCCCGGCCGCGGTCGGGGCGTATATCGGCGCGGCGTACTTCTTCACCTCCTCGACCAGCTTCGCCAACCCGGCGATCACCATCGGCCGGATGTTCTCCGATACATTCGCCGGCATCGCACCCGCCTCCGCGCCGGCCTACATCGCCGCCCAGGTCATCGGCGGGGCCGTGGCCGTGGCGGTGATCCGGGCACTGTATCCCCGCCTCACGCCCGCGGAGGCAGCTGACATCATCGTCCCCCACCACCGGGACTGGCCAGGCGCAGAACCCCAGGCCGACCCGGCCCGACCCGGCCCGACCTACCCGGGAACCGCCGATGGAAGCCACCCATCCGCGGGCCGGGCTGCTGACTATCGCCGGCCGCAGTAACCGGCCAGCCGAACGGGAGATCCCATGCACCTCATAGCGATCGGCGGCAGCGACGCGGGGATCAGCGCCGCACTGCGGGCCCGCGAACTCGACCCCGCCGCCGAGGTCAGCGTGGTCGTCGCGGACGCCTACCCCAACTTCTCGATCTGCGGCATCCCCTACTACGTCTCCGGCGAGGTGCCCCACTGGCGCAACCTCGCCCACCGCAGCATCGCCGACCTGGAAGCGACCGGGATGTCGCTGCGGCTGGACACCACCGCCCGCCGGATCGACGTCGCCGCCCGCAAGCTCATGGTCACCTCCGCCGACGGCACCGAGGAACTCCTCGGCTACGACAAGCTCATCGTCGGCACCGGCGCGGTCCCGGTCCGGCCCCCGATCAGCGGCCTGGCCGGGCCCGGCGCCCTCGGCCCTGATGACGGGGTGCACCTGCTGCACTCGATGGGAGACACCTTCGCCGTCATGCGCACCCTCACCCAGGCCGCCCCGGCCAGCGCGGTCATCGTCGGCGCCGGCTACATCGGCCTCGAAATGGCCGATGCCCTGACCGTCCGCGGCCTGCAGGTCACCCAGATGGAGCAGCTACCCGAAGTCCTGCCCACCGTCGACCCCGACCTCGGCGCGCAGGTGCACGCCGAGCTGGCCACCCGCGGGGTGGAGGTGCTAACCGGCACCACCGTGAGGCAGATCAGCCGCAACCCGGCAGGCCAGACGGGGCGGCTGCGGGTCGAAGCCACCGCGGCCGACGGCACAGCCGTGACCCGGCAGGCCGACATGGTCCTGGTCGTCGTCGGTGTCCGGCCCGAGGTCAGCCTGGCCGTCAGCGCTGGCGCCACCCTCGGCGCCCGCGGCGCCATCACCGTCGACCGCATGATGCGGACCGGGCTGCCGGAGGTGTACGCGGCCGGGGACTGCGTGATCACCCATCACCGGCTGCTCGGCGAGACGTACCTGCCGCTGGGCACCACCGCGCACAAGCAGGGCCGGGTGGCCGGGGAGAACGCCCTCGGCGGGAACCGGGAGTTCGCGGGCAGCCTCGGCACCCAGGTCGTGAAGATCTTCGACCAGGCCGCCGCCCGGACCGGGCTGCGGGACCACGAAGCCATAGCGGCCGGCTTCGAGCCGGTCACCGTGGCCGCCGAGGCCGATGACCACAAGGCCTACTACCCCGGCAGCCACCGCATCCACATGCGGTTTACCGGCGACCGGGCTACCGGCCGGCTCCTGGGCGTGCAGCTGTTCGGGCACCGGCACGCCGAGATCGCCAAGCGCATCGACATCGCCGCCACCGCGATCTTCCACAACATGACCGTCGACGCCGTCAGCGACCTCGACCTGTCCTACACCCCACCCCTGGGTAGCCCGTGGGACGCGGTCCAGATCGGCGCCCAAGCCTGGGTCCGGCACGCCAGGCAGCTCTAAGCCCGTCCCAGTCGCACAAAGGAAAACCAATGCCAGCCAACGACGGTAGGCACGGTCCGACGTCCCGCCGGGCCTTGATCAAGACCATCAGCATCGCCGCGGCCGCGGTCGGCGTCCTTGCCCTGGCCGCGTGTACCAGCACCACAACGTCACCCCCGGTCCCGGCGACCCCGGCCGCCGCCACAGGCCCCGGTGCCGGATCCGCGGGCACCCTGACCGGGGCGGGTTCGACGTATGTCGCCCCGTTCTTCGCCCTGGCCTTCGCCAGGTACCACCAGCTTCACCCTGCGGTCACCGTGAATTACGCCGTCGTGGGCAGCAGCGCGGGCATCGCCGCGATCAGCGCCCAGCAGGTCGATTTCGGTGCCTCCGACGTGCCCATGAACGCCAGCGAGCTAGCAGCCGCCAAGGGGGGCCCGGTCACCCAGGTGCCCGACGCCCTGGGCGCCGAAGGCGTGGCCTACAACCTCAGCCTCCCGGCAGGCGCCCGGTTGCACCTGACCGGCCAGGTCCTTGCGGCCATCTTCCTCGGCCAGATCACTCACTGGAATGACCCGGCCATCACCGCCCTCAACCCCGGCATCACCCTCCCGGCCGCGTCGATCGCCGTCGTGCACCGCTCCGACGGCAGCGGTACCACCTACATCTTCAGCAACTACCTGTCCAGCGTCGATCCGGCCTGGGCAGCCAAGGTCGGCACCGGCAAGACACTCAACTGGCCGGTCGGGGAGGGCGCCGAAGGCAACGGCAGCGTGACCTCCACGGTGTTCCGCACCCCCTTCTCCATCGGATACGTCGAGCAGGCCTATTCGCAAGGACTGGTCCTGCCGTTCGCCGCCATCCGTAACCAGGCCGGAAACTACGTCCTCCCGTCCACCCAGACCATCGCCGCCGCCGCCGCCCAGAAACCCGCCATCACCCCGACCGACTTCTCCATCGTCAACCAGCCCGGCGCCAGCAGCTACCCCATCAGCGGATACAGCTGGGCGCTCGTCTACACCCACCAGTCAGACCAGGCCACCGGGCAGGCCCTGGTCGCCATGCTGGACTGGCTCACCCACGACGGCCAGGGCTACGCCGCCGCGAACCTCTACGTGCCCCTGCCAGCCCAGGTCCGGCAACTCGCCCTCACCATGCTCCAGCAGGTCACCGGCCCCAGCGGGGCACACCTGCTGAGCTGACCAGGGGCTCAAGTTGAACAGTCCGGGTCAGCGTCGCGCTCCCCGCCCAAAGACGGTCCGGAAGGAGTCCAGGCATGCCGCTGCCGTCGTACCTCACCAAGCCGCTTAGATGGCTGCGAGCCGGCTATCCCTCAGAGGCGCCGCCTCATGGGTACGTCCCCTTGATCGCGCTCATGCCCACCCCGGCCGCGCAGCTCGAGGACCTCCTTGACGCCGGTGAACTCCCAGCTTCTCAACTACCCCGCCCCAGCCAGGCGATGCGCCACCGTAAAGAACCTAGGGAAGACCGCGACCACAACCGGCCTAAATACAGCGCCGGGTAACAGCAGCTGGCGGGCCGCGCAGAGACTTATCCGGGCACGCGAAGGGCTCGCTCTCGGACACGAGAACGCCTCCTGTAAAGTGACCGGCCCTGGGAGCCGTCCCTCAGGCCAGGCCGAACCTCCCGACCTTCACGTCGGCGGTGAACAGCCGCCATTGCCCGGCGCTGAAGGCCAGTACCGGTCCGTCGGGGTTCTTGGAGTCCCGGACCGCGCACACCGCGGCCGGTCCGCTCTGGCGGCCGTTTACCGCGGCGACTTCGACGCACTGGCCGCCGTTGCCGCCGCTGTAGCTGCTCTTGCGCCACGCGGCGTCGCTCAGGTCCACGTTCAGCGCCTCAACTTCCTGTCCTGCCGTGCTATTCCGGCGTTTGCCTCGCCAGCTGCGCGATCAGGGCACGCGACTCTGCCGGGCCGAGCGCCTGTGCGCGCAGGTAGTCGATAATCAGGCTATACCGGCGCACGTCTTCTTGCTTCTCCAGGTACAACGCGCCGGTTTCGGCCTCCAGGTACACCACATCGCGGTCAGCCGGGTCCGGGAACTGCATCAGGGTGAACGAGCCGAGCATCGCCGGGTGCGCGCCCGCCGTGTACGGCAGCACCTGCACGGTCACGTTGCCCAGCCCGGCCACGTCGGCGATGTGGGCGAGCTGGTCCCGCATCACGGCCGGGCCGCCGACCTGCCGGTGCAGCACGGCCTCGTTCAGCACGACCCACAGCGTGGGCGCGTCCGGGGCGGTGAGCCGTTTCTGCCGTTCCATCCGCACTTTGATCTGGCGTTCCATCTCGTCGTTGTGGTCGGGGCGCATCGCGGCGGCCATCACGGCGCGGATGTAGGGCTCGGTCTGCAGCAGCCCGGTGACCAGCTCGGCGTTGTATTCCTGCATGGCGCTGGCGGCGGCTTCCAGGCCGACGTAGAACTGGAACCATTCGGGGATGGCGCCGCTGTACTGCTGCCACCAGTCCTTGACCCGGGCCAGCCGGGCGAGTTCCAGCACGGCGTCGCGCTGCTCGCCGTCGATGCCGTACAGCTTCAGGAGCCGCTGGACGTCGCGGGCCAGGACCCGGACCCGGTCGCCTTCGATCCGGTAGACCTTGGCCGCGGACCAGCCCATCTGCTCGGCGACTTGCTCGCCGGTCAGCCCGGCGGCCTCGCGGAACCGCTTGAGCTCGATGACCAGCCGCCGGCTGCCGACAGTGCGCATGTGCGCGCCCATGAACCCGCCTCCCATCGCCAGAAAACGTCCTAGTGCATTCGTACTATTGCATCCTCGCTACGGCAGGTGCATACTCACCTTAGCGACCCGGCACCCTCCGCCACCTTGAAGTCGCCGCCAGGCACCAGCCGGAAATTCGCGGACCAGCCCGAAGGACCTGTTCATGGACACGCCGCAGCCGCCCCACCCACTGGGCGCCCTGACCACCTCGGAGCTGACCCGCTACCTGCGCCAGCTCGAACGCGCCATCACCGGCATCGCCCCCGGCGCCCCCATCCAGGCCGACCTGCGCCGCAAGCTCGGCGAGGTCCTGGCCGAGCAGTACTGCCGCGCCAGCCTCACCGCCAGCGCCCTCCGCGCGAACCCCTGAACACGCCCAGCGTGTCCACCCCAGCGGAAGGCGTCACTCGACATGACCACCGGCCCCAGCCAGGACCCTGCACCCCGCGGCCAGGACGACCGCGCTTACGAGCACCTGGCCGCCATCGCCGCCGCGCTCACCGCCGACGGCATCGCGTGCTGTCTGACCCGCGCCGGCACCCCCAGCCTGACCATCGAAGGCCCCGTCGGGCCCGGCAGCGCCACCGTCATCATCGACCCGGGGACGGGCAACGGCCCCGGCCCGTGGATCGACTGCACCTGGACTCCGGCCCTCGGCACCACCCCCGCGGCAATCGCCGGCACCATCACCGCCGTCATGAACGCCATCCGCTCCGCCCCGGAACGCATGTGACCCCCGCGGCCATGCCGGGCACTGACGGCAGCTCCAGCCTGGCCAGTCCCGCCGCCCGCACCAGGCCGGGCCCCCGCCGCGCCGGCCAGGGACCGTGCACCGGCACGCGCTGGCTGCCGGGGAAGATCATTTTCATCCCGAACGGGCCTTGTTCGTGCCCATCTGCCTATGCCACCGCTAACCCGGGCTGGCGCACATCCGGTACCAGCCTCGCCCCGAAATCATGAGGAGAACCGCCTCGATGACAGGCTCCGCTCCGGCCGCCTCCGCCAGCCAGCCCGGCCGCGACGACCTGACGGCCCGCGTGTTCCGCGCCCTATACGCGCAGTTCGACCTGCACACGGTCGGCGGCACTCATATCGCGGTCCCCAAAGGCACCTGCTGCTTTGCTGGGCCCAGCTTGGGCGAGATCGCCAGGCAGATCAGCGACCACGAGCACCCCGACCCGCCCGCCCGCGTACGTGACATCCTGCCCGGCCCCGGCTGAGGCCTGCCGGGCGCGATGATCACCCCGGCCGACCTGAAGCGAGGACCATATGCACCCGCTGGACCCGTTCCCGCCCCCGCCGCCCGGCGTCCGGCACGCCAGCCCCGATCGAGTCGCCGCCGGCCTGACCCGCGCCCTGGCCCGGCACGGCGTCACCGGCATCTACACCGCTTCCGCCGAGAAGTTCGCCGTCATCTCCGTCACCACCGGCCTGACCGTATGGACCAACGGCCACCAGTTGTGGTGCACCCTCGACGGCGAGCGCCACACCTGGCCCGCCACCGACACCGAAACCGCCGCTATCCGGCTCGCTACCCTCGCTCGCCCCGCAGGCGGCTCCTGACGAACCAGCACCCCCACCCCGAATCGGCGGGGCGTCACAAGCCGTAATCATGGCGATGCGTTTACGGATGTCGCGCAGTCCCCGGCGTAGGGCTGACTCCCGCGCAGGCGCGTACGAGTCCAACTCGGCCCCCGTTATCGTCCCGGGCGTGGCGCAGCCGTGATCACACGAGCCCCGGAAGGCTGCGGCACAAAGAGTAAACGGCCACGGCGACGAGCAGGACGGTGAAGGCCGCGGTGAGCCGGGAGGCGTCGACCCGGGAGGCGATGCGGTTCCCGGCGAATGTGCCGGCGAGCGCGGCCACGGTGAAGGCGGCCAGCAGTCGCCAGTCCAGGTGGACGTGGCTGCCGAAACGGGCGGCAAGCGCGACTGCGCTGTTGATGGCTATGACCAGCAACGAGGTGCCGACCGCTACGGGCATCTCGAAACCGAGCGCGAGCACGAGCGCCGGTACGATGACGAATCCGCCGCCGACGCCGAAGAAGCCGGTCAGCAGTCCGACCGCCGTGGCTGCGGTCACGATCTTCAGGCTCAGCCCAGCCGACGCGTCGGCTCGCAGGCGCTGCCACCAGGCGGTCTTGACCTGCGGTCGGGTCACGTAGGCGGGCCGGTCCAGCGTGACGGTCGCGGCCCTCCTTGGGGGGTCGGCGGCCAGCACATCCGACGTGCCCGCCTGCGGCGTGCCGGTGCCCGGATCTGGCTGAGCGGCCTGGCCGGGAAAGCTCGTAACGGAGCGTCGGCGGCGGAGCATGGCCGCGGCGGCGACCAGCATGAGGACGGCGAACAAGGCGAGCAGGAGGTCGGGCTTGATGCTCGCCGACAGCCGTGTCCCGGCGTAGGAGCCAGCGACGCCGAGAACGCCGAAGGTGATGCCCTGGGCGACGCGGACCCGTCCGGCGCGCAAGTGCGCGGTCATGCCGGCCAGGGCGGTGATCCCGACAATGAGCAGCGAACCGGTGGTGGCGGCGTGCGGTGGCTGGTGCAGCAGGTAGACCAGGGCCGGGACGGTGAGGATGGATCCGCCGCCGCCGAGGGCGCCCAGCGACAGGCCGATCAGCAGCCCGGCCGGGATCGCGATGGCCAGCATGGGAAAGCCCCTCTTCGATACCCCCATGGGTATTAGAAACACAAGGCTACCGGTCGCCGGCCTACTGGGTCAAATACGGGTGGGGGTATCAGGCGCCCTCAGTGCCTAGCCGGGTGAGCACGGGGCGCTGTGGGCGTCTGGCTGGTCCGTCAGGCCGGGAATGTTGCCGCACGGGTGGAAGTCGCCGGTGCGCGGGTCCTGGCGGTAGAGGACCGGCGGCGGATCCCCTCGGGCTATCCGTGCCACCGCGTCGAGCAGCCGGGTGATGTCACTACCCCTGGTGTTGAGGCCGGCGCTGGCCCGGACCGCTCCTGGCATCGCGCTGCGGTCGCCGTGGCGTACCTCGTCCCGGTAACGGAGCACCTGCTCGCGGTTGAGGCCCAGGAGGCGCATCAGGTAGGGATGCGCGCAGAAGCAGCCGTGCCGTACGCCGATCGCGTCCTCAGCCGCCAGTCGCGCCGCCACCAGCGCGTGCGGGACACCCTCGACGGTGAAGGTGGCGACCGGCAGCGTCTCGGTCTCCGTGCCTGGCCCGAGGAGGCGGACGCCTGGAATCGAGGCCAGGCCCTCCCGCAGCGACCGGGCGATCCGGCGCTCGTGGCTGATGAGGGCGGGCCAGCCGATATCGGTCAGCGTGCTGATCGCGGCGTGCAGCGCCACGGCGCCGACGACGTTGGGGGACCCGGCTTCCTCCCGTTCGGGCGGGTCGGTCCACAGCACCTCGTCGAGGTCGACGAGGTCCACGGCACCGCCCCCGGCCAGGAAGGGATCCCCGTCGGCGAAGGCGCTTCTCGGGCCGACGAGCACTCCGGCGCCGAACGGCGCGTACATCTTGTGGCCGCTCCAGGCGAGGAAGTCAGCGTTAGCGGGAAGCGGCCGGTGCGGAGCCAGTTGTGCCGCGTCCACGACCACCGGGATGCCCCGGTCGTGGGCGGCCGCGATGATCTCGGCCAGCGGCGGCATCCAGCCGGTGATATTGGAGGCGCCGGTGATGGCGAGCAGCCTGGGTGCGGAGCGCTGGTTAAGCGCGGATACGACGTCGTCGGCGCCGAAGGTGCCGTCCCGGCCGCATTCGACGTACCGGCAGGTCGCGATCCGGGACCAGGGCAGCAGGTTGGCGTGATGCTCGGCCACCGTGGTGACCACGACATCGTGCCGGGCCAGCCGGAGGCGGTACGCCAGGTGGTTGAGGGCTTCGGTGGTGTTGCGGCAGATGATTGCCACGTCATCGCCCCGGGCGTCAGGCCGGCCGGTCCGCCCGGCGAAGGCGAGAGCGGCCGAGCGCGCCTCCTCGTAGGCTCCGGTGGCCACCTGGGACTTGTGGCCGGCGCCGCGGTGGACGCTGGAATACCAGGGAAGGAACTCCTCCACCCGGGTTAGCACCGGGCCCAGCGCCGACGTCGACGCCGCCGCGTCCAGTGACAGGTAGGGACGTTTGGTGCCGTCTGCGCACGCCACCGGGATCCCGTCACCGACCAGGGGCACCGGCGGCGCTGTGACCTGCTGCGCATCCATCATCGCGGCTCTCTTCCTCTGCTGCGCGCCAGCCAGATTTCGCCCGGCGCCGTGCTGTGGCGGCGGCTTCAGCTACAAGGCGACCGCGAGTATCTTCGCTGGCTGGACCCGCCGCGGAACCCAGGAGAAACCGTCCCGGCCGAAGGTCAATAACGGGTTATCAGGCCAGCGAGAGGAAGAGCCTTTCGAGCTGGGCGCGGTTGCTGTCGGCGGTGCCGTCACCTTCCTTCTCTTCCAGCGCGCACTGCTTGAGGCCGGTCGCGATGATCTTGAAACCGGCCCGGTCCAGCGCCCGG
>Ga0208043_1001225_pt1 | contig 10035 bp, 4 predicted proteins | sample Sb_taG_12_FD_187710 | JGI IMG/M metagenome (GOLD analysis project Ga0208043, IMG submission 187710) | Peat soil microbial communities from Weissenstadt, Germany - Sb_50d_9_AC metaG (SPAdes) (version 2) | ecosystem: Environmental > Terrestrial > Soil > Wetlands > Peat | place: Germany... | reverse complement strand
ACGGTCTGATCAAGAACCGGCTCGATGGCCTACTCCTCGAGTCCGAGGTCAGGCGCTGGGTTGACGAGGGTCGGCGCTCGGTTCAGGAGGGACAACTCGAGCTTGCCGTCAGCCAGCTTGATACGGCGGCGCGGCTCGCTCAGGATGACTGGAGGCTCCGATCGCTGTACCGCGTAATCGCTGAAGAAAGACGGCGCGCGCGACAGACCAAGGAGATCCGGGACAGGGCAGACCGGCTCTTCGAGGTCGGTGAGCGTCTGCGATTCTCACTGCTTCACTTCAGTGCCGATCCCAGGGGCATCGGCCAGTCCGTTGCGGCGGTGCTGGCCGAGTTCTCCATCCCTGATGATCCCGACTGGATCCGACGGCCAGAGCTCGCGCTGCTCGACGGAGCGCGGCGCCAGGCCCTGATCAGCGAAGCCAACGAGCTACTCTTTCTCTGGGTGGTGGTGGCGCTGGACAGGGAGCAGTCCGTCGACCCCGCCGAGGTTCGCCGCGCGGCCACCATCTGCGACGCAGCGATCGCCTTCGCCTCGCCAGTCGAGCCCTGGCGAGCGCTTCGCCATCGATGCGAGACAGCCCTCGGCGGTAATCCGCACCCATCGCCGGATGGCTTTCCCGCGGGGGAAACCTCGGCTCGTGCATGCTTTCAGTGGGCACTGGTCTGCGACCTGGACGGGCGGACCCAGGACGCCGTTGCCTGGCTGGAGCGGGCGACATTGCTCGCGCCGGACGATTACTGGTCGCAGTTCTACCTGGGTTATTACCTGGGGCGCGAAGGTCAAAAGGGCCGGGCCATGGAACATTACCAGGCGGCGGTGGCTCTGCGTCCCGATTCCCCCTGGGCGCGGATGAATCGTGCGCTCCTCTATCAGGCGCGGGGCGACTGGACTCGGGCGCTCGACGACCTCAATCGCGTCCTGGAGTCGCCTCAGGGGAGCCGGCTGCTGAAGGCACGATTCGACCTCGGATTTGTGAAACAGGTCCTCGGCGACGACTCCGGGGCACGGGCGGCCTACGAGAGCGTGATCTCCCAGGACAAGGGAGGACCTTTGGCCCGGGCTGGCCGGCTCAACCGCGCCAAGCTCGACATCGATGGGGGGGCCGTCGATCGGGGGCGATCCGAGTATGACGCGCTGCTGGCTGAAGATCCTCGCGACGCGCCGGCACGCTTGAGCCGCGCCGTGCTTGCGCTGCGATCCGGTCAGCCTGCTCTGGCCGAATCTGACCTCTCGATCGTGCTCCGCGACTTCCCGGAGCGTGCCGACGAGATCCTCGCGCGCCGGGCCGTGGCCAGGCTCGCGACCGGTCGCCTCGAGGGCGCCGAGGCCGATGCGGCGGGGGCATTCCGCCGCAAGCCGACTCCGAGCCGAGAACGTCTCTGGGTGCGTACACTCCTGGCGCTGGGACGGGTCGAGGACCTGTCCTGGCTCGATCAGCCGGATGACCTTCCCCCGATCTCGGCGGGGGGCCGATCGCTCGAAGCCGACCTCCGCTCGGCGGTGGAGCGGCTCGAGGCCACAGCCCCCAACCATCGCCAGGCCATGGCCTCGGCACGGAGCCACCGAACCCGCGCTGTGCTCAAGAGCGTGCAGGGGAACCCATCCGCCGATGCCGAAGCCAGCCGTTCAATTGCCCTGGCGCCGGAGTGGGCCGAGGCCTACCTGGTGCGCGGCCGAATCCGCCGTCGCTCGGGGCGCCGCAGTGACGCCCTCCGCGACGTCGAGGCGGGCCTGGCCCTGATTCCCGGCGATCCTCGCCTGTTGGAGCTTCGCGGGCTCTTGAAGACCGAACTGGGAAGCCCCTCGGCGGCCCTGATCGACCTGGATCACGCGGTGATGCGTGGGGCTCGCGGAACCGTTCGGATTCCGCGGGCTCGAGCCCTCATGGCCCTGGGCCAGGACGAAGCTGCCGTGCGGGAATGGTCGCTCGCCGTGGAGAATGATCCGGAAGATCCCCAGGCTTATCTCGGCCGCGCGATGGCCTTGCTCCGACGGGGACTCCGCGATCAAGCCCAGGTCGATCTGGAGCAGGCGGCGGACGGGGCCGCGAATCGTCCCGCGCTTCTGGCCAGGATCGCCGTGACCTACGCCAGTTGCCTTGGCTCATCCCCTGAGCGGCTTCCGCGAGCGTTCGCTTTGGCGCGCCGGGCGTGGTCGGCGTGGGTCGCAACCGCTCAGCCATCCCGCTCGGATTGAGTCCGTGGCTCGGCTCCCCGACCGGGCCCATGGGGCGTGGCGCGTTACTTGTTCGGCTTGCGGCGTGAGCAGGCTCCGATGCGGCTGCGATAGAGTCTCGCAGTCAGGTAATCATAGCCGGCGATCGGTTGTGAGAGCACAGCGTTCAGGGTCCAGATGGTTGCCACCCCGAGGCCGGAGAAGACAGACACTCGGAAGCCGCTCCAGGCCCGGAGGCGGACTGCCTGTTCCTTGGCGATAACTTCCCCCTCGGCTAGCAACACGGCCGGTCTGCCATCAAGGTCGGGATCGCCGGTCGACTCCACGCCCTCGGATCTCGCTTCCAGGGCAGAAGCCGTCATCTCAGGGACGGCTTCAGGGTCAGTCCCCCGCAATCTCCAGTAGCCGACAGCGGTTGCGCCCATGAGCGGGAACCCGCCGGTACCGATGACGACGACGCTGGCCTCGGGATCCCGCCCAGCAACCGCCGGTTCACCGGGACGGGGCTCGCCCTCACGTTCCGACTCGGGCCTGGCAAGGGACCCTGCAGCAACCTCTTGAGGAGCCGAGGTGCCGGGTCCCTGCACGGCGAACGGAGCGGGTTCGTCGTTTGACAACAACCCCCGGGAAGCCCCAGCCGAGCGGATTGCCAGCGAGCCGACGGTCACACTCAAGGTCGCGGATACGGTCCCCGGTGCGGTCAGGGCTGCCGCGGAACCGCCTTGCGGGGATGGGAGTCCCACGGCGGTCAGGGGAATCAGCAGCGGTGTCAGACCAGATATGGCGAAGGGGAGCTGAGTCGGACTGCCGATCGTTGAGGAAGTCAGGGGGAGCGCCGGCTGGCGAGCCACCCAAAGCTGATAGTCGACGTTCCCGAAAGCTCCAACTGGTGTGTTCGAGTTGCCGGCCGAGACGCCCAGGTACAGGCTGGATCCGGGGCTAAGTTTCTCAATATCGACCTGGATGGATGAATTGCCCACACTCCCGAGGTTCCACGTACCCAGCACCTGCCCGGAGCCGTCCAGTATCTGGAATGTCGCTGGCACGCTGCCGCCCCCTCCCTGCATCACCAGGCCGAAATCGAGACGTTCGGGAATACTGTCGAGCGTGAGCTGGTAGAGGTCGATTCCGTCGCCGGCGCCGAGCGTGCCGACCACTCCGAAGTACGGAAGATCGGGGAGCACCTGTGCGGAGGCGATGGTGTCATGAGGCGTGGGGGTCTCGGGAACGATGACATAGTTGACTTGCGGCAAACCCGCAAGGCCGGGCGTGACATCGGGGCTTCCCGTGGAATCGCCGACGTAATTTGTATCGAGATCCTGACTTGCCGAGGGGGGGTGAGCCTGGCTCAGTTTCCCGGACTCGGTGGGCTGTGCGTCCAGGACCTTGAGGCCGTCGTTTGGGATCCTGGCGACATCACTCGCCGGGCGCTCCACTGCGGGAGGCTGATCGATGTCGGGACCGACCTTCGGAGGCCAGCCCGACAGCAAGCAGCGCGTCTCGAGCATCTCGAGACGGAGAAACGCCCGGGGACTGGTTCTCGCCCTCTGGGCGAGGCCCCGGTTCGAACTCTCGGCAAGAGCGTGACCGCCTCGAGATCGCATCATCACACCGTTTGCACAGGAGGGGACCGGCTACACCGCGGACATCACACCACTGATCCCTCAAGCTGGGACGAAATTCCCCAGCAAACCCGACAGGGAATTTCCTGAGCCGGCATGATTCTCCAGAAACGCGAATCTCTCTTGTGGTCTCATGAGACTTCGGCATGGAGGTGAACACTCTTCAAGCCTATCGTTGCGGAGCGGACATCGCAAGAGGTCGCGCAGATCCGGGCGAACGCTCCCTGGCCGGATCCAGGCCGCGGCGGCTGAGCCGGTCACGAAGCGTCTGCCTGGCCCTCGAAAGCCGTCCCTTGACGGTTCCGACCGGCCATTGCAGTTGCCGGGCGGCCTCCTGGTTGGTCTTCCCTTCCAGGCAGCAAAGAATCAGCGGCAGCCGGTATCGGTCGGGCAACTGGCTGATCTCTTCGCGCAGAAGCGGTATGACCGCCGGGTCAGGCGACTCCGCGGGATGCTCGGTCCTCGAACCCGGGCGGGTCATTTCCCGAGCTCGGCGCTGGGAGGTCTTGGCTCGAGCTCTCCGGGCGACTCGCAGGGCAACGCGATGAAGCCAGGGTGCAATGGTGTCCAGGCGCTTGATCGTGTTCGCGCGTCTGGCGAGGATCAGGAAGACGTTCTGAAAGGAGTCCTCAGCGTCATGAGGTTCGTGGAGAATGCTGCGGCATACGGCGAGGACCATCGCGCCGTGTCGCTCGATGAGCTCGCGGAATGCTTCCGGGTCCTTCTCGACCACAAACCGTTCTAGCAGGTCTCGTTCATTCATCGGACGACGCTCTCCCTGGTTCCCAAAGGCCCGGTTCTCCGCCCCAAAAGGCGTGATGCCGCGGGCCATCGACGTCTCGTCCACTCCCAAGCGATGGACGAGAATCGTGGGCGATTCCGACATGGATTCGGCCCGGGCGCAGGCGGGCAACCGGAACGCGGTCCGTCGTGGGGCTGCCTCAGGGCCGTCAACGTGAAGCAGGTGAGGTGCGTGGACAGGGTCGAGAAACGAAGCAGGCCGGACGCAAGTCCGGCCTGCTCGGTCAAAGTGAATCGTGAGCCAGCGATTGGCCTGTCAGACTGTCACGGATTGGCCGCCGCGGCCTTGACCGGGTTGGCTGCCAGGACCTTGGAGCCGAGGGTCAGGTAGTCGCCGATGATCCGGACGACCTCATCATTGTAGAAGTCCGTCGCCCACACTTCCCGCTCGATGAACTTCTTCTTTTTCTTATCCTTCTTGGCCTTTTCTTCGTCGGCGTGCTCCGGGTCGTCCTCGTCGGGTGCGTACTCGGCCTTGAACTTGGCCTCATTGAGCGCGATCGAATGGCGGGCCTTGCGGTCGATGAACTGCTTGATTCGCTCGTCCTGCTTCTGGAACTTGGGATCAGTCTTGCGCCGCTGGGCGGATCGCTCGTTGAGCAGGGTCACCAGATCTGGAGAGACCTTGTTGTAATTGTCGTGGGGCAGTTCGGGCACTTTCTCGAACTTGAGGGCGTTGTCCATCTTGCCCTCGCCGAGTTCCCAGTAGTCGCGGATCGAGGGCAGGTGAACATGGGGGGCGACGCCATTGATCTGGGTGCTGTCGCCGTTGGCCCGGTAAAACTGCTGGATCGTGAGCTTGAGAGCTCCGTGATTCTTGCGGTCGCGGCGGCGGGTATGGTCGCCGATCTGGACGATGCTCTGGACCGTGCCCTTGCCGAAGGTGCTGGCGTCGCCGATGATCAGGCCCCGGCCGTAATCCTTGATCACGCCCGCGAAGATTTCCGAAGCGCTGGCGGAGAGCTTGTTGATCAGGACGACCAGCGGACCGTCCCAGGCCGTGCCTTCGTCGTCGTCATCAAGGTGCTTGACCCCGAAGACTTCCTTGACCTGCACCACCGGGCCGGTGTCGATGAACAGGCCGGAAAGGGTCTTGGCCTCCTCGAGCAGGCCGCCGCCATTGTCGCGCAGGTCGACAACGACCGCGTCCACCCCGGCGCCCTTGAAATCGGTCAAGATCTTGCGGCAATCGGCCGTGGCGCTGACGGCGTTGGGGTCACCCCGCAGGATGGCCATCGTATCGCCGTAGAAGGCCGGCAGGTTGATGATGCCGATCTTCAGTTCCTTACCGTTGTACTTGGTCTCGAGAATCTTGCCCTTGGCGTGCTGCTCCTTGAGTTCGATTCGCTCGCGGGTCAGCTCGTAGACCTTGCGCTCCTTGGTTCCCGATGGCTGAACGATGAGCCGGACCTTGGTGCCCCGGGGACCGCGGATGTAGCGGACAACGTCGCTGAGCTTCTTTTCGACCAGATCGGTCTCCTCGCCGTTCTCCTTCTGGATACCGACAATCTTGTCCTCGGGCTGGAGCCGGCCGTCCTTGTCTGCCGCCATGCCGGGCACGATCTCGGCGACGACCGCATAGCCATCCTCGGAACGCAGCGAGGCGCCAATGCCCTCCAGCGAGAGATGAAGCTGCTGGTTGAGCATGTCCTCCAGGTTCTTGGCGCTCAGGTACGACGAATGCGGGTCGAAGGTCCGGGTCAGGCTTGACAGGTAAACCTCCAGCAGCTCGCTCGAATCGAACTGGTGGAACATCCGGTTGCGGTCCTTGTAGCGGATCGAGAGCTTGCGAATCGCCTCGCTCTCTTCGGTCTTGTCGGCCCGCTGTTGCAGCAGGTCGAGCTTGATCTTCTTCCGCCACCGCTCGTCGGCTTCTTTCTTGTCAACGGGGTAGTCGATCTTGTCCGGGTCGTCGGTCAAGTATTCATCGGTCGTGAAGTCGAACTTCTGCTTGAGCAGTTCCTGCACCGTCTGGTACCGCTCGTCGTTGCGCTGAAGGAACCGCTCGAAAACCCGCCGCGCGAAGTCAATGTTGCCTTCGCGGATCTGGTCGTCGAGGTTCTTGGCTTCCTTCGAGAACTCCGCGATGTCCGCCTTGAGGAAGTAGAACTTCTGGGGGTCGAGGTCCTTGAGGAAATTGTTGCACCATTTCACGGCGATCTCGTCGTCGATCACCGGTCGCGCCATGTGCCCCCGCTCGAGCAGATCAACCACGGTCTTGGCCGTTTCCTGGTCCTCGTTGGTCGGGACTGGCGCCTGGGCGCCCACAACGACCGCCATGAGGGCCAGGATGGCAATCAGCATCAAGGGACGTAATGCTAACCGTGGCATGAGGTTCGGTTCCTGAATTGAAGTGCCTGGGATCGGGATGGACAAGAAGGTCCATTAGAGACATCTTAGCCGTGAAACGCTTGTTGGACAAGGCCGTCCGCCGAGGACCGGCCTTGGTCATCGGGACAACATGGTCCTCCCAAGAGTCACGCAGCGCGGGAAATCGGGCCGCGGACACTCTCTTATCTTCGTATCGATGGCTCAGAGGGTTCTCGAAATCTTCAGAAAAGCGACCAGTTGCACAGACCGGGAGAATGCTCCGGATCGCCGCGAGTGTCCCGATTCGATTGCGTTTCCCCGGCATGGCGATTCCGAGTGGTTCATTGAAAATGTAACTCACAACGGCGAACATCCCCTTGGGCGGGGTGTCTTTATCGACGTGAAGTTGCAGAGCGGATCATCGCGCCCATGGCAATGCTTCAGGCTGTCGGGGCAATCCCGAATGCCCGTGATCAGGAGCGACCCCTCCGATGGACGAGCTGTCTCGCACCGATCGATCCACTCTCCGACGTCTCCCCAAGCGCGGGGTTTATGACCGTGCCTCGATCGATTCGATCCTGGACGAGGGTCTGATCTGCCATGTAGGCATTGTCGTGGACGGGCAGCCGTACGTGATCCCAACGATCCATGTACGCGTTGGCGAGGAGCTTTTTTTCCACGGTTCGCCCGCGAGCCGGATGCTCAGGGCCCTGGGGCAGGGAGTCGAGGTTTGTGTCACGGTCACCCTCGTTGACGGCCTGGTGCTCGCCCGATCGGCGTTTCACCATTCCATGAATTACCGGTCGGCCGTGGTCTTCGGCACAGCTCGGCCGGTGGAGAACTCCGAAGACAAGCTTCGGGTTCTTCAGGCGCTTACGGACCACCTGATCAGAGGACGCTGGAATGAAGTCCGTCCCCCTTCCCCGGCCGAGTTGAAGGCGACGCTCGTGCTCTCATTGCCAATCAGTGAAGCGTCGGCCAAGGTCCGCACCGGACCGCCGGTGGATGACGAGGCCGACTACGATCTGCTGGTCTGGGCGGGTGTCCTTCCCCTCAGCCTGGCCGCGGCCGAGCCCGTGGCTGACCCCAGACTGGCTCAGGAGTGTGTCGTTCCCGGTTACATCAGGAACTACCGCAAACCTGGCCCTGCATCCTGTACCGTCCCGTTCGACTGTCCCCTTGCCGTCTCTGTCCCCGGCGCTGCGAGGCCCAGGAACAAGACGGCCATGAGGCCAACCGCGCGCCGAGTTGCCCCGGTGGAACGACGGGAACGAACGTCTGTTGCTCTTGCCATTTCAACCCCGTTCTGGAATAAAACTCGATCAATCGCTCATTGGATGGACCGGGTCTGCGTGGATCGGTCATCTCGAGGAAGACGCCAAGAAGGATCTTGCGATCATGCTGTCACTTATCGTGCTCTTGGGTATGGGGCTTGTCCAGGATGGCGACCGGAAACCGACCGAAAGTGAGCTGCGGAGCGCTCACCAGATGCTTTCCGGAGTCTGGCAAGTCGGCGCGGTGACCGACAATGGGGATTCGATCGGACCCGAGCTGATCCGGCGAAAAGTTGTCCAGAACGGCAAGATCAGCATCGGCAACCGCGTCATCACTCACGTGAACCCCGAGACTGGTGAGACCCGGACGACCGGTTACATCATCAATCCGCTCAAGTCGCCGAAGCAGATCGACCTGATCACCCCGGAAGAGCGAATCCTGCCCGGCATCTACAAGTTCGAGGGCGACGACCTGGTGGTCTGCTTCTCAAGCCGCGAGGGTAGGGACCGTCCTGATGACTTCATCTCTCCAAGCGACTCGCTGCGGATGCTCGTGCGCATGAAGGTGGGCGGCAGCACGCCGGCGGTCACCTCGAAGCCTGAGGCAGCCGTGCCGTGGGACGCTGGTGTGACGGCTGGCAGGACGAGGACGGCCTCGCTGACCAGTCCGGTCAAGACCTACAACGACCGCAAGCCCACCCAGGGAGAGCTGACGCGTGATCGCGACCTGCTGGGCGGCACCTGGCAGATCCAGTCGATCGTCGATGAAGGCGAGACCCTCTCGGCCGACATCATCCGCACCAAGATCGCCGAGGATGGCCGGGTCCGGATCGGCGTCCGTGGCGCGTCGGTCATTTCCCCACGCGACGATCAGAAGCGCCTCTGGGCGTACCGGATCGATCCGTCGCAGTCTCCCAAACATATCGACGTCACCACCCGGTTCGATACGGTGCTGAAGGGCATTTACACCTTCGATGGCGACCGGCTGCTCTTGTGCGTGGCCAAGACCGAGGACGATCCCAGGCCGACGACATTCGAGGCGTCGAGCGGTTCGGACCGGATGCTCTACCGGATGAAGATGGTCCAGGACGATCCCGCGCCGGCACAGCCGCCGGTCAAGGTCCAGGCTCCCGAGCCCGCGCCACAACCCTCGGCCGATGAGCTGGCCCGGCGCCGCGAGCAGAAGATCCGGGAGATGCTGGCCGGCTCGTGGTCCATGACCGACAAGAAGGGCAACTTGGTGGCCGTGTTCCGTGCCGATGGCACCTTCACCTCCACCCGCACCTTCGCCAAGCGGCGTCTCTTCGAGCCCGACACGACGACCAACAACGGCTCGTGGGCATACGGCCAGGGCATCCTCTCGGCGCGAGTCACCGGCACCACCGACCGGGACATGCTGGGCTATGGCTTCGTCGGCCGCCTTCAGTCCATCGGCGACGACGCCATGGTCACCGCCGACAACACCGGCAAGTTGTTGACGCTGAAGAAGCTGCGGTAGCCGAACCGCTCCGGCGGAAGCCAGAGTCGGATCCTGGAAGGCGCGGTCGGGCCGATGAACAGCCGGGCTCGACCGCCGGAGTGTGCCTCCCAGGGCCAGCGCACAGTTCGAGCGAGCCTGGCCATTTGGAACACTCGCGCCCTGGTTGATTCGTCTGTATACGGTTCTCTGTGTGGCTTCATCCACTTGCCGGCAAGCCGAGGGGAAAAGGGACATCACTGATATTGACAGTAATGGGAGCATCGGCGAAGCTACCTGAATGCCACGAACCGCTCGGACGATCGAAGCAGGGATGGTCTATCACGTCCTCAATCGTGGAAACGGGCGCCTGCGCTTGTTTCACGAGGAGGGCG
>Ga0208043_1001220_pt1 | contig 10046 bp, 9 predicted proteins | sample Sb_taG_12_FD_187710 | JGI IMG/M metagenome (GOLD analysis project Ga0208043, IMG submission 187710) | Peat soil microbial communities from Weissenstadt, Germany - Sb_50d_9_AC metaG (SPAdes) (version 2) | ecosystem: Environmental > Terrestrial > Soil > Wetlands > Peat | place: Germany... | reverse complement strand
CCGCAACGCGGAATCGGCGCCGCCGCCTTTCGTTTCTATTTTCGCCGCATCCTGCCGCGCATCGGCGGCGCGATCTCCGGCGACGCGCACGCTTACAATTACCTGCCAGACTCGGTCTCCAAATTTCCGCCGCCAGAAGAACTAGCGGAATGGATGAAAACCGCAGGATTCACCGACGTAAATTTCAAGCGATGGAATTTCGGCAGCGTGGCCCTGCACACCGGCAAAAAATCGTAGTACGCGAAGGTTACAAGGGAAGGTCGTAGGGGCGTCCGCCAACGTAAGAACTGGTTAAGTTGCCTTCACTATCCGTGATTGAGCTTCTAATTTTCGAGATTCAGTGTGCGTATCTTGTGCAGAAGCGTCTTGTAAGAAACTCCCAATTTCTCAGCCGCACGCGTCTTATTCCACTTCGATTCCCGCAACGCATTCTCAATCTTGTATCTCTCCACATGCGCCACAGCTCGCTGCGACACTTCCTCCAGCGGTCCCTCCCAGAGAAATTCATCCCGCAACATCCCGTCGGGCATCTGATCCCGTCCAGGCCGCGCCGCTGGAAGCTGCAATCCCGGCACGTCAATTTCCTCCCCATTTGAAAGAATGGCCGCCCTCTCGATGGAGTTCTGCAATTCGCGCACATTTCCCGGCCACGGATAACTGCGCAGCCGCGCAATCGTCGCCGCGCTCATAATCAATCCGGGCTTTCGAAATTCCCGCCGGAATCGCTCGAGGAAATGTTCGGCCAGCAGCAAAACATCGTCGCCGCGGTCGCGCAGCGGCGGAATCGTAATTGGCACAGCCGAGATCCGGAAGTATAGGTCCTCGCGAAAGACTTTCTCCGCGACAAGCCCCTGCAAATCCCGATTGGTAGCGGTGATCAGCCGTACATCCACGCCAACCGTCATCGTTCCGCCAACGCGCTCAAACTGCCGCTCCTCAAGTACGCGCAAAAGCTTGCTCTGAATCGCCGCCGGCAAATCGCCAATCTCATCCAGAAAAATCGTGCCACGGTGCGCTAGCTCGATCTTCCCGATTTTCCGCGCGCCGGCCCCAGTGAATGCACCGCGCTCGTGCCCGAACAACTCATTTTCGACGAGTCCCTCAGGAATAGCCGCGCAATTCAGTGCCACGAAGGCCTGCTCGCGCCGCGGGCTCAGATGATGCAGCGCTCGCGCGAACAGCTCTTTACCCGTGCCGCTCTCGCCGAGCAGCAGCACCGTCGCGTCGGTCGCGGCCACGCGCTGCACCACTTGGCTAGCCTCCTGCATCGCCGCGTGTTCGCCGACGATGCGCGGAAATCCATAGCGCTCTGAATATTCTTCGCGTAGCAGCAAATTCTCGCGCAACAGTTCCTGCTGCTTCGCCGCCCGCTCCAATAAAATCTTCAAATGATCGAGATCCACGGGCTTCTGAATGAAGTCGAATGCGCCTTCCTTCATCGCCGTGACAGCTTCCTCAACCGATCCATAAGCCGTGACCAGGATGACGGGCAGGGCGCCATCCACTCGCCGCGCCTCACGCAAGACATCGAGTCCAGAATGTCCGGGAAGTTTTAAGTCCGAGAGAACAAACAAGTACCGGCGCGCGCGAACTTTCTCAATCGCGGCACTTCCGTCGGGCGCCTCATCCACCGAGTAGCCGGAGCGCTCCAGAAACTTGCGCAGCATCGCGCGCAATTCGGCCTTGTCTTCGACGAGGAGGACAGGTTCCATTTCAAGAGGGCCTATCGCGCCCAACCCGGATCGCCTCCGGCATGCCGGAGCGCATCTTCCAAATCGGAGAGCGCCGTTTTATCGGCAGCGACGTCAGCCTGCTTCTTTTCGATTTTGCTTTGCTGGCCGATGATGTCGCTGCGCGTCACGCTCTGCTGCAATTGCTTATTTGGGTCGTTCGGATAGTAATTGAGTTGCAGGTTGCTCATCTCGCGCTGCAGGATATCGAGTGTGGCCTCGTCGCGGTCGAGCTTCGCGCGTGCCATGGCAAAGCGCGCACGCCACGATTGTTCCTCCTGCGCGAGGCTCGGCTTCTTGTTCGCTGGAACCACCGGCGCGCCGGTGCTGTCAACGGCGGGCTCGGCCCCGACGACGTTTACCTCAGCGCCCGAAGGAAGATTGTCGTTAGTGAAGACCTTGCTCGTTTTGGTTTCGGGCTTCTTGGCTTCGCGAGACTTTCGCGCGGCATCGGCCAGCGAGGGCGCCGGCTGGCTCTGTGCGGGCGGATTCTCCGGCGGTGCGCTCTGAGACTGTTGCGCGGCCGCACCGTACGCTGCCAGAAGCACGATGGCTGCAGGAGCCACCAGGATTCGTTTGCGCATACACACCGCCTTTCGGAGACCGTTTCCCGGAATACCCACTAGTTTAGATGCGGCTGGCCACCGGGACAAAGGCCGGGGCCACCGGCTCCTGTCGCAAAGGTAACCAGAGGATGAATTCCGCGCCGCCATCCGCGAGATTGCGCGCCTCGATCGAGCCGCCGTGCTGCATCGCGACCTTCTGCACTACGGCGAGGCCCAGCCCGGTGCCGTCTGACTTTGTAGTGTAGAAAGGCAGGAAAATTTTCGGGAGATCGGCGTCAGGAATGCCGGGACCATTATCCGCCACCGAGATGCGCTGCCATTTCCGTCCGGCACGATCTTCGAACGCCCCGGATATCGTGACGCGTCCCTGCGCGCCACGGCTACGAACCGCCTCCGCAGCATTGCGCGTCAGGTTCAAGAGCGCCTGCCTCAGCAACCCTTCATCGCCGGGAATTTCGGAGAAATCGCCGGCGGTGCGAATCGCGCAGCCAGGAACGGCCTCCTGAATTTCATCCGCGACGCGCAGCACCAGCGATTCGACGGGCAGCGTCTCGTAAGAAAGCTCCAGCGGCTTGGCGAAGCGGAGGAATTCCGTGACCACATGAGTCAGCGCGCGTGTCTGCTCAAGGATGCGATCGGAATTCTCGAGCAATTCTCCCGGCGGCGCTTCCTGCCGGATCATCTGCGCGTAGCCGGAAATCGTGGCGAGAGCATTTTTGAATTCGTGAGCGATGCCCGCGGACATTTCGCCGAGCGCCGCGAGATTCTCCTTCCAACGCACCTGGCGCTGCAAATCGGTGAGTTCGGTCAGATCGCTCATCAGGCAAAGCGCCCCGGTGATTTTGGCTTCTCGCGCGGCCATGGGAATCGCGCCAGCGTCCGTCGTGCGCACGTAATTCGGAACCACGCGCTCGATCGGAGAAATCGTCACCCCAAGCTGCCGCACCTCTCCGGAGGGCGTAACATGCCGGATCTCTCCGCGATGAATCGTTCGCCCATCGCGCAAACATGCTCCAAGCAGATTGGCCAAATCGGAATCCGGATCGAGCACGTCCGTGTAGGAGCGGTATTGCAGCCCCGTTACGCCCAGCGCCGTCTCGGCCGCCGGGTTTGCAGAAGTGATTGCGCCCTTGGCGCTCAATAGCAGCAGCCCAGTAGGCATGTTGCGCGTCACTTCCTCGGTGATGCGCTCGGATTCCCGCGCGCGTTCCTGTTCGATGCGGTGCAGCCGGGCCAGCTCGCGCTCCTGTGCGCGCAGCTTTTCGATCACGCCCTGCATCGATGCGGCCATGAACGCGGACGGATTGTCCTCGCTCGCTTTTGCCGCCGTCCAATCGCCTTTGGCATCCGCTTCATGCTCGCGCAGCAGCTTACGGATGGCGGTGCCGATCGCGAGCGCAATGCCGACGACGATCACGAATGACGCGCCGATCACTACCAGCGTGGTTGGCGAAACCGCGTGCGTGGCGGGCGCGAAGAGCAGCATGGCGAGGAGATTCATCTCACCGCACCTTCAGCAGCGACATATACCAATTGACGAACGGAGTACCGAAGAAGACCACTATTATCGCACCGGCGCCTAGAAAGGTTCCGAAAGGCAGCTCATAGTCGGTCCCTTTGCGGCGAATGGCGATGAACGCCACCCCGATCACACTTCCGAGCACCGTGCGCTTGAGGCCCAGAAATGCACCGGCCATCAACATCATCTTCACATCGCCAAGGCCCATACCTTCGCGCTTGCGGAGTCGGAAGTAGCCTTCGGAGATCAGCCACAGAATGCCGCTGCCAAAAGCCGCTCCCAAAAGCGCATCAGCGAGCGAGATCGCCGGCATCGGAGGAGGGAAGGCGAAATAATGATTCGCGAGCGCGAGCGCCGTACCGTCGGCCGGCGGCAAGAACAGGCTCAGCACCAGCGCGAGCGCGAATCCCGTGAAGTTCACCACATCGGGAAGAATGCGTTCGCGCAGATCCGTAAACACGAGAATCAGCAGCAGCGAGGCAAAGATCGCCCACTTCAAGGTCTCGATCGTCAATCCAAATAAGAGATAGCAGACGAGATAGAGCGCCGCATTCAAGATTTCCACGAGCGGGTACATCGGAGAAATCGGCGTGCGGCAAGAGCGGCATTTCCCTCCGAGTATCAGATAGCTCAGAACAGGAATATTGTCGTACGGCTTGATCGCCGCTCCGCATTTCGGGCACGCCGACGCAGGCAGCACAATTGATTTACCCGCAGGAATGCGCACGATGCAGACATTCAAAAAGCTCCCGATGACCAATCCGAGAAGAAACACAGCGCCAGCAATGAGAGGACCGGGAAGCATCGTTTTAATATGTCACAGCGAGGTGCCAGCCTCAATCAGCACACCGCGACCCGTGCCCGAGTCCTAACCGCAATGCAAGCAGTTCTCAGCGCCCTCAGCGTCTCTGCGGTGCGTTCTTGCAGTTTCTTCCCTCGCGATTGGCGCGAGCTAGGCTATATTCGATCCCCGCATGCTACGCGAATGGTACGAACAAAAAATCCGCGCCTACGAACACGGCCGCTGGGCCGACGAAAAGAATCGCCGCACGCTGCCATTTTCTTGGGGCCTTGAGCATATCGGCGGACGCGCGAACGAACCTGATCCTCGGGCATTTCTAAATCACTTTGTCGAAGAGACTCTTCGAACGAGCGACGCATGGTTCGGCGCGGAATCCATCGGTGATTTTCAATTCACGCCCACTCACGAAGCCCCGGGCGAATCCGGCGTCCTGACTTTCACGAGCCCCATCGAATCCCCCTGGCCTGAAAATAACACGGTCCACGCACGTTTTTTTCCGGGACACAATTGCGGCCCGGCCGTCGTCGTACTCACGCAATGGAACGCGAAGTGGCACGAACAAGTCGCCGTCTGCCGCTGGCTTCAGAAGCTAGGTATCTCCGCGCTGCGCATGAGCCTGCCGTATCACGATCGCCGCGCCATTCCGGATCATCCGCGTGGAGATCATCTCGTTGCGCCAAATATCGGCCTCACCTTGCAGTCGAATCGCCAGGCCGTGTGCGACGTCCGCGCGTGCCTCAGCTGGCTCGAATCGCGCGGCTACGACAAGCTCGGCATCGTCGGCACTAGCATCGGTTCGTCGCTGGCGTTCCTCGCGCTAGCACACGAACCGAAACTGCGCGCCGGCGTTCATCTTCACGTCTCCACTAACTGCGGCGAAGTTGTAGCAAATGGATTGACCACGTCCAATGTCTGGGAATCGCTGCGCACCCAGGTCACCCTCGAAGAACTGCGCCACTATTGGTCGCCTATCAGCCCGTTCCCGTACATCTCCAAGCTCGACGGAAGCGGAAAGCAGGTTCTTGCCATCACCGCCGATTACGACCCAACCTTCTGGCCGGAACTCTCAGATCAATTCATCTCCGCGCTCCAACGCGACGGCATCCGCTGCGAATCGCTGCATTTGCCGTGCGGCCACTATTCCCTAGGCGAGCCCCCGTTCAGCTACATTGTAGGCTACCGCTTCGGCAAATTCCTTTTTCAGGCGTTGAGCTGATCGGGTGCCACGGGACCGTCGGCGAAGATCTACTGCAGCAGAGAAGCAACCTTGCCGGAGGCGATGAGCGCAGCAACGCCTGCGATATCGGCAGCGAGCGAGCGGTCTTCGGTGACGAAGGCAGACGCGCCGCGCACGAGCGCCTGCGCTTTTCGCGCCTCGGTCCCGGTCTGCAGCGGCGCCAGCAGCTCAATCCCCTGACAAGCCGAAAGCAGCTCAATCGCCAGAATATTTTCCAGATTCGCCAGCATCGGCTGCAACCGCCGCGCCGCTCCCATGCCCATCGAAACGTAATCTTCCTGATTTCCTGAAGTCGAGATGGAATCCACCGAATGTGGCGTAGCCATCGCCTTCATCTCACTAGCCAACGCTGCCGCAGTGATCTGCAAAATCATGAAGCCTGAATTCAGCCCCGCATCCTTGATTAGAAATGCCGGCAACCCGCTCGTAAGCGGATTCGTCATCTGCTCCACCCTCCGCTCCGAAACTCCCGCAAGCGTCGCAAGCGCGACAGCCAGTTGATCCGCAGCCATGGCCAGAGGCTGGCCGTGAAAATTTCCTCCGCTCAAGACTTCGCCGGTATCCGCAAAAACCAGCGGATTGTCCGTAGCGCTGTTCAATTCAATCGCCAGCGTCGCGCGCACGTTCGACAGCGCATCGCGCACAGCCCCATGCACCTGCGGAGTGCAACGAAGACTGTAGGCATCCTGCACGCGCGGATCTTTCACCGCCGAGCGATGCGATTCTCGAATGTCGCTTCCACGATTGAGCCGCGCCAGATTGCGCGCCGTAATCGCATGACCTGGATGCGGCCGGGCAGCGGCGATGCGCGGATCGAAAGCCGTAGGCGTGCCGCGCAAAGCATCAAGCGACAGCGCAGCGGCTACATCGGCGGTATCGATGAGAATCGCGGTGGAGCGCAATCCCAGCGCTAAAAGCGCCAGCATCGCTTGCGTTCCGTTGAGCAGCGCCAGCCCTTCCTTCGCTTGCAGCGCGATCGGAGCAATTCCCGCAAGCCGCATGGCCTCGCCGCCCGCCATGCGCCGCCCCTGATAAACTGCCTCGCCTTCGCCAATCACCACCTGCGCCAGATGCGCCAGCGGCGCGAGATCGCCGGAAGCCCCGACCGATCCTTGTGAAGGAATCACTGGATGCACGCGGCGATTCAGCATGGCGCACAAAGTCTCAGCCGCCACCGGTCGTATGCCGCTGAATCCCTTGGCGATGGCATTCGCGCGCAGAAGCATAATCGCGCGAACCTCAACTTCATTCAGGAGCGGTCCGACGCCGGCCGCGTGGCTGCGCACAAGATTCGTTTGCAACTGCCGAATCTGATCGTGCGAAATTCGCACCGACGCCATCTTGCCGAAGCCCGTATTGACGCCGTAAGCGACCTCATCCGATTCCACCAACCGGTCAATCACCGCGCGCGAAGCATCCATGCGCTTCCGCGCGTCGGGCGACAGGGAGGCTTCGCGGCCGTCGAGCGCCACTTCGTACACGTTGTCGAGCGTGAGATCGTTTCCGGTGAGCGCAAGCGTCATAGGCGGCAGGGAATCATTTCTTCGAAATGGAATGTGCGTCGACGGCTTCGCCGCCGTGCGGCGCCGAGGCGATGCCAAAGTACTGCCGATATTTTTCTGGCAGCGATTTCGGACGGCCGAGGCGATCGCAGATCACATGAAAAGTTTCGCCGTTGGCCAGCAGCTCGTTGGCATTGTCGCGAAAGATTTCGTAAGCAAATCGAATCGTCCGCCGCTGCGCCTCGGCCACGCGCGTTCGGATGCGGAGTACATCATCGAATTTCGCCGGCTTTCGATACCGGCAAGAGGACTCGGCCACCACGATGAAGCTATCGTCCTCCGACTCCATCTTCTTGTACTCGAATCCAAGTTGCCGGCAAAGCTCCACGCGCCCGACTTCAAACCAAAGATAATAGTTGCCGTAATAAACCACGCCCATCTGATCCGTCTCGGCATAACGCACGCGCACAGTGGTCTCGTAAAAGCGTCCATGCCCGTCGGGATGATGTGACTCACTATGGCGTGACATCGGCGAATCAGTGTAGCAGAGCCCCAGCAAGGCCGTCAGCCTTCGGTGGCAGCCCCCGCATTTATGCGGGGGAAGGAGTGCTTCAGCGCTCCGAGAATCGCTTCACCCTTAACGATGCGCTTTAGCTCTGGCTCGGGGCCACAACCCCGCGCTCAATGATCGCTCCACTTCGGCGCCCTTTTCTCCAGAAACGCCGCCAGCCCCTCGCTAAAATCCGGCGTAGATCGGATCTCCGAATTTTGCTGAATCGCCATCGAAATCTCGCGATCCAGCTCCGCCTCGGACATCTGCAGCAATAGCCTCTTGGTGGTCTCCAAGCTGGTCGGGCTGGAAGCAATCAACGTAGCCGCCAAACGTCGCGCCGCAGGGATCAAATCGTCATTCGGCACAACATCATTCACCAATCCCATGGCTCGCGCTTCGGCCGCATCAATGAGCCGCCCCGAAAGCGCCAAATCCCGCGTCCGCTTGTCGCCGATCTGCCGCCGCAGAAAAACCGACACCAGTGCCGGCACAAACCCGATGCGCACCTCGGTATATCCAAACTGCGCCGTCGGCACCGCAATCGTAAAGTCAGCCAGCGTCGCAATGCCGCAGCCACCGGCGATCGCGGCGCCGTTGACCGCGGCGATCGTCGGTTTCGGAAACGAATAAATCGTGCGGAAAAGTTGCGCCATGCGCCGCGAATCCTGGAGATGTTCCGCAGGCGAGCGCGTGGCAATCGCGCGCAATTCGTCGAGATCCATTCCCGAACAAAACGCCTTGCCCTCGCCAGTAAGAATCACCACGCGCGCCACACTTGCCTGCGCCTCAGCGAGCGCCGTGATTACGTCGTCGATCATTTGCGTGGAGATGGCGTTGCGCTTCTCAGGCCGAGTAAGCGTAAGAGTCGCGATCGAACCATCAAGATCGAGTTTTAGCGTCTTAAAATCCATCTCGCTTTGTTGAGTTCCTCCGCGTCAAAGGGCTTACAGGCCCGTAGGGGCGCGGCTTGCTGCGCCCGCTCTGAGTAATCCCTGCGAATAGGCCGACCACGTACCTCGGCGCACTCGCTCGCGCCTAAGCATGCGCACAACTCTCCCGAATCTTTCCAGTCATCGCGCAGGCAATCGCCAGCGACTTCGTATCAATTCCAGTCGCAACCCCGCGCGCCGCCAGCGTCGCGATCACCGTCTCGGTCGGGATATTCCCGACCAAATCATCTCCAGCAAACGGGCATCCGCCCAACCCAGTCAGCGCCCCATCAAATCTCCGGCATCCAGCCTCATAAGCTGCAAGCACTTTCTCCGCCGCTCCCTCAGGCCGGCTATGCAGATGCACGCCCAATTCAATCCCGTCCGCAGCGCCGCGGACTCCACTGAATAATTCCGATATCGCCTCAGGCGTTGCCGTACCCACCGTATCCGCAAGCGAAACTGTGCAGACACCTACGCTCTTCAACCAACCCAGCGCGTCTTCCACAATCTCCGGTCCCCAAGGCTCCTCATAGGGGTTCCCGAACGCCATGGAAATATAAACCACAAGCCCGCGCCCGGCAGCTTGAGTCTCCTCCTGGAGTCTTTCGACGAGCGCGCGCGATTCATCTCGCGACATATTCGCATTCGCCCGGCGAAAATAAGCCGAGATCGAATACGGATATCCGATCGTGGTCACTCCCGGCGTAGAAAGCGCCCGGTCCAGCCCTTGCGCGTTCACGACGATGCCAATAATCTCAGGCGGCCCACCCGCCGGAAAAGCATGGGTCAATCGCCGCATCACGTCTTCGCTATCCGCCATCTGCGGCACATGCTTAGGTGAAACGAAACTCACCGCGTCAATATGCTTGAATCCCAGTGCCAGCAATCCGCTCAAATACTCAACTTTCGTTTCCGTAGGGATGATTTCGGTGAGCCCCTGCCAGGCGTCGCGCGGGCATTCGATGATCTTGACTGTGTCGTTGGGCATGCTGGTCGTCGGGCCTGGCCTGCGCTACGTCTGCAGCACTCCGGTCTTGAATTCCCGCACGTCGGGATTGAGCGAAGCCGCGTCGAGAGCTTCGATGAGCGCCTGCCGCGTCTGCGTCGGATCAATAATCGCATCCACCCACAGCCGCGCGGCGGCATAACGTGGATCGGTCTGGCTCTCGTAAGTTGCGCGCACAGAATTATAAAGTTCCTTTTTG
>Ga0208043_1001207_pt1 | contig 10133 bp, 5 predicted proteins | sample Sb_taG_12_FD_187710 | JGI IMG/M metagenome (GOLD analysis project Ga0208043, IMG submission 187710) | Peat soil microbial communities from Weissenstadt, Germany - Sb_50d_9_AC metaG (SPAdes) (version 2) | ecosystem: Environmental > Terrestrial > Soil > Wetlands > Peat | place: Germany... | reverse complement strand
CCCGTTCGGTCAGCGCCTCGGCCAGCCCGCGGGCAACGGTGGACTTGCCGGACCCGGACAGGCCGGTAAAGAAGATCGCCAGGCCGCGTTCGGCCCGGGGCGGCCGGGCCCGGCGCAGCTGGTGGGTCACGCCCGGCGGAGCGAACCAGGCAGGAACCTCGGCACCGGAATCCAGCAACGCGCCGAGCTCGGAATCGGTCAGCTCGCCCTGCTCGGCTCCCGGTTCGATCAGCGCGAGCGGGCGCCACACTTCCGGGCGCGGGTCGTAGGCCCACTCGCCGGCGCTGATGACCGGGATCGGCACTCCGGGCAGCGTCAGCGTGCCGGGTTTCGTCCCGGCAGGCAAGCCCGTGACGTCCGGTGAGTCGGCCAGCAGGTGGGTGGCGCCGTAGGCCGCGGCGACGATGGCCTGGGCGCGCAGGTCGGCGGTGTCCCGCCCGGCCGGCCCGGGTGCGCCCGGCGGGTCCGCCGCGGCGTTACGCGGTGCGAGCGGCACGGGGATCACCAGGGTGCCGGCCGGAAGGTGCGGCCCGGCCGCCAGGACCGCGCGGACCAGCGCCTCCGGCCGGGTCACGATCTCGGCGGGACCGCAGACCAGGGGCAGCACGAGCAGGCGCGCGTTCAGCTGGTCCGCGTAGTGGCGCAGCTGACCGATGTGACGTTTGTTAAGGGGCCGCCGGGTCGCGTAAGCGAGCACGTTGCCTTCGGCGGTCCCAGCGTCGCCGGCAGACTCGGTGCCTGGCGGAAACTCGGCGCCCGCGGACGACTCGGCGGCGCCGGCCAGCTCGGCGCGCACGTCCTCCGGGTGCCGCCGCAGCTGGCGGAACGGCCCGTGCTCGGGCTCGCGCAACGCCGTGACCGGCCCGGCCAGCCGGACCAGGCCGTCATCGGCGGCTCCAGGCGCCACCAGTCGTTCGGTGATCGAGAGCACGGCCAGCGGGGAGCCCTCCTGATCCTGCAGTACCAGGGAGTCAGCGTCGGCCGGGACCGCGTCGGCGGGCACGTCAAGGGTCACAGGCACCGACCAGGGCGCACCGTCGGGCAGCATGCCTCGCTCGGTCACCGCGGTCACCTCGGCAGCGTTCATGAAGCCGCGCAGCGGCGTGAGCACCCCGGACGTGAGCAACTCGAGGTCGCCCAGCTGGGCCTCGGTGAGCGTGCACGCCGGCCAGTCGGGTAGCTCCGCGGGCAGGGCCGGCGGTGGTGGTGGTGATTGAGCGGTCAGCTGTGCCTCCGAACGTGACTTCTGACACGGTATGCCAGCGCGCCGCCAGGCGCGGGCAAAACCACGGCGTACGCAGGGGCGTTGACACCGTGTCGCTAACGATACGGAACCGCCGTCGCGTTCGGAGCGGGAAAGGCGGCAGCCCTCGGCAGGGCGTCACACCACTCGCGCGAAGCGGTCCTGGAGTTTTCTTATGAAGTAATAAAGTACCTCGTCGTGCGCCGCGCCCAGCGAAGGCGCGGCCAGTGGGGTGCACGAGGCCGACCGCAGCTACTGGCTGGCGCGGGGGACCGCGTAAACTTAAGGGGTTCCGCCAGAGTCGGGTCCGCTAAAGCCCGGCCGATTCGCGCTGTCCCGATTAGGCCGTAACCCCTACGGATGGGTCCCGCCGCAGGCACAGGGGCAGCCAGGACAAGGGACGAACAGCGATTACAAGGACATCATGAGCCTCGCAGGACTGCTCACCGTCGTCGATGACGACCCCCAACTCCAGGTCGCGGTCTCGCGCGCGGAAGACGGCTCGGTCCCAGAGCCCGTTTCGCCGCCCGGCGCGGCCGCGGACGGCCAGGCAACCACCCTCGCCGGTGAAGACCTGGTCGCGCCGCCCACGCTGCGGCCAGTGCTGGCGGCCGCGCTGGCCCGCAGCGCGCACGGGAGCGCCCCCCGGTTCGTGCTCGCGGTCACGGCCACGGCCAGGGAGGCCGACGACCTGGCCGCCGCGCTCGGCTCATTTCTCCCGCCCGACAGCGTCGGGTGCTTCCCCGGCTGGGAAACCCTGCCCCATGAGCGGCTATCGCCGCGGTCGGACATCGTGGGCCAGCGGATCGCCGTGCTCCGGCGGCTCGCGCACCCGGCGGCCGACGGCGAGCCGAACGGGCCGCTGGCGGTCGTGGTGACGCCGGCCAGGAGCCTGCTGCAGCCGATCGTGGCCGGCCTGGGCGACCTCGAGCCGGTCGCGCTGCAGGTCGGCCAGGCCTGCGATCTCGACGACCTGCTCGCCAGGCTGGTCGAGATCGGCTACTCCCGGGCCGATATGGTCGGGAGCCGCGGCGAGATCGCCGTGCGGGGCGGCATCGTCGACGTGTTCCCGCCCACCGAGGAACACCCACTGCGGGTCGAGTTCTTCGGCGACACGGTCGAGGAGATCCGTTACTTCAAGGTCGCCGACCAGCGCAGCATCGGCCCGGCCGAGCACGGTCTTTGGGCGCCGCCGTGCCGCGAGCTGCTGCTCACCCCGGCGGTCAAGCATCGGGCCAAGGAACTCGCCGACACCCACCCGGCCCTGGCCGACATCCTCGGCAAGCTGGCCGAGGGGATAGCCGTCGAAGGCATGGAGGCGTTCGCGCCCGTGCTGGCGGACCGGATGGAACTGCTCCTGGACTACGTCCCGGTCGGCGGCATCGTGCTCGCCTGCGACCCGGAGCGGGTCCGTGCCCGCGCCGAGGAACTCGTCAGCACGAGCCGGGAGTTCCTCGAGGCGTCGTGGGTCAGCGCCGCCGCGGGCGGGGAGGCACCGGTGGATCTGGGCGCCGCGGCCTTCCAGCCGATCGCGCGGATCCGCGCCGCGGCGGCCGCGCTCGGCGTGCCGTGGTGGACGATCGCGCCGTTCGGGGTGACCGACTCCGGCGAGCCGGGCGCCAACCCAAGTCAGGCAATTCAGCCAAACGATCCAGGTGAACCAGCACCGTTCCGGATAAATGCCTCACTCGCACCGTCCTATCGCGGCGACACCACCCGCATGATTACGGACGTGCGCGGCTGGCTGACGGAGGGCTGGCGGGTCGTGCTAGTCACCGAGGGCCACGGCCCGGCCCAGCGACTGGTGGAGATGCTCCGCGGCGAGGGCGTCGGCGCCCGCATGCAGGACGACGTGGACGACGCGCCCGAGCCCGGCGTCCCGTACGTGACGACCGCGCGGATTCAGAACGGCTTCGTCTGGCCGACGGTGAAGCTGGCCCTGCTCACCGAGAGCGACCTGGCCGGGCATCCGGCCGGTCTGCCGACGACCAGGGACATGCGGCGGATGCCGAGCAGGCGGCGCGGGGGCGTCGACCCGCTGCAGCTCAAGCCGGGCGACTACGTGGTGCACGAGCAGCACGGCGTCGGCCGGTACGTGGAGATGACCTCGAGGACCGCGGCCGGCGCCACCCGGGAATACCTGGTGATCGAGTACGCGCCTGGCAGGCGGGGCCAGCCGCCGGACCGGCTGTACGTGCCGACCGACCAGCTGGACGAGGTGACCAGGTACTCAGGCGGCGAGGCGCCGACCCTGCACCGCCTCGGCGGCGCGGACTGGGCCAAGGCCAAGGGCCGGGCGCGCAAGGCCGTCCGGCAGATCGCGTCCGAGCTGATCCGGCTGTACTCGGCCCGGATGGCCTCGCCCGGGTTCGCCTTCGGCCCGGACACTCCGTGGCAGCGCGAACTCGAGGACGCCTTCCCCTACGTCGAGACCCCCGACCAGCTCGGCGCCATCGACGAGGTCAAGCACGACATGGAACGGCCGGTGCCGATGGACCGGCTGATCTGCGGCGACGTCGGCTACGGCAAGACCGAGATCGCGGTCCGCGCCGCGTTCAAGGCGGTGCAGGACGGCAAGCAGGTCGCCGTGCTCGTGCCGACGACGCTGCTGGTCCAGCAGCACTTCTCGACGTTCTCCGAGCGCTATGCCCCGTTCCCGGTGACGGTGAAGCCGCTGTCGCGGTTCCAGGGCGGCGCGGATACGGCCGAGACCCTGCGCGGGCTGGCCGACGGCACCGTGGACGTGGTCATCGGCACGCACAAGCTGCTCTCGCCGGAGACCAGGTTCGCCCGGCTCGGCCTGGTGATCATCGATGAGGAGCAGCGGTTCGGGGTGGAGCACAAGGAATACCTCAAGCGGCTGCGCACCGAGGTGGACGTGCTCGGCATGTCCGCCACGCCGATCCCGAGGACGCTCGAGATGGGGGTGGCCGGGATCAGGGAGATGTCCACCATCCTGACGCCGCCTGAGGAACGCCACCCGGTGCTCACGTTCGTCGGTACCTACGAAGAAAGGCAGGTCGCCGCCGCCATCCGGCGTGAGCTGCTGCGGGACGGCCAGGTCTTCTTCGTGCACAACCGGGTCAGCTCGATCCGTAAGGTCGCCGCCCAGATCGCCCAGCTCGTGCCGGAGGCGCGGATAGCCGTCGCGCACGGGCAGATGAACGAGCACGAGCTGGAACAGATCATGGTCGACTTCTGGGAGCGGAACTACGACGTGCTGGTCGCGACCACGATCGTGGAATCCGGCCTGGACATCCCGAACGCCAACACCCTCATCATCGACCGCGCCGACATGTACGGGCTTTCTCAGCTGCACCAGCTGCGCGGCCGGGTGGGCCGTGGCAGCGAACGCGCCTACGCGTATTTCCTGTACCCGCCCGAGCGCGCCCTGACCGAGACCGCGCACGAGCGGCTCGCCACCGTGGCGCAGCACACCGAGGTGGGCGCGGGCATGTACGTCGCCATGAAGGACCTGGAGATCCGCGGCGCCGGGAACCTGCTGGGCGGCGAGCAGTCCGGGCATATCGCCGGGGTCGGATTCGACCTGTACGTGCGGATGATCGGCGAAGCCGTCAACGAGCTGAAGGGCGACGGCCCGGCGGAAAAGCCGGAGGTCCGGGTGGAGCTGCCGGTCAACGCGCACATCCCGCACGACTACGTGCCCGGCGAACGCCTCAGGCTGGAGGCGTACACGCGGATCGCCGCCATCGACTCGGAGGAGGACGCCGCCGCCGTCCGCGACGAGCTGACCGACCGCTACGGCGAGCCGCCCGAGCCGGTGCTCAACCTGCTCGAGGTGGCCCGGCTGCGCACCGCGGCCCGGCGGGCGGGGCTCACCGACATCACCATGGCGGGCCAGCACATCAGGTTCGCGCCGGTCGAGCTGCCCGATTCCCGGCAGGTCAGGGTGCAACGGCTGTACCCGAAGACAGTGCTGAAGCCGGCGGTGCGTACGATGCTCGTACCAGTGCCGAAGACTGCCCCCATAGGCGGGCAGCCGTTGCGGGATACTGAACTGCTGGCCTGGTGCGGCGAAGTCATCCGGTCGGTACTCGCCGACCTGGCTGTGGGAGTGTTATTCACATGAGTGGGCAGAGTCTGGGCCTGCGCAGGCTGGCACTGCGCAGGCTGGTCAAGGCGTCCGCCGTCGTGCTGGGCGCCGGGCTGCTGCTGGCCGGTTGCAGCCCGGTCAAGATGGGCGCCGCGGCGATCACGGGCAACCAGCGGATTACGATCGCGACCCTCACCACGGAGGTCACTAACCTCAGCCAGGCCGTCAAGATGTACCCGGGCACGATCCAGATGAGTTCGGCGCAGGAGACGCAGGAGACGCTCAGCTGGCTGGTCCGGTTCCAGGTCAACGACGAGCTGGCCCGCCAGGCCGGCATCACGGTCACCCCCGCCCAGGCCGAGGCGGCGCTCGCGGAGATCTACGCGGCGGCCAAGGCCAACGCGGAGGCCCAGGGGCTGTCGAACGTCACCCTGAACCTCATCCTGGCCGCCAACGGGATCCCGCCGAACCTGTCCGCCGAGGTCGGCCAGTACCAGTCCATCCAGGACCAGTTCATCAAGCAGGCCAACGGCGGCACGGTGCCCACGACGACCCCGGCGCAGACGGCGACCACCGCCAAGCTCCAGCATGCCCAGTGCGTGGCGGCCAAGACCCTGGCGATACAGATCAACCCGCAGTTCGGCCAGCTGAACTACACCCAGCTCCAGGTCGTCTCCGCGCCCAACCCGGTGGCGGCGTCTCCAGGGCCCGCGAAGCCGACGCCGTCGGCCGGGCTGACGCCGGCTTGCTGATCGTCCTGGCGACCAGCCCGCGGGTGGCGCCCGGGCTGCTCAGCTGGCCGGCCTGGCAGGCCCTGCGGTCCGCTTCCTCCGTGCTCGTTTCGGCCGGTCATCCGCAGCTGCCCGCGCTGGACGAGGCGGAGATCCAGTATCGGGTGGTTGACGAGCCCGATGCTGTGGCGCTCGCCCCGGACGGGGATGTGGTGTGGCTGCCTGAGCCCGGTACTGATCCGTCGGTCTGGCCGGATGCTCGTGTGGTGCAGGGCTCGGATGACCTGCCGGGGGCGCATCTGATCGACCTGGTAGCGACCATGGACCGGCTGCGCGTCGAGTGCCCGTGGGATGCCCGCCAGACCCATGCCTCGCTCGCCCCGCACCTGCTTGAAGAGCCCTACGAGGCGCTCGAGGCTCTCGAGTCCGGCGATGAGCAGGCCTTCTGCGAGGAACTCGGCGACGTGCTGCTGCAGGTGGCGTTCCACGCGCGCATCGCGGCCGAGCGTGACGACGGTACCGCGTTCACGGTCGACGACATTGCCGACGGGATCGTGGCCAAGCTGGTGCGGCGGCATCCGCACGTGTTCGCGGACGTGACCGTCTCCGGCGCCGAGGAGGTCAAGCGCAACTGGGACGACATCAAGCGGGAAGAGAAGCGGGCGCGGGCCTCGCGGCGCGAGGCTGGTGCCGGGGAGCAGGCCGCGCCTTCGGTGCTTGACGGCGTGCCGTTCGGGCAACCCTCCCTGTCGCTGGCCGCGCAACTGCAGCGCCGGGCCGCGCGGGCAGGGGTCCCTGACGACGTGATGCGCCAGGACGAGGGCGCGGATGCGGACGCCGGAGAGGAGATCGGTCGCGAACTGTTCCGGCTGGTCGCGAGGGCCCGGGAAGTGGAACGCGACCCTGAGATGGAACTCCGGGCCGCGGCACGCCGCTACCGCGAACAAGTACACGCCTGGGAACGAGCACCTGATAATCACGGGAAGTAAGAGCAGTGGGCTCCGGGTCGGCTGCCATGCCGTTTCGCCTGGTCAGCCGACCATTTGGCCTGCTGCAGTGAGTGGTTTGTGTTCTGGCATATAGGGTCTGTACGTCGATGTCGATGCGGGCATCCTTACGTCGCGCATCAGCACTACCGAAGCGGATCTGAATGCTCGCTTTGTTCGAGCTGCACTCATTACCGTTCTGCGCACGGGCTGATCGCCTGCATTTTGGCTGTGCTGACCGGCCGCCCGCTAATATCTGGTGAAGACCTGGTGCTTGGGGCGGGGGTGCAGTTCGCGGGCACCTCCTGGGCGGCTACTCGGTCAGGAGCAGCCAACTGGTCAGCTTAAGCGATATTACCGTTTCAGGACGGTCCAACCCGTTGGCTTGAACCGCGTCCGCGCGTCGCCCGCATCCTTGGTAATCTTCCTACCGTGCGAAGGAGTGATCCCCTGTGCCAGGGGACACGGCTGCGTCGGCTTCTTCGTGGTCGCGGCCGGAACGGGTTCCTTTCCGCGATCGGCCCGGTGGCCGTCGGGGTCATGCTGGCGTTCGGGTGGAACATGGCGGCATCGCAACAGCAGGAGGAATCCGCGTCGGGGATTACCCCTGAGGTTGGCGTGGCGGTGGAACAGGCCGCGACACAGGCCTGGGCAAATTCGACTCCGGGTACCCCGGCAGATAGTCCGTCCTGGTCTTCTCGCAGCGGCACCTGGTCCTCGGGACATTCTCCTCGGTCCGCCGGGTCGGCCCGCAGCGATTGCAGCAGGATGAAGGCGCTCCCCGCCCCTCCCGCGTTCCTCAACGCGCCGCGATCTGTCACCGTGACGTGGAATTCCGCGCCCTCGGGCCATGCGATGGTGTCTGCCGACGCATCATGCGATCTCCGGCACCCCGGGGAGGCCGAGGTCCACGCCAACCCGGCCTCGGACTAGCTGGCGTAGCCACTGGCTTACCGGCGTGCCCGCACACCGGAGTGCCGGTGCTCCACTAGGCTCACTATGGGCGAGCTTGTGCATCGCCCTACCGACGCGGGACACGAGCAGAGGCAAGGAGCCGGCGGTGGCCTCCATTGAAGCGATCCATGCTAGGCAGATCCTGGATTCCCGGGGCAACCCGACTCTCGAGGTCGAGGTAGCGCTGGACGACGGGACCGTGGGCCGCGCGGGAGTACCGAGCGGCGCCTCGACCGGTGCGTTCGAGGCGGTCGAGCTCAGGGACGGTGGCTCGGAATACGGCGGCAAGGCGGTGACCCGGGCGGTTCAGGGGGTCATCGATGAGATCCAGCCGGAGCTGCTCGGCCATGAGGCCGATGACCAGCGCCTGGTGGACCAGGCGCTGATCGACCTGGACCGGACGCCGGACAAGTCGAGGCTCGGCGCGAACGCCATCGTCGGCGTCAGCATGGCCGTCGCCCGGGCCGCCGCCGACTCCAGCGGCCTTCCGCTGTTCCGTTACCTGGGCGGGCCGAACGCGCATGTGCTGCCCGTCCCGATGATGAACATCATGAACGGCGGCGCGCACGCGGACAACAACGTGGACATCCAGGAGTTCATGATCACCCCGATCGGCGCGCCGACCTTCACCGAGGCGCTGCGCTGGGGAGCCGAGGTCTACCACACGCTGAAGTCGGTGATCAAGCAGCGCGGGCTCTCTACGGGCATCGGTGACGAGGGCGGCTTCGCCCCCGACCTCGAGCACAACCGGGCCGCGCTTGACCTCATCGTCGAGGCGATCGGCAAGGCCGGATTCACGCCCGGCCAGGACGTCGCGCTGGCGATCGACGCGGCCGCGTCGGAGTTCTACGCCGACGGCGCGTACAACTTCGAGGGCAAGCCGCAGACCTCGGCCGAGATGACGGCTATCTACGCCGAGTGGCTGGATGCCTACCCCATCGTGTCGCTCGAGGACCCGCTGGCCGAGGAAGACTGGCCGGGCTGGCAGCAGCTCACGGCGAGCGTGGGGGACCGCGTTCAGGTGGTTGGCGACGACATCTTCGTCACCAACCCGGAACGGATCCGTCGCGGCATCGCCGAGCGCTCGGCGAACTCGCTGCTGGTCAAGCTCAACCAGATCGGCTCGGTGACGGAGACCCTGGACGCAGTGAGCCTGGCCCATCGCGCCGGGTTCAGTTGCGTGATCAGCCACCGTTCCGGCGAGACCGACGACACCACGATCTCGGATCTGGCGGTCGCCACCAACTGCGGCCAGATCAAGACCGGCGCGCCCGCGCGTGGTGAGCGGGTCGCGAAGTACAACCAGTTGCTCAGGATCGAGGAACTGCTCGGCGATGCGGCGACCTACGCGGGGGCGGGTGCTTACCCTCGCTTTGCGGCGCGGTCTAGCCAGGGCTAATGTCGCCGCCCGCCGCTGCCCGGACTACCCGGCTGACCGGCCGGGCTGCGGTACTTGCGGTGGTGATCTGCGCGATCGCGCTGAGCCTCGCGTATCCGGTTCGTGAGTACGTGACCCAGCGTCGGCAGATCGACTCGCTGGTCGCGCAACAGCAGGTCATGCAGGCCCAGGTGAAGAGCCTGCAAGCGCAGCAAGCCAAGCTCTCCAGCCCGGCCTACATCGAGCAACTGGCCCGGCAGGAGCTTGACATGTGCTTCCCCGGCACGCAGTGCTACATCGTCGAGGGCGGCCAGCCGCTGATCAGCACCGCGCGCTCGCCCCGGCCGGGGCCGGCGCCCTGGTACGCCAAGCTATGGCAATCAGTGCAGCAGGCGGACGCGAACCCAGGTAACCCGGGAACCCCGAAGAGTGCGGGGAAGTGACAGCAGCGCGAGACGAGGATGTCATCGCCGTTCAACTCGGCCGGCCTCCGCGCGGGCTGCTCGCCGTGGCTCACCGGTGCCCGTGCGGGCTTCCCGATGTCGTCCAGACGGCGCCGAGGCTGCCCGATGGCAGCCCATTTCCCACGCTCTACTACCTGACCTGCCCGCGGGCGGCCGCAGCCGTCAGCAAGCTGGAGGCCGCCGGGGTGATGCGGGACATGACCGCGAGGCTGGCCGACGACGCCCTGCGTCACCGTTATGAATCCGCCCACCGCGATTACCTCGCGCGACGGGAAGCAGCCGCGCGAACCGCGGGAGTCGAGCCGCTGCCGCCCGGCACTCAG
>Ga0208043_1001187_pt1 | contig 10260 bp, 6 predicted proteins | sample Sb_taG_12_FD_187710 | JGI IMG/M metagenome (GOLD analysis project Ga0208043, IMG submission 187710) | Peat soil microbial communities from Weissenstadt, Germany - Sb_50d_9_AC metaG (SPAdes) (version 2) | ecosystem: Environmental > Terrestrial > Soil > Wetlands > Peat | place: Germany... | reverse complement strand
GCCGGGGGGCGCGCTCGAGGGGCCGGCCCAGATGCCGGCGGTGTGGGATGAGTTCACCGTGACCGAGCTGGCCGCGGTGCTGGGCGAGTCCCGCGGCACCGCTGAGGACCTCCTGGACCTGGCCCATGACCTGGAGGTCAAGCTGCCCGGGACCAAGGCGGCGTTCCGGGACGGGACCCTGCGCGCGTCCAAGGTGGAGATCATCGCCCGGGCCACCGCGGTCCTGGACCCCGCGGAGGCCCGCAGAGCTGAGGCCATGGTGCTGGACCGGGCAGGGCGGCTGACCCCGGGCGGGCTGCGGGCCGCGATCGCCCGCGCGGTGATGGAGGTCGCCCCGGACAAGGCCCGCAAGCGGCGGGAACAGGCAGCGAAGGATGCCCGGGTGCGGCAGTGGGCCGAAGACTCCGGGAACGCCGCGCTGACGGGCCGGGAGCTGCCGCCGGCTGAGGCGCTGGCCGCGGATCAGCGGATCACCGCGTGGGCGCGGGAGCTGAAGAAGGCCGGGCTGGAGGGCAGCATGGACGAGCTGCGGGCCCGCGCCTACCTGGACCTGCTGCTGGATACGGCGCTAGCCGCCAGGACTCCGGCGGCCAGGACGGCGGTGGGCCGCAGGGGCCGCGCGGCGGGAGCCCCGGGCAGGGCGTGCCCCCAGCGGCAGGACCGGCGGCCGGCCCCGGTGTGAGCGCGGTGTCGGCCGGGTTCGCCGGGCGGGTCAACCTGACCGTCCCGCTGAGGACCCTGCTGGATCTGGCCGACCGTCCCGGGGAGATCGCCGGGATCGGGCCGATCGACCCCGCCCTAACCCGCGACCTGGCCGGCGCCGCCGCGCAGAACCCCAAGACGATCTGGTGCGTGACCGTGACGGACGAGCTGGGGCACGCGATCGGGCACGGCTGCGCCCGGCCAGAACCCAGCAGCCACGCCCGACGCCGGGGCAAACCCGGTAAACACGGCCCGCCGGGCGGACCTGATCCCCCCGGCGGGACCAGCGGCATCCCCGGGCCGGGATTCTCCTTCACGGCCGCCGGCCAGCACGGCCCGCCCGGCGGATACGGCGCCTGGCGGCTGCGGACCAGGGAAGACAGGTCCGGCCTGATCGTCGCCCTCGACCCGATCACCACCGAGAACTGTGATCACCGGTTCGAGGCCAAGGGGCACGACCCCGGCGTCAAGCTCCGCCACCTGACCCAGATCCGCTATGCCACCTGCACCGGGCCGGTCTGTCGAAGACCCTCAACACAATCCGATTTCGAACACAACATCCCCCACGAGGCCGGTGGCAGAACGTGTCTGTGTAATGGCGGTCCGAAGTGCCGGCACGACCATCGCCTCAAGCAGCACCCCCGGTGGCACGTCGACCAGCTCCCCGACGGCACCTTCCGGTGGACCACCCCATCCGGACGCCAGTACACCACCGAACCCACCCGCTACCCGATCTGAACCCAGCGCCATCGAACCAGCCAGGCTGCTGTCCGCAGAGACCGGCATGACCGAGATCCGTACTCAGCGGACGCTCTTGATCCGCCAGACTCCGACCGAGGCCGCGATGGCCACCACGGCGGTCGCCCCGAACAGGGCCGGGTAGCCGGCTAGCGAGACGAGGGGGGCCGCGATCAGGGCGCCGATGGCGCCCGGGCAGACGATGGCGATGTTGATGATGCCGAGGTCCTTGGCCCGGTCGCGGGCCTTCGGCAGCACCTGCGTGATCAACGCCTGGTCGACCGCGATGTAGCAGCCGTAGCCCGTGCCGTAGAGCACCGCCGCGGCCAGCGCCGCCGGCCAGGTCTGGAAGAACGCCAGCAGCAGCGCGGCCGCCGCCATCAGCAGGCCGGACACGGTCACCAGCACCTTGCGGCGGCCGCTGCGGTCGGAGATGATCCCGCCGATGATCGAGGTGAGGACCACGCAGCCGGTGTAGATCAGGATCAGGATGAGCAGGCCGTCCGCAGCCGTCTGGCCGGGGAACAGCCGCGCGTAGTGCACCGCGTCGCGCAGGAAGTAGAGCAGGTACAGGGTGCCCATGGCGATGGACAGGCTGGCCAGGAAGCGGGTCAGCCAGGCCCAGCCGAAATCGGGGTGCGCACGCGGGCTGAGCCAGTAGGAGGAGGCCACCCGGCGCCAGGAGAACGGCTCCCGGTCCTGCGGCGAGAGCGGGTAGTCGGGGGTGAACAGCACGAACGGCAGCGCCAGCACCACCATCAGCACCGCGAGCGTGATGTAGCCGCTGACCAGGTTCTGGCCGAGGACGTCCACGACCAGGATGGTGCCGAGGACCAGGCCGAGCGCGATCGGCATGCCCACCCAGCCGGCCACCGTGGCGCGCTGCCGTACCGGCACGTGGTCGGGGATCGCCGCGCTCAGGGTGGCGTACTCGCCGTTCTGGAAGGCGCTGAAGGCGAACCACAGCAGGGTCACGCCGAGTACCGTGGCCTGCTCGGCCAGCAGCACCATGCAGGCCGCGGCGAGCACGGCCATGACGAGCGTCCACCGGTGCCGGCGACCGCTGAACCGGCCCAGCCGTCCGCCGTGCGCGGTGCGGTCGGACAGCGCGCCGACGACCGGGGTGGCCAGGGCGGAGGAGATGGCCCCGGCCCCGGTCACCACCGCGAGTGCGACGATCTTGTGCCGGGGCGTGATGTCCTGCAACTGGAGCGCGAGCATGACCTGCAGCGGCGTCTGGTTCGCCATCCACATGCCCAGGCTGGCCAGGGTGAGGCCGACGATCCAGCGGCGCCGCACGTGCCGGGTCGGCTCGGCCAGCGCGAGCGACGACACGTCCGGCTGACCGATGGCCTGATCTCTCATAGCCCCTCCGCTGCCATGGCTCCTCCGCGGGCACTGTCAGGGTCGCGCCGCGGTTCCGGCGCCCTGGCTGGATCATGACGCATCCCGGCCACGTCGCGGTATACCTGTGAGTAAGTTTTCCGGCCGGGCGCCACACGCGCGTTCCGGACCTACCGCTCGTTCGCCAGCAGGCACCCGGCCTGCGCTGACCGAGATCATCAGCGCGCTATAGCGGGATGCGGCCGGTGCCACTGAATGTCTTTGCCGTGAAATTGCGCGTGGTACGGTCGCAGGAGTGGCAAGCGATTCAGGTGGCAGCACCAGATCATCGGGCCCCTGGTATGCATCGGAGCCCCCGACCTCTCCGTTCGGAGCCGTCCCGCCTGGGCTGTCCCGGCACCACCGACGGCCGAGGCGGCGAAAGGTCACCATCGTGGTGGCCGCGGCAGCGCTCGCCGTCGTGGCCGGGATCGCCGCGGTCATCGTCACGGTGGTCCTGCCCGGCCGGAACGCGAACTCTACTGGCTTCGTGCCGACGGGCAGCTCGGCCGCGCAGGATGCCGAGCAGATCACCAGCGCGTTCCTGACAGCGTGGCAGACCGGTAACCTCGGGCAGGCCGCCCGCTACACCGATCACCCCGCCGCCGCCCAGGCCGCGCTGGCCACCTATAGCAAGTACCTCCACCTCAGGAAGCTAACGGCCGCGGCCCAGAGCGACACCGTGGCCCCGTCGGGCACGTCATCGACGCCGCGTGAATCGGTCGGGTACACGATCAAGGCCACGGTGGCGGCATCGGACAGCGCCAAGGCGCTGCGCGGCGCCTGGAGCTACACCGCATCGCTGGTCACCTACCAGAAACCGAACTCACAGCTGTGGTATATCGCCTGGGCCCCCGACGTCCTCGCGCCGAACCTCACCGCGTCCACCCATCTGGCGGCGGTCACGGTGGCGCCTCAGGTCGTCTCGGTCACCGATGCCAGCGGGAACGACATCACGTCGTATGGCGACGCCGGGCTGACGACCATCGCGGGACTGCTGCAGCGCCAGGCGCCACCGGGACAGGGAGCTCCGGGCCTGTACGTCGAGATCCAGACCGCCTCGAATCACCTGGTGCCGAACAGCGAGGCGGTCGTCATCCCGCCGACCAACATACCGAACCTGGCCACCACGATCAGCGCGAAGGCCGAGGCCGCCGCGCGCACCGCCGTCGCCATGCACGGGAAGAGCTCGATGGTCGTCATCCAGCCTTCCACCGGCCAGATCCTGGCCATCGCCAACAACGCCGGCTACAACGATTTCGCGCTCACCGCCCAGGTGGCGCCGGGCTCGACGATGAAGGTCATCACCTCGACGGCCCTGATCAACTCCGGCGTCGTCACCGCGGACAGCGGTGTCGCCTGCCCCGATGCATATACGGTCCAGGGGATCACCTACCACAACGACAACAATGAGTCCGAGCCGGCCGGGACCCCGTTCGTCACCGACTTCGCCCAGTCCTGCAACAACGCATTCAGTACGCAGTGGCCGCACCTGTCCGGCCTGCTTGCCCGCACGGCAAAGGAGTACTACGGCCTCGACCAGAACTGGGACATCGGCATTACCGGCCTGTCGGCCAGCTATTTCAACGCTCCGGCCAGTGCCAGCGGCTCCGAACTGGCTCAGGAGGCGTTCGGCGAGGGGCAGCTGACCGCATCGCCGCTGGCGATGGCGTCCGTGGCGGCCACCGTGGACAGCGGGACGTTCAAGCAGCCGATCCTGCTGGCCGGAACCAAGCAGGTGGCCGCGACCGCGCTTCCGGCCAGCACCGACGCGCAGCTGAAGCAGCTGATGCAGGCCGTGGTCACCAGCGGGACAGCCGCGTCGATCGGGTTCGGACCGGGCGTCTACGCCAAGACGGGGACCGCCGACATCCAGGGCCAGGAGCAGCCCAACAGCTGGCTTATCGCCTTCGACCCGGCCCAGGACGTCGCGGTCGCCTGCCTGGTGGTCAACGCCGGCTACGGCGCCCAGTTCGCCGGCCCGGAGGTCAAGGCGTTCCTGGACAGCTACTAACCCGGGGGCCTCGCCGGCCCGGGTTAGCGGGCCGTCCAGCCGCCATCGACCACGACCGTCTGGCCCGTCACGGGCCAGTCCTTCGCCAAGGCCCGACGACGCGCCGGTGACGAGGGCGATGCGGCCGCTGAGGTCAAACCTCCGCAAGGCCTCGGGGACGCCGGGGTTCACCTACTGGATCCGAACGCGTGCCGGGCGGACGATACGGCCACGATGTCAGCTTCGAAGCGGCTCAGCACCACGTGCTGGGTGGCGGCCAGATGGGCGCGAGCCACCTGCTCAGCCTCGGCGGCGCGCCCGGCCGCGATCTCGTCGGCAATCCGGCGGTGAGTCGCGAGCGCCCGGTCCGCCACGTGGGGCAAGGGGTACTCGCCGCGCTCCGTCATGGCCTCCGCCCAGGTCTGTTCCTGCGCTGACCACAGGGCCACCAGGCTCCCGACCACGTGGCGGACGGTGGCGTTCGGGGTGAACTCGACGAGCAGATCGTGGAACTCGCGGGCCGCCCGGGTAAACGCCGCCGTCGCCGTCGCCTGCGACAGCCTGGGCCTCAGCGAAGCCATGCTGGACGCGACCGTCGCCTACGCCAGGGTCCGGGAGCAGTTCGGCCGCCCCATCGGCTCCTTCCAGGCCGTCAAGCACGCCTGCGCCGACATGCTCGTCCAGGTCAGCGTGGCCCGCGAGCTCGTCACCCGCGCCGTCAGGCAGCTCGCCGACGACCCCGACGACCCCGATGCCACCGTGGCCGCGTCGATGGCCAAGTCCTACGCCTGCAGCACCGCCGTCGCGGTCGCCGGCCAGGCCATGCAGCTGCACGGCGGCATGGGCTACACCTGGGAAAGCGGCATCCACCGCTACCTCAAGCGCGCCACCCTCAACCGCTCCCTGTTCGGCTCACCCGCCGCCCACCGCAGACGGCTCGCGGCACGATACCGCTGATCACGGCTTCCGATTGCCCGGACCCTGGGCTACCTCGATCACGGTTTGCCTGGCGACTCCTGGGACGCGTGGGGGTCCCGCCCACTGTCGGCGGGGTGCCATGGCCGGCACAATCGCCCAGGCTGCCTGAGGTAGCGCCGCCGTCAGGCTCGGAGGCTCGTTAGCCGTGGTTCAAAATCCGTCAGCTGACCGATGTCTTGCACTGCAAGTTGCAGCACCATTTTCTTGCAAGCGATACCGAGCAGTTCAGGATGGTGCTCGGACCTTCCCGGGGCAGCCGCGCAGCGTTGCACAGCTCTCCCGGACCAGCTCGAACCGGCCCTTTAAGGAACCCGATGAACGCCATGGCGCCGACCCGTCCGACCGAACTCAACGGATGCCGCGTCCGGCTGACCACGGGACCGGCGGCGGCAGCCGAGGCCCGCAGCCAGGTCCGGGCGGCCATCTGTGCCTGGGATGTCCCGGTCGACCCGGATGTCGCGGTCCTGCTCACCAGCGAACTGGTGACCAATGCCATCAGGCACGAGCCGGGCGGGACCGTCACGCTTGCCATCAGCTGCTCCTGCGGTCAGCTGCGCGTTGATGTCCACGACACGTCGTGCTCTTTGCCGGTACTGGTAGACGCACCAGCCGACGCCGAGACCGGGCGGGGCCTGATGCTGGTCGCCACCCTGTCGGCTGACTGGGGTGTCTACCGCACCCCTGCAGGCAAGGCCGTGTACTTCACGCTCGCGTCCGGCCCCGATCTCGCCGAGGGTGGCGAACGCGGCCCGCAGGGGCTCATACGTGGGGACGGTGAGTCATCCCCCGGCGCCTCACCGTCCCCACCGAACGCATCTGCGATTCCCGCACCGCGATTACCTCGACGCGATGGTGCGCAGGGCTGACTCACGGGCAATGTCGGTCCGCGAATGGACGTCGAGCTTCTTCAGGATGTGGGAGACGTGGGTCGCGACGGTCCGCCGGGATAGCAGCAGCCTGGCGGCGATCTCCGGGTTGGACAATCCCTCCTCCACGAATGCGGCGATCTTGATCTCGGTCGCCGTGAGGCTGTCCCAGCCGCTGCGCGCCCGCCGGTGCTTGGCGTGCGGCCCGCGCCGGATGCCGTGGGCGCGGAACGTGGCCTGCAGCCGGGCGACATCCCCGGCCGCGCCCAGGGCGGTATAGACATCCACGGCCTGGCTGAACGCGTCCCGAGCCTGGCCGCGGTCGTCGGCGTCGACGAACTCCCCGGCAGCCGCCTCCAGCGCCTTCGCCCGCAGCAGCGGCCTTCCGGCGTCGCCGTAGCGCTCCGCCGCTGCAAGCAGCCGGGAGGCATCATGATCCAGCAGGCCGCGGCAGTACAGCGCGTTCGCCTGCCGGTGCGGGATCTCCGATCCGGCGGCCAGCGCGGCGGCCTGGCCCGCCAGTGCCTGGGCGGTCTCCGTGTCGCCGGTCTCGGCGGCGAGGCGGACAGCGTCGGGAAGCAGGTCCTCGATCTCCTCGACTTCTTCCGTATCGCCGTCAAACGCTTCCGTCAGCGCGGCCAGGGCCTCCGGTAGCGCGCCGTCATGCTCGCAGTCCAGGCTGCGGGCCAGCGCCAATGAGGTGATAAGCCGGCGCCCGAGCCGCTCGGCGTGCGGGGCGGCAGCGGCGAGGCGGCCGCGCGCCGCGCCGATCTCGCTGCGATGGAAGCAGATCATGGCGGCGATGCCGAGATCGCAGCAGGCCCCAGCGGGTTCCTTCAGGTCCTCATGCAACATTCCTACCTCGGCCAGCGCGTCGTCCCATCGCCCCGTTTGGAAGAGCAACTGGCCCAGGGCACAGTGCGCCTGAGCCAGCCGGAATGTCGTGCCGACCTGGTCCGCGAGGTGCCGCGCCTGCCCGGCCGCGGCGAGGGCCTCGTCGTACCGGTCGAGATTGCCCAGCGTGACGGCCTTGTTGAGCTGCAGCAGCAGCCGCAGGTCGGTCAGCGCCGGATCGGCCTGGGTCACGGCCAGGGCCCGGTCGAATAGTGGCAGCGCGTCGGTCATACGTCCCCGCACCGAGGTCACGAGCGCCATCATGAGCAACGCCCAGCCCATGGCCCAGTTGTCGCCTGCCTCTGACGCCGCAGCGAGCGCGCTGGCGGCGACCCGGCCAGCCGTTTCGACCGCGCTAAGGCTCATGTGCGTCCGCGTGGCGAGCACGAGCAGCCTGGCGCGGTGCCGGGCCGAGATCCCGGGCGAAGCCAGTGCCCGGTCCAGTGTGGCCAGGGCTTCCGCGGACAAGCCTGCCAGCATGCGGCACTGCGCTAGCGTCCAGTGCAGGTCCACGAGGAGATCGGGGTCGGCGGCATGCTCCAGCGCGTTGTTGGCTACCTGCTCGGCCGCGGCCCGGTCACCGATGCGGTAGAGGGCATCGGCGAGTCGGCTGGCCAGCCAGGCGTGCTGGGTCGAGTCGGCCGGGGAACTGGCGACGGCCCGCGTGAGGAGCTCGACCGCAACTCCGGGCGCTTGGCCGACCAACGAGTCCGCTGTGCGGGCCAGCCAGTCCAGCATCCACCCATCCACCTGCTCGGTCGCGTCATTCACCGGCTGTGCCGCGCGGCCTTCGCCGGCCGCCCGCAGCATCTGCCGCGCCACCCGGTCCGGCGGTGCGCCCGCCTCCGCGAGGGCGCGCCCCGCGTCGCGGTGCCAGGCGGCGCGGACCGGCGCCGGCATGTCGTCGTACAGCGCCGCCCGGATCAGCGGATGCCGGAACCCCAGGCCGTGGCCGGACTCGGCTAGCACCCCGACGGCACATGCCTCGTCGACCGCCGGGATCAGGTCCGCCACGCTGCGCCCCAGCACGGTCGCCAGATCAGGGACCGCGAAATCCGTGCCGAGCAGGGCCGCCGCTCGCAGCACCTCGCGCACCGGCCCGGCGACAAAGCCGAGACGGTCCGCTATGGCCGCCGACAGGGAGCTTGGCGCAGAACCGCCCGCCAGCTCGGCGGCGCCCGCCTCGGTGACGGTCAGACTGGAACTCCGGGCCAGCGCGGCGACAAGCTCGGTGAGGTAGAGCGGGTTGCCCGCTGCCCCGTCGGCGAGCCGCAGCAGGTTGCCATCGGGCTTGCCGCCGGCCAGGGCGGCCACCAGGTCGGTCACCGCCACCCCGGTGAGCCCGGCGAGCTGGAGCCGGGCGTCGTCGCCCACCACCCGCCGCAGCGCCAGCAGGTCATCCCGCTGGGGCGCCGGCCGCATCATCCCGACAAGCAGCAGCGGCACCTGCTGCGCCGACCTGGCCAGCCGCCCCCACAAGGTGACGCTGGCCGGGTCGGCCCACTGCAGGTCATCGACCACCAGGATGGTCGGCCGGACCGCGCACTGCTCGGCGACAAGCGCCAGCAACTGCTCCGCCAGCACGGCCGGCACGTCCGTGCCGCGGTCGGCGGCGACCTCACCGCGCAAGAGCTGGACGATCGTGTTTCGCCGGGGATTGGCCGAGGGCTCGCGTACCCGCAGCCCGTCGAGGAACGGCAGCAGCGGCAGCGCCTGGCCCAGCTCGTCGCCGGCTCCCCAGAACACCTGGCACCCGGCCTCGGGCGCCCCCGCCACCGCCGCCCGCGCCAGCTCGGACTTGCCGATGCCCGGCTCGCCCTCGATGAGCACCGCACTACCGCGTCCCCGAGCCACCTGTCTTATCAGCCCGGTCAGGAGCGTCATCTCGCTATCCCGGCCGACCAGCGCACCGGCCGGGTTCATCGGGGGCATGGGACAAACCCTACTACCAGAATATTTACGGAACAAGCGGTTCATTTTCGGACATTAATTCGGCGGCGGAGCCCATCTGGCCGAAGTGCCGTCGTGCCGCCTCCACGCCATGCAATGAAAATTGCACAGAGTCTTGCGCTGCATTTGTTATTAACATTTCCTCGCCCGGGAACAATGCATATTGCGAAAAAAGCATAATGCAATATTTAGTATTTGAAAAATGCGTATCCATCGATTTACGCTAGGTTATGTAACAGTCGAAAGGCGACTATTACGCCAGGTAGTTCAGATGTGCCGCGCGTGCCGTAGAAGTCATGTAGCAGGCCGCTGACCTCTGCAGACGCGATGGAGGAATCATGTCCATAAGGCGAACCATCATCATTCCGGCTATCCTAGCACTTAGCTCGGCTGGGTCAATGGCTGCTGCCTCGGTGGTAGCCGCAACGGCGCCGGCGGCCACCGTCCAGGTGGTGGCAGCGGCCCCTACCGCGACTGCCAACACTCACCTTTGGGGATGAGCTGACCTCGCGCACGACTAGCGGCCTGCGCCGATTTGCCCAATCCGCAGGAGGCTGGTCGTGTGATTACCGCCAGACGCAATACGTTTATTCCGCTAAGACTGACTGGTTGCCAGAGCCCGTTCGCGGGCTCCGGCCGGTCAGTAACTCCTGGCGCACTCATTTATCACTGTCCCTCCTGATACATATCAACACAGCAGTCGCAACACGGGGTGTTCTCTCGCGGTAGGCGCTAGCAAGACCGGCGGGACGTGGC
>Ga0208043_1001183_pt1 | contig 10286 bp, 8 predicted proteins | sample Sb_taG_12_FD_187710 | JGI IMG/M metagenome (GOLD analysis project Ga0208043, IMG submission 187710) | Peat soil microbial communities from Weissenstadt, Germany - Sb_50d_9_AC metaG (SPAdes) (version 2) | ecosystem: Environmental > Terrestrial > Soil > Wetlands > Peat | place: Germany... | reverse complement strand
AGCGGCACCAATGTATTCTCCAACGACTTCGGGAACCTGGGCTCTCCCGGCCAGAGTTTTGTATACCAGCTCTACCTCGACATGCTCCACCGCCGCGTCGACCCTACCGGCATGCTGTACTTCTCGGGGGCGCTGGCCCAGGGAGCAAGCCGTGCACAGGTCGTGGAAGGCATCGAGTCCAGCCAGGAGTACCGCACGGACGAGGTGAACAGCCTCTATCAGGCCTACCTAGGACGCAACGTCGATCCGACAGGACTGGGTTCCGCGTTAGCCTTGCTGTCGAGTACGCCTTTTGTTCTGGGTTCGCAAAACGCGTTTCTCCAGCTCCAGGCGGACATTTTGGCTTCGACGGAGTTCTACCAGACTCAGGGCGGCGGCACCAAGACGGGCTTCCTGGCTGCTGTTTATCATGATGTTTTGGGCCGGGCAGTTGACCCTAGCGGCGCTGCTGGCTTCGGCGCGGCCCTGTCGGCCGGGGTTTCGCGAACCATGATTGTCAAAGCGATTCTGTCGAGCGTTGAGGCGGAGCAAGTGCTGGTGGAAGGCGACTATCTGACCTACTTGCGGCGTACTGCGGAGGTGGGCGGGTTGGACGCATTCGTCAGCGATCTCCAGCACGGGGCCCAGCCAGGCGACGTGCTCACGGCGATACTCGCCTCGGACGAATATTTCTCGCACGTGTAGCGCCATGTCGCGTCTGGACCGATGAGTTCGTAGTTTCCGCTTCAGCCGGGAAAATCGACTGAACCCGGAACTACGAATCTAGCGCGGGATGAATGACAGAGGCCTACGATTGGCACAAGACGGGCTGGGATCCAATCAAGGATTGGAGACTCCGCCGCTTGCTTTCTCCTCCCGATGTCCCGAAATCTTGCTCGGGCACTTGCCTACCGTCGAATTTCCAGTTACGGTGTCATTCACTTCCGCTCCGCTATTCATCTCGAACCGAAGGGGGCATTCGATGCGCTGCCGGCGGCTCCTGCTTTCGCTCGTTGTTTCATTTTGGATGGTGACGTTTGGATATGCTGGCGACTTTCCCAAGATCTCCAACGTAGAGCTGCAGCCGCTTGCTGCACAAGCACAGCGCGTGGTTGATGCTCTCGACTTCATCGGCAGTCCGCTTTCCAGTGAGGAGAGGAAAACAGTTCAGCAGGCGGCAGACCAGAAGGATCAAGGAAAGGCCGTCATGGCCATCCAAGATGTCTTCGACAAACATTGTCTGGCGGCCGTGCGCATCGATCGCGGGAAGGTCATGGAGGTGAAGGTTGGTCCTGCACGTCCAGAGCTGGCCGAGCAGGGCTGGCGCGTCTTTCTGGTCAAGGTCCTCAACGACGCCGGTCTTTCCGATGTCCAACTCAGGCCGGAAAGTCCCAATGCGCTGCCGCTCTACAAAACATCGACGGGCAAGCCGGATCCCAAGGTCATTTCCGTCGGTGAAGTTTCACATCGATTTCTCGACCTCAAGATGTTCGATAGCCAACCGTTGGTTCGAAATCTCTCGGGGCTCGAATTGGAGTATCGCATCTTGCAGGTCTACTGCCGCGATTCTGGACGGAAAGAAGCAGACCTTGCATTTGCGCTCTGGGCCGCATCGGGCAAGGAGCCGCTCGCGCGGAGCAAACCGCTCACCTATGTCGTGGAGAGCATCCCCGCGGTGCTCGTTCGCCTAGTAGTGCGCGATGAGGACGGCACACCCACGACCGCTGCTTTAACGTTTCGCGATGCCAGCGGGCGCGTCTATCCAGCGCAAAGCCGACGCCTGGCCCCGGACTTCAGCTTCCATCCGCAGATCTATCGCCATAGCGACGAATCGGTGTCGTTGCAGCCCGGAAAATACATGGTCACCTACACCCGTGGACCGGAATACCTTTCCCTGAAAAAGGAGATTGCCGTTCCCCCTGTCCCCACGTACAGCGTGGCTTTCGATCTCAAACGCTGGGTGCATCCGGCGGCCAAGGGCTGGTTCTCCGGGGACCATCACGTTCATGCGGCGGGCTGTGCGCACTACGAGAGTCCCACCGAAGGCGTGACTCCCGAAGACATGATCCGTCACGTCCTGGGCGAAGACCTGAACGTCGGCTGCTGCCTAAGCTGGGGCCCCTGCTGGTATCACCAGAAACGCTACTTCGAAGGGAAAGTCAACGCTCTGTCGACAGCAACCAATCTGCTGCGCTACGACGTGGAAGTGTCTGGTTTTCCTTCCAGCCACTGCGGGCACATCTGCCTCCTGCGCTTACGGCAACAGGACTATCCCGGCACGAAACTGATTGAAGATTGGCCGAGCTGGGATTTGCCTATCTTTCGTTGGGCGAAATCCCAAAATGCGGTAGTCGGTTTCGCGCATAGCGGCTGGGGTTTGGACGTGGGGCCGACGAAGGAATTGCCCAATTACATCGTGCCCCCCATGAGCGGCATTGGCGCGAACGAGTATCTGGTCGACGTGGCTCACGGCATGTGCGATTTCATTTCCACGGTCGATACTCCCTCCGTCTGGGAACTCAACATCTGGTATCACACGCTGAATTGCGGCTACCGATGTCGCATTAGTGGAGAGACCGATTTTCCGTGCATCTATGGCGAACGGGTCGGGCTGGGACGGAGCTATGTTCACCTGGACGGCAAACTCAATTTCGACGACTGGGTTGAGGGTATCAAGCAGGGGCGAAGCTATGTCAGCGACGGGAAGAGTCATTTGCTGGATTTTTCCGTCAACGATGTGCCCGTCGGCCAAGATGGCAGCGAGGTCCGGCTTTCCAAGGCTGGGACCGTGCATGTGCAGGCCCGGGTCGCGGCCTTGCTGGAGCCCAAGCCCACCGAACAGACGGAGCGGATCCGCCGCACGCCGCTATCCGCCAAGCCCTACTGGGATCTGGAGCGCGCCCGTATCGGGGCGGGCCGCAAGATTCCCGTGGAACTCGTGGTGAACGGGCACGCCGTGGACAAGAAGGAGGTCAGCGCTGACGGCTCCGAACAGGAGATAACCTTCGACGTGCCCATCGAGACCAGCAGCTGGATTTGCCTGCGCATTTTTCCTTCCAGCCACACCAATCCGATCTTTGTGCTGGTGGACGGGAGGCCGGTTCGCGCCAGCAAACGCTCAGCCCAATGGTGCCTGCAAGGCATCGATCGATGCTGGGAGCAGAAAGTGAGGGCCATCAGAGCGGCCGAGCGGGCTGATGCCGAACATGCCTACGAAAAGGCCCGCGCGGAGTATCGCAAGATTCGTGATGAATGCTCCGCGGAATGAGATAGTACAAAAAAGGGCATGGTTCAAGGCAGAGGACCAGTTTTTGTGGCGGCAAGTTTGTAACTTGCCGGATTGTTTCGGCAAATTAAAAATTTGCCGCCACGGGACCGCGCCAGCCCAATAGCCTCCTCCATGAACCATGCCACAAAAAGAAATGGGCCGCGGTCACCTCGTTTGGCGGCCGCGGCCCCTGGATTCAGGTTCACACTTATTTCTTTGGCGGGCTGGCCGGGTTCGTGTCCGACGTCGTCACCGTGGTCTTCTGCTCCTGGGAGAGATCCACGTCCGTCGACGTGCCGCTGATGTCGATGGTCAGCTTCCCTTCGAGTGTGAGCTTCATCTCCGACTTTTCCAGCCGGTGCTTCACGTTATCAAAAAGGATGGTTCCTTCCGCGTTTTTGCTCTTCAGGTTGGCGTCCTTGATCTTGAAAGGCAGCGCGCCGCCGGCATTCGGGCCTGGAGTCTGGTAGGTCAAGCTCGTCACTACCTTGATTTTGTCGAGCTTGGGCTCCTTGGTATCCTTGCCGTCGTAAGTGTACTTGTAGGTCGTGTCGTACGCGCCGATTGGGCCCATGTTCAGCTTGCTGGTCCTCTCCCAGGTATCGCCCTTCTTCACCGGCTTGGTCGGCACTGCCGCGAAAGCGGGGTCGGCCATCTGCTTGAGAGCTTCTTCGCTGAGGATCTGTTTGAGCAACGGCTCCATTTGCGGGTTAGCCTTGAGAAGCTTGTTCATGAACTCCTCGCGGCCCTCGATCTTGAGGACTTTCATCTCGGGCGAAATGGTCAACTTGAATTCAGAGCCGACCAGTGCCTTGAAGAAGTCGGACAGGGGGTTGTTGGTAGTGCCCGGGACGGCCGAATCGTAATTGATCTTGTTCCCGCCCATCTCGATATCCATCTTGATGGCTTCGATCTTCTGGTTGATGATCCAGTTTTTGTCCTTGTCCTGTTCCTTGGGCGTCCAGCTAAAGATGAAGGTCTGCTCTTGCTTCTGGGTGATGTCCATCCCAGTAACCTTCATGGTCTGATTGGTCGTCGTTTTCATTTCCTGGTAAAAAGGCTTGTCCTTTTGGAATTCCCACTTGAGCGTGACGGCTTCTTGAGCGAAGCTGGGGGCCGAAAGCCCGGCCAAAACAAGCAGGACAACAAACCAGCGCGGCTGTGACACGATTATTCCTCCCGGGAAGACTTACATAAGTACCTAGTGGAATGCCATTATACAGTTGGCACGAACTTCCGGCTATCTATCCTACCTGAGGGGCCAGACGCAGAGAACAGGGAAAAATTGGCATGGTTCAAAGCAGGGTCATAGTTTCCGTGGCGGCAAGTTTTTAACTTGCCGGATTTTTTCGGCAAATTAAAAATTTGCCGCCACAGCCGAAGTCCCAGCAGGCATAAGCGCGGGGGCCACCGACCAAAAAAGGACAGCGACCATGAATCTTCTCACGACCATAGCCGGCTCGATGATGCAGGGCTTTTTCCCAGAGGGTTGGGACCTGGTCAAGATTGACCGGCTGGCAGCTCTCGGCCAGGCCGAATGCACGCGACGCGCCCCTTGGTGGCACGCTCAGTTTGAGCCTATTTCGTGCGGCTCTTATGAAGACTTCGACACATTCATGGGTCATGAGATCGCTCGCGAGATCCAGCTTGCCCACCAGGCCGGACGTCCGCTCATCCTCATTCTGCCCGTTGGTCCCATGGGCATGTATCGCTGGACCGTCTACTTTCTCAAGGAATGGGGAGTACCTTGCGGTCACGTCCACGGCTTCAACATGGATGAGTGGTCAGACGCGCAAGGCACCACGCAGCCGTCCGCTAATCCCGGCGCGTTCCAGTTCGCGATGGAGCACGCCCTTTATGGGCCGCTTGGCGGCCAGACGGTCCCGGTTCGCCAGCGGCACTTCGCTCTCAAAAGTGAATTGCCGACGTATGCGGCACAAATCGAGGAATTAAAGAAGCAAGGCGGCAAACTCATAACGGTCTTCGGTATCGGCCGCGTTTGCCACATTGCTTTTTGGGAGCCCCAATTCGCCGCCGAATTCAAGAACACCGACGAATGGAAGAAGCAGACCCACCGCTTGGGCGCGCGCCTGCATCCTCTGACGATCGAGCAAAACGCGCTGACTAGCTTCAAAAGCCGCACCACGTTGGTGCCCGCATTCGCCAACACGATCGGGCCCGCCCTGTTCCTGGCCGCCGACCGGATCATTGGCGGCGCGGACGGGACTTTCAACCGGGGCATGCAGTGGCAGGGTCTCTCTTTGCGCATGACCTTGCAGCACGAACCGACACCCTGGATTCCTAGTTCGTTCATGCCGACCCTCGCCGGCCGCCTTTTTTATGTGCAGGAACTGGCCGAGCCGTTGGTTGCTGACTGCCATTGAGCGGCGGAGTTCCTCCGAGACTTTGATGAGGACTGGAGATCGTCCCAGCTCCTCCATGAGTTCAACTGGGAAAAAGGAGCGATCCAGTCGATCGAGCCACTGTTCGTCGATTACCGGCGTGGGTGGAAGCGGTCAGGACGTGCAGGATTCCTTCGCTTGCCCGATCAGTGTTGAAATGCCGTCCCACAACTCTTGCCGCGCTTTCAGGGACTCGACGGCCGCCTGCTCTGCGACGCGCCAGCGAGCTTCGTCCGAGCCGCAGAGGTCCAGCAGGAGCCTGTTCGCCATTGGCCCATGCTGCTCCTCGTCCAGGCCGATGTGCCGGTGCAGGTAGTACTTGAAATCCTCCAACCCGCCGCCGCTCTGCATGTTCAGCTCGTCCACGATCCGCTGGAAAACTGCGGGGAGCAGGTCTTCCCGGCCGAACGTGAACGCTGACGCAATCGCGCAGAGATCGCCTTCCTCAATGAAACGGAAGGTCTGTTCCACGAAACTACGCACGCAATTGGCTGCTGCCGCAGCTTCCAGGGCTGCGGAAATGGGCTTGCCTCGGCGGAGGTGGCTCAGAAAGCTGTCGATAGCAGTTGTGCTGGCCCCGGCCTGGATCATTGCCCGGTGGTACAGATCGAAATGACTGATAAAGCCGTCCTGCCCGTCCTCGTCACTCTCCTCGCCTAAAACGATTTCATTCACCAGTCGACTACCCAGTGGGGAGGAAGTAGGCAACCAGGGAACCTCGACGCAACAGAGCCGCCGTTGCAGCGCCTTGAGTAAGGACATGAAGTCCCAGACCGCGAAGACGTGCTGTTCCATAAACACGTGCAGCGCTTGCAGGTCGTCGATTTCACGATAGACTCGATGGTCCAGGAGGGCGGCTTTGAAGGGAACAAGTCGCTCGCGTAGACGTTGCAAACGGGTCACAGCAGCGTTCTCCTCGCATGGATGCTTCCAGACCAATTCTATGCGTGCGTGCCGGACAAGTCTCACGTCGGCGAGGACGTTTGTCTGGGCGTTTCAAGCTGCAAGCGGTCGGCCTCCGCACGGGATTGGCCGGGCGGAATCTCTGGCGGAGGTACGATTACATCAACGCCGAGTAGGCGACGACCAGAACGATGCCAATAATCGGGTGGGGGGCAAGGCCCGACACTGAGGTCGACCAGAAATTACCCGTTGTCGGGGGCTCAACACTGCCGGTGGCGTTGAAGGCGCGCGGAGAATTCCAGGGACGGTCCTAGGCGTTCACCTGGCTGAGTAGGATCCTGATGAGCAAGATAGCGGACCGGCTGCGTGCCGCAGCGTCCTGCCTTGGTCGAGCACATCGCGGATCTTGGTAAGTAATGCCACGATGGTATACGGTTTCTGAATAAACTCGACTTCGGCTTCCATGATGCCGTGGCGCATAATGATGTCATTGGTGTAGCCGGACATGAAGATCAGCCTGGCCTCGGGCCGCAGGGCGGCAAGTTGTTCGGCTAGCGCCCGTCCCCCCATCTCGGGCATGACCACGTCACTCAGGAGAAGATCGATCGGCCGAGCGAATGCCCGGGCCAACGCCAGAGCCTCTTTACCATGGGACGCTTCCAAGACCGTGTAACCGTACTCTTCAAGAGTGGAGCGAATGAATGCTCGGAGACCATCATCGTCCTCAACCAGAAGCACGGTCTCATTGCCGGCCGGAGGGGTCGCTGACGGCTTGGACCTAACTACCAATGCTTTTTCACGGGTGACTGGCAGGTAGACCTTGAAGGTCGTGCCGAAGCCGGCCTCGCTGTAGACGTACATGTAGCCGTCCGACTGCCTGACAATGCCGTAGACGGTGGCGAGGCCGAGGCCCGTTCCCTTGCCGATTTCCTTGGTGGTGAAGAACGGCTCGAAGATCCTTGCCATGGTCTGCTTGTCCATGCCGCAGCCGGTGTCGCTAACCGCCAGAAGCGCGTAGAGTCCAGGTTTCGCGTCCGGGTGGGTCAGGGCATACCCCTCGTCCAACTCCACGTTGGACGTTTCAATGACAAGTTGGCCACCCGTGGGCATGGCGTCGCGTGCATTGGCCACCAAGTTCATCAACACTTGCTCGATCTGGCTGGGGTCCGCTCTGACTTCCCCAAGCTCGGGGCTCAAATTCGTGGTAAACGTGATATCTTCGCCGATCAAGCGGCCCAGCATACGATGGAAATCACAGACTAGATCGTTGAGATTCAAAACGCGCGGCCGCAGGAGCTGTTGGCGACTGAACGCCAAAAGCTGACGTGTGAGTCTTGCTGCCGTGTCGCCAGCCCTGGCGATTTCCTGCACGCGTTGGCAAGCCCTGATATCGGCACGCAGACTCCCAAAAAGAGCTTCCGCCTGGCCGTTGATGATCGTCAAAAGGTTGTTGAAGTCGTGAGCAATACCGCCGGCCAGATTGCCGATGGCTTCCATCTTCTGCAATTGGCGCACTTGCTGCTCCAGCCGCTTGCGTTGCGATAGGTCCCGCCAGAAACCGATTGCCACGGGCCGATCCCCGCGTGCGGTGACATTCGCTGAAAGAGACAGCTCCACCGGAAACTCCATGCCATCCGAGCGCAGCGCTGTCAGTTCGAAGCGCTGGCCCCGGCCGTGCATGCTGCTGGAGGCCAAACATTGGGCGACTTTGCATAGGTAGCCCTCCCGCGCTGCGACAGGCAGAAGCAATTCGGGCAGGGTTTGACCGAGGACGCTCTCCCGGGAATGGCCGAATGTCTGCTCGGCCGCTGGATTGAACTCGGTGATCCGCCCGTCCACGTCCGTGGTGATGATGCAATCGAGCGCGGCATTCAAGATTGCCGCCTTGTTGGCTTCACTGGCGCGCAGCAGGCGATCATTCCTCGACTTGTAGAGCGCCATTTCGATCGCAGTGTGCAAGGCGCGCTCTTCGAACGGCTTGACAATGTAGCCAAATGGATCGGTGAGCAGCGCGCGGCTCAGCGTAGTGGAGTCGGCATTCGCCGTGGCGAAAATCACCGGTAGACCGAACCGAGAACGAATCTCCGCGGCGGCTTCTACTCCATCCATGGCCCCCTGCAGATGAATGTCCATCAATACCACATCGGGGCGCAACTGCTCAGCCAGGGCCACGGCCTGGTCGCCACGAGCGGTCATGTCGACGGGCCTGTAACCCAGCTTCGTCAACCGCCCTTGGAGGTCGCGGGCCACAATGGCCTCGTCCTCGACGATGAGAATGCTTGCCCCGTTCATAACTTTTCGTTTTCTGTCAAATTGCCATGGGAAAGATGATTCGGACCGCGGCTCCGCCGTCGCGTTCGACCTTCGACGTCCCGGCCAGCTGTCACGATCATGCGTCCGCTAAGCGATTTGCGGATCGCGTGATTGTCATCAACTGCGAAAACAGGGAGTCCAATTCTCATGGGGCTCCTTGCAAGATGATCCGTCATTATCGAAGGATAGGCCGGGCACTTTCAGCATTCTCATCTACCTTGGCCTGGGGCAGGTCTTTGTCCCGCGTTTTTGTCGGCACAGGCCGCGCAACCCCTACAAGCGGCCAGTGCCGAATCAATAAAATCTCAAGGGAGGCGGGCTGCATAGTCGCTTTGGCTCGCGGCAGTCGATTTAGTTAGGAATCTCGCCAGATTCCTGTTGCCTAGCGCCCTGTTTGGAGCGTTTGCCCATGTCCAACGAAAAACTCCCGGAAGGCCCGGGTATGTCAGGGAAACTATTTGAAGCCACGGATCGCGCTATCCTCGAGGCCCTTCCCAATCTGTTGTTCGTGGTCGATGCGGATGGGAAGTTCCTTGACTACCACGCGCCTTCTGACGCCAGTTTGTACGTCCCTCCGAGCGCATTTTTGGGACGGACGATTCGGGAAGTTCTGCCTGAGCCGGTGGCGACACTCATTGCCGAAAAAGTTGCCCAGGCACTTCGGACAGAAACCCCCCAGACTCTCGAATACTCCTTGCCCATGCCCGGCGGAACGCGGCACTACCGGGCCCGTTTTGCGCGATGGTCGCGCAGCGTGCTCGTCAGTGCCGAGGAGATCACTCTCCAAAAGGAGGCGGAGAGTACCCTGCGGCGTAACGAACAAAGATTCCGGGCGCTCCTTGAGAATGCCTTCGACGGCGTCCAGGCCACGCCCGCTTCGAGCGTCTTGCCGCCGCTGGCGGCCAACTCATCGCTGTAGATCCAGCCATCGTTGACACCGACGATCAGGCTCAACTCACCGGTGGCGGCATAGGTCAGCCTTGCGCCGGTGTGCGTGACAGGTTCGAACGAGAACAGTATCGAGCGCGTGATGTTGGTGTTGAGCACCGAAGCCACAGTTTCAGCTCCCACCAGCGTAGCGAACTTGCCGCCAATGAGGGTCAGCGGGCCGGCGGCGTATTGAGCGTATCCCTGTGCCAATTGCAACTCGGTCGCTGTCTTGGAGACACCGTAGTACCCATAATTCGGCGTATAGATGTTCTGCCCGGCAATGACATTGACCAGGGCGCCAAAGCCCGTCGTCGGCTGCTTGGCCAGCGTGAAGGCTGCCTGCTGCAACGTGAACGTGCTGTAGTCCGCCGGTGCCGTGGCTCCGGATTCGGAGTAGGTCTGATACGAGAACGTACCGCTCACGTAGCCGGTCGCCGTGATGCCGGAAGCATCCAGCACATCGGACACGCTGGGCACAGCCGGCTTGGCCG
>Ga0208043_1001180_pt1 | contig 10306 bp, 9 predicted proteins | sample Sb_taG_12_FD_187710 | JGI IMG/M metagenome (GOLD analysis project Ga0208043, IMG submission 187710) | Peat soil microbial communities from Weissenstadt, Germany - Sb_50d_9_AC metaG (SPAdes) (version 2) | ecosystem: Environmental > Terrestrial > Soil > Wetlands > Peat | place: Germany... | reverse complement strand
ACCCCGGGCGCGGCGGGCGAGTGGAGGCATGCCGATGAGCATCGCACGCCGGATCGCGGAACTGTATAACGTCAAGATGAACGCGGTGCTGGACCGTGCCGCAGATCCACGTGAGCTGGTGGACTACTCCTACGTTCAGCTGCAGGAACTGCTGGCCGAGGTGCGCCGCGGCGCGGCCGGGATCGCAGCCAGCCGCGAACGGGCGGAGCTGCGGGTGAGCGGTCTGCAGCAGGCCGCGGACCGGCTGGGCGAGCAGGCGGAACAGGCGGTGCTGGCTGGCCGGGAAGACCTGGCCCGGCAGGCGCTGGCCCGCCGCACGGCGATCTTGGCTCAGGTTTCCCGGTTGCGGGAACAGCAGGCCGCATTGCGCGCAGAGGAAGAGAAGATGACCGATGCCGGGCGCCGACTGCAGGAGAAGATCGAGGCGTTCGGCATGCAGAAGGAAGCGATCAAGGCCGCCTACACCGCGGCGCGCGCCCAGGCCAGCATCGCCGAGACCTTCGCCGGAATCTCCGGCGACGTGACGGACGCCGACGTGGCCGCCCGCCGTGCGGAGGATCAGCAGGCCGACCTGGAGGCACGAGCAAGCGGGCTCGATGACCTGCTGACACCGGGTGCCGCGGGGAGCGCCTTCACGCTGAGCGATGAGCAGTTCCAGGCACAGCTGGATCAGATCAGCAGACGCGCGGAGGTGGATGAGGAACTAGCCCGGCTCAGGGAACGGCTGGCGGCTGGCGCCGGCCAGGGACACCGGACCGTTCCGCATACCGCTGACTTGCGCGTCGAGGCATGGGCGCCGACACGGGAGGCGTGCCTGGCCGAGGCGGTACTGGGACTGGTGGACAGTTTCGCGGTCGTTGCGGCTGCCCGGCCCCGGCACACTGCCGAGCGGCGCTTCCTCGCGGGCTCAGATGAGGACCTGCTGGTGGCGATCATCGATGAGGTGATCTACCGGCTGGACGCCGATGGCGAGATCCCGGTCGCCGTGACCGTCCGGCCGGCGCCGGACGGCGGGGTCGTCCTGGTCTTGCCGCTGGCCGAGGTGAGCGAGGCGGAGATCACCGGGGCGGCGCCGAAGGCAGCGTCGCTGCACGACCTGCGCTGCGCGCCGGACGCGGCCGGCCGGTGGTCATGCGGGATCACCATCGACGTGTAGCAGCTCGCGCACCCCGCGGTCGCGTACTGGGCGGTGGCCGTTCCCTGCGCGGCCGCGTTCATGGCCGCGCTCCTGGCTCACGAGCTGGCGCATTCGCTGGTGGCTCGCCGCTGCGGAGTACCGGTCACCTCGACCACGCTGTGGGCCCTCGGCGGGGTGTCCGAGCTCGGCAGCGAGCCGCCGACCGCCCGGGCTGACTTGCGGATCGCCGCAGCGGGGCCGGCCACAAGCCTGGCCGCCGGGCCGATAATCGGCGGGCTAGCCGCGGCGGTCCGCGGCGGGGGCGGCCCGGCCATCGCCGTCGCCGCGCTCGGCTGGCTGGCTGGCTGGCCGCGATGAACGTCCTGCTCGCGGCCTTCAACCCGCTCCCCGGAGCCCGCTTGACGGCGGGCGGATCCTGCGCGCGATCCTGTGGCGGCGCCACGGCGACCGGGTCCGCGCCGCGCAGTCGGCCGCCGCGGCGGGCCGCGCCATCGACGCGGGGCTCATCGCCGTCGGCATCGGTGAGGTTCTGATCTGGGCGGATACCAGCGGCCTGCGGCTGGCCCTGATCGGCATGTTCGTCATGAGCGCGGCCGCCGCCGAGGCCACGGCGGGAACTGCGGCCGCCGCCCTTGCCGGGCTGCGAGCCGGGACGTGAAGACCCTAGACCCGGACATCGGCGGCACCTGGATGAGCGTCTCGGACTTCATCGACCGGATCGCCCTGAACTCAGCGCAGACCCGGTTTCCCGTCATCGGCCCCGGCGGATCGCTGGCCGGGGTTACCGGGATCAGCAGGCTCGCCCGGGTCCCGCCGGCCAGCCGGGCCAGCACCATGCTCGGCCAGATCATGACTCCGGTCCCGCCCGCCTACCTGGCCGCCACCGGCGATCCGACCGCCCCGCTGCTCAACCGCCCGCCGCTGACCGAAGACCTGGCGCCATCATCCTCAGCGACGGGAAGATCACCGGCGTCGTCACGGTCCCCCGCCTGCGCCAGATAGTCCGCCGGGAAGCACTACGCGTCCCCGGCCCCGGTAACCAGCACGGCGGGCCAGGACCTACCCGTTCAAGGCGGGGCCATGCGGGAAGTGGCTGATGAACCAGTCCCTGGCCAGCGCGGCGGCGGCTTCGAGGGTGCCCGGCTCCTCGAACAGGTGGGTGGCACCGGGCACCACAGCGAGGTCGTTCTCGCAGCGTAGCTCCGCCTGGGCCCGGCGGTTGAGGTCCAGCACCACCTCGTCACGCCCGCCGACGATGAGCAGGGTCGGCGCGGTCACCGCGGCAAGCCGGGGGCGGGCAAGGTCAGGGCGGCCGCCGCGGGACACCACGGCCGCTATATCGGCGCCCGGCTCGGCCGCCGCCCATAGTGCCGCCGCGGCGCCGGTGCTGGCGCCGAAGTAGCCGACCGCGGCCCCGGCGGCGCGAGGCTGGGCGCGCAGCCATCTGGTGACCTCGGCCAGGCGCCGGGCGAGCAGGCCGATGTCGAATACGTTGGCCCGGTCGAGTTCCTCCTCGGGGGTGAGCAGGTCGAACAAGAGCGTGCCCAGGCCGGCGTCGTTCAGGACGCCGGCGACATGCCGGTTGCGGGGGCTGTGCCTGCTGCTGCCGCTGCCGTGGACGAAGACGACGATCTCCGGGGCGTTCTCCGGCACGGTCAGGTAGCCGGCCAGCCGGACCACGCCGGCGTCGGGCTCCACTTCCTCGCTGCGGGCTGGCGGGTCGGCGGTACTGGCGGCGCGCGCGGTGCTGGCTTGCGCCAGGGACGGCCGCGCGGCGGCGCGCTCCAGGCAGGCGATGACCTCGTCGTCGGACACCTGGGGGAACCTGGCGTAGAACTGCCCGATAGCGAAGAACCCGCGTGGCATGTCCACGCAGACCAGCTCGTCGGCCTCCGCGCCGATCCTTGCCTGCCACCCAGGCGGCGCGACGGGCACGGCAAGCACCACCCGCGCCGCCCCGTGCGCCCGGGCGATCTGGCAGGCGGCCCGGGCCGTGGAGCCGGTGGCGATACCGTCGTCGACCACCACGGCCACCTGGCCGTGCAGCGGCTCGCGCGGCCGCCGGACCCGGTAGCGCGCGGCGCGGGCTTGTACCGCAGCCTGCTCCCGAGCCTGGACGGCCGCGAGCTCGTCCTCCGACACCCCGGACGCGTGCACGACCTTGGGGTTGATGACCCGCACCCCGTCCTCCCCGACCGCGCCCATGCCCAGCTCGGGCTGGAACGGCACCCCGAGCTTACGCACGACGATGACATCCAGCGGCGCGGCAAGCGCCTGCGCCACCTGGTATGCGACCGGGACGCCGCCCCGCGGCAGGCCAAGGACAACGACAGGCTCGCCCCGCAGGTGCCCCAGCCGGGCGGCAAGCCGCCGCCCCGCATCATCACGATCGGCGAAAACCATCACGACTCCTCACGGCTAGCTTCCCCGCAGCCAGGCCGGTATCGCCAGGGACCATGGTCACCTGTGTCGGGATGCCCTCCGGGTGCCGGGACCGGTCCCGGCATCGGGACCAAAGGCCCTACCTGCTCGCCGGTTCGCGGCATTGCCTGGCGGCCAGGAGGTGAGGACCATGCCAGGTCTGGCAAGACGCGAGCCTCGCGGGGAAGCAGCCGATGTCTTCGGCCGCTTTGACCGGATGTTCGAAGAATGGGCGCGGATGATGCCGTTCTCACGCTGGCGGGAGGCCGAGGAACTGATCCGGGTCGAGGAATTCCGGGAGGACGGGACGCTGGTGATACGTGCCGACCTGCCCGGCATCGACCCGGACAAGGATGTCGAGCTGACCGTCTCGCACGGGATACTGCACATCGAAGCCGAACGCCGTGAGGAAGAGAAGCGGGAGGAGAAGGGCTACGTGCGCCGGGAACTGCGCTATGGGTCGCTGTCCCGGTCGCTGCCGCTCCCGCAGGGCGTGACCGAGGCCGACATTACCGCGACCTACAAGGACGGAGTCCTGGAGATCCGCATCCCGGCGCCGAAACACGAACCGGCCAAGAAGATAGCCATCAGCAAAGCCTGACCGAGGCCGCCGCGCTGGCTTGCGCTGAGCCGATGGGCACCCTGCGACCGTATGCCGGTGTGCGCCGGAAGGGTGGATGGGTGTCTTGGCGCACGGTGCCGACGTTCGTCGCGGGCGTGCTGGCGACGCTGGCCGTCGCCATCTTGCTGCTGTGCCGCGGACCCGCCCGGGCCGACTCGCCTGTCACCGACCGGATGGTGCGGTGGTGGGCGGAGGTGTGGCTGCGCGCGGCGGGGGCCCGGGTGGCCGTCCATGACCTTGAACATGTCAGGCCGGCCGCCGCGTACGTCGTGGTGTCCAATCACCAGTCCAACCTGGACCCGATGGTCCACCTGCAGGCGCTGCCACTGTCGCTGCGGGTCCTGGCCAAGCGTGAGATGTTCCAGATCCTGCTGCTCGGCCCCGCGATGCGCACTGCCGGGATGATCGAGGTGGACCGGGATTCCCCCGACTTCCGCCGGATCGATCAGGCGGGGGAGCCTGCTTCCAGGGACGGAGGTCCCCTGGGCGGGGCCATCTGGACGGCGTAGCACGCCGTGTGCGGCCCGCCATCGTCTGCTCTAACTCGGGGGCGCATAGGCGCTGAGTTCGGCGCGGAGCCGGCACCGGGCACGATGCAGGCTTGACGTCATGGTGCCGAGCGGGATGCCGGTGAGGTCGGCGATTTCCCGGTAGCTGCGTCCCTCGACGCCGATGAGATATGCAACGACCCGGTGCCTGTCTGGCAGTGACCGCAGCCTAGGGGCCAACATCCCGAGAGCCTGACAGCCGCAGGCGAAGCGGGACCCATGGCCATGCCGTGCGGGAACAATGGCCCTGACACCGTGTCCATGTCGGTGCACTGGTCAATGTATGGAGAAATGGTGGCCTCACCGGACGGCCGCTGCGCGCGAGCAGCTCGTAGCTGAGCTGGAGCGGGGCCGTGCCGCTGGACGCTGCCGTGCGGGCGTGCTGCTGTCCGGCAAGGCCGGTGATCACGGTGGTGATGCCGCCTACCGCCAGCCGCCTGACGGCGAGGCAGGACGGGCAGCAGGAGGTGCCTGGGGATGCTCGCAGCCAGAATAGATCCGAACCGGCGGCGCAGCGGTCTGGTCGCGGCGCCGACGGCGCTTACGTGCCACGGCCGTAACCGGCGGTCGGCCAGAACCCCGCCCGCGGCGGGCCGCGCTACCAGTGGTTCCTGTGCCGTCTGCAGGAACACCTCCGCCCGGCAGTGGGACACCGATCCCAGCCGCTGCGACCCCTCGTCCCGGGTGCTGCGTGTGAACGCGCAGACTGGGAACATGGATGCTGACCGGTGCCGGGCGGCGGTGGTTTCCCGGCCGCAGCACGGCGGACCCGGCCGACGGCACGCGAGGTATGCGGTCACGGCATGTGACGCGGTCCCCGCTGGACCCGGCGTGAGCAGGCCGGCACCTGACCTGACCCCGCCGCCGGGCCTGTGGTACGGCGCCGTCCCGCCGGGGCTTGTCCGGACGTGCAGGCTGGTCGATGCGGGTCGGCTGCCGCCGTGCAACGCGGGCCGCGCGACCGCGGAAGGCTTTTATCCCCGGCCGGCGCACCGCGGTGCTGGCTGGCCCGGGCAGGCGCGACACCAGCCGTCCGTCCAGCGGTCCGGCACGGCGCCAGCACCTGCCCCGCCCGGCGCTCCGCCAGGGAGCAGCGTGCCGAGCCTGCCTGCGAGTACATCGCCGCGCCGCCAGAAGCCCGGGAGGGGGGCGTGACGGCTGTCGGCAGCGCGGCGGGTTCGGAGGAGACGCTGCGTGATGGCCGGGTGGTGGTGGTGCGCCCGCTGCGGGCCGATGATGCGGCGGGGCTTGAGGCGCTGTGGCGGCGCCTGGATGCTCCGGCCCGGCGCCGATTCACCGATCTGGCTCATCTGCCGGCCGACCGCGCCGGCGACGTGGCTCTGCCGCGGCCGGGCCACGCGGCGGGGATCGTCGCGACCGCTGCGGCCGGGCCGGCGGGGCAGGTGGCGGGCGTGGCGCGGTATGAGCGCGCGGCCGGGGACACCGCCAGGTTCCTGGTGTTCGTCGACGCCTTCTGGCGGCGCGCCGGGCTGGGCACCCTGCTGCTGCGCCGGCTAGCCGAAGCCGCCCGGCACGCCGGGGTGCGGCGGCTGGCCGGCGACGTGCCCAGGGGCGATGCGGCAATCCTGGGCCTGCTGGAGGAACTGGGCCTGGAATACCAGGAGCAGGTAACGGCGGCCACCGTGCACGCCAGCTTCGCCGTGCAGGAAACCGATGCCTACCTTGACGCGGTGCTGGCCGACCAGCGCGCCGCGGCCCGCGCCGCGCTCGGGCCGTTCCTGCGCCCCGGGTCAATCGCCCTGGTGGGGGCTAGCGACAAGCCCGGCAGCGTCGGCGGGCTGCTGCTGGCCAACCTGCTTCAAAGCGGGTTCGCCGGACCGGTATACCCGGTCAATCCCCGCCACCAGGTCATCCAGGGGATGACCTGCTACCCGGACCTGCCCTCCTGTCCCGGTCCGCCGGACCTGGTGCTGGTGGCGGTGCCCGCACCGGTGGTAGCCGGCGTAGTGGGCCAGGCTGGCGCCCTGGGCGTGCGGGCGGTGTGCGTAATCTCGGCCGGGTTCGCCGAGATCGGCGAGCAGGGCCGGGTGCTGCAGGACGAGCTGCGCCGCCGCGCCCGGGCCGCGGGGGTCCGGCTCATCGGGCCCAACTGCATGGGCCTGCTCAGCGGCGGGCCGGATCCCCGATTCAACGCGACCTTCAGCCCGGTCTTCCCGCCGCCGGGCCGGCTGGCGTTCGTGACCCAGTCCGGCGGGCTCGGGCTTGCCGCACTCGCCCTGCTGGCCGGCCCCTCGGTGGGCGTCAGCGGCTTTGTGTCGGTCGGCAACACCGCTGACCTTGCGCCTAACGACTTGCTGCTGTACTGGGATGAGGATCCCGGCACCGACGTCGTGCTGGCCTACCTGGAGTCGGTGCCCGACCCCCGCAGGTTCGCCCGGATCGCCCGGCGGATCTCCCGGCACAAGCCCATCGTGGCGGTGAAGGCCGGCCGTACAGGTGCCGGGCGCCGGGCGGCGTCCTCGCACACCGCGGCGATGGCAGCCGGGGAAACCGCGGTCGAGGCACTGTTCCACCAGGCAGGAGTGATCCGGGCCGGCACGCTGGAAGAGATGTTCGACATCGCCGCCGTCATGTCAACGCAGCCGGCACCCGCGGGACGGCGGGTGGCGGTGCTGACCAACGGCGGCGGCCCGGGCATCCTGGTCGCCGACGCGTGCGAGGCGGCCGGGCTGCTGGTGCCGGAGCTGTCCGACGACACCCAGGCCGCGCTGCGCGCCGGCCTGCCGCCGCAGGCCTCCACCAAGAACCCGGTGGACGTCGTGGCCAGCGCCACCGCAGAGCAGTACGGGCATGCGCTGCGCCTGCTCGGCGCCGCCGAGGAGATCGACGCGATCATCACGGTATACATCCCGCCGTTCGTCACCGCTGCCGGGGACGTCGCCCGCGAGATCACCGCCGCCGCGGCCGCCCTGCCCGCCAAGCCTGTCATCGCGGTCTTCATGACGGCCGGGCCCGCGCCGGCCAGCCTGTCAAGCGCCGGCATCCCCGCCTTCACCTACCCCGAGCAAGCCGCCGCCGCGCTCGGGCAGATCGCCCGGTGGGCGGAATGGCGGGCCCGGCCCGCAGGCCACGTCGTGACACCCCCCGGCATCCACGCGCGCCGCGGCCGGGCACTGGTCGGCAAGGTCCTGGCCAGCCAGCCCGGCGGAGGATGGGCCAGCGCTGAGGCCGCCGCGCAGCTGCTCGCCGCCTACGGCATCCCCGCCGCCCGGTCCCGCCTGGTCCGCACCCCGGCCCAGGCCGCGGCCGCCCAGGCCGAACTGGGCGGGCCGGTCGTGGTCAAGATCGCCGCGGCCATCCACAAGAGCGACGTCGGCGGCGTCGCCCTCGGCATCAGCACCCCGCAGGCGGCATCCCAGGCGGTGACCGCGATCCGCGCTGCGCTGGCCGAGGCCGGCCTCGCCGAGCAGGCCAGGGAGTTCCTCGTCCAGGAGCAGATTGGCGACGGCGTGGAGATGATCGTCGGGGTGACCCACGATCCGGCCTTCGGCCCGCTGGTGCTAGCCGGCCTCGGCGGCACCATAGTCGAGGTGCTCGGCGACGTGGCGGTGCGCATTACGCCCCTGTCCAACACCGACGTCGATGAGATGCTCCGCTCGCTGCGCTCCTACCGGCTGCTCACCGGATACCGCCAGTCCCCGCCGCTGGACGTGGCGGCCTTCGCCGAGCTGCTGCACCGGGTCAGCGCCATGGTCGAGGACATCCCCGAGATCGCCGAGCTCGACCTCAACCCGGTGTTCGTCCGGCAGCACGGCGCCGTTGTCGCCGACGTCCGCATCCGCCTCACCGGGTAACCAGCCCAGGGCCAGCTCCGCCAGGTTCCCCATGACCAGCTACGTAACGCAGCTGTACGCCATGGCGGACCGCGAGCCGCAGCAGGGCGTGGTGGACGCTGCCGGGGTGACCGCTGGTGCACGCCAGGGGAAAGCGGCCGCAGGGCACCGTACAGATTGCCGGCCAGCGTGGAGTGGAAGGGCGAGGTGCTCCCGCTCGAGCCGGTCGATGAGCTGTCGGTGCCGACTAGCATGATCATCAACGGGAACAGCGGAGCGGCGGGCCCGCCCACGTCAGCGGGCAAGCCCGCTGCTCACCCTGATTGATCTCCATGGGCCACCAACGGGAATGTGGATCTTGCGAACGTAACCGGGATCAGTGCTCGTACTTGAACGAAAGCTCAAGCTTGGTCCGGAAGGTGATCCCCCCGCTCTCATCCAGGTGGATGTCCTGCTTGACCACCTCAGCCACCCGGAGGTCGTGGAGGGTCTCGCCGGCGATCTTGATCGCCTGCGCTGCCGCGTCCTCCCATGAAGTAGCGCTTGTCCCGATGACTTCAATTACCTTGTAGCCGCTCATGACGCCCTCCTCGTGACGTCTTCCAGCACGTGACGCCCCGCAGGGCGACAGGCGTGCCGCTTGATCTGCCGTCTCCTCTGAGCCCAGCATCCTGCGCCCTCCCCTACGCCGCATAATGGGCCGGATGGCGCGGCAGCGTAAGAGGCGAACGACCCGATCATGCAGGCCGAACCTCCTACGATGAGTGCGGCGACAGCAGTGGCCTGTAGGCCCGGTACCGTTGCCGGGTGCTCAGGACGGGCTGGACGAGGCCGTGGCTGCCTTGGCTGGAACACGATGTGCATGCCGGCCAACTGGGCGGCCCGGCTGGCGACCCTGGTGACGACTTCGATCACGTAGTCGAGGTGGCTTTGGGTATAGGTGCGGCGGGGGACTGCCAGACCAGGTCCGTCGCGGCCGGGGCCTCGGTGCCGTCTGGCCGCAGGCCGAACATCACGGTCCCGACCTCACAGGCCCGCACTCCCCCTTCCTCGTATAGCGCGCAGGCCAGCGCCTGGCCACGGCGTGCCGCGCAAACCTCGCCGGCTCACCCGAGCGGTCCCCGGCCGCGCAGGAAAGGGAGAAAGCCCCGGCCAGGCCGGGACGGCTGACCCTGCCGGGGATCCGGCCCGTCCAGGAGAGTGGTCACCATGGAGCGACGGTGACTGGACGTGACAGCTTGACCTATGCGCAACCCGCCGGGGAACCTTATGCGGGCGTGTCGGAGACGCTGTCCGCCGTGGTGTTCTTCGCCGGTGACCGCGCGTACAAGCTGAAGAAACCCGTCAGCACCGGCTTCCTGGACTTCAGCACCCCGCAGGCGCGTGCGGCCGCCCGCACGAGCCCGAGTACGCCGCGCACACCCGGCCCCGCATGCTCGCGGATTGAGCTTCGGCCCACCGTCCGGCTGCCGACTCGCCAGGAGGCCCACCACGCGGCGCTCAGCTGGGTTCGCTCGACGACAACGAGCAATTCCGGGATGCTCACTGACCGCCCGGCCGGCCCAGGGGCATTACCGGCCCACGGCCGACCCGAGCAATGGCCTGCTGCCCAGGAGGCCAGGTTTGCGTGGGTCTGCATCGGCGGGTGCGTCGGGCAGGCCGTGCCTGAGTGCGGCTGGCGCCATCTCCGGATAGGGCGAGCTCTCGTGACCATCGGCCCTAACGCCGTCGTTCGTGGCGGGCTGACGTAGCTGCTGGGGCCGGTGAAGTGGTCAGCGTATGC
>Ga0208043_1001165_pt1 | contig 10357 bp, 18 predicted proteins | sample Sb_taG_12_FD_187710 | JGI IMG/M metagenome (GOLD analysis project Ga0208043, IMG submission 187710) | Peat soil microbial communities from Weissenstadt, Germany - Sb_50d_9_AC metaG (SPAdes) (version 2) | ecosystem: Environmental > Terrestrial > Soil > Wetlands > Peat | place: Germany... | reverse complement strand
GTCGACTAGAGCTGGCCAGGTGGGATGGTCTGGCGCATCCACGCCCGCACGGCTTGCAACACGGTGCCGGAGTGGTCAGCGAGCGCCGCATGCTCGACGGCTTCGTTGAAATAGGTTTCGCTGTCCCGAAGCATTCTCGGATCCCCTCGCTCATTCCAGAGCTGGTAGGTCCCCACCGCGCGGGCCGCCCACCGGTAGGCCGTCTCCTCTTCGATCTGGGTGCGCGACTTCTGCGCCACCTCGCGCCGAGCGTCCGCGAGCAGTGCTTGGAGAACCTGGGGCGACGGAGCCATCGAGAGCCTAGGCTACCACGCAACCGTCGCCCTGTTCGTACACGTAGTGACCGTGCCCCATCGTCGGGAAGCCGCTGCGTCCTGGTGCAGGAACCCAGACCCACCAACCGCCCACGGTTTTGATTCGGTACGGCATCACCTCTTCGCCTGGTCCTTCCTCATTTTGTCCAGGTCGCCCTCGTCAGTCAGACGTCCGGTTCGCACGTACTCCTCCTGCACCATACTCACGTTACCATGTCGAGGGCACACGCCGTTTTCCGTGTGGAAGTAACAGCGGCCAACGGGCGTCCCATCCGCCGTACGCTCACGCACCGCGCATGCGTTCGGGAATCCACGGAACGCGCTCGAACCACGTCCGCGTACAGGTGGCAAGCCAACCGCGAGAGACGCAGCCGGCTGCGCACATACTACATCTTCGCGGACGTACTTCACGCACGGCCCGCAGTCGTATTCAAGATGCGGTCCGCCGGATCCCCAACGAAGAGTCTCCGGAGGGTCTTTTGGCCAATACGACTCTCGTTCCTTTCGTTCGTAGTCTCGTCCTGCCTGTCGGCCTCGGTCTTCGCCTATGCGTAAGCCGCGCATGTGACCGGCAACATAGGAGAGAGCCCACGTGATGATCATTCCACCTAATAGAATCCACGTGTTCATCATCTAAGCCTCCTTCGCGCGCACCGTTACGTCACCTGATCGAGTCGAAGCCGCCCACAAGTTGGGCATGTCCAGGTCACCGCCACGAATGGGGCTACGTCGTGACCCGACGTGGGGCCGGAGCTGGTGAGGCAGCCGCCTTCGCGCGTGGGCTTCACCAGCCACCACGAGATGTACCGTCGTGGGTGGCGACGTAGCCAGCACCAGAGGAGTCGGCACAAGGCCGACCACGGACTCCCCTCCACATCAATCTCGGCCATCTCGTCTCCCTTCGCGCGCAATTTACCGAGTCTCCGCCGATCGACCGTTTGAACCTGCCACGTTTCCGTCGACCCTTACTTCCGTGGCCACGTCGGGCACCCAAGACTTCCACGAGACAGGTTCAAAAAGTCGAGCGCGCTCGCAAAATGTTTACCGAGGTCTCCCGCATATTCCGTCCACCGCTTGCTCCAGCTTTCGCTCTAGTACATCAGCCCTCTCACCTCCAAGTCTTCCACGCTTCCACCTGTCGGTCATGGCTCGGGCCGCCATGACGACGGCCCCTTGTCCCGTACTGAAGTGCAACTTTGCACACTCCACGCAGAAAACAGCAAAGCAATCGACACATCGAATTGCCGTGTGGCGAACATCTGGGAATAGCCGATCGAAAAACACCGGCTCCCCGCATCCGTCAGGCTCGCCAGGCTTCCAGGGCGTACCGAGACCTCCCGTCCCGCAGAACGCGGAGGATGCGGGCCCAAACATGATGATGCGTGAGTAGCACAAGATGCACACGTGAGACTTCGCGCACAGACCCATCGTGTTCGGTGCGCTCCAGAGTACAGCACCGCTCACGACCTGTACTCGTCCGCATAGGTCGCACGGTGGAATGCGGGCTGCCTCAATCACCTCGTTCGCGGTGTCGAACACGACGCAGCGGCCGACGAGGTCGATGGCAGAGACGTACACGTCGCTGCGGTCGGTCGTGATGAATAGGGGGTCGAGGTTCACGCCGTTGCGGATGATCACGAACACCTCGCAGTCTTCGGCGGATTCAAGTTTCTGGAGCTTCTCGATCAGTGCTTTGACCTTCATGGTACCTCTTGAGATTTGTCCGGCACAAATCAATAAGATCCGCCGTAGCCGGTGCCGTGTTTGGATACGTGCTCAAGGAACGCGCGCCACCACTCGTCCCAGTGGTGGACGGGTCCTGGCCGCGCGCGCTCGCGTTTCGCGAGTCTGCCAGCGCAGATCGCGTCGTGGAAGAAATCACCATCATCCAGGCAGTGGCATCCAGGCGAGCATTCGTCCGGGACAAACGCGCTGCCGTCGTTGCGACGAAAGTGCTCGTTCATCCCCGCCGTACGGCAGAAGAACTCGGGGCCGTGGTCTGCGTGCGATACAACGCCTGCTTGGCAGCCAGGCGCCCTACACTCGTACATGGTGCTCAAGGTTTCACGTCCGGCTTGTTCGCGCCTGTTGCTCGTCGTAGGTGGCGACCCACGCCGCTACCTCGCTCGCACCACTGGCGGTCGGGAAAGCTTTCGCCCACGACCGCAGGTCTCGTATGTCGCCATCGTTGTACGGAGTGATCATCGTCACGTCTCCTTCGTGTCGTCCTGCGAAGCGCGCATGGTCGTCACTCTGCCACCCGCTGTTTTGTGTCGCCTGCCGTCATGCGCGCGAGGTCGATCAGGACGTCTCGGAACGCCAACGGCGTTGCCAAGTTCTCCCCGGTGCGGAGCCTGGTCGGTTTCACGCGCGGGGTGACGAGATGTCCACGAAGGCGTCGCTCCTCGGCCGAGTGGAACCCATAGTCGAGACGAGACCGCGGCGCCGGGATGGTCCAGTCGAGCTCGAAGAGACGGCACTCGCCAGCGAAGAGCGGCACTCGGGCGGCGTACAGCCACGTCAGCTTACGTGCTCGGTGCCCGTAGTTTCCCTGAGCAACGCAGCACACGTACCCGTGTCCGTCCCGAGCGTAGGTCCAGCCCTCGCGCCACTTTGGCGTGGCGATGCCGTGAGCTGCGAAGGCGTGGCTTGCCTCGGGGTGCTCTAGGACCCCGCCCCACCGACGAACCGACGCCAGCGCCGACGCGAAGCACCCCCCGTCGTCGCCGAGCTTGCGCGGCGTCTTCGCGCTCGGCCCGCCGCCCCAGTACCGACCCCACCGCTCGCACGGCGGGTGCGCCACGACCGGATACGGCCCGACGTACTTGCGCGCGTCCATCTCGACGTCCCACGGGTCGACGCCGTCGACACCAAAGTAGGCACCGCCCTTGGCGACGAAAAGCGCTGCAACGGTCGTGGGTTGTGACGAGCGCAAAATCGTCACTTCAACCGCCCACGTATTTGAACAACCGTCCAAACCTTTCCCGGTTCAGAAACACCACATTTCGCGACCCAATATACCTGTACTCGATCCGTGCAGGAGAGGTGCCCTCAATGCGCACAACCCGACCTGACTTTCGATGTGCCCACCTCTGTAAGAGGTAAGGAATCTGGAGCGCGCGCAGATTCGTCACTTCGTCTCTCCGCGTTGTTGCAGATCCATCAGAGCAGTCCGAATCGCAAAGCGCATGACCTCGGCGTCCGACACGCGACCGCATAAGCCTACGACGTAGCGCCTCACCTGTAGGAAGTGCTCCCGGTGGGTCTTGTCGAGGGTCGCGGTCACCCGACGCCGTTTCGAGGTCGCGCGCAGATTCATCTGTCTCCTGACTGGGAAATCCAAACGGTCAACTCGTCCGCCTGTTCCGCCCTTGCTGGACGACAAATCACCCACTGCTCCGGGAATCGAGTCCCTAGTTCTGCCCACGTACGGGCCTTGTATACGCCAGGTGGTGGGTATGGGATGCAAATCGGCAAACTCGGATGACGGTCACACCCAACGACGAAGATGGCTGCTAGGAGTGCCGCGCGCGCATTCATTTATGTCTCTCTCGAAGCGCCTTGACCCCTGCCGCCGTGAGTCGAAGGCCGGACTTTCCGGGTATCCACTCGATCAGCCGTCGCTCAATGAGCGCTTCTCGCGCTTCTGGACTGCCTGGCGCATCGCCATCTGCCAGCGCCTGCTCCTCGATAGCCACGCAGCGCGCCTGAAGCCGATCGTTTTGCACGCGCAACCGTTCCGCCTCGCGTCGGAGCGGGGCGTCCTTGAGCCAAACGATCTCGAGCTCCAGCTCGCGGACCTGCGTCCGGAGCCGACCCTTGCTCATGGTGACCTGGTTCGGGTTCTCGACCTGCGGTTCGTTGTTCATATCCGGCACTCCTAGTGCAACTCGAGAGGCATCTGACTCACGTACGCCTCGTGGCCCTCGAGCTCCAGAAACAGCTTCAGTTCCAGAAGCTCCTCCGACGCCGGCACCACCCAGTCGTGCACGCAGACGGCGTGCCCTCGGTTGACGTCGAACACGCTGCGGCCGCCGACCTTCGCCAGCCGCTCGAACGAAGCCTGCCGGCTCGTCAGCACGTACCGGTGCCCCGAGTCGGCCCCCGTGACGAGGAAGCTCTGCGTCTTCTCGAAGTCGGCGAGCTGCTGCTGCGTCAGAAACGCCCGTAGGACGCGCGTCGCACGGACGTCGGCGCGTTCGAACTCGGGCACGGGGCACGAGAGTGCCGGTTGCGCCACGGTGACAGCGGCCTTGACGATGTCCCTGGCCGGCTCCCGATATGGAGCCTGCTGCACCTCCCCGTCCGCCGTGCGGTGAATCTCCTCGATGCGGCCGTTCTGGAAAACGACCGCCGAAAGCAGCTTGCGGCCGCGCTTCATTGCCTTGGAGAGCACAGCCTCCACCTTACCGATGGGCTTCGGAACGACGATCTTGCCAACCTGGGTCGAGGTGTCGAGGTCGAACTTCTTACCCAGCAGCGAAATCGCCTCCCGCTCGCTCGGCGAGAGGTTCTCCCACTCGACCTCCGTCTGGTTCGCTTGCGCCGTCAAGCGGATGTCGCCGTACAGGCTCGGCAGAAAGAACGGAATCTGATTCAGGTTCATGGGGTGATGCTCCAATTCGTTTGAGGAGGTGGTCGATGCGAATCGTGATCTCGCCCGGAACCGGCTGGTCCGCGAGCGCGAGTTTGAGGCGGAGCTCGAACAGCTCCGCAAGCTCCGTCACTTCGTTCAGGCGGACGTCGGGGTCGGGCTTGGACGCCTTCTTTTTCTCGGCCTCCACGTACTGCGTGAGAAAGCTCTGCGCGAGCATGATGAGCTCACGGTTCAAGTCGGCGCCGTCGTTGAAGCGTTGGTGGTGACGAATGGCGACTGGGTTTCGCATCATCATCGGCTGTCCAACGACGTCGTCGTCACGGTCCCCGTAGATGGCGTCCACGTCGTCGACGGCGAGCGGCACCCGGAGCCGCTGCACGTAGCCCGCGACGACCATGACCTGCTGAGCCTCCGCGAACCGGCTCGTCCTGCCACTGGCGAGCAGCTCCGCCGCCACCTCGCTGAGCGCCGCGAGTGCAATGTCGACAGGGTGAGTTTTGGGTGGTGGCGCCGGTTCGGTGCGAGCCGGCGGTAGCTCGGGGGGAGTGTTCATTTTCGTTTCCTCTGCTTCTTCTTCAACTTCTGCTTCTTGGCTGCCAACTTCTGCTCCACCTTCTTGAGCCGCTTGCGTACCCGAGCAGCCATCCCGTCGAGTTTTCGCGCGTACTGGCGAAGCCAGGATGGTGTCTCTCTCCGTCTTTTGCGAAAACGAACACGACGATGCCGACCGAGCCGGATCCCCGGCGAGTCCCACGTCACCCCGATCCGACCCCTGTCGCTCTCTCGGTGGATCTGGTCGATGCGGACGTGCCGCCGTCGCAAGTCTTTGACGAGCCTCTCGCGGAGGTCCGTCGGTGTCTGCGGGTGGGTCACGAGGGCCGCCGCGACGGTGCGCCACAGCTCCTTGACGCGGTCGCCGCCCCGTCTGTTTCTCCCCATCCTCCGACGGCGGTTGGGGAGCTTCCACGCTGCGGTGAATAGCGCGACGGCCTCCCGAGCGATCCCCTCCAACAGCGCCGGCGATGCCGCGTCGTTGCAGCAGATGGCCTCCAGCATCGGACCGATCTCGTATGGACTCACGGACTTCTTCAACTTGCCCTGGACGAGGTCCGTAACGACCGCTTCCAGTTGATCGCTCGTAGCGCTGCCCGCGTAGACGTGGAAGATCGCGGAACCAGGGTACTGCTCGCTGCACTCGTGGATCATCCGGAAGATGTCGAACACGCGCACCCCGTACACCCGGGCGAGTCCCATCATGTCCACCTGCAGGTCGAGCGAGTTGAATACCGCGACATTCGCCGCCCAGTACCCTTGGTCTCGACTGCGGGGGATCATCAAGGCCACCTTGTCGAACTCGTCGCCCACCGGCGTCTTGCGCTCGAAGAAGAAGAAGGTGGCGTTGTGTGCTTCGTAGTCCTCGAAGTACCCCTCGCGGAGCATCGAGATGCACCACTTCGTGGCTCCGCCGTAGTGGACACTGGCCTGCTTGTTCTGGATGTGCCGGACGATGAGGTCCGGCGAGTCGTAGACGACGACGGCCTCAACCGATCCCTCGATGCGGTAGAGCCGTTCGCGTTCGCGCCGCTTCTTGTCCTGCGCTCGCCGGATCTTGAAGAGGGCGTCGCGGAAAGTCGCGAAGTCCTGCGGTCGGTACGTGTAGAGGTCGGAGCGGATCCGGTCGCGCGGAAGCTGGCGCCGTCCGTGCCGCGCTCTGCCGACCCACTGCCCGCTGAACCGGTGGAAGAGGTCGAGGACGTCGGCAACCTCAGGCGCGAGCGCCTGCCCGGCCGCCAGCATCCTCGCGCCCCAATCGAGGTACTTGAAGTTCCCAGACGGGTCGCGCTCGGCGAGCAGCCGGATCCCGTCCTCGTGTTCGGGAAACTTCTGCAGGGCGAGATCGAGCCGCGTGCTCATTAGCGGCCGCCGTACTTCCGCTTGCCACCTCTGCGGCCGCGACCCTCTCCAGCACTCTGCGTAAAACGATCCAGCACCCTCTTACCGCTCCCGAGGATGCGATCGAAACCGTCCGCAATCTTCTCGGCTTGGATGGCGACCCCCTCCACGAAGTCGGGGTTCATGATCTTGTTGGCGATGTCGGCCGCGACATCGATCTTCTTTTTGCCCTTTGGCAGTAAGTACGAGTCGACGAGTCGGAGCGCCGCGACGGCGGCCTCCAGCCGCTCGTTGACGTTCCCGCGCTCCTCGAACGCCAGCTTCGACAGGTCCCTCACTTTTTGCACGACGTCCATAATCGCTCCTCTTTCCGCTTCACGCGACAGCCTACGTCGGCCAGACGCCCGACGCCCCGTGTATGCGCGAGTCATTGCGACGCTCCTCCAACCGTGAGCACGCGGTAGCAGAGCCCGTCGACAGGGTAACCGGCAGGTCGGCACCGGGTGCAGAGCCACCCGTTCGGCTTCATGCGGCCGCTCTTCGCAACCTGCCGCTTGATGACCGTCCGCTCCGACTCGCTCGGTCGCCGGCCGCACTGCTGGCAGCACCGCGCCTTCATGGCAAGATCGCCCTCAACCTTGCTTGAACCCATCGAGCGACAACTGGAGCCGCAGTGGCTTGCTGGGACATGAGCGCGTGAAGCGTGTTGCGGTCGTCAACCTTCCCTTTCGGATCGTCCAGACCGTCGATCCGACGCTGCAATTCGAGGATGTCCTCAGCCAATTCCAGTATCCGCGCATCGTTCGGTTCGGCGAGGACTGGTCGATGGTACTGCTCCCAGGCGGCCGCCGCCGCATCGAAGTCGGCGAAGGCCCGCGTCAGCCGCGCACGAACGCACGGTTGACTCGCCTGCACGCACGTCGCGCACGACCCGTCGCACGGAAGGAACAATCGCGCCGCTTTTGCCACGTCCTCGAGCAGCGCGTTGCGGGAGCGTAGCTTCAGCGCCTCTTCCCGGATGCCCTGCGCCTCAGTGATGCCGAGCGCATCCCTCGTGTCGGCAATGACCTTGCGGACCTCCGCGTGAAACATTTCCACAGCCTTGTTCCGGTCCGCGTTGATCTCGCGAACCTTCTCCCAGGCCGTCTCGCATCGCGCTTGCGCCGATTCCAGCGCGTCGATCAACCGATCGATCGTCCTCGGCAGCTTGCGGGCCTCCTGGATCAGGTCGAGTGTGCTCATGCTAGGATCCTCGGAAGTCGACCGTCGGGTGCGTTGTCCGAGTCCACCCACCGCATGCAGTGGGCCATATCGACGCATTTGGGCCGCTTGTACTCTGGTGCGTCGACCGGTTGCACGCCCACCTCGATGCCCGTCGCCACATGCTGCGGCGAGGACTCGACGTGGACGACGCGGTAGCGGTGACCGTGTTTGGCCGTGCGGGTGTCCAGGTCGGGCAGCGTGACGAGCGCGCCGACCGTGAGCCAGTCAGGAATGGGCATCAGTCGTCCGCCGGCGGCGTCTCCCCTCCTCGAGCCCTACCCCTCCCCCTGCTCCCACCATCACCCCGCTTGCGCTTGGGGGGACGACGACCTCCCTCCTGGAGGGGGCCAAACTTGTCCTCGAACCGGTCAAGAATCTCGTCGGCGAATCCCTCGGCGACATCGGCAATGTCGTTGATCAGATCGTCCGTGTCGCCGTCGAAATCGGCAGGCACCTCGTAGCTCTCTGCGGCTGAACACACGAGCCGCAGCCATATTTCCTTTTCGTCCATAGAACTTCCTCCGTTTATTCAATCCCTATCGTTCGAACTACCGCCTGTCAACCGTTGTGTATCACGAGGATGTCCGCACCCGCGGCACTCCGTTAGCAATTCTTTCGCGGATCCGTTCATCCCTCCACACGACGCGCACGTCCATCCAGGTAGCGCCAGTCCACCCGGAGCGCGCCATTTGCCTGCCGGCGCGCCGTGATCGCCGTTGTTGTCGCAGATCGACCCGCAGAGCGGGCACCAGCCCACGAGCGTGTGCCCATCGCCGATGAGGACAACCTCCGACTCGGGATGAGGGCACCCGGTATCGATCACGCACTTCCCCGTCGCGCAAGCTCGGCCTCCAGCTCCAGCACCCGCGCGGCAAGCCGATCCCTATCGGCCACCACCGTCGCGTAGTCGTCCTGCTGCCATGCGCTCTCGGTCATCGTGTGAAGCTGCGCGGTGATGAGCGCGGACAGATCGTCCACCACCTCGGCCGCCACCGTTTCCCGGTTGGTCGCCGATGTGCTCGGAGTGCTGAGCACCACGATCGACATCAGCCGACGAATCGATCCCACGGCCGCCTGCTTCGCAGCGTCGATGCCGGTCGGTTCTGCAGGCTCCATCGGCTGCCTTGCCTTCCACGTTTCGAGCGTGTCACCTTCTTCGAAGCACGGCGTGTAAGCGGTCTTCGGAGAGTAGACGAGTCCGCACCGGCGGCACGGTCCCCCTACCACGGCAGGGTCATGCCTGAGTTGTTGTCCCACGAGTCAGGCTCCACTCTGCGGTTCGTGGGTCTCTTGCGGAACAACCGGAAACTTCTTGGCGAGCCGCTCCACGCATGCGGCGTCGAGATCCACGATGCCGTTCGAAAATCGCGCAGCGCAGATGACGAGGTCGGCCAAGTATTTGCCTACTTCGTCCGATCGAGGGGTGCGCTGCTCGTGCTCGGAGTCGTTGAGCGCCGACGCTATCACACCAAGCGCCTTCATCAGGTGGGTGAGCGCGTGGCTGGTGTCCGAGACATGGCACAGGTTGGTGTCCTGGCTGCCCCAGCGGCGGTTGACTTCGGTTTGCAGGGTCGCGATGTCCATTACGCAGCCTCCTCGAGAATGAATCCGTTCTTGTCAATCTGCGGCTTCTTGCGATCCGCGTTGAGCCATAGGTCCCATGTGCGTGGGAATAGGCGTGAGATGAAGTACCCGAGTGCGTATGCAAATTGACGGATCTCCCACTGTGCAGCCTCGTCCGAGCGCAACGTCAGGAACGCCAGCCAGTTTCGCAGGTCCGTCTTCGCGCGCATCCGCGAGTAGCGCGCCACCGGCGTGTCGATGCGAGCGACTTCCGGGGCGATGCCCATCCCCAGCAGCACTTCGTACAGATCGTAGATGGACTGCTGCTCTTGAGCGAGCCGTGAACGGACCCATCCCGCTATCTGCGACTCTGTCCATGAAGAATCGCTGTGTCGCGGCGGCATCTTCAGCTCACCGCCACCTCCCTGCTGCTTGTTGCGGTGCTTCTTCGACGCCGCGATGATGCGCTCCTCGTTCGGAATGTAGTGGAGGTTTGGCATCCGGACGTAGCGCGCGGACATTTCGTTGTAGCTGGCGGTTCTGTGCCGGTGCCATTCCCGGAACACCATGATGGGCGCCTGAACCTCGATGACCAGCTCCACCATCTCGAACGGCGTGTCGTGGCGGTTCTCGTAGAGAAACTGGAGGAGCTTCTCGTCGCCGGGGACGTAGCCCTTGCCTCCACACGTCTTGCACCCCTGCTTGCCGAGCGGAGTCCCATGAAGGT
>Ga0208043_1001164_pt1 | contig 10364 bp, 7 predicted proteins | sample Sb_taG_12_FD_187710 | JGI IMG/M metagenome (GOLD analysis project Ga0208043, IMG submission 187710) | Peat soil microbial communities from Weissenstadt, Germany - Sb_50d_9_AC metaG (SPAdes) (version 2) | ecosystem: Environmental > Terrestrial > Soil > Wetlands > Peat | place: Germany... | reverse complement strand
AAACAGCTTGCGGAAAAACTAGTTTTAGGACAGAAAGTGTGACCTCAGCGGCTAAACAGATTGCTGAAAAACTAGCCTGGGGTGCAAAAAGCTCACCCCGGGCGCTAAAGCGCGAACATATTTTCAACGATTTACGGCACGACTAAAAGTCGTGCCCTTCCCGATCCGCGCCCGACTCGGAGTTTTTCAGCAAACTGTAAAGCCGTCGATGAAAATAAACCAGTGATCGCAGCGGTAAACCGCTGCGCCACCCAAAAGCAACTGCAACAGCGAGTTTTTCCGCAAGCTGTAAAAGCGACGCCCTGATACGAAAGCCTGAATTTTCCGCGCTGGTGAAGCTGTGCTCTTCAGTCCGCTGGCATGGGCGCGGTTCGTGCGACCAGCGCAGGCACTTTTAGAGGGGCGGCCGCTTCGGCGGGAACCTCCAGCCATTTGCGCACTTCAGGCAGCGCGCGGCGCATCGCCAGTTCGCCTACGCGGATTAATTCGTCAGAGCGTTTGAAGTCGTCATAGTCAAAACCCGCGACATCGGGCTCGATTACGACGTCGGCCGCGTTTCTCCATAGCGAACTCGTCATGTCTTGCGCGATGGCAAACGACTGCCCGATGACGTCAAAGAAATGCCGGGGCGCGCTCGTCTTCGACCATTGTCCTCTCAGGTGCACGGCCAGCACGCGCTCCGCGCCCATTTCGCGCAGAGGACGCGTCGGTATGGGATGGGAGAGCATGCCATCCACCAGGCAGCGCCCGCGAATCTCTACCGGCAGAAACATCCCCGGATAAGCGCAACTCGCGCGCACCGGATCGACGATCGGGCCGGAGGTAAAGACCACTCCTTTCCCGGTGTTGAAGTCGGTGGCAACCACGCCCAGAGGGATGCGCAGCTCTTCGAATGTCTGCACCTTCAAGGTGCGCGCGAGAAACGAGATCATGCGGTCGGTCGTGGCGAAGCCGTAGCGGGAGAGCGTCCAGCGCGCGAAGTTGTTGAAGCGAACTTTGTGGGCGACTTCTTTCAGTTCCTCAATCGTGAGCCCGCTGCAATATGCGGCACCCATGATTGCGCCTACACTGGTGCCCGCAATCATGCGAATCTGGATGCCTTCTTCTTCGAGGACCTTGAGTACCCCAATGTGTGCGATGCCGCGAGCAAAGCCTCCGCCCAAGGCGACACCGATTGCCGGCATGCGCTTCGCTTCAGCCGCATTCGACTTGCGAGACAGTTCGCGGCCAAAGGCTTGCACAGACCGCATGATTTTTCCCAGATGTTTCATAGGAACCCCCACGTTCCTGGTTTGCTGGGGTGCAAACCTCCCTTGTGTGTAAGATGCCACAAATGCGTTTATGGGTGCAGGCCACTGTTGTGCTATCTGTCACTTACGGTAGAATTCACGCCGAGTTACCGTAGGCCGAGTTACCGTAGAAAGTATAGCCGCCCATTCGGTCCGTAGCTATCTCTTTTAATTCTCATCATTTGCGTCTTTGATGGCGCGGAGAATAGGCTGGTCCTCTGGTCACTGAGAGGACATGAAGCACCGGAGCACACTTGGGTCGGGCAACGAGAGAGGAAACCCCACGATGGCAAGCTACATTGGCGCCATTGATCAGGGAACGACAAGCTCGCGCTTCATCGTGTTCGATCGTTCCGGACGCATCGTGAGCACAGCTCAAAGAGAGCATGAGCAGATCTATCCCAAACCGGGATGGGTCGAGCACGATCCGGAAGAAATTTGGCGCCGCACGGATGGTGTCATCCAGGAAGCAATGCAAGCCCGCGGGCTGCGGCCGGACGATCTGGCTGCGATCGGGATCACCAACCAACGCGAAACCACGGTAGTCTGGCACAAGAAAAGTGGAAAGCCCGTGTACAACGCGATTGTCTGGCAGGATACGCGCGTTGCTTCCGCAGTCGCCGAGTTTGCCGCGCACGGCGGACAGGACCGCTATCGCGCCCAGACCGGCCTTCCGCTCGCTACCTATTTTAGCGGCCTCAAGATTCGCTGGATTCTCGAAGATGTTGCGGGCGCACGCGCACAAGCTGAAGCCGGCGATCTGCTGTTTGGCAATATCGATACATTTCTGATCTGGCATCTCACCGGTGGACCGCATAGCGGCGTGCACGTGACCGACGTGACCAATGCCAGCCGCACCCAACTGATGAACCTCAACACGCTCGAGTGGGATCGGGACATATTGAAAGACTTCGGCATTCCGATTCAAATGCTGCCGAAGATTGTTTCGAGCAGCGAAGTGTACGGCACTGCGAAACTGCCGGCGATTGCGGGAGTTGCGATCTCCGGCGATCTCGGCGATCAGCAAGCCGCTCTGGTTGGCCAGGCCTGCTTCAAGCCGGGAGAGGCGAAGAATACCTACGGCACCGGCTGCTTTATGCTGATGAATACCGGAGAAGAAGCCGTGTTCTCGAACTTCGGTCTGCTGACTACGCTGGCGTATAAGTTCGGCGCCAAGCCGGCATGTTATGCGCTGGAAGGGAGCGTCGCGATTGCCGGCGCCCTGGTGCAATGGCTCCGCGATAACCTTGGACTCATTGAAAAGAGCTCCGACATTGAGGCGCTTGCCCGAACCGTGAGCGACAACGGCGGCGTTTACTCCGTTCCCGCCTTCTCCGGCTTGTACGCGCCGTATTGGAAGGACGACGCGCGCGGCGTGATTGCCGGCTTGACCCGCTTCGTGAATAAGGGCCACATCGCCCGCGCCGTGCTGGAGGCGACAGCGTTCCAGGTTCGCGAGGTGGTCGATGCTATGGCAAAGGACTCCGGCATTACGCTTGATGTGCTGCGCGCCGACGGTGGCATGGTGATGAACGATTTGCTGATGCAATTCCAGTCCGACATTCTGGCGAAGCCGGTCGTTCGTCCAATGGTGAAGGAGACCACTGCTCTCGGCGCCGCCTATGCCGCCGGGTTGGCTGTCGGCTTCTTCCAGGATACCGACGAACTGGCCGCCAACTGGGCAGTCGATCAGCGGTGGGAGCCGCAGATGGATGAAGAATGTCGCGAGCGGCTTTATCGCTTTTGGAAAAAGGCAGTGACGCGAACTTTCGACTGGGTGGAATCGACTTAGAGCAAAATCTTTACCCCAGAGGACACAGAGGAACACAGGGGCAACCATGGTTTCACTGCATGGTTTCACTGCGTAGTTTCACTGCGAAGGCGCAGCTATGAATCGAACCGACATGTGGCGCCGCATCGAAGCGCATCCCAAAGCCTGGGACATGATTGTCGTGGGCGGCGGCGCTACCGGCGTAGGTGTTGCTATCGATGCCGCGACACGCGGCTACGATGTGCTGCTTGTCGAGCAGAGCGACTTCGGCAAAGGCACCTCCAGCCGCAGCACCAAGCTGGCACACGGCGGCGTGCGCTACCTGGAGCAGGGCAATATCGGCCTCGTCATGGAAGCGCTCAAGGAGCGCGGACTGCTTCTGCAAAACGCGCCCCACATAGTGCACGATCTTGCTTTCGTCGTGCCGAACTACGACTGGTGGGAGGCTCCATTCTACGGTCTCGGCTTGAAGCTGTATCAACTGCTCGCCGGTAAGTACGGGTTTGGCGTCTCGCGCATTCTTACCAGAGAAGAGACGCTCGAACATCTGCCCACACTGAAAACCGAAGGCCTGCGCGGCGGCGCCGTTTACTACGACGGACAATTCGACGACGCCCGGCTGCTCATCCACATGGTGGCCACCGCTTTCGAGCAGGGCGCCACGTTGCTGAACTATGTCGAGGTCACGGGACTGACGAAAGACGCGCAGGGATTTGTAGATGGGGTCAGCGCCCGCGATGTCGAAACGGGCAACGAATTTCGCGCGACCGCGAAGGTTGTGGTCAACGCGACCGGCGCTTTCAGCGACCGGCTGCGGCTCAAGGCGGAGCCTTCTGCTGCACCGATGATTGTTCCCAGCCAGGGCATTCATCTGGTCTTCGAATCCAGCTTCCTGCAAGGTGAAAGCGCGGTCATGGTTCCGCACACCAGCGATGGCCGCGTGTTATTCGCGATTCCGTGGCACGGTCACACGCTGGTCGGGACCACCGACACGCCCATTGCTGCCGCAACGCTCGAGCCGGTCGCCATGGAGCAGGAAATCGAATTTATCCTCGCGACCGCCGGGCAATATCTGACGAAAGCGCCTACGCGCGACGATGTGTTGAGCGTATTCGCCGGCATCCGGCCGCTGGTGAGCGCTACGGGCGTCGCCAGCGGCGTGGTCAGGACTGCGGCCCTGTCACGCGATCACCTTATCAACATCGACCGCTCCGGCCTGGTCACTGTCTGCGGTGGGAAATGGACGACCTATCGGCATATGGCTGAGGATTGCGTCGATCAGGCGGCAACGCTTGCGCAGTTGCCGGAAAGACCGTGCGTGACGCACCACCTGCACATCCACGGCTTCACCGATGTTACGAAAAACGACGCAACGAAAGAAGACGCGGCGAAACAATTCGGACCGCTGGCTGTCTACGGGTCGGACGCCTACGAGATTCGCAAACTCATCGCAACTGACGCTCGGCTCAGCGAACCGCTGCATGCGTCTCTGCCCTACGTGAAGGCGGAGGTAATCTGGGCAGCGCGACACGAAATGGCCCGCACCGTGGAAGACGCGCTCGCCCGGCGCACCCGCGCGCTGTTCTTGAATGCACGCGCAGCCCTCGCCATGGCGCCCGCCGTCGCGGATTTGATGGCTTCAGAACTGGGGTGGGACGAGGCTATCCGGACGAAACAGTTGGCTGCGTTTCGCGACGTTGCTTCGAACTACGTGCTTCGTCCCTAAAGTCCGTTCCCAAGAATTCCCGAGTGCTTCCCTGTGCCCCTGTGTTTCAGGCCTTCTCGGTTACCGCAGCCGGAGTTGCGGATGGCACCGGCAACGTTGATACTCCGACCATGACACTCAAAAATGCGGCGTTGCTGGCCCTGGTCGGGACGACTCTGATAACAGCTCTTTTGCTCTGGAGGTTCGTCTTCAACTTTCTCAATGTCTTGCGGGATTTGGTTCCCGCGGTCGTGCTGTTCTCGTCGTTCATTGAGGCGTTTGGTTGCTTCTGCGTGGCGGTCTTCTTTTACGTGTTCCATAGAGCGCAGTCGTAAAGAGCGGCGGGTGGCCCGGCCTTCCGCTTGCACAACCAAGCCGTGGGTGCCTCAATTCTTCGCGCCTTTCGCGCAGGGTGGGCGGAGGTCTGATCGCACGATGGGCCCGCGCCGGGTGCTCCACTCATCGTCATCGCGCTATGCTGGAGGCGCTTTCTCTCACGTCGTAACAAACATGTCAAGGACTTGCTCGTTCAGCATCTCGGCGAGCCTCTTGGCGTCCTCTACCTGCGTGCCTCGAAGCAGGTCAAATCCAAACGATACTTCCCTCAGCACCGGAATGGTGTCGCGGTAAAGTTGTACGGCAATGAAAGGCTTTCCGTCTCTCGCTTGCTGAACTGTGAAACGGCAGGCGCTACGATCGGTTTTCTTTTCCGCCATATCGCGCAGTATAGAACGGAACCGTCACCAATCCCGAAGTTCGAGTCGCGCTGACTTTCGGCGAGAACGCCGACCCAAGGAGTAAACATTTCTTGATCAGGCTCCGCTCTTAGCCGAGGGAGATTTCGAACCATCTTGGATGGCTCTGGAAGATGTAAAGCAGCGACCAATTGGGAGTTATCTCGCCGCTTCCGCATGCCCCCCCTCCCAAAGCAAGTTTTCCGGGTTCGACACGCTCGTGCCAGCCGCCATTCGTTGACTGGCCGCAGCCGCGTCCGTAGAATGAAGCGACCCGAAAGCCAGGCATCTCCCGAATGATCGGCCAGACCATCTCGCACTACCGCGTCATCGAGAAACTCGGCGGGGGCGGGATGGGCGTCGTCTACAAGGCAGAAGATGTCCGCCTGCACCGATTTGTGGCGCTCAAGTTTCTCCCCGATGAAGTAGCCCGAGATCCCCAAACTTTGAGCCGTTTTCGGCGCGAAGCTCAGGCCGCCTCGGCCCTCAATCATCCCAACATCTGCACCATTTACGACATCGGGGAAGAAGAAGGCAAGGCTTTCATCGCCATGGAACTGCTCGAGGGGGACACGCTGAAGCACCGCATCGAGGGCAAGGCGCTGAAGGCCGAGCAAGTGCTGGAGTTGGGAATTCAGATTGCCGACGCCCTGGACGCGGCCCATGCCAAAGGCATCATCCATCGCGATATAAAGCCGGCGAACGTTTTTCTGACCAAGCGGGGCCAGGCGAAAGTGTTGGATTTCGGCCTGGCCAAGGTCGGCGGAAGCCGCAAGGATGCACTGGAGGCTACGGCCGCGGCGGTCTCCCAGGAGCAACTCACCAGCCCCGGTTCCGCCGTGGGGACAGTGGCCTATATGTCTCCGGAGCAGGCTCGAGGCGAGGAACTGGATGCGCGCAGCGACGTGTTCTCGCTCGGTGTCGTGTTCTACGAGATGGCCACTGGCCATCGGGCGTTTGATGGAAACACGTCGGCGGTAATTTTCCACGCGATCCTGGAACGGGCCCCGGTGGCCCCATCCAAATTGAATCCCGCTCTTCCGCCAAAGCTGGAAGAAATTATCGACAAGACGCTGGAGAAAGATCTCGACATGCGCTACCAGACAGCCGCCGAGGTACGCAACGACCTCAAGCGTCTGAAACGCGCGTTGGACTCCGGACGCGGCACAGCAGCGGCCAGTGAAGTCCCGTCGCCCGTCCGGGCGAGTGCGGCAGGCAGCAAATCGGGTGAAAGACCCGCCACGATCACAAGTCATCGTCTCCAGTGGATAGCTGTCGCAACTTTGGCAACGTTCGCCCTCGCGACCGCGGCCTTCTTCCTCGGTCAGCACACGGCGAAAGCCATACTGCCTGTCTATCATCTGCTCACCTATCGCCGCGGCACCATTCGTATGGCGCGCCTCGCGCCCGACGGACAGACGGTGATTTACAGCGCGGCTTGGGAGGGCGCGCTGGTAGAAGTGTTCAGTACCCGCCAGGAGAGTCCGGAGTCGCGTTCGTTGGGCCTCTCGGGCGCCGAGATCCTGGCGGTTTCGTCCGCCGGGGAGATGGCGGTGCTGCTCAACAGCCGGCAAATGAAGTCGATGACCCATACCGGGACTCTGGCGCGAGTGCCGCTCGTGGGTGGAGCTCCGCGCGAGGTACTGGAAAATGTGCAATGGGCTGATTGGTCGCCCGATGGTGCAGCCCTGGCGGTGGTGCATGAAATTGGGGGGCGCAATCGCCTGGAATACCCCATCGGGAAGGTGCTTTACGAAACCGGCGGTTGGATCAGCAATCCGCGAATCTCCCCCAAAGGCGACTTGATTGCGTTCGTGGATCACCCGCTGCAAGGCGATACCATAGGCGCCGTCGCCGTCGTGGACCTCGCCGGCCACCAGAGGACTGTCTCCAGCCAGCAGCCGGGAGGCGCCATGGGTCTAGCTTGGTCTCCCAAGGGCGATGAGATCTGGTTCACCGCCACCAAGGTGGGACTGGATCGAGTCCTCCTGGCCGTGAGCCTGTCGGGCAGCGAGCGTTTGGTGGCGCGGGTTCCGGCGGATCTGAGCCTGCAGGACACGTGGCGGGACGGGCGTGTGCTGCTGACCCGGGACAACTGGCGTCGCGGCATGACGGTGCGGGCTCCCGGCCAGACTTCGGAACGAGATTTTACCTGGCTTGACTGGTCATACCCAGCAGACATTTCTCCTGATGGCCAGACCCTCCTGTTCCGGGAAGAAGGGGAAGCTGGAGGGGAAAGCTACGCGGTCTACCTGAGAAAGACCGACGGATCGCCAGCCGTCCGTCTGGGCGACGGTGCCTCGTTGGCTTTGTCGCCGGATGGAAAGTGGGCCCTTTGCACTCGTCCGGATAGACTTGCAGATCTTTTTCTCCTGCCTACCAAGGCGGGCGAGTCCAAAGCCCTGCCACGCAGCACCGTTTCTCAATTCAACACCGGGCGGGCGGCGTGGCTGCCCGATGGCAAGCGGATTCTGTTGTCCGGCAACGAGGCTGGTCACGGCGCGCGGCTCTACGTGCTCGATTTGGAGGACACAAAGCCGCAGCCGATTACTCCAGAAGGCATCGACGTGCTCACATTCTCCTTATCTCCCGGCGGACGTGCGGTTGCGGCGGTCGGTCCGGACGGCAAGGGTTACTTCTACCCCATTCCCGCGGGCGAGCCTCGCCCGATCAAGGGCCTGGGCGATGGAGAAGTTCCCGTCGGCTGGACTGCGGATTCCAAGGGCCTGTATGTTTACCGGCCGAGCGACCTCCCCGCCAAAGTCTATCAATTGAACATCGATACCGGACAGAGAATCCTATGGAAACAGCTCATGCCTCCTGACCCCGCCGGAGTGGAGTACGTCGGCCCGATTCTGCCTACGCCGGACGGCAAGGCATACGTCTACGGATATCGCCGCATGCTCTCTGACCTGTATGTGGTGGACGGGTTGAAGTAATCTCTTCTCAGGTGTCGGAACTGGAATAGCTGGGTGCCGCATTCTCATGTCGCGCTCTCTTACCTCCATGTGGTCAAAGGGCTGAAGTAGAGACGACGAGCATCACGGTTCGCCTTCCTTGAGCAGTCAATTAGGGCATCAGCGGAACTATTTCCGGCCACCCGTCGTATACGATTACAGTGTGGACCGCACAGACCCGACAGCGACGGAACAGGTGCTTCCGCGGCGGAGCGTCCGGAAGTTTGCCGCCTCGCGAGTCGGAGAACAACTCTGGCGTCACCTCACCGTGTTCCGCGACCCGGCGTTCGAGGCTCTGGCAGCATTGCGCGCACACAAGCTGCGTTCTGCGCTGACGCTGCTGGGCGTTACTTTGTCGGTGTCGGTGCTCATCCTTGTCGTATCGATTATCACTGGGGCGAACCTTTACATTGCGCAACGCGTTGCCAATCTCGGGTCCAATGTCTTTCTTGTGGTTCGCTTCCCCATTATCACCAATCAGCAGGACTTCTTCAAAGCGATGCGTCGCAACCGGTATGTCACTTGGGAAGACTACGAGGCTCTGCGTGATGGCATGAGGCTGCCTCGCGCGGTTGGCCTGGAGACGCGAACCAACGGCAAGGTCCGCCTGGGAACACAAGCGTTGGACGACATTAATATCCGCGGGGTGACGGCCAACATCGCCGATATGGATGTGGAGGAAGTCGAAACCGGCCGCTACATAACGGATGCGGACAATGAAGGCAGAGCGGAGGTCACCTTTATCGGACAACAAGTCGCCGGCAAGTTGTTCCCCACGGTCGACCCGATCGGCAAGACGATTTACGTCGATGGCCGCGGCTTCCTGGTGGTCGGCGTAGCCAAGGCGATTGGAACCGTCTTCGGGCAATCTCAGGACAATTTTGTCTACATCCCGATCCGGACGTTCTTGAAACACTATGGCGAACACGGGCAGGGACTGAATATGGCCATCAACATCCAGGGGCGCGGCCCGGCGTGGATGCGGGAGACCGAGGACGAAGCCCGCACCATGATGCGCGGCCGCCGCCATCTCGATCCCATGGCTGATGACAATTTTGGCATTCTGGCGTCTGACACAATTATGGGCTTATGGAATAGCCTGACTGGCGCCATCGCCAAGACCATGGTGGGAGTGGTATCGGTGTTCCTGGTCATCGGCGGGGTGGTGATCATGAATGTGATGCTGGCCAGTGTGACGGAGCGTACCCGCGAGATTGGCGTGCGCAAATCGCTGGGCGCGCGAAGACGCGACATCCTGATGCAGTTCCTCGTGGAATCCGCGGTGATGGCAGCCGTGGGAGGCGCGATCGGCATTGCCATTGCCTATCTTCTATCCACGCTGGTAAGAGTGCTCACGCCTGTGCCCTCCCAAGTACCCATCGGCGCGGTGCTTTTGTCGCTGGCGGTATCGACGACCGTGGGATTGTTCTTTGGGTTGTACCCCGCACACCGGGCTGCCCAACTGGATCCCATCGAGGCCCTGCGCTTCGAAACTTAGAGGTTTGAATCGTTAAAGAGGTTTCAACCGTGAGGATTGAAATCAGCGAAAGCACGCGCATGGCGTTCGATTCCCTTCGCCAGCACAAGACGAGGTCGCTGTTGACTGTCTTGGGTGTGGTCATCGGGATCATGGCCATGGTGGCCGTAGCCTCCATCATGGTGGGTTTGGATCGAGATATTCGCGGCTTTCTCGATCAATATGGCACCGATACGCTGTTCGTTTTTCGCTGGGACTTCGGTTTCCGAGGCAACCTCACGGCGGAAGAACGCAACCGCAAGACGCTGACCTACGAAGACACCATGGCAATTCGGGATGAGTGCCCCGACGTGAAGGATGTGACGGTGGAGATCTCCCCACGGATAGAACCGGGCAAGCCCTTCACCTTGGTGCCCGCGCGATACCAACGG
>Ga0208043_1001161_pt1 | contig 10377 bp, 8 predicted proteins | sample Sb_taG_12_FD_187710 | JGI IMG/M metagenome (GOLD analysis project Ga0208043, IMG submission 187710) | Peat soil microbial communities from Weissenstadt, Germany - Sb_50d_9_AC metaG (SPAdes) (version 2) | ecosystem: Environmental > Terrestrial > Soil > Wetlands > Peat | place: Germany... | reverse complement strand
ATTTGCGACAGCACAGGCTGAAATCCCCGAAGCCGCGGCGGCCGGAGAGACGCCACGCGCCGTGGCCCAGCTTCCTGCCAGGGAAGTGCAGGTCTCGCTTCGTACTCCGTTCGTGACCGAGAGCCAGTCGCGGGCGTTTGCCAGCCTGCGCGAGGCTCTCGCGGCCGCGCACGACGGCGACACGATCACCATTCACGGTAACGGTCCCTTTGTCACAGAACCTTTGGAACTGCGCGGCAAAGCGCTGACGATCAAGGCAGCGAAAGGAACTCGGCCGGTGTTTCAGTATGCGACCAGGTCTGCGGAACGCGCCTGGCAGCCGATGCTGACGTCCGACCGAAGTCTCGCTCTCGAGGGATTGGAATTGCGCCGTGATGGCTTCGGCGTGTCGGCTGTGCCTCAAGGCAGCGCCCCTGTGCTCGTTTGCGAGCGCGCTCCTCTTCGTCTTCTCGGTTGTCGGATCATCGTGCCGCGTGGCTCGGGAGCGATCGTGTGCCGCGCTCCTCGGACCGTGGAGATGACGAATTGCATGCTGGTCGCCTATGCATTGGCCCTTTTCGTCGAGCCCGACCAGGCCTCCTCGTGCAGCATCCGTCTGAGCGGCAGTTCGATTGACATTGCCAATCCGGAAGGGGCCGCCCTGTGTATCTGCGCTCCTCCCGATAAGGGCCACGAGGGGAATGTTCGCCTCGTGCTGGAAGGTAATGTGGTCCGATCGGGCAGACTGGCGGGCTTCCAGGGATTGGCGCGCGGCATCGATTTCGAGGCGGATGGAAACGAGTTTACGTTCCACGAGGCGTTGCTCAGCTTCCGGCAGATTCCTGTCCGGACTCGTTGGCAACACATCGCAGCATGGCGGGGCCGCGGCAACCGCTACTACGGCACGGCGGATTGGGTGGAAGTTGATGGAGTCCCCGCTGGAATCCATGGTCTGCAAAATTGGCAAGCCCTCTGGGGCTCGCCAGAACCCGACTCTCTCGAGGCGCCGTCGTATCCCGCAAATGTCTCGCGCTGGGAGCCGAGCGGACTAGCTGCAGCCCGTGGTCCGGACCCAGCGCTGCCCCCGGATTACCGATATGTGGCCCCGAGATAATCTGTGAGCTAGAGTTTGGACGCGGCGCAAAGCCCATCCCGAGGAAACCACCTATGGTTTCAAACTTCTTACTGAAACGGTCGTTCAAGGCGATCCCGGACTACGAGGTCCTGGAAAAAATTGACGACGGCGGCATGAGCGTGGTCTACAAAGGCCGCAGCCGCCTGACCGGCGCGCTCGTTGCCATCAAGGTATTCAGAGCCAACATGGCCAAGGACCCGACTTTGGTCAAACGCTTCCAGCAAGAATTTCGGGCCACGTCCAAACTCCTCCATCCAAATATCGTTCAAGCGCTGGCATTTAGCCAGGACGCGTCGACTTCCTACCTGGTCATGGAGTTCGTCGAGGGGGAGAGTCTGGGTCAACGCATCGATCGAGCTGGACGCTTTTCTGAAGAAGAGGCGATCGGCATTATCACACAGGTCGCCCAGGCCCTGCAGTATGCCCACGAGCACGGCATGGTCCACCGCGACGTCAAGCCGGACAACGTTTTGCTCAAGGGTGACGGGAAGACGAAGCTTGCGGACTTCGGTTTGGTCAAGGATTCGCTCGCGGACCTCAGGCTCACAGGGCCGGTAAGCGTGCTGGGCACGCCCCATTTCATGGCTCCGGAGCAGTACACCGATGCCGCGCACGTCGATGCACGCTGCGACATTTATTCCCTGGCGGCAACTTTGTACATGTCCGTTACCGGCCAGTTGCCTTTCAAGGCGTCCAACGCCCTGGACGTGATCAAGAGACAGGCGCGCAATGAACTTATCCCGCCGCGCGACGTTGTCCCAGACCTGAGCCCCGCCGTCGATCAAGCCATTTGCGCGGCCATGAACCCGGACCCGGCTCAGCGCCCTGCCAGTTGCCTGGCGTTTCTGAATAACCTGCGACCGAAGAAACCCGCCGGCAGCAAGCCCGAGCTGCTCCTGCCCGGGGCGGCCGACACGGTCGCTGCCCATCCCGATTTGCCCTCCGTCGCAGAACAGCGGGCCTCGGTGCGTTTTCCCTGTATCCTGGGAACTTCCTGCACCATGAGTACGTCGTTTCATCCAGATTCGGAGGATCCCGCCGAGTCCTGGCCTGCAATCGTGCAGGACCTTTCGCTCGAGGGAATTGCGTTGCTTCTTGGCCGTCGCTTCGAAATCGGCACGGTCCTGAACGTGCATCTGGAGGGCGCGACCCCCAACGATTCGCGCTCGGTCCTGGCGTCGATCATTCGGGTCACTCCGACGAGCTACGGTCAGTGGCTCGCCGGCTGCACTTTCTGCAAGCCATTGAACGAAGACGAGCTTCAGACTCTCCTTTAATCACTTCACGGATTCGCAAACGTCATTTGCGCCCTTCGAGAAAGGCGATGAGGTCCAGAAACTCGCGCCGCGTCATTAGCTCGTTGAGCTTTTCCGGCATGATGGAAGTGGGTAATGCGCGCCGTTCTTCGACCTCGGTGCGGTTGATGACATCGAGTTTGCCCTGGGCATCGGCAACCGTGATCGTGCTGTTGGGCCCCTCGTCCACGATGACGCCGGTGTGCAGCTTGCCGTCCCGGGTCGAGATAACCCACGAAACATATTGTGGAGCGATTTCCCTGCTCGGGTCGAGGATCGACTCGATAAGTTTATCGCGACTGGAGCCGCGGCCTATGTTGGAGAGGTCCGGCCCAATGGCGCCGCCGCGGCCGTCGACGCGGTGACAGGCGAAGCAGCGCGGTCCGTTCGCGTGAAAGAAAACGCGCCGTCCTTCTTCTGGATCTCCATGTCCGACAAGGGCTGCCCGCCATTCGGCACTCGTGCGCGGCTGCGGGTTCGCCGTGAGGCGAATCGCTTTGAGACGCTGCTGGATCTCTTGGTTCTTCGCAGATCCACAGGCAAGAACAAGTTGATCGGCCAGCTCTCGACGGCTCTCCGCGTCCACCGACGAATCTTTGGTAACCTTGTCCCACAGCCCCAGAAGAGCTTTCTCGACGGCGGGCTTGTCGACGGCTCCGCGCAGCGAACACAGAGCTTCGCGTCGCAGAGCAGGTTCGTCCAGAGATGCGATGAGCAGGTCGCGAGTCGCCGGCACATTGGCCGCCGAGGGTGCCAGGCCCCAAACCGCTTCCGCTCTCAAGGCATGTCCCATCTGAGGATCCCGCGCTAGTTTGACAAGCATCGCCTGCGACTTCAAATCCGCACGCAAGGCAAGTGTTTGCATCGCTTCCCAGCGCAAGCTTTCTTCCTTGCCGTTGAGGAAGCCGGAGAGCATGTCGTGTCCAAGCGTGGGACAATCGGGCCGGAGCATGCGCAACGCCACGGCGCGAATGGCAGCAGGCTGCGAACGATCGCGCACGAACTTCGCGATGTATTCTTCGCCGCTCGGCTCATCAGTAGGCTTCCGGTGTGCTCCGGCCAGGAACTCATTGGTTGCCAGCAGCGCCTCGAACACTTCGCGGGTGACCGGCGGGCGAGCCGCCGCGGCATTCAACTGAGGGGCAAGGTCGTGAAGCCGCTCCTCGCCAACCCACTGAATGGCAGCACGTCGAACCCCCGGGTCCGGGTCGGCCAAAAACCTGGGTAAAGACGCACGGCCCTCCGCCGTCCCCGCGCGGCGCAATGCCAGCAGGACTCCAATCCTCACGGCCGGGTCGGCTGCGTCAACATGCTGCAAGAGCAAGCTGCCGGCGTTTGATCGACCCAATGTCTCCATGGCCGCGCAGAATAGGAACGGATCCTTCTCCGCCAGCAAGGGAACCAGGTGCTCCAGGGCGTCCTTGCCGCTCAGTTCCGCAATGGCCTGGCGGCGCACCCATGCGGATGCGTCCCTGAGCGCCAATTCCAAGATACGCTCTTCGATCTGCTTGTCATCCTGCGAGCGGATACATTCGAGAAGGTGCACGGCTTCCGCACGCACCTCTGGCGCCGAATCGCTCAGCGCGGGCGAGATAAGTTCGATTGCGGCTGGGCGCTTGAGTGTCGCGGCCGCCCAGAGAGCATGCACGCGCGCGCGCGCGATCTTGTCTTCGCGCAGCACATCAGCGAGGACCTTTTTGCCATCCGGTCCTCTTAGCGCCAACGTTCGGCCGGCAGCGCTGCGGATCTCTTGTTTGCGTTGGTCAAGGAGCTGGCGCAGCTTTGCAAGATCGAGTCCCGCTACCTGAGAAACGCGCAGACCATCGTCGGCGGGCGGGGTCTTCATGCGGATATGCCAGATTCGCCCTTTGCCATGGACCGGATAAGACTTATCAACCCAGTCGCTGAGATAGAGGGATCCGTCAGGAGCGGTGGCAATGCCCACAGGGCGAAAATTCTCATCGCCGCGAATCATTGGCCGCGCCTGGGACACGAAGGATGCCCCTTTGGCGACGAGCTTGAAGCGCTCGACCAGATGATCGCCCCACGCGGTGACCAGCAAGTCGCCGCGGTATTCCTGCGGAAGACCGGTCGACTCATAGGCGACGACTCCGCACGGCGCCTCCGAAGTGCCGGCCACCATAGGCAGCGTGCCGGGCAATTCGCCATTCCAGGCCGTGAATGGGTGAAGACCTTTGCGGCCGTTGCGATACCGGTAGCCGTAGTCCCCATTGGTGACGATGTGCATGAGACGGCAGGGACCGCGAGAATCAGGATCATTGTCCACGGCAAATAACCGGCCAAAACCGTCAAACGTAAGGTGGAAGGTGTTCCAGAAGCCGGTCGCCACGCGGCGCAATTGACTTCCGTCGGGCCGGCAGCGATAAATACTGCCCCCCTCCCCTCCGCCTGAGAGCGAGCTGCCATCGGAGCCAATCAGCTTGTACGCCGCTCCCAGGTTCTCTCCCAGTGCGAAGTAAAGGTCGCCAAGCGGATCGAAAGCGAGTCCCGAAAGACCGTTGTGAGGGTACGTTCCGGTTGTTTCAAGTTTGACGATGACCCGGCGTTCGTCGGCGCTGCCGCGGTTGCCGGTATCACGCAGCAAGTGAATGTCGGAGCGGGTGGCAACATAGACAGAGCCGTCCCTGCCGAGAGCGAGGCCCATCCCATTGTGAAAGCCCTCGGCAAATGTACGGATGCGGCGGGCGTGGCCGTTGTCGTCGAAGTCGTCAAAAACACGCACCCGATCGCTCGGTGGACCCTGGTAATTGGCTGGACGCTCGTGCGTGTTATTTTCAATCACCCAAACCCGGCCGCGCTCATCCACGGCGAGGCCTGTCGGCGTCACGATGTCGGGCTCCCGCGCTACCAGCTCGATGACCAGACGGTCATCGACGCATGCAGGTGTGTGCACGGGCACCGCTGGGCTCTGGCTTAGAAATGATAGCGCCAGGAGCAGCTGGCATGAGCCAATCACGGAATTCCCTCTCAGCAGGGCGCATTTTCGGGCAGTGAAAACGCGACAGTCGCGGCACTTGTTTCCACTAGGGCAACGTCTACCTCTCCTGTCCTCCGCGTACGTCGAACATCTTACCAGCCTTCCGACGAAAAAAAATTAGGCCGCGGAGAATTGCATTGATTCGCCAGGATGGCCGCGCATACTCTCCACAGACATCCGCAGGCTGCTCGGCAGGACGACTGGCCGGTGGGATGCATCCCCTCAGAGGCGCCGGCGCTCTCGTTGGCCGTCTCGCTTTCCCAGCAACAAAGGAGTGATCCCGATGATTCCCCGCCGTTATCTTGCGCTGATCGCCCTGCTCTCGCTTGTGCTGCCGTCGGGTTGTTGCTGCTGGCGCGCCCGCTGCTGTCAGCAGCAGTCTTGCTGCAATTCCTGCTGCAAGCCATGCTATGATGACGCACATGGTTACCCATATACGCCCCCGATTCCTGTGAAGTAAGGATGCGTTCGCGGGGGGCTTGGGGCAAAACGTGGCTTGCCGCGGAGGGCCCCCGGGCGCCCGCCAGGGTTACGTCCTCTCCCCGGGGGGCTTTCCCTCTGCGTGGTAGGCGGCTGCCTCTGCGTCACGGTCGTCCCGCACCACGCGTGCGCGCTCCCGGAGAACGTGTGCGAGCAGGCAGTGAAAATGATAGCCCGCCAGTTCCCGGCGGACGCTGAAGCGGCCGGTGTTGAACGATCGACTGCCCAGGCCTTTCTGCACATCCTCGCAAATCGCAATGTCCTCCAGCTGGATTTGATGGGAAACGGCCATGCTCTCGTTGCGAAATTGCGCGTTCGCAGTCGGGCCTTCGTTGGCGAAATAAAAATCAAAGATCACGCGGCACCGGTCCGGGCCCAGGGGCAGCACCACGTTTGTGTCCATCATTCCCTGGTACATATTGACCATGAAGTTGGGGAAGACCCACCAGTAGTAGGCCATGTCCCCGGCGCGCACGCTCGCCGCGGAAGTGTCGTCGTTGCCAGCGTCGGGCGCGCGCATTGGACTGCTCTGCACGCTCGTGTTGCCTGCTGTTTCCGTACGATAGCGCGAATAATCCAGGACGCCAGCCAGGCCGGGATGGATGGTATTTACGTGGTAGCCACCGTCGAGATAGTTGTCGACAAATACCTTCCAGTTGCAGGCAAGTGTGTACTCCCGGCGTTGTACAAAGTGCAGTCTCTCGATGGCCAGCGCCCCTGTCCGTTGGGGTAACGGCGCCAGGAAGTCACTCAGAGAAGTAAACGCCGCCGCCTGGGCTGCCACCTCCGGCCGGACCCAGACCAGCGGCCCCCACGTATCTACCGGCAACGGCACCAGGCCTTGATCTTCGCGGCAAAAATCGGCGACCCCGTCGAACTCCGGCGTGCCGCGCAGCCGGCCGGCCAGGTCGTAAGTCCAGCCATGATACCGGTAGCGCAGCCGGCTGACCTTCCCTGCCGTTCACGCGCGACGCGGGCTGCGCGATGCCGGCAAACATTAGAAAATGCCCGGAGCGTCCGTTCCTGATCGCGCACCACCAGGATTGGTTCTCCCGCAACGTCTTCCGTGACGAAAGAGCCGGGCTCGGCCAATTGATCGAGGCGGCCTATTTGCTGCCAGGTGCCGGCAAAAACCGAGCTGCGCTCCGCGGCATGGACTTCGGGATCAAAGTACCAAACGCTGGGAATGGTGCGTGCCTCCGCCAGGGGCAGATTCGGATCGAATAGCTCGATCTTCTCTAGCAAGCTAAGCGCCATGAACAGCTCCCCTCTCGTCCATCGAGTTGGATCGGGTCAATGGAGGGTGCAGCCCTATCTCGGTGTAAAATGGTCACCAGCAATCATGCAGCGGGCAACCGTCACTGCAGTCGCTGACTGCGCCTCCAATACGTCGCCATTTTACATCAAGGTGATTGAATGACACCGAGTGTTTTTGATCGGCTTCGCCATTCACTGCAGGAGAACGGAGCGACCTTCAGCGTCCGGCATCACGAGCCGGTTTATACGAGCGAGCAGGCCGCGGAGGTGCGCGGGACGACGCTGGCCAGCGGCGCCAAGGCACTCGTCGTGAAGGCGGGCGAGCGTTTTGTCCTGCTGGTGGTGCCGGCAGACCGCAAGCTGAGCAGCCGAAAAGTCAAAGAGGCGCTCGGTTCGAAGGCGTTGCGCTTCGCCACGGCCGAAGAGGTAGAGCAATTTACAGGACTTCAACCCGGTTCCATCCCGCCGTTCGGCAGCCTCTTTGGTCTGCCAACCTATTGCGACCCTGCCCTGGGGGACAACGCTTCCATCAACTTTAACGCCGGCGACCATTCCATCTCGATGAACATGACCTTCCCGGATTACGCAAAAACGGAGAGACCGACGCTCGGCCCGCTGGCGGCGCCACCGGAGCCGGGCAGTTAGAACAGAAGGATTGCTGAACCCCGCCTGCAAATGGCCTAATTGCCGAACAGGAAGATGGTCGCTGTTATGACAAGTCCGTTGTTAAGCCCATGGGCCACCATTCCAGGCACGAGGGTACCGCGCCACTCGCGGACCAGATTGAATCCAAACGCAAGCGCCATGAGCACCGGGACTGCCAGGAGCCCCTGCGGATGGATGACCGCGAAAATGAAACTGACGACCATGCAACTGAGGAACATGCTCAGGAAGAAGCCCAGCCTGGCAGTGGCCTCCCGCAAATGGCGATAGAGAACGCCTCGGAACATTGTCTCTTCAACAAGTGGCGCGACAATGCAGGCGAGCACATAGATTTGCAGTCGAGTCCACCAATCCGAATTGATGAGCACGAACACGATCGGGTGGGCAGCCGGAGCAGTCTTGGGGCTGAATTCATCCGGTGCGCCGCCGAACAGTTGCTGAACGCCTCCCGCCAGCACCATAAGCATGATCATGATCAGAACGCCGACGGCGAGTATGGGAAGAGTCATTGCATAACCGCCGACCCCAATCACCGGCTCAAGCGCGGGCCGCCGGCCCAGGTTGAAGCCGACATCCTCACGTACTTGTTTCCACGATACGCCTCGTAGAACCGGCCAGGCCAGAGCCAGCACCAGGCTCAGGATTGCTGCACCCGTACTGATAGTCAACATCCATTCCCTTGCGGCAGGCACCACCATCGAACCGAAATTGATGGCGGAAAAGATGAATAGGTAGAGTGCGAAACTTTCTGCGTAGACGCCTCCACGCGCCCCACCGGGATGAATGCCGGTTCGCAGACGGCCGCTCAAAAGGAAGATGAGAAATACGACGAGCCCAACGAAACCAAGAAAACCTACCGGTAGCGCCAAGAAGAAGGTGGCGATCACTGCGATGAAGGTCCGCGTTGCTGAGTCCAGGATCGCCTGACGCGTAGCAGGATCTGGGCCCTTTGCTGGGGCTAAAGCAAGCTTGCCAAGCCAACCCAGTTCAGCTTCTAGAAGCGCGCGGTCCTTCTCGGACAGGGACGATGCCTTCATGTCGCCGTCCTCGTAGTCCCTGTAGAGATTGCCTAGAACCTCGAGAAGACGCTTCTGGTCCGGAGTCAGTACTTCACCTGATTGCTTGAGTTTCTCCTTGTGTTCGTCGAGTCTCTTCTGGAGATTCTCGAGTTGTTTCCCAGCCTCTGCTGGTCCTTCCAATTCGCCTGCCAATACGACGAAGGCCAAGCGTTGGTCCACGCTCCCAGTATTGAGGGATTGGAGGGACGTGTACACACTGGTACCCTGCGATGTTAAGTGAGCCAAGCCAACAACATACTTAGCCTGAAGGCTCATCACCAAGAAGCCCATGTCCTTGGCGTGCGTCGACTCATCCTCCGGCGGTTCCATGCTGCTGATCACGATGCGCACAACGAAAATCAGGCAGACGAGCGTTACGATCGCGATCCAGGCAACGACTGGGTGCCCAATTTTCTTGGGCTCGACAAGGATGACATCCGGCGGCGGCGCGAGTTCGTCTGGTGCGATGGGGCGGTCCTCGGGGGAACCTGGAGAAAGGGCATCATCAAAGTCGTGCATGAAACGCGCCTCGAGACGAAGCAGCAACGCCGGGAAATTCAGAACCAGAGTTCTTTGTATCAGCCCGTCTTGACTTCCACAAAGGTGCGTTCGACTTTTCCGTCCTTGGCATGGCAGAGGAAATAGCCCTTCTCCTTGGTGCCGTCATGGTTCTGCCGGCGAAAGGAACAACAGCGGTTGGTAGTCAACGTGACCTTCCCCACATGCCGCTCCGTGGAGCCGTGCCAATGTCCGTTGAAGACAGCCTGGAGATTGTGCTCTTTGAAGCGGTCCAGGAGCTGGCTGGCATTCTTGGGCCGGCCGATGACCCAGGGGCCAAGCGGGAAATGCGTGAAGAGAATGGTCGGCCGCTTCTTGTCCAGTTTGGGAAGGCTTTCGTCTAGCCAGTGGAACGTGGTAGACGGTATGGAAGTATTAGTGGATTTCAGACCTTCGGTCGTGTCGAGCCCCACGAATTGCCAGCCGCGGTGCTCGAACTGGTAATTAATCGAACGAGGGATCAACTCCTCAAAAGCCTTGCGATCTTCCTGCGTCCGGTAGTCGTGGTTGCCGACAACGTAGTAAGTCGGTTTATCGAGTCCTTTGAAGATGTCGCGTACGGCGGCGATTTGCTTGGGGAGACCGTTTTCCGCCAAGTCGCCAACGAGCAGACAGAAGTCGATCTTCTCCTTATGCCCTTTCAATTGCTGCATAACCCCTTCTAGCCATTTGCCGCAGCCTCGATCGAGATAATGGACGTCGTTCACGACGAGGAAGTGAAAATCTTCTGCCTTGCTTCCCTCCGCCGCATCCGTACTGCCGGGCCAAAGGCCAGCGCCTAGAAGCGTGCCGACGCTTAGGCGGAGCATTTGCCGTCGATTCAGTTTCTTGATTCGTCTCATGCCGCAATTCTCTTGGGCTGACGATCTCATGCCTCAGCGTTCCGGTCTGGTAAGCACACGACGAAAATCGATCACGCGCTCCAGAATGACGCCGTCGGGGCGATGCTCCAGT
>Ga0208043_1001126_pt1 | contig 10522 bp, 16 predicted proteins | sample Sb_taG_12_FD_187710 | JGI IMG/M metagenome (GOLD analysis project Ga0208043, IMG submission 187710) | Peat soil microbial communities from Weissenstadt, Germany - Sb_50d_9_AC metaG (SPAdes) (version 2) | ecosystem: Environmental > Terrestrial > Soil > Wetlands > Peat | place: Germany... | reverse complement strand
GAGCGAGCGGAAGAGCGCGTTGGCCTGGTAGGCGGTCGGGCGCGCGAGGCCGACCCCGAACCAGCTCCGATGGATCGCGAGCGCTATTTCGCGGAACCCGCTCGCAAGCGAGACTTCGGCCGCAAAGCCGGAAAGTGAAAACCCGAGTCCGTCCGGTAGCAGGCCGCCGAGGATCGCCAGCAAGTGCGCGAGTTCGCCGAGCGTCCACGCACGAGCGAAGAGCGTGCCGGCGACGGCTTCCTGATCGCCCGGCTTCATCGGGCCTTGCGCCTTGAGCGGCGCCAGAATCCATGCGAGCGCGGCCGTTGCGGGCGCTCCCGCCGCACCTTCGACATCGCGCCCGATCGTGTTGATCAGCGTGAGTGCTTCGCCGGCGTAGTCGCCGGCGTTGGCCTTGTACGCCAACAGGAAGTCATCCCAGGCGGCAACGCCGGCGGCGATGGCGGCTTTCGCCCAGGGAACGATCAGGTTTGTGACCATGAGCCCGAGGCCGTGGAGTGCGTCGCCGGCTTCGCCGCCCAGGAAGCGCGCGATCGAGCCCATCGCGCCGGATAGGACGGAGCCAACCGGGCCGCCCCCGATGAGCTGGCCCAATTCTTTCGACACGGCGCCTTCGGCGACCAGGCGGTCGATTACGGCTTGCGGTACATCCTGGAGGGCGATCAGATTCTTGAGTTGCTGGTCGACGTCGGCCAGCGGCGCTCCGACCTGGTTGGTGAGCGCCTGAACGATCGCCGCGAGGTTGGAGGCGAGCGCGGTTGCGATCGCCTGCCAGACTGCGGGATAAGCTTGTAAGGCGGTCGCGATCGCCACGAGAGCGGTCACCACCGGCGCCAGATCGGGCGGCGTCCCGGCGCTGCCTGTGCTGTTGGAAGCACTTGTGATCGCGGTCGCGATCGCCGCCAGGCCGTTGCTGATCGCGGCCTGGAGCGCCGCGCAACATTCGCCCTGGTCTCCGCCGCTCCCGCCGCCGATGATCGGGATGCCCTGCTGGAGCATCTGGTTGATCAGCGCCGCAATCGCCGCCATGTTGGCCGCGATGCAATCCTGGAAGTCGCCGATCTCGTCCTGGTCGGGGTCGTTGGCCGGCTGGCATGGCATCGGTGGCGGCGCCGGCTGCGGTGCGGGCGGCGCCGGCAGAGCGGGAGTACCAGGCTGCGGGGAAAGTCCGTTGGGCTCGAACGAGCGGCGCGGGCGCGCCTGGAAAAGCAGGTTGAGCACGTTGCGCATCACTGACCAGTTGGTGATCGAGTGCGTGCGCGCCCACAAGTTCACTGCGGGCAACCATCCAAAGGCGGGCGATTGGATCCCGAGCACGCGGAGCAGGTAAGTCGCCGCTTGCCCGATGCTCGCGGGGTTGGTGCTTGAGCCGTCCGGAGGCGGCGTGAGGGCCGAGAAAACTATCGCGCCCAGATCGAGCGCGCCCTGGCCGTAGCCCAGCGGGAAAAAGAAGGGCGTGGCGCGTCCAAGGTCCGCGCCAGGGAGATCGCCCGGTCCCGACGTCGGCGGCATCGGAATCCCGCTAGCTGGTAGAGACCGTCTTGCCCACGAACTGTTGTTCGAAGGCGTAATCGGCCTGAATCGCCGAAGTCACTTGCGCGAGCGTGGGCGCGGCGCTGGGGATGATCACGCTGCGAATCGCGGCGCTGGCGACCTGGTAGGCGATCACGGTGACTTGGGCGCCGGCCGGCTGAGTCGGATCGGCGGGAACCAGGGTTGCCTCTTTGATGGTCGCGTTCGCCATAGCTCTATCCTCCGCGCGATCAGTATCAGATGAGTAGTCCTCACTTGGTAGTCTAATCGACTACTGTGTAGCTGATAGACGAGAGCGGCGCGACGGGAATCAGCCGACGCGCCGCGGGAGCCAGAACCGATGCAAAGCAGACCCTACCCTTTTTCCACGCGAGAATCTAGGGCCTCAGATCAGGGTTTGATTGCCGTCCACCAGAAGGTAACCGAAAAATAGCCCGCGATGGTTTCGACCTGGTTGATGACGAACGCCATGCCGGGCGGAATCACGGCCAGCGGGAAGCCTGGGAAAAAAGTGGTCGGCAGAAACTCCGATGCACCCTGCAAATCGATCGCCGAGAAAGTCAGATAGTTGAGGTACTCGGGCGGCGGCGCGGCGCTGTAATACTGGTAGATCGTGCCAGGCTTGGCCGCCTCGTCCCCCTTGACCGAAAAGCCCGGGCCGACCGGCGAGCCGTTGACCGGGGAGTTCTGATAGCAGTTCAGGCCGTTGTTGCCGTAGGCGATGCAGAGCCCGTAGAGGTAGAGGTAGCGGCCGTCGGTCGCATCGTTGAACAGACTGATCTGCGCGTACTGGCCGAGCACATTGTTGAGCAAGAGTCCTGCGCTGGAGAGCTGCGGAATGAACCAGTCAGGCGTAGAGCGGGTGCGCGCGCCCTTGGGAATTTGAAGCGTCGCCGGCATCGCGGGACCCGCGGCCTAGTAGAAGTAATCCAGCTCGTCGATCGAGATCTCTTCCCAGAGAAAGCCCGCTTGACCAAATGCTGCGGCGATGGTGATGCACATGAAGAACGCCCATCCGGGCGGGACGATCGCGAAGGGAAAATCGTGGGGCCAGAGCCCGCCAGCCGTACTATTGAGCGTTGTATAGTAGTCGCCGGTCAGGGCTGCCGCTGCTGACTGGTAATCCACCAGACCTGCCCGCGCGCTATCGCCGGGGAAAAACGACTGGGCAGGATAGTTGGTCCCGGTCAAGCGGCCCTGATTATATCCCAGAGCTGTTAGGTCGGCCCCCGCACCGCTGATGGACCAGTCGCGGAGAACCAACACGGTCGCACCGGTCGAGCTGTTGTAGAGTGAGGCGGTAAAGAATTGACCAGCGCTAGGGGTGGTCTTTGGTACGCCACCACGCGCGGCCTGGCGCGGGCGGAACCACTTGTAGCGCCGCGCGGGATTGTTCCAGTCGCTCGGGCCGGGATCGTTCGCCATCGCGGGTCAACCGTTTACGTGACGCGTTGCAGCGTGAAGAGCGCGCGCGAGCCGACCTTCTTGACCGTGCAGGCCGTGGTCGTCGCTTTGCCGGTCACGTTGATCGTCGAGCCGGCGCCGATCCACGCGGCCGCGTCGGATACGCCCAACAGCGGGATGGTGATCGTAAACTCCGCGAGGTTGACGAGCTCGCCGGGCTCGACGACGTAGGTGTCAACGTCGGAGCCCGAGCCGAGCTTGAATGCGAACTGGAGCGCGGTCGGCGCGGTCGCGCCGCACACCACGCACAGACAAGCGTAGATCACCGGCACGTAAGCGCCGGGGCCATACGCGGCGATCGCGCCGCTGGTAATACAGGTGATCTCGGAGCCCGCCGTCAGGGTGACATCGGCGGACGGGATCGCCACGGTCGGCGTGAAGCCGGGGTTGGCCACGCCGTAGATGTTCCCTGCGCCCATCGGCGGATGCTCAGAGCTTCTTTACCGCGCCCAGCGCCTCGGCCCAGATGTCCTTGAGCTCGTTGATCAGCGGCGTCAGGGCGGGCGACGTGCCGAGCAGGTTATGGATCGCGGTAAACAGATCGGTGATGACCTGCTCGGGCGTGCGCGGCTGCGGCGGCTCGACCTGGCCCGCGGCGGCGGCCGCGGTTGCCTTGGCGTCCGCATCGATGCGCGTGATCATCTGGTCGGCTTCGGTAGTCTTGCCGGCCTTCAACAGAGCGCTGGCCGCGCTCAGGGAGTCGCCACTTTCTGTCGCCATCGCTCACACTCCTGGTTGAGTTACGCGCCGGGGCTGGTCTGCGGTCCCATGTAGACCAGATCGAACCAGCCCTCCTCCGCAGTGTCGGCGGAAGTAGCGAAGAATTCAACCTGCGGCGGAACGTTCTGAAAAAACGTGAGCCACACACCCCATCCGCCGCCGGCCGCGCCGTAGCTTGGCATATATCGCTGGTTGAAGGCGTCAATCTGGTCGTAAGCCTGCACGCAGACTCCACCAGGACGCCACTTCGCGCCCATCGCGGGGAACAGCCGGAAGAACAGGCCCGTCGCCGAAAAGGCGCGCGCGCCGACGAGCGCATACTGGCCGGCCGGAAGCGCCTGATCGAACGCGGGCTGGACCTGCGAGAATTTGCCCGCCGTGAGGGTGGTCGAGGCGACCCAATGTACGGTGAACAGCCGTCCGGGCGTCATCGCGGACTGGCTCAGAATCGGCGGGTTGACGGTCACACCCAGCGGCGTGCCGGGGCCGTCGCAGAACTGGACCGCCACGTACTCAGTCTCGGAGCCGCCCGAGTTCTGCGACACGAAGATGTCAAATTCCTCGGTGACTCGCAGGCCGAGCGGGTTTCGCGAGAAGTCCCATACCCGCGGCGGACTCTCGAAAGCGGACCCGCGGTTGTTGGGCGACATCGCGGTGTACGGAAACGGCAGCATGGAGGGCGCCTGGGCGCGGATATGGACCAGCGAAGTGCCCACGCCAAACACGGAGTGGAGGAACGGCAGATCCGGGGAGACCTGCACGCCTGAGACCAACTTGGGCAGGATGTTATCCGGCGTGAAGTAGGTCAGTTGGACAAAGGTGTTCGCGCCGGAGCTGGTGTCGGAGCTCGAAAACAATTCAAGATGAAACATGAGTAGTACTCACTTGGTAGTCTAATCGACTACTCAGATCACGGCTTGATCTTTCCGTAGTAGGCGGACATCCCGGTGAACCAGGCGTTCATGCGCGCCTGGTTGTTGGCGCCGCGGCCTTTGTTCATGCTGGCGACGGTCGCGGAGACGGCGGAGATCGCGGCGGCCAGGGCCGGCGCGACGGCCCCGTACTTGTAGGCTTTGGCCACGCCGGCCGCGCCCCAGTTGGCGCCGCCGTACTGAGTCATGTTCTGCGAGGCCTTGTTGAGATCGGCGTTCGCCATCCCCGCTGCGTACTTGTTGGCCTGGATGGCGCGGGTCACTCCAGTCGAGTAGGCCTGCTGGGCGCCGGCAGGATCGGCGTTGAAGGCGCGCTTGGGGTTGTTGTACTTGTTGATCAACTTTTGTTGGTTCGTCGGGTTCTGCAACCCCGCCGTCCAGTTGGCCAGCATGGTCTGAGAATTGACTTGGTTGGTGGGAGTGATCGGCATATCGCGCCTCCTGGGCGGTGGGCTAACACGGCCCGGAAGCGCGCCCGCCGACACGGGCTGCGGATTCGCAGGCCGTGTCGGCGGCTGTGATCGTGCTATGCTCTAGCGCACTGTGGATCAGATCGCAAGTTGGGTAATCACGGTACATCCGGGCGGCGTGGCGCTCGGGTTTGTGTGCGGCTTCGCGTTCGCGGTCTGGTTCTGGTTCACGGAAATCAACGGGCCGCGGCCATGAGCAGCGCCGCTACCCGCTCGCCGGTGAGCGTGCCCGGCCCTACCGGGCGACGGCCCTGGAGCACGATCCTCTTGCGCGAGTGGGCGGCGGCGAAATATCCCGCCGATCGGCTGAACGAGCAGGTACGGCTTGGGCCTACCAGCTCGCAGCTCAGCGGGGTTGCGGTGTCGCCGGCGCTCGAAGCGATGCTGCGGGTCAACAACTGGTACGCGGACGGCCTGATCATCCGATCGACGGAGGTCCTGCTCATCGAATCGAAGATGCGCGCAAACCCCAGCGCCGTGGGTCAGGTGCTGTTTTACATGCGGCTCGGGTTCTCTACGCCGGCGCTCCAGGCCGCCATGTCGATCCCGTTCATCCCGGTGGTGCTCTTTGCAGAGGACGACCACGCCGTGAGGCTCTTCGCCCAGCAGCTGGGCTGTCGCGTCGAGATCTACACGCCAAGCTGGATCGCCGATTACCTGACGCAGGTCCAGTTCCGCAATCGCGGCACGGCGCCCCCGAGCGCGCCGGCGGCCACTTCCTGAAGGGACTATCCACACTGTCAACATTGGGTCCATCCACAAGGCGGCAGCATCGTCATCCGGGCTGACACGAACCGTGCCATCTCTCTGAACCTACCCCCGTCCGTTCGACTGCCAAAATTTGCGGAAGAGATTTCCCCCTTTGAAATTACGCAGCCGCTTCGAAGCCATCGCCGGCGCGATTGGTCGAAGTGGGGGCTTGACGGATGCCCAAAGGGGCGCTATGGGGTAACCATGCCGCATCGCGTGAGATTGCCGCGCCTGAGCCGTCCCGAGGTCGATGAGCTGGTCAAGGCGCACGGCTGCCTGGTCGCCGCAGATCGGGCGCTACGCGAGAGCGGCTGGAAAGGTGCGCCGGCCGTGCTCGAGCTGCTTGGAATCGCCGACGCCCTGATAGCGCGGCTGTTCAACAAGTGCGAGGACTCGCTGGCTCGCCAGGCCGCCGCCGGCGCCGGGATCCCGGCCCAGGACGCGTCGCCCGAGGGCAATCCGGGCGAGAGTGCCGGTTATGGTCAATTCGCGAGCCCTGCCAAGGGAGAAGCTTAGGGCGCGAGCTTCCCAGCGCCCAGGAGGTACGTCGAAATGGAGAAACTAGGGTCTAAAGTGATGCTTTGGATCGGCCTGCTGGCGGTCCAGCGGCTGGTCTGCCCAAAGGACCAGTGGCTCCTCGAGCTCGAGGGCCATCCGGGCTCCGTGCTGGTCTCGCACAACGGCCGCGCGTTCACGTCGCCCATGATGGACTTCCAGGAGTCTCAACCAGCGGCCGCGTGATGCTGCTCACCTACGAGAGCCGCGGCAAGATCGCTTTCGTCGAGGACCAGGCCGCGATGGCGGCTGAGGCTTTCCGCCAGTCCGACTTCGAGGGCGCGGTCGCTATCCTGCGGACGATCCACGGCTTCCTCGGGACGTGGCTCGCGGAGGACCAGGGCAAGCCCCTGTGAATGGAATGTTGATAACTTCGGGGATACGCCGGGCCCCGCGCGCTCGATCTCTCTACGCCAGTGCCTTAACACGGCCTTGGAGGCTGTGTGGTGGCGGCTGGAGAGACACCCGCGCGGGCATTCGCCGCGACCTGGCGCAACGACTCGGGCCAGGTAGTAGGAACGACTTTCGGCGGGACCATGTGCTGGTTCCCGCGGAAACCGTGGCGGCTGCGGATCGAGCGGGACGGCTACGAGCACGTGATCAGGTGCGGCGAGTGTCCGGGGTGTCTCGAATTCGAGCGGCGGCGGCTCGCCGATCGGCTGCAGGCAAAGTACGCAAGCGCCGGTGTCCCAAGTGTGGAGGGTACAACCCTCTCACCCGCAAAAAATGCGGTTGGTGCGGCTGGCTCTTCTCGGCCGCTCTACGTCGTGCGGATCTGGGCGCCGCTCTCGCGGCATACCGAGATCAACCACAAGCTCCATCGGCGGGCCGGCCTCGAGCTGGAGCCCGGAATGTATCGGCTCGGTGCGTCAGGGTTCGCTCTGCTCAGTCGCGAGAAAGGCAGGATCGCGGCTGTCCTCCGAGCGGCGCGGACAGATTTCCGCATCGAGCCGGTACGTTTCAGGCGGCGCCGGCGCGCCTGGCGCGCGCTCACGGCCGGCCTGATGGTCGCCCGAGCGGTTTATGGTGAGCAGGTCAAGCGCTGGTACGCTCGCGGATTACCGCCGGCGGCGCGCGAGAAGTGGAACGTGCTCAAGCTCAAGGAGTACAAGGCGCACGATCGGGCTACTGGCCCTAGGGCTTGGACTAGCGGCAAGCTCGTACTCGTTCCTCCTGAGGTGTGGACGCTACGCCGTAATGACCGGCGATCGCTACGTGCTCTGCTCAATCGCGCTCCGGATCCTGAGAGCGTACACAAGGTGATGGCTGTGGTCTCACAAGTGGTCGCGGCCCGCGATTTGCAATCTTCTGTTCTCGCATCCGGCAGCGGGAAACTGACGGCTGCTCAGGTCCGTGAATGGTACGATCGCCGAAAGTCGTCCGCTGCGGAGCAGCGCTCCGTCGATTCCGTCATGCCTGATCTACATCCCTCCTCTGGGGGGGAGGGTTACGTAAGTTCTGAGCATAGTCAGGGCGAGCTGATGCCGCGCCAGCTCTCCGAGGAGCAGCTTTTAGAGCCCGGCCCCAGCGGCCGGGAGCGATGGCGCGAGCGTCAGGAGGCTGACGAGCGCTCACTAGCTAGAGCGAACGAGGAGCGCAGGGATCGCGCGCGGCGGAGCCTGGCCGCGGCGCTGGAATCGCTCCGTAAGAAGATCACGGGAGGTAAGTAACCGATGGCGGCCAAGACCCTCAGCGAGCGCACGATCGCGCAGCTCGACAAGGCCCTGAAGAGCCATGTGGAGATGAACAAGGATCTCGGTGTGGTCTACAAGGTCTGTAACGATGAGCCCACCAAGGGCGCGATCGCGCCACGGCTCGCGGCGGCATTACTGACGTCGGTGCAGATGCAACAGGCGCTGATCGTGGGGCTCGTCAACGTGCTCGCGGAGGAGTGAGACCTATGCCGACCAAAAAGAAGCCGGCCGCTAAAAAGCGGCCGAGAGTCACACCGGGCAGGTGTCGAAAGTGCGGTTGCACTGATTACTTCGCCTGCCAGACGGGTTGCGCGTGGGTGGATGCTGAGCACACACGCTGCTCAGCATGTTTCCCGGACGCCCTGGAGTAGCTGATGGCGCCGGAGACAGGCCAATCGTTCCGCGTGGTCTCGGTTCCGGTCGATAAGGCTGAGTACTGGTTGAACGAGCTGCAGCACGAGTACATCAACACGGCGATGGCCTGGTACATGCAGGGCGATCAGCACTGTGTCACGCTGGTCTTCGTCGCCAAGCGCCTGATGGGCGGGCAGATCGCGCGGCCCGGCCCGGTGAGGCTGAATTGAGTCGCGGCCGTCTCAAGCTGTTCCGCCGCCGCCTCAGCCTGGGCGCGGCGGCTAAAGACCCCTACGCGGGCCAGCTGTGCGACCATTGCGGCGGCTCTGGTGTAGAGCCGGGAAAGCAGCTCGGCCGTGCGGAGTGGGGTATAACCGGGCGCTGCACTGAGTGCGCGGGCTATGGGACGATCGCCGCGAAGAAGAAAACTCCGCTACGGCCGGCCGGCGACAAGCCGCCACCAAAGGATGCCGCCTGATGATTCGAGCACTAATGCAACAACACAGTCGTAATGCAACAACACAGTCGCACGCGCGCACACTGACGACGATAAATGCTACGCTTTTCACTGGCACGGCGCGTGCATTGTATCTGGTTATGATAACGCGAAGTTCAACGGCGGATAGCAGATGAAAACGACAAAAGTAACTGGCCAACTATGCGTCGGTGAGCTGCAATTGGCGGCTATCGACGTAGGATTCGACTTGCGCCTGACTGGTACTGCGGTACGCTTCCCCGCTGACACTCCGACATCCGCAGGCTATAATAGTCGCAATGGTCGGGTGACATATTTGATCGAGGATTGCACGCGCGAAGAAATGATCGCCACGCTCCGACGCGCCGGATACAAGATCGTATGACGTGAGTTGGTAGGGCTAGCTCGTCTGAACGGGGATCGGGAAGGCGGATGCTTTAGGCGTGATGAGCGCGTCAGCGGCGGCCTGGAGCGCGTTGATCCAGGTGTCAGAGAGTCCTAGGGTCTTGAGCTGTGCCGCGTAAACCTGATCGGTTATCTGCAGCCGCTTCCGCTGGTCTGTCAGAGCTGCGACTCGCGCACGCAGTTGAGCAGCTTCGGCTGGCGGTAGTTGCAGTCCGTATAGCCATCGCTGATTGCCCTGTGCTGACAGGGCAGCCACTGCCGTCCAGGCTGCGGCTTGAGTGGCAGTTAACCCGGTCGCAATCAGCGCTGTCGCTAGCGCTGGCAGACCTAAGGTCCCGGTCGCGTACCCCTTTAGAGCAGCCTTCCGCTCCTCTGCCGAAGTCGCGCGCTCGAGCGCGCGCGCGTCGGCCAGAGTCTTCCGCTGCAAAGTAGCGTTGGCGGCGGCTTCGGCCTTGCCAGCGATCGCGTCAACCGCGTCGGGTTGTAAGCCGATCCCGCTCAGGTACGATCGAAAAGTCGGGTCGTCGATCAGCCCGGCCTTAAAAAGCGTGGTGTACTCGGCCTCGAGATCGGCCGCGAGCTTGACCAGCTTCTTGAGTTGGGCGGCCGCCAGCGCCAGCGAGTCGCGGTCGGAATTCTGCCAGGCGCTGTCAACCCGCGCGGTGTAATCCGCGTCCGCGAGCAGGCCGGCCGCGTAGGCCGATTCGAGCGCGCTGATCAGCTGCGAGCGCTGGGTCTGCGTCGCCAGGTACGGCGCCGCGAGCAGCATCCGGGCTTGCGACGCGGGACGCATCCCGGAAAAGGTCAGCTCGTCGCGGATGTCATCGGTGGTGAAGAGCCCGGTTTCGATCAGGCGGATCAACTGCCGCGCCTGCATCCCGTGGTACGCGCCGGCGATCAGCGGGTCGGTGTAGTCGCTTCGAACCCCGGCGAAGCCCAGCAGCTCGTCGCGTTGCGCGGCCGTGATGATCCCGCGCGCGTACAGTCCGGTCGCGTCGCCCTGCGTGGGATAGAGCGAGCGGAAGAGCGCGTTGGCCTGGTAGGCGGTCGGGCGCGCGAGGCCGACCCCGAACCAGCTCCGATGGATCGCGAGCGCTATTTCGCGGAACCCGCTCGCAAGCGAGACTTCGGCCGCAAAACCAGAAAGTGAAAACCCGAGTCCGTCCGGTA
>Ga0208043_1001110_pt1 | contig 10603 bp, 5 predicted proteins | sample Sb_taG_12_FD_187710 | JGI IMG/M metagenome (GOLD analysis project Ga0208043, IMG submission 187710) | Peat soil microbial communities from Weissenstadt, Germany - Sb_50d_9_AC metaG (SPAdes) (version 2) | ecosystem: Environmental > Terrestrial > Soil > Wetlands > Peat | place: Germany... | reverse complement strand
ATGCCGGGGCCCTGGCAGTCACCCCGGGGTTCTGGTTGGGTGCATGGTATACTGAGAGGGCGTACGTCTGCCGTTAGTGCCTTGATACTAACAGTTCAAGGCAGATGAATGGTCACCTTGACAGTGCCCGGATTGGCCGGCGAAGCGACGCCGTGGCCTGACACCCTGCCTTGTTGCCGTCCTGTCGCGTCGCGTCCCATGCGTTTTGCCTCCTTGCCGTCGCGCCTACACTCCCCGCTATCGGCAATTCGGGCCGGCTCCTTGAGGAATTCGGGGTAATTTTCCGCGACGATGGTGCGGTTACGACGGCTGAGACGCGCCCCGGACGTCACGGCCCGGTGAGCTGAGACTCCTTGCCGCCGCGGGTCAGGCAGCGGGGTGAAAGGTTTTGCCGTGTGCCGCAGTCGTCGCGGCGGGATCAGGCCCGTTCATGGCCGAGCTGTTGCAGGACCTCGGCGAGGAAGCGTTCCACTCGATCCCGATTGCGGAATGCCGATTTTGGAATGCGGAATGTGGAATGAAATCCAAAATCCGCATTCCGAAATCCAAAATCGCTGCAGTCACCATGTCAGTTGACCGGCCGGGAGAGGGTCCTCTCGGCCGAGAACTCCAGGCTCAGTGGGCCATTCCACCGCCGCCGGCGGGTGGCTCGCGGTGTCCGTAGAAGCTGTAGAGCACCGGCATCAGGTAGCGGTCAAGGAAGAGCGTCACGGTCATGCCACCGACCACCACGATGGCCAAAGGTTGGGCCGTTTGGCCACCGATCTTTGTCGAGACGGCCGCGGGTAAGAGACCCAGGATCGCGGTCATCGCGGTGATCATCACCGGCCGCACCCGCTTGAGCGAGCCCTGGATGATGGCGTCGTGTAACGGCAGTCCCTGGGCGCGAAGGGTGTTAAAGTACGAGATCAGCAGCAGGCCCTCCATGATGGCGATCCCGAAGAGCGAGACGAAACCGACGGCTGCCGAGATACTGAAGTTGGTTCCGGTCAAGTACAAGGACCAGATGCCGCCCACCGCGACGTCGAAGACGTTGCTGAAGATCACGATCGTGTCCAGGAACGAGCGAAACGCCGAGTACAGGAGGATGAAGATCAGAGTGAGGGACAAGGGGATGATCCACATGAGCCTGCCGTTGGCTTCCTCCATCTGCTCGAACTCGCCACTCCAGACCGCCCGGTAGGGGATCTGGAAGAGCTCCTTCGTTCGCGTCTCGGCCTCGTCCACGGCGCTGCCCAGGTCGCGGCCGCGCACACTGAACTTGATGGCGATCAGCCGTTTGCCCTGCTCACGATAGATGGTCGAGTAGCCGGGGCGATTGAACTGGCCGTTGGCATCCGGCGCGTAGTATTCCCCCACCGGCGTGACCAGGTCTCCCAGCCGGATGCGCGGAGTGCTGCTGATCGGGTTGGACGTGTCGGCCAGGCTGCCGGATACCGCGGGGGGAGGCAGGGCATGCCCGCTGGCGTTGGGCGTGAAGCCCGAGCCCTGTGCCAGGACCACCTGGTTGTTGATGATGTCCACCGGGATGTCCAGAATCGACGTCTCGCTGGCGCGCCGCCACCTGGGCCAGCGCGTGGAGATGTCGAACAGCTTTTCGCCTTCAACCATGCTGGACATGGCTCTGGCACCCACGGCGCTGCTGACGACGTTGTTGACGTCGGCCGTCGAGACGCCCCACTTCTGGCACTTCTCAGGATCGACGCGGAACTCCAGGTGCGAAACCCCCCGGAGGTGGAAGATGCCCACGTTGGCGATTCCCGGGACGTCCTGCAGGACGTTCTTGGCCTTCTCGGCCAGCAGTTCCAACTGGTCGAGGTCCGGGCCGAAAATCTTGAGTGAATTGTCGCCCTTGACCCCCGAGAGAGCCTCCATCACATTATCACGAATGTTCTGCGAGAAGTTCCAGACGATGCCGGGAATGGCGCGCTCGAGCTCGGCATCCATCGCGTCCACGATTTCTCGTTTGGTCCGCGCGCGGGTTGGGCCGTAGGCCCATCGTCGCCAGCCGGTCTGCGGCATCAGCTTGGGCCAGTCCTTCTGTGGCCGCAGCGGCACGAAGTACTCACCGCTGTAGTAGCCCTCGGTGTCCGTGCCATCGTCGGGCCGGCCGCTCTGCGTCACGATCGACTCGACCTCGGGATACGTGGCGATGATGGCCCGTGCGTGCTTGGCGATCGCCACCTGGTGCTCGAGATTCATGTTGAGCGGACCGATGCCGCGGAGCCACAGGTTCCCCTCCTCGAGCTCCGGCATGAATTCACGGCCAAGCTGCGGGATCAAGCTGGCCGTGCCGCCGATGAGGAATGCCATCACAACGCAGGTGGTCTTCGGGAACCTCAGGCAGAGCTGGAGCTTCCACAAGTAGCGGAACTTGAGGGCGCGGACCAGCAGGTTCTCCTTGACCGGCTTGAAGTTCTTGAATAGCAGCATGGCCAGCACGGGCGTCAGGGTCACGGCAAGCACCAGAGCGCCGGCCAGGGAGAACGCGTACGTCTGTGCCATGGGAGCGAAGAGCTGTCCCTCCGGTCCAGTCATGGCAAACAGCGGCACGAAGGCGCACACCATGATCATCACGGAAAAGAGGAGCGCGTGGTCGATCTCCTTCACGAAGAGAAGGATCCGCTCCTTGATGGGCAGATCGGGGTAGTTGCCTGAGGCCAGGTTGCGATTGATGTTCTCGATCACGACCACCGACGAATCGACGATGATGCCGAAGTCGACCGCCCCGATCGACAGCAGGTTTGCGGACTTGCCGCGGACGTACAGCATCGTGAAGGCGAACAGGAGCGCCAGCGGGATGTTGATGGCGACGATGATCGCGGTCTTGATGTTGTTCACGAACATGAACAGGATCGTGACGACCAGCGCAATGCCGAGGCAGAGGTTCTCCGTCACGGTCTCGGTGGTGATGTGGAGGAGGTCCGTGCGGTCGTAATAGGGCTCGATCTTCGTACCCGGCAACATCCTGCCGGTGTTCGGATCGTTCATCTGATGGACCTTGGCCTCAACGTCCTTCAGGGCGGGCAACGTGTCCTCGCCCTTGCGCAGGAGAACGATGCACGTCACCTTGTCGTCCTCGTCGTGACCGACGTCGGCGAGTGAGAGGGTGGAACCTGAGGGCCGGTCGGAGTCGGCGCTGTAATAGCCGATCCGTCCCAGCCGCGTTTGGTTGCTGACCAGCACGCCCTGCTCGCCGGGCAACTGCCCGGGCGCAAGCCGTCCCCCTTCGACCACATCCTCGACCCGGATCGGCTGGTTGTTGACCGAGGTGATGACCAGGCCGCGGATTTCCCGGATCCGCCGCATTTCCTCCGCGCGGAGGATGGCGGCGGCGGCCGCGGGGCTCTTCAGGCCCAGTACCCTGTTCACCGGGTCCAGGCCGCCGCCAAACAGGCCGATGCTCCTCACTGTCATGGCAACCTGCCCCTGATTGAGGTAGTCGCCGCCCACCGTGGCGTTGCTGTTGACGAGAGTCGCTTGTAGTTGGCCCAGCGTGATGCCATAGCGGCGGAGCCGGTCGGGGTCGGGCTGCACCTCATAGCGCCGCACCGTGCCGCCGAAACTGGTGATGTCCACAATCCGCGGCACCGTGCGGAACTCACGCTCCAGCACCCAGTCCTGCAACGCCTTGATGTCGTTGAGCGTGTAGATCTCCCGGCCGGAACGATCCTTGGGGACTTTCAGGACATAGCGGAAGATCTCACCGGTGGGGGACTCCGGCGAGATGGCCGGGGTCACGTTGGCCGGCAGTGGTTGGCTGATCGTGGACATCCGGTTGATGACTTCCTGGCGAGCAGTCTGATAGGTGTACTGACTGCCGTAATGCCAGGTCATCTTGAGGTCGCTCAGACCGAAAAGCGACTTGCTGTTGATCTTCTTCAAGCCGGGCATGCCGGCGAACGTCACTTCCAGGGGAATGGTCACTTGCCGCTCGACCTCCAGGGAGGAGGCGCCGGGGAACAGCGCGATCACTTCCACGATCGCCGGCGCCGGGTCCGGATAGGCCTCGACGTTGACGCTCAGGAAGGAGAGGACGCCCACCACCGCGAGGAAGATTGAGAGCAGGATGACGACCAGCGGATTGTCGAGCGCGAATGCGATGAGCTTGCGAACCATGGGAACCTCTCGGTGAATTCTGGACCAGCTTCTCTCTGTCAGCCCTTGCCCACTTTCGGCCTCTTGTCCGGTGGGGACAGGAGGTCCACAACCGATCCGGTTTTCCCCTCGCGCCGCGGTCGGCAGGCTTCGTTTCCGGTCGCGACTCGAGGTCCAGCGCGGCGGCTTTCAGTTCCACCGCCCCGGTGAGGAGGACGCGTTTGCCCGGCCGGAGGGGCTCTTTCGGCAAGAGGCCCTCTGCCGCCTCCTCGGCCGTCAATTGCTCTTCCTCGGGGAGGGGCGTAGAGTTCGCCTTGGTCTTCGTGGCGGGCTGAGTCCTTGGGGGCGCAACCTGCCGGCGCAGCGGGTGTGTCCACCCGGTCGATGAGCGGGCGCGATGGAACGCCTGAGGCGGCCCGAAATGCCGTGGGCGTACTCGCACTTCAGGCGGCCAGACCGGCGATGTCGGTGCTGCTAAGACCAATGAACGAGGTATCCCGCCGCGCGCGGATCAACCACGTTGAAGATGTCGGCCGTCGTGCGGGGAGGGCCCGTGAGGGAGGGCTAACAGCGGAGCCGTTGCAGCGTCAGGAAGGATGTGAAAAAGGCGGGGGCAAACCAGAGAGGTTCGGATTGAGTTTCCGGCTCGCTCTGGTAACAACCGATCTCCTGCAGCAAGGCTGAGACCGGCACTTTTGTTTCGCTGAAAGGGCTGAGACCCTCCCACCCGTCGTCATCGTCAGCGGGGTCGTCCGACGTCTCGTCGTCGTTGGGGTCGTCCCCGCTGACGGTCACGTGGAACACGTTGAGACGCTTGCCCGACCGTAAGGTCCTGGTGTCCGGCCGAGCCACGCCAACAGGCGGGTCGGACAGGCCCCGGACGGGCGTCCTGGCCCGATCGGGGACGTCCGGAGGAGGTGTCATGTCTCTCGCCGCAAGGCTACCGGCGGTCGACGCTCGTCCCAAGACCAGAGTACAGACCAGTGCCATCAAGCCGATTTGAAGCAAGGTGCGCCGGGGCGCAAAAGGGTTGCCCGAACCAAGGTTATCGGGCCTGGCGCCAGGGCCACTCGGGATAGGCACTCCGCAGAACTGCCACGAGGCCCATGCGGACGGACTCGCAACCGGACCGGCTGGCCGAGTGGCCAGCGGGTTGCCCGTGAAGTCACCTTCGATACGTGGCAGCGACTGGTTCATGACACTGTATCCGGCTGGTGGTGATCACCGCGAAAGACCAGCGTCCCGGAGAGGATTAGTGACCGGTTCCAGCATGACTCTTGACTTAAAGTAATGAAGTCGCGTCGGGCAGTCAACACAAAATCATATCGATCCAAGGACGCGGGGGTGCACTTCAGCTCTTGCGCGTACGAGCCGGTGGCCGGAATGGTCAATAGGCCAATTCCAGATTCTCTTGTAAAGCGCGAGGAGTGCGTTGGTGTGGAGGCCGGAATCCCAAAGGAAAGAGCAGTTCCATGGATGGGAAAACGGCTGCACTGAAGGGGACATTGGATCGGCTGCTCAAGGAAGCCGCAGAGGTCTCATTGGCTCTGGGTTGATCCAATGGCACGATCAGCGGGGGTGCCACATTATTCCGTGATCAAGGCCCGCTCACGAGCTGGGCCAGCACCCGCCGCCAATGCTGCTCTGGACCGCCGATGACCACCGCACGGGCCATGGTTTACCCTCTTTCGCCCATGACCTGATCCTAACATGGGCTGCAAGATGGAGTCCACCGGACGCACACGGTCTGGCCGTGAGCCGCGATCGTCGCGGCGGGATCAGGCACGTTCGTGGCCGAGCTGTCGTAGGACCTCGCCGAGGAAGCGTTCCACTCGATCCCCGATCACTGGCTCCTCGCCCTCGCGGTTGCCGGCCACATTCAAGGTCCCGATCTTGTTTTCCGTGATCCAGGCTGCGACCTGACACGGCTCGAAGGACGCGCCCGGATAGACCGGCATGCAAGGCTTGGCGAACCTCTGACACGCCCCGACTGTCTCCTGGGCGCGCGAGGTCGTCGTCACGCCGAACCAGAGGGTCGCGTCGGCATACAGGACGTTTGTCTCGATTCGATCGCGGGCGCTCTCCGCCGTCAACTCCGCCGCGCCGTACTGGTCGGCGAACTCGGGGTGAGGACCGTCTTCGGTCAAGAAGCCTTTGGGCATCCAGCCGCCGGACGAGATGCCGAACGTCCTGGCGGCACGCCACCCGGCCTGATCCGCGACCGACTGGCCGCCGCTGATGATCTTGTCGAGCATGCTGGAAGACCCGGTGATGCCGGGGATGACGTCAGGAGGTTCCTCACCATGCCAGGTCGCCGGCCGGGGAGGGGAGTGCTCGGCCGAGAACTCCAGGCTCAATGGGCCATTCCACCGCTGCCCGCGGGTGGCTCGCGGTGACCGTAGAAGCTGTAAAGGACCGGCATCAGATAGCGTGTCAGGAAGAGCGTGGCCGACATGCCGCCGACCACGACGATTGCCAGCGGCTGCGCCGTTTGGCCGCCGATCTTGGTCGATACGGCCGCGGGCAAGAGACCCAGCATGGCCGTCAGCGCGGTCATCATCACTGGCCGTACCCGTTTGCCGGCACCCTGCATGATCGCTTCCTTAAGCGGCAGGCCCTGGGCGCGAAGGGCGTTGAAGTACGAGATCAGCAGCAGGCCGTCCATGATGGCGATCCCGAAGAGGGAGACGAAACCGACGGCCGCCGCGATACTGAAGTTGGTCCCGGTCAAGTACAAGGCCCAGATGCCGCCCACCGCCACGTCGAAGACGTTGCTGAAAATCACGATCGTGTCCAGGATCGAGCGAAACGCCGAGTACAGGAGGATGAAGATCAGACTGAGGGACAAGGGGATGATCCACATGAGCCGGCCGTTGGCTTCCTCCATCTGTTCGAACTCGCCACTCCAGACTGCCCGGTAAGGGATCTTGAATAGGTCCTTGGTCTTCACCCTGGCCTCGTCGACGGCGCTGCCCAGATCACGGCCGCGCACGCTGAACTTGAGGGCGATCAGGCGCTTGCCTTGCTCGCGGTAAATGGTCGAGTAGCCGGGGCGATTGAACTTGCCGCTGGGGTCCAGTGAGTAGTCCGCCCCCACCGGGCTGACCAGGTCTCCCAGCCGGACTCGCGGAGTGCTGCTGATCGGGTTGGACGTGTCGGCCAGGCTGCCGGATACCGCGGGAGGAGGCAGGGCATGCCCGCTGGCGTTGGGCGTGAAACCCGCGCCCTGTGCCAGGACCACCTGGTTGTTGATGATGTCCACCGGGATGTCCAGGATCGAGGTCTCGCTGGTCCGCCGCCACTTGGGCCAGCGTGTGGAGATGTCGAAGAGCTTCTCGCCCTCGACCATGCTGGACATGGCCTTGGCGCCCACGGCGCTACTGACGACGTTGTTGACGTCGGCCGTCGAGACGCCCCACTTCTGGCACTTCTCCGGATCGACGCGAAACTCGAGATGCGACGTTCCGCGGACGTGGAAGATGCCCACGTTGGCGATTCCCGGGACGTCCTGCAAGATGTTCTTGGCCTTCTCGGCCAGCAGTTCCAACTGGTCCAGGTCCGGGCCGAAGATCTTGAGTGAATTGTCCCCCTTGACCCCCGAGAGAGCCTCCAGCACGTTGTCGCGGATATTCTGCGAGAAGTTCCACATGATGCCCGGAATGGCGCGCTGCAGCTCGGCGTCCATCGCGTCCACGATTTCACGTTTCCTCCGCGGGCGGGTTGCGCCGTAGACCCACCGTCGCCAGCCGGTCTGGGGCATCAGCTTGGGCCAATCGTTCTGGCGCCGCAGCGGCACGAAGTACTCGCCACTGTAATAACCCTCGGTGTCCGTGCCGTCGTCGGGCCGGCCGCTCTGGGTCACGATCGTCTCGACCTCGGGATACTTGGCGATGATGGCCCGCGCCTCCTTGGCGATCGCCACCTGGTGGTCCAGATTCATGTTGAGCGGGCCGATGCCGCGGAGCCACAGGTTCCCTTCCTCCAGTTCCGGCATGAACTCACGGCCAAGCTGGGGGATCAGGCAAGCGGTGCCGCCAATGAGGAACACCAGCAGTGCACAGGTGATCTTGGGATACGTCAGGCAGAGCTGGAGGTTCCTCAAGTAGCGGACCCTCAAAGTTCGGGCCAGCCGGTTCTCCTCGACCGGCTTGACATGCTTGAGGAGCAGCATGCTCAACACCGGACAGAGCGTCAGGGCAAGCAGCAGGGCGCCGGCCAGGGAGAACGCGTAGGTCTGCGCCATGGGCCCGAAGAGCTGTCCCTCAGGGCCGGTCATGGCAAACAGCGGCACAAAGGCGCATACCATGATCAACGTGGAATACAACAGCGCGTGGTCGATCTCCTTCACGAAGATCAGGATCCGCTCCTTGATGGGCAGGTCGGGGTGGTTGCCCGAGGCAAGGTTTCGATAAATGTTCTCCACGACGACGACGGAGGAATCGACGATGATGCCGAAATCGACGGCCCCGATCGACAGCAGGTTTGCGGACTTGCCGCGCACGTACAACATCGTGAAGGCGAACAAGAGCGCCAGGGGGATGTTGATCGCCACGATGACCGCGGTCCTGATGTTGTTCACGAACATGAACAGGATCGAGATGACCAGCGCAACGCCGAGGCAGAGGTTCTCGGTCACGGTCTCGGTGGTGATGTGGAGCAGGTCCGTGCGGTCGTAATAGGGCTCGATTTCCGTACCCGGCAACATCCTGCCGGTGTCCGGATCGTTCATCTGCTTGACCTTGGCCTCGACGTCCTTCAGGGCGGGCAACGTGTCCTCGCCCTTGCGCAAAAGAACGATGCACGTGACCTTGTCGTCCTGGTCGTGACCGACGTCGGCGAGCGAGAGAGCGGAACCCGAGGGCCGCTCGAACTCGGCGCTGTAATAGCCGATCCGTCCCAGCCGGGTCTGGTTGCTGACCACGACCCCCTGCTCGCCGGGCAACTGATCCGGGGCAAGTCGTCCCCCCTCGACCACGTCTTCGACCCGGATCGGCTGGTTGTTGACCGAAGTGATGACCAGGCCGCGGATTTCCCGGATCCGGCGCAATTCCTCGGCGCGGAGGATGGAGGCGGCGGCCGTGGGGCTCTTCAGGCCCAGCACCTTGTTCACCGGGTCCAGGCCGCCGCCAAACAGGCCGACGCTCCTCACCGTCATGGCAACTTGCCCCTGGTTGAGGTAGTCGCCGCCCACCGTGGCGTTGCTGTTGGCGAGAGTCGCTTGGAGCTGGCCCAGCGTGATGCCGTAGCGACGGAGCCGGTCGGGGTCGGGCTGCACCTCATAGCGCCGCACCGTGCCGCCGAAGCTCGTGATGTCCACAATCCGCGGCACCGTGCGGAACTCGCGCTCCAGCACCCAGTCTTGCATCGCCTTGATGTCATTGAGCGTGTAGATCTCCCGGCCGGAACGATCCTTGGGGACTTTCAGCACATAGCGGAAAATCTCACCAGTGGGAGACTCCGGCGAAATGGCCGGGGTCACGTTGGCCGGCAGCGGCTGGCTGATCGTCGACATCCGGTTGATGACTTCCTGGCGAGCAGTCTGATAGGTGTACTGACTGCCGTAATGCCAGGTCATCTTGAGGTCGCTCAGGCCGAACAGCGACTTGCTGTTGATCTTCTTCAGGCCCGGCATGCCGAAGAAAGTCACTTCCAGAGGGATGGTGACCTGCCGCTCGACCTCCAGGGAGGAGGCGCCGGGGAACAGCGCGATCACTTCCACAATCGCCGGCGCCGGGTCCGGATAGGCCTCGACGTTGACGTTCAGGAAGGAGAAGACGCCCACCACGGCGAGCAAGACCGAGAGCAGGACAACGACCAGCGGATTGTCGAGCGCCCAGGCGATGAGCTTGCGAATCATGGGAACCTTTCGGCAGTAGTCAGTAGTCAGTTGTCAGTTGTCAGTAGTCAGTTGTCAGTTGTCAGTTGTCAGTTGTCAGTAGCCAGTTGTCAGTAGCCAGTAGGCACCGGGTCGTTCGATGAGTCCCGTGGGGACAGAGAGTTCATCAGCCCGTTGATCAGACGGGCGACCTCATTCGTCAGATCAAACAATCCAGCCTGAAGACTCTCCTCCAAGTACTCCAGGCGACGTGCAATGATCAACAGAGTTTCAACCTCCTGAAGTGAGCCGTACGCGATTGACAGGCAGCGGAGAAAATCTCGGGTAGCATGACGCCCTTGCCCATCGGCGATGTTCGAGGGGACGGAGACAGCAGCTCGACGAAGCTGGGTCGTCAAACCGAACCGCTCTTCCGGAGGAAATTCCATAGTCGCCTCGTGGACGCGCACAACCAAATCCATCGCCTTCTGCCATGCGATCAAATCTCTGTAATGCCTCACGCCCATCGTTCGCCTCCCCCCGACTGGGCACTGTTCACTGACCACTGCTCCTAGCCCTTGACCGCTTTCGGCTTATTCTCGGGTCGCGAAACCGGGTCCGGGACCAATCGCACCTTGCCCTTGGCGACCTTTTCAGCGGCCCTCGTCTCGGGTTGCGACTGCGGGTCCA
>Ga0208043_1001101_pt1 | contig 10655 bp, 7 predicted proteins | sample Sb_taG_12_FD_187710 | JGI IMG/M metagenome (GOLD analysis project Ga0208043, IMG submission 187710) | Peat soil microbial communities from Weissenstadt, Germany - Sb_50d_9_AC metaG (SPAdes) (version 2) | ecosystem: Environmental > Terrestrial > Soil > Wetlands > Peat | place: Germany... | reverse complement strand
AACACTCAAGCTGCTCGCCGAGGCGCCGACGCAGGAAGAGCAGATGGAATATGCCAAGTCCCTGCGCATGCTCAAGACCGGCTGGACACCGGAGCAGCGTAAAGAATACTTCTCGTGGTATCTGAAAGCAGCCCATTTCAAGGGCGGCTCCAGCTTCAATAACTTCATCAAACACATGAAGGAAGATGCGATCAAAACTCTCAGCAAGGATGAGAAGGTTGCTTTGAAGCCGATCCTGGAAGCCAAGCCGGACGCGAAGGCGCAAGTCGCCCAGGCCAAGGTGCGGCCCTTCGTGAAGAAGTGGACGTTGGATGCCCTGGTGCCTGTTGTCGAACAAGGACTGAGCAAGCGCGACTTCGACCGCGGCCGTACGCTCTTCGGCGCCGCGAACTGCTTCGCTTGCCATCGCTTCGACAACGAGGGCGGCTCTGCCGGCCCCGACCTGACGGGGGTCTCGGGCCGTTTCAGCGTTCGTGATTTTCTGGAATCGATCATCGATCCCAGCAAGGAAATCAGCGACCAGTATGCCGCCATGACCATTGCCACGACCGACGGCAAATTTGTCACCGGCCGAATCGTCAACCTGAACGGCGACACCCTCTACGTCATGCCGAACATGCTCGACCCGGACGGCCAGGTTGCGATTAGTCGGAAGAAGGTGGAGAGCATGGATCGTTCGAAAATCTCCATGATGCCTGTGGGTCTCCTGGATACGTTCAAGTCGGATGAGATCCTCGATCTGGTTGCTTACGTGATGTCACGTGGGGACCGGAGTCACAAAATGTTTCAGTGAGCATTGAGGAACATATCAAATCATGCTCCACACCACGCTGACGACGCGGGTATCCTTGAATGCTCACCTGTCTCTGGCGAAGATTTCCAGCGACTTGCGCCATCTCATCAGCGACATTGCCCGCGCGGGCAAGTACGTCCACAACGCCATCCGCACGACCGACCTTGGACTCGAAGCCACCTCCAACCTGTACGGCGAGCAGCAGTTGAAGCTTGACGTGCTCAGCAACAAGATCATCCGCCACGAACTTGGCGAGAATCAACTGGTCCACAGCATCGCGTCGGAGGAAGAGACGCATGTCCAGAGGCTGGCCGCCAAAGCCCCCTTCATGGTTGTCTACGATCCGCTGGACGGGTCATCGCTGGTGGACGCCAACCTGGCCATCGGCTCAATTTTTGGCATCTATCAACGCGAGAACATCATCGGCGCCAACCCGGGCGACCAGGTTGGCGCTCTCTATCTGGTTTACGGCCCGCGCACCATCCTCACCTATTCCGTAGGCAAGGGTGTCCACGAGTTTTACCTGAACGAGGTTGGCGAATTCGTTCTCAGCAAAGAGAACATGACCATGCGCGACGAGGTCAAGACTTACGCTCCGGGCAACCTGCGCGCGGTTGTGGACACGCCGGCATACTACAAGATGATGAACATCTGGCTCCAGGAGGGACACACCTTGCGCTACTCCGGCGGCATGGTGCCGGACATCCATCTCATGCTCGTCAAGGGAGCGGGTATTTTCACGAACATCGGGGGCAGCAAGTATCCCCAGGGAAAACTCCGTCTCCTCTTCGAGTGCGGGCCGTTCGCGTACATCATGGAGAATGCCGGCGGCGCCTCGTCCGATGGCGAACGCTCCATCCTGGAAGTGCCCATCCAACAGATCGATCAACGCACGCCCATCATCATTGGGGCGAAGAAGGAAGTGCAGCGTGTGTGCCAGGTGTTGAAGACTTGATCGGCGGCCCGGCACAGGCCATTCCGTGCAAATCCTTCTTAATCCAGGTCGCAAATACATTTCGGATGAAAGAAGCTGTAGAGACGGCAACCGCACGCAGCAATGCTGGTTCGGTCAGGCGACTGTGCCTGCTGGATGCGTGTGGGGGCCGGCTTCACGATAACTTTTTAGAAACATCATCGGTTCCGCCGGAAATCTTCATTCGCCCACAACCCGCAGCTGCAAGTATCAAGTGCAGCTGCAATTATCAAGTATCGTGCACCAACCCTGGCGCCAGGGGTTCTCAGGCAGCATGACGTGAAGCCTGGTTTCGATTGCTTCCCAAGTTGCGGAGGGAATTCGCTATGGGGGATATGCTGCGATCGCTGATGGACTATTGTCGCCCGAATCCGTACGCGCGCCGGACGCCCATGGTCCTGGTGAACGGGCTGGCGGAACAGGCCGAGACGTGGTTTCGCAATCATTGCTACTGGAGGCGGCACTTTGACGTCCACATGCCGAATTTACTGGTCTACGACGGCAGCACGCTGCACCGCCGGATTGGCGAGGATCAACCCATTTCCGTCGATTATCTGGTCGAGCAGCTCTATCGCTACCTGGATGACTTCGTGCAAACTCCCCCCTATCACCTGGTCGCGAGCAGCCTGGGAGGCAAAATCGCCATCGAATTCGCCGTGCGCTACCCTGGCCTGGTCTCCCGGCTTGTGTTGATCTGCCCTTCGGGGTTAGGCGACGTGGAGCATTTGCCGGTGGTCGAGGGCGTGCGCCGCAACGATTTCCGTTCCCTGGTCGATAGCGTCTTTTTTGATCGGCGGCAGGTAGAACCCGGCCTCGAAGGGTACTATGCCCGGCAATTCGCCAACCGGCGCTGGCGGACCGGCCTCCTGCGCACTATCCGCGGCACGATGGATCACTGCGTCCGGCCGCGCTTGTCGCAGGTAGTTCATCCCACGCTCCTGGTCAGCGGAGAAAACGATCAGATTGTCAGCCCTCTGCATGCTGCGGAAGCGGTGCGCGACTTGCCACAAGGTCATTTTTTGGCCATCCCCAAATGTGGCCATGCGCCGCAGCTTGAAAAGCCGGGACTCATCAATAGGCTCGTCGTTCACTTCCTCACCCACCCGCGTCCTTCGCCCCGAGCCCGACTCCCGCAGTTGTTGCTGGCCCATCCGACCCTGGTTCTTTGAGCAAGGTGCCCGTGCGCAATTGCGGTTGCAGCCAGAGCCCGCAGAAGAATTGAATAAAGCGATCGACGCTTATGCAGCCCTTGCTTCAAGGTTTGGCCGGATCGACACCCGTGCGGCGCCTGGCCGACCTGCTGTTGCAGCGCTTCAGCCTGGCGCGCGTGCATCGTATCGATGCTATCGACGCCGCCGCGTCCCAGCGCGCAACCTTGCTTCGCCTGGTGCGCCGCGCAAGCCGTACACGCTTCGGTCGAGAGCATGATTTCTTGCGCATTCGCTGTGTGGCGGACTACCAGGAGCGCGTGCCTGTACGCAGCTATGAAGCGTTCTGGAGCGAGTTCTGGCGGCCGGTGTTTCCAGATCTTACGGACACCACCTGGCCGGGGTCGATCCCTTATTTCGCCCGGTCTTCCGGCACCACCAGCGGCAACACCAAGTACATCCCGGTATCGCGCGAGATGCTTGCGTCGAATCGCTCTGCGGCCCTAACCACGCTAGCGCTCTTCCGGACCGCGAACCCTGGCGCCTCTCTCTTCACCGGCCGCATTTTCTTCCTGGGCGGCAGCACGGATCTGCACGAAGTGGGCGGAGCACTGGCCGGCGACCTCAGCGGCATTGCCGTCGAGAAGTTTCCCCTCTGCTTCGGCCCTACACATTTCCACCAGTCGATCTCGCCCTCTGCAGGGACTGGGACAGGAAAGTCGAGCGCCTGGCAATTGAAAGCGCTCACCTGCCCATCACGGCGTTGAGCGGCATGCCTTCGTGGATACTGGTCCTGTTCGAATGGCTCAAAAAGGTTACGGGGCGCGACAACATTGCCGACATTTGGCCCAAACTCCGGCTGGTGATCCACGGGGGCACCAAGTTTGACCCGTATCGGCGCCTCTTCCGGAGCGAAATCGGCAACGATGCAGTCCGGTTCCAGGAGACTTACCCTTGTTCCGAAGGGTTCGTTGCCGCCGAGGATCCCCGGCATGGACTGCTTCGGCTGATCACGCATCACGGGATCTTCTTCGAGTTCGTGCCGGTCGCGGAATTGGGCTCTGATCGACCGACGCGCCATACACTTGCCGACCTGGAGTTGGGAGTCCAGTATGCCGTGGTGTTGACGACTTGCGCCGGCCTGTGGTCCTATCTGCTCGGAGACACGGTTTGTTTTGAAAGACGGCAGCCGCCGTTGCTGCGCTTCACCGGACGCACGCGTTATTACCTGTCGGCCTTCGGCGAACATCTGATCAGCGAGGAGGTCGAGCGGGCCGTGACGGAGGCGGAGGAGGCGACCGGCTCAGCTATCGTGGACTTCCACGTGGGGCCGCATTTCCCCGAACGCACCGCTGAGCCGGGCCGCCATCTGTACCTGATCGAGTTCGCCGGCGCTCCCCCCAACCTTGCTGCATTCACCGCAGAGCTGGACGCAGCGCTGTGCCGGCTCAATAACGATTACCGTACGCACCGGCAAGGCGATCTGAGCCTGGCGGGCCCGGAAGTTCAGCCTGTCCGCCACGGCGGCTTCGCCGATTGGCTGCGTTCGCGCGGCCAGCTTGGCGGGCAGCACAAAGTTCCCCGCATGGATAACAGCGGCCGGCTGACGGGGACCTTGTCCCGCTGGTTCGCGGACCTGCAGGCGCTGGCCGGGCCCCGGTAGAAAGGGCGAATGCTTACCCGTTTCACGGCCGCGAGGGGTGGCCGGGGCTGAGCGCATCTATTCGGCCGGCGATTGCTAATACCAAGCCCGCCAGTTGATCTCATCCTTCATGCAGCCGAAGCTCGGACGTTGCCACCGTCGTTCGTTCGATGAAAATGATTCCACGATTAACTTCTGTCCGGCATTCGCGAGACTAATGACTCGTGGAAATGGCAGGAAGCTTAAGGGCAGCGAGAAGGTCCGGCCCCTTGCCAAGTGCCTTCGCTTGCGGAATAAGGGAATTCTGCAACTCGGCCCGGACCAGTTCCGAGTAGACAACTTTGTAGGGGATTGGACCACTTGTCGGTTCGCTCACGGATCATTCACCGCGCGCTCAAGTTCCGAAATAAAATCCGCAAGCTCTGGACCAGAAGGATGGTCCAGCTCTTGCAAATCTAGGAGGCACTGCCGAATCTCTTCCTCCGTGAACTGCTCACGAGCCAAGGCAGCGATTTCGGGGAGAATCTTCTGGCCATGTTTGGTCCCGTTGCCGATGGCAGCCGACCTGTTTCGTGCATCCGCGTCGGCGCTGTTTTCGCGAGTGGCAAGACCCGAAGCAGCGACGGGGTCCGACGTGGCGAGCGGGGAAAAAGCGCTGAGAAGCGCCTTCTTCAAAACCGAGCTTAACGGCACAAACCAAACGGAGCTTGCAATGTTCCTGACGACAGCTTCCGGGTTCCGGTATTCGAGTAAGCGGTTCCGTGCGGCAGGGTCGAGCTCCGCCTTGCGAACCAGTTCCCGAACCTGGCAGGCAACTAGGTCGAGAAACTCACTCTCGCGGGTCAATAATTCGCGAAGGACGGCGTTGGATAATGAATCGAGACGTTTGTGCCCAAGATGGAGTCTCAAAAGATCCAACTGAGCGTCTCGCTGGTGCAGGGCCCATTGGGTCCATTGAGGCTCCTTGGCACCGTCAGCTATCGCCTTGAGGAGGAGCCGGTCTCCCTCAGTCATTTGCAACCTCACGGCCGTTCGAGTTGGGGTCCAGAGGATTTCAGCCGAAGGATACTCTGGATTCAGCCTGGACGCAAGAAAACGCCGGCAAGTGAAGCCATCTGCAATCTTAATGGATTTTACTGGCTAAGACCAATGCTACTCAAGTGTGGAGGGGGTGCGACGGCCGCTGCACGATGATCCTCAGATGGGAAGCGGGCGGAAGGCGACGAAACCGGCTGCTCGCGACTGACTTACGGACGGTCCCAGCGTTGTGCTGGCCCCGACGGTGGTTCGAGTCGAACGCGGGCGCGTGGTCGTGGTCAGCGCATCGCCAGCCGTCGCAACGATGCTGCCGCTTCCTGGGTAAGGCTGGCTTCCGGAATTCCTGAAGCTAGGCTCTGCAGCAGGCGTTTTGCCTCGGGGGATCCTATGTACTCCAAAACCTGAACCGCACGCAGCGTCTGCAGCCTTCCCGGCGACGCGGCCGGCTCCATCTGCGCGAGAAGCTGCTCAATGCGCTGCCGAACCTCCAACGTAGGTTTCCTCTTCAACTCCTCGCGCAGGGCGCTCGCGCTGGACTCCCCGACTTCCTGCAGTTCGCTCATGGCCTGCTTGCGAACGTCAAACTTGCTGTCGTCCAAACCTTGAATCAGCTTGGAAAGTCGCTGCGCCTCGACTGCTGCCACCGGCCGCAGCCGTCCCTGGAAGTAAGGAACGGCCCGAGGGCTAGCAACGAGTGCCCAGATGGCCGAGTGAGCCTGGCTGGCATCACCAGCCAAGTTGTTCCAATGGGTTTCCAAAGCCTGCGGGGTGAGCGCCAGTGGCTGAAGTTGACCATTCTTCAACCGGCCGGTCATATCCCAGAGAAGGACCATCGACTCCGCTCCGCCCGAGGCCAAGACTCTGCCGTCAGGGGAGAAGGCCAACGAGCATTCTGCTCCCAGATGCCCATGAAACTGAAGGGCCTCCTGGCCGCTGTCCACCTCCCAGATGAAGATAGCCGGGTCACGCTCGCCGCCGCCGCCGGCCAGCCACTTTCCATCTGGGGAAAACGCAATCCTATAGCATCCCCGCTGCGCGCCGTTTAACGGACGCAATTCTTTCCCGGATGCGACGTCCCAGAGTCGTGCCTCGCCCTCGTATCCCCCTGCCGAGGCGAGTATCCCGCCGTTCGGAGCAAAAGCCAAGGCAGCCTCAAGGAAGCCGGGGCTTTCCATGGAACGCTGCAGCTTGGCTGTTGCAACATCCCAAAGACAAATGGTACCCGCCCTGCCTCGCACTGCCCCCGCGGCCGCTGCTAAGGTTTTCTCATCTAGAGAAAAAGCGATAGAAGTGACTTTGTCACGAAGGCCTGAGAGTTCTCGCAATTTATCTCCCGTGACGGCGTCCCACAACACGACCTCCCCATCCTTGCCGCCCGAAGCGATCATACGTCCGTCCGGTGAATAGGCTAACGATTCACGCGCCAAGTATGGGCCCTGCGGACCCAATGGACCACGCGGACCCTGCGGGCCCAGTGGCCGCACTGGCTGCTTGTTGGTCGTGTCCCAAATGCGCATTCTTTCCACTAGCCCTGAGGTCACCAGTTGATGGCTGCTCAATGAAACGGCAAACGAATTCACGCTCGAGCTAGGCCAACTAAACCAAGGACTCGGCAATTGGTCGGCGAGGTTCCATTGGAGAATCAGCCTATCCCGGCTTCCTGATAGGAGCGTTTTGCCGTCGGCAGCGTAGGATAGCCAATCGATGGCGCCACGATGCTGAACGAACGAGTGCAGTTCCTTGCCGGTGGCGACTTCCCACACACGAGGGCCACAATCCTGAACTGCTCCAGAGACGAGGAGCTTGCCATTGGGCGAGAATGCGGTGGTTTGGACCCGGTAGGTGTGGGCCTGCCATTGAAGGCGTTCCAGGCCCGTCGCGACGTCCCACAGATGGAGCGTCCCATCCTGGTGCCCCGAACTTAGCGTCTTTCCATCTGGTGAATAGGCAACGCTGGCAACGTTGCCAGCTTTCGCCTGAAGGAGGTGAGTTTGCATCTTCGAGGCTCGATCCCAAAGGCGAACGGTTCCATCCTCGCTTGCTGATGCAAGGGTCTTACCGTGAGGAGCAAACGCCACAGACGCCACCCCATTCTGGTGACCGGTGAGCGATCCCATTTCTTTGCCCGTGGCAACTTCCCAGAGGCGCACTGTCTTATCGCCGCTGCCGGACGCCAGGACATTGCCATCCGGCGAAAAAGCAACTGTACGGACGGTGGCTGCGTGCCCTTCGAATTGCCTGATATGCATTCCTGTGCCGGTTTCCCAAAGACGAATGAGACTATCGTGGCCGCCGGAGGCAATCAGTTTGCCGTCCGGCGAGACGGCGAGAGCCATCGTCGCTCCACCCTCATTCCCCTCGAAATGGCGCAGCTCCGCTCCTGCGCTGACCTCGAACAAGCCAAAGCCGCGCCCCTTCCCGGCAATCAGGTTGCCATCTGGAGTGTAAGCAACCGCATAGACATGCCCGCGCGGCAGAAGTTGGAGACGATCCTTCCCCGTGATCGCATCCCAGATATGGACGCCTTGTCCAGCGGAGGAGGCAACGATGGACTTGCCGTCGGGAGAGAAGGCTGCGCAATAGACCATATACCCCTGCCGAAAACGCGTCGTTCCTAGCCGGGCCAGTGCGCCATCGGGCAATGGGTCGCCATAACGGTCGACGTGCGCTTCCTGCGTCCCACTCGGTTGGGCCGGTTTCTTGGGCTCCTCTGCCGCGGCTACCGCAACGACGGGCGCTGCCGGCGCTCGAAGACTTTCACCTTCGCGACGCAGCATGAATCCTGCCCCCGACGCGATCAGACACGCCGTGACGACCAGCGTCGCCATAGCTTTCAGCTTGATCACAGCCATGCTTCGCAGGACGCGGTCGGCCAGCGCAGCCGCCGTCGCAGTTGAAGCCGCGGCAGTGTGAGACTTGCCCACCATCCAAGGCCGGGCGGTCCTGATAGTTGTCGTGACCAGTAAGGACGGCACCGCTGCTTTGGTTCCCTGCTGGAACAACCCCAGGGCCGCCAGGGCCACGGACAGCGTCAGCCCGCGCCGGGTCAGTCGGACGTGCAGGAGCTTCCTGGCGCGCTCGAGTCTTCGATGAAGCGTTCGCAACGACCAACCCAGCTGTCGGGCGGCCTGGTCTCTCGTTCGGCTCTCGATGAAACAGAGGAAAAACGGGGCCCGGTACTGCTGCGGCAACCTGTCTAGTTCCTCGTCCAGGGCAGCACATAGTTCCCGAGCCGACAACTCTGCCAGAGAATCCACCGGGGGCGAAGCTGAGACTCGTGATTCGCGACTGAACCTTTGAGCTGCCTCCGCCCTGGCCCGCTTTGCTGTGCGATAAGCGACTCCATAGAGCCAGTTCCCAAGCAGTTCACCTTCGCGAATAGACGCTGCCTTGCGTATCAGCACAAGAAACGTTGCCTGAAAAGCATCCTCGGCAGCATGTTGGTCGTGCAGCACGCGCCGGCAAGTACGTAACACCATGGGGCCGTGGCGTTCGACCAGGACGGCGAAAGCGCCTTCGTCGTGTTGCTTGGCGAAACGCTCCAGAAGCTGCGAATCCGACAGCCTGCAATCCCGCTGCCGTCCCACCAACCCACGGAGATGTTGAACCACAGCGCTAGCGTGCCCAGTCGCCATTTCTTCTCTCGCAATCAAGGAAGATGGATCTCTCTAATAGATACTGCACTGGGGAGGGGTAGTTGTGCCACTTTTTTTGCGATAAAAAGCCCCTGGTTGGGTAGTTCCCAATTGACGTACGAGTTGAGCAAAAGCGGCACAAGCTACCAGCTTGTGCTACAACCCGGCTCCTATTTGCCTGCCCCGCGGATCATCCTTAAAATCGAATGAAAAGGGCAAAGGAGGAGCAACATGGCGAAGGTAAGGAACGGGGATACTTTCCTTCCTGCTATCGAAAAGCCCCAGGGGCTGTTCATGAAGCTGGCGTATTACGTTACACGCCGGCAATTTGGCAAGGTGACCACGCCGCTGAAGGTATATGCCGCCCGGCTGCCGGCTGCGTTCGGCCTGTTCTATGCCAAGGTCGCCAAGTTGGACAAAAAGCTACTGCTGCCGCCGGAATTGATCCTGCTCATCCGTGTACAGGTGGCGCGAGTCAACGTCTGTCTATTCTGCATCGATATCGCTCGCTCGTTTGTGATCAAAGCGTCGATGAACGAGGCGAAATTCGATGCGCTGGAGCTATACAGGATGAGTCCGCTGTTTACCGAGGCGGAGCGAGCTGCTCTGGATTACGTGACCGAGCTGACCCAAGATAAAAAGGTTGACCCAGACACGTTTGCGCGCATGTCGCGACATTATTCGGAACGCGAGATCTGCAAGATTGTCTGGCTCGTTGCCAGCGAACATCTCTACAACATGACCAATCTCGGACTAAACGTGCATTCGGATCTGCTCTGTGACATCGGCAGGAAGAAGCAGAATTCGCGTTGAATCCCACGGCCTTGTGCCGTGGATTGTTAGGCTGGCTTCTACTTCGGTCGAGGAGGCGCGTTGAATCCCACGGCCTTGTGCCGTGGATTGTTAGGCTGTGATCTACTGAGGAGCGCAGTCCCAGCGACCAACGTGAAACTCCACGGGGCAAGCCCGTGGCATCTAGGAAAGAAGGGGATTGCTTGGGTAGAAGCTAACGTGAAACTCCACGGGGCAAGCCCGTGGCATCTTTCGAGAGCGGCAGGTTTAGCTTGCCCCAATGGTGGTTCAAGTCGCGCTCTGGTAGCACAAGCTGACAGCTTGTGCTACAACCCGGCAACTATTTTCGCGCCCGCGAATCCTCCTTAAACCGAAACGCAGACTTCCCCGAAATGTCGCTGCTTGTGAAGCTCGGGCACCAGTATTTTTCGACGTGAGCGATGACCAGGTCGGTGCCGGCGAAATGGTTGACGCCGGGCGGGCGCTCGTGGTTGTACATGGTATCGGTCATGTCGCGCATCAGTGCCACGTTCTTGCCGAGATGCACCATCTGGCGGATGCCGAACGGCCGGCCCAGCACGCACATGTTGAGATGGACGCCGCACAGGATGACGTTGTCGATGCCGTGCTGGAG
>Ga0208043_1001099_pt1 | contig 10683 bp, 12 predicted proteins | sample Sb_taG_12_FD_187710 | JGI IMG/M metagenome (GOLD analysis project Ga0208043, IMG submission 187710) | Peat soil microbial communities from Weissenstadt, Germany - Sb_50d_9_AC metaG (SPAdes) (version 2) | ecosystem: Environmental > Terrestrial > Soil > Wetlands > Peat | place: Germany... | reverse complement strand
AGCGCCGATCGCGGACGGACAGCCGTGCAGTCCGCGGCAGGTGGTGGCCGGGGTGCCGCTGGTGCTCTCCGACCTCACCTGCCGAGCACTGCAGCTGCGCACCCGGGACAGCGGAGCACCGGTTACCGTGCCCGATCAGCTGGCCCGCGCACTTGTGGCGGCCCTGCCCCCGGCACCGGTCCCGCCAGCCCTGCCGCAACGATCCGAAAAGGCAAGGTATCCCTCGGCTCCGTCCCGTGATCCTTACTGGCCAGACGGGGCCGGCTCAGGCTGGCCCGAGGGTGCAGGCTGGCCGGCCGGATCCGGCGGGCAGAATCGCTCGTGGCAGTCCGAAGATCAGGACCGACCGGTTGGGCCAGAACGCCGCCGGGACCGGCCCGGTCGGCCCACCGGCTTCGGTCGGCGTGGCGCATCATCAGCGGGGCTCGGTCGGCTCGCTGGATCGGCGGGCCTCGGCCGACTCGCCGGATCGATTCCCCTGGGCAGGCGCGGCGGAGCGACCGATCAGTCCCCGCACCGCCGGCCTCCCGTCCGAGCCGGGCTTCGCTCCCGCGTGACGGCTGTCAGCCTGGCGGCGGGCGGCCTGCTGGTGCTTGCCGCTATCGCGGCCTTCACGCTCTGGCCCCGCCACGGCGGCCCGCAGACCGACCATCCCAGTGGGAAGCCAACCGGGCCTGCCCGGTCCGTCATCACCACCCTTAAGCCAGTGGGAGCGACCGGGTTCGATCCCTTGACCAGGGGTGACACCAGCAACGAGAACACGCAGTATGCCCGTTACTCGATCGATAACAGCCTGCAGTCCGCCTGGCAGTCGCAGTGGTATCGCAGTGCTGAGTTCGGCGGCCTCAAGGCCGGCTCCGGGCTGCTCATCGACATGGGCAAGCCGGTCAGGTTCAGCACAGTGACCGTCCTGTTCGGTCCGATCCCAGGAGCCAATGTCAAGCTGCTGGTCGGCAACAGCAGCGAGCGCAGCCCGGCCAACCTCTCCGCCATGGCGACCGTTGCCTCGGCGAACGACGTCAGCGGGCAGGTGACCTTCCATCCCGCCGGGTCGGCGACCGGCCGCTATCTGGTGATCTGGTTTACCCAGCTGCCGCGCAAACCTGGCTCGCACAGTTGGTGGATGGCTGAGATCTTCAATGTCGTGGTCAAGGGAAGCGGCTGACCAGCTGACTGGTTCCGGCCAACTGGTGAGGTTCCGGACCTGGCCACGAGTGGCGGCGAGCTAAGCTACCTAAGACCGGTTCAGGTCAGCCGGGCCTGACCCCGGAGGATCGGCGTTGTCGTCCGCGGAAACGACAGCTGGCGCGGGCCGCTGCCGACACAGACCGGGAGACGTGACGGAAGCGCAAGATTCGGGTAGCGGGACCGGACGTTCCTGGCCGGGACGGCACAGAGCTCCCGAGGCCAGGCCCGCAGCCAACCAGGCGGACGCCGATCCCGGCGCATCCCGCGATGCCGAGCCCTCCGATACCGAGTCGTTCGATGCTAAGCCGTCCAACGCTGAGCCGTCCGATGCCGAGCTGCTGCGACGGCATGTCGCTGGCGATCCTGATGCGTTCGGGAAGCTCTTCCTCCGGCACCGGGATCGGCTCTGGGCGGTAGCTGTTCGTACTCTGTCCGATCCGGAAGAGGCCGCCGACGCGCTGCAGGACGCGATGATCTCTGCGTTCAGGCGCGCCGGGAGCTTCCGCGGTGAGTCTGCCGTGACCACCTGGCTGCACCGGATCGTCGTCAACGCCTGCCTGGACCGGATGCGCCGCCGGGCCGCCCGCCCCACGGTCAGCGGGAGTGACGAACGATTGCTCGACGCGGTCGCCGCCGACGCTTCGGTGCCTGACCCGTCCTCGGACAGCGACATCTCCCTGGACGTGATGGCCGCGCTGCGGCAGCTGCCACATGACCAGCAGGTCGCACTGGTGCTCGTGGACATGCTCGGATATCCGGTCGGAGAAGCCGCCGCCGTGCTCGGCATCTCGCAGGGCACGATCAAGAGCCGCTGCGCACGGGGTCGGGCGCGGCTGATGCCCAGGCTTTCCTACTTGCGCCAGCCGGAGGGACGGCTGCAATCAGGCGTGCCGGTTCAACCCGCCTCGCCCGGGCCTCCTCGCAAGCCAGGACAGAGCGTTAGGAACCGATCAGCTGCCGGAGCCGTCCTACCTACGCAGGAGGGGGGTGACGAGGGACCATGACCCGCCATATTGGTGCCGATGTGCTGGCCAGCTATCGCGAGGGCGAAGTCGGGCGCCGTAAGGCGGCCAGGATCCGCGCCCATCTGGCTGGCTGTGCGAGATGCTCGGCTGTCAACTCAGATCTTGCCGCAGTCTCGAGTGTGCTGGCCGGCGTGCAGCTGCCGCCTATTCCCGACCGGCTGGCGACGCGCATCCAGAGCGCGCTGGCGGCCGAATCGGCAAGCCGAGCCACCCAGTCCGCGGTCCTGGCAGCCGCGGCATCGAAGCCTGGTGCGGCTGCTGCTGATGCACCGCAGCCAGCCGAGATACCCGGACGGCCGGACTTGCCCGAGCGGGCCAGGCGTTCGCGGCGGCCGGGGCGGCCCGACCTCACATCCCCGCTCGTGCTCCGGACGCTTGCTGCCGCGGGAGCGGTCGTGCTAGTAGCGGGCGGCAGCTACCTGCTCGCCTCAGGATCGAGTCCGTCATCGTCTGAACCGCGAACCGCCGGAAATCCCCGGCCGCTGCCCGCTGGCGGCGTCGCGCCGGGAAGCGCCGAGCACCAGGGCGTCACTTTCGGGCTACCGTACCGGCGGCAAGGGACGGTCGCCACTACGGCAGCACTGACCTCGAACGTCGACTTCGAGCGAGCCACGCTCGGATCCCAGGTCCGCCGGCAAGTTGCCAGCACTTCGCCAAAATTCAACTCGGGGATCAGCCCGCTACCGGCGGGCCCCGACTCTTCGGCCTCTCCGGCGAGCACCGGAACTAGCGCGGTGCTCAGCGGAGTCAACGTCCCCGAACTCGAGGCCTGTGTGACGCTGGTGGCCGCCGGCCGTGACGTCTTGCTCGTGGAAGTGGCTCGCTATCAGGGCGATCCAGCGACGATCATCGTTCGCGTGCAATCGCCTGCCGCTAAGACGCTCGACATCGTCGTGGTCGGCAGGGCTTGCTCGGGCACCAACGCCGCCGTCATCACCGAGGTCATGGTTCCGGCCAGCTGAGCGCCACCGGCGGGAATCTGGCAGCCCCCGGATCCGTTGACGCCGGTGCAGTTCTACGAAGGAGTAGCGAGAAGTGACCGACGTGCGCGATGTCATCGTCATCGGCTCTGGGCCAGCTGGCTATACTGCGGCGCTGTACGCAGCGCGAGCACGGCTGAGCCCGCTGGTCTTCGAGGGATCGGTGACGGCGGGCGGAGCGCTGATGAACACCACCGAGGTAGAGAACTTCCCCGGCTTTCCCGACGGCATTCTCGGACCTGATCTGATGGACTCGATCCGCAAGCAGGCAGAGCGGTTCGGGACTGAGCTGATCGCCGATGACGTAGTCGAGGTCGATCTGGCGGCCACGCCCAAGGTAGTGAAGACCGCCGACGCCGTCTATCTGGCCCGCGCGGTCATCATCGCGACCGGCTCCAGTTACCGCGAGGTCGGTGTACCCGGTGAGAAGCGCCTATCCGGCCATGGCGTCTCCTGGTGCGCTACGTGTGACGGCTTCTTCTTCCGCGAGCAGGACATAGCCGTGATCGGCGGCGGGGATTCGGCTATGGAAGAGGCGACGTTCCTGACCAGATTCGCGCGCTCGGTCACGGTGATTCACCGCAGGGACGCGCTGCGGGCTTCGAAGATCATGCAGGATCGTGCCATGTCCGATCCCAAGATCCGGTTCTGCTGGGACACTGAGCTAGTCGAGGTCCTCGGCGAGGACCGGGTGACCGGGCTGCGGATCCGCAACGTCAAGAACGACACGGAGAGCACACTGCCGGTGACCGGCATCTTCGTCGCGATCGGTCACGATCCGCGCAGTGACCTATTCACCGGCCAGCTGGCCGTCGACGCCGATGGCTACCTGCTGGTGGATCAGCCCTCAACCCGCACCGCGATCGCGGGCGTCTTCGCCGCGGGTGACGTGGTCGACCGGAACTACCGCCAGGCGGTGACGGCGGCGGGCACCGGGTGCGCGGCGGCATTGGATGCCGAACGATGGCTGGCAGATCAGGACGCCTGAGCTTGTTGAAGCCTGCGGGCTCACCAGCCCGCAGGAGCACGCATTCCAAAGTACGGAAGGAGTCAGGAAAACGTGAGCGCAACCAAGGCAGTGACGGACGCCAGCTTCGAGGCTGATGTGCTGATGAACTCCAAGCCCGTCCTGGTGGACTACTGGGCGGAGTGGTGCGGTCCTTGCCGGCAGGTCGCTCCGGTGCTCGAGGAGATCGCACGAGAGTTCGGCAGCAAGATCGATATCGTGAAGCTGAACGTGGATCAGAATCCGTACGTCGTGCAGAACTACGGCATCATGAACATCCCGACCCTGAGCGTCTTCAAGAACGGCCAGGTCGTGAAGCCAGATCGTCGGCGCCAAGCCCAAGGCAGCGCTGCTGCGCGAGCTTGCGGACTACATCTCGTAGCGGTCCCGAGCAGCCGTGCCCTCGGTCCTCGGTGGTGCTGTCCAGGTCGTGCTGTCCGGGTGGTGCTGTCCGGGAACCACGGCAGGCTGCCGACCGAGGTCCATGACATCCTTCCCCCGAACCGTCCAATGGTCTGCTCCGCAGGGCTCGTTCAGGCCTGGTTGGTCGTCTCGGGCGCTGCCGCCAGTGCAGCGGAGCGAAGTCCGTCTCGGGCGCTGGGCCCGCTTCGCAGGTGTCGTCGTGAGCCACTGCCAGGTCGTGAGCCACTGCCAGCGCCTCGCGAGTACGGAGTTCATCGAAGACGCGCGGCAGCGGTTAGTAGCGTGAACTGGCTCTCAAGACTGTCCGGAGTGCACATGGCAGTAGTTCTTCGTCGAGCAAACTCGGCGTCAAGGTAGCTTGACGCCGACTTTGGGGTCTGCTCTCTGCGAACGAGTCGCCTGTGCGACCGAACAGCCGACGTCAGGCCAGTCGCAGCGACCGCTCAGGGCTCATCGAGCCAAGCAGCCTCTCCAGCGCCACCTCGACGTCTTCGCGCCAGGACATGGCCGTCTTGACCTCCAGCCGCAGCCGCGGATAGCGCAAATGCGGCCGTACCGTCTTGAAGCCAACCGCCAGCAGGTAGTCGGCGGGCATCATGCAGCCGAGTCGGTCTGGCTTGAGGTCGCCGAAGGCCTCGACCGCCCTGATACCGCGTCGGCTCAGATCCTTGACCAGGCCCTGCACGAGCATCCGGCCGAGTCCTCCGCCGGTGAACTCGGACAGGATGTTCGCGGTCATCAGCAGCACGGCATCGGCGCTGACGGGACTGGTAGGAAACGCCACTGATCTGGGCACGTAAAGAGGCGGCGCATACAGCATGTAGCCAGCCGCCACGCCATCGACGTAGACGATCTTGCCGCAACTCCCCCACTGCAGCAGGACTGTCGAGACCCAGGACTCTTTCTCGAGCGCAGGATCTCCGACCTCCAGGGCCCGCGCCTGGCTAACCGGATCCAGTTCCCAGAAAATGCAGCGCCGGCATCGCGTCGGAAGGTCATCAAGATTGTCCAGCGTGATACTCGCAAGGCGGCGGGACACCGGGCACCTCTGTTACGAACGACCTCGGCGGGGCGGATGGCCGGCGACAGGGGCGACAGGATTGCCCTAACAACATCCTTGAACGTCCCCTACGTCCACTCCGGCAATGCCATCGTACCCACCTCTGCTGCCCGGCTGCGGGCAATGCCGCAGACCTGTCCGGTCGGCCCTATCGTCCGGACGGTCAAGGTGCGGAACCAGCTGCTGGTAGAAAACCGCTATGACGGAACTCGCGTGCCTGATGCTAAATAGGGACAATCCGGCCGACACCGCTGCTTTCTACCGCGCACTCGGCTTTTTACCGCGCACTCGGCGTCGACCTGGTAGACGAGGACCATGGGGACGGGTTCCTGCATTGCGCCACCGACCTGGCCGAGGTTCATTTCGCCGTCCTGGACGCCGCCATAGGGCGAGCGGGCGACTCAGCGTTCCGGCAGGCGGGCCGTCGTTTGTCGGCTTCTACTTTGGCTCGCTGGAAGATTCACACGCCGCTGTCGAGGCGATGGCTGCGCCGGTGATTCTCGGCCACCAGTCCCGTGAGTGGGGCTGCCGCGTCGTGGTCGCTGGTCCTGACGGCCGGGCGGTGGAGATAAACCAGCGGCACCACTGCACGGGAGCTCGGCTGTCGTGAGCGGCTATGTGGTGACCGACAGCGTCGCCCGATCGCAGCCGCTGGCGGAGGCCGCGTCACACCCAGCGCGGTTTGCGGTAGGACAAGCAACATCACCCGACGACTTCCTCCTCCGGTACCTGGGGACACTGTTCCGCGGCTCTTGATGACGGCATCTTCTGCTTCTGCTTCTGCTTCTGCGCGATCTTCTGCGCGCGGTCTCTGCTCAGTGGCCAGGCGGTCCCGGCATTCGGGACCTGTCGTCGTGCTCGCTACCCTGGGCCGGTGACGAATCGACGCAAGAGCTTCGGCAGCGACAATCATTCGGGCGCACATGCCGAGGTTGTGCGCGCTATCGCGGAGGCCAACACCGGCGACGCCGTCGCATACGGCGATGACAGATGGACGGCGAGCGCGGCTGAGCAGCTATGCCAGGCCTTCGGTGCTAGTGGCGCGTTCTTCGTCTTCAACGGCACCGCAGCGAACGTCCTCGGCATTAGCTTGCTGCTACGACCGTTCGACGCGGTGATCTGCGCTGAGTCTTCGCACCTGAATGTCGACGAGTGCGGTGCCACCGAGCGTGTCCTCGGAAACAAACTGCTCACCGTCGCGACGCCGGACGGAAAGCTAACCCCTGAACTGATCATGTCCCGCCTGACCGGACGAAATGACGAGCACCGAGCCCAGCCGCGGCTGGTCGAGATCGCCCAGGTAACCGAGGCCGGGACCTGCTACACGCTGAACGAGCTTGGCCGATTGCGCGACTTCTGCCAGGCAGAAGGCCTGCGCCTCTACCTGGACGGCGCCCGGCTGGCCAATGCCGCAGCCTACCTGGACTGTGATCTGGCCGACCTGTCCGCCCACGCCGACGTGCTGAGCTTCGGCGGCACTAAGAACGGTGCTATGGCGGCCGAGGCTGTGATCGTGATGCACCAGGGCCTAATGGCCAGCGTTCCGTTCCTGCGCAAACAGCAGATGCAGCTTAGCTCGAAGATGCGTTTCATCTCCGCGCAGTTCTCGGCGTTGCTCGAGGACAAGCTCTGGCTGCGCAATGCTCAGCACGCCAATTCAATGGCGCAGCGCCTAGCTGCTGGCCTCGCAAAGATTCCTGAGGTGACGCTGCGCTATCCGGTCCAGTCCAATGCGGTCTTCGCTGCACTTAGCCAGGAACGCATCGCTAGCTTGCAGCGGGACTGGGTTTTCTACCTCTGGAACGCGAAAGAGAGCGTTGTTCGCTTGATGACTGCCTTCGATACGACCCACGACGATGTCGACGCCCTCATCGCGGCCATTGATGCCAGCGGCTGACGGAGCTGGCAGCCGCGTCCGGGCGTCCTGCGTGCGGGGCGGTTAGCCGAGCGAGTCCCTTGCGTTGGAGCATCTGCGTTTCACGTGAAACCCAGCTTGGCTCAAGTTAGTGCACACCGTGCTCCGGTAGCGCAAGCGTGATCGAGGTCTGGGTGGCGTCAGTCAGGCTTTCGGGCTAGGTCGTAGGCGAAACTCACGGTCTCGGTGAAGGCACCGCCGTTGCTATGCGGGCCGAGCCTGGCTTCGAGGTCGGCATCGAACGCGGCAGCCTGGTCACCGAGTACGTTGTCCGGGAGGAACGATGTCGACCGGATGAGCCCAGCCAGCTCCGGCAGGGTCCAGCGGTGCTCGATGGCGAACTCATGACGTATGGCCAGCCCAAATCCTGCGTCGGATAGCACCTGGGAATCGGGTCTGCGCTGCCGCGCCAGGTCCCAGCCAGCCGGGACCCTGTGCTCGGCGCCGAGCGCCGTCATCCCACCTGTCCAAGGTGGCGGCGAGTGTTTGCTGCCAGCCTTCCTCACCTGTCCATGGCCCGGACGACCAGCCCCGGACGACCAGCACAGCGCCAGGTGCCCGCCCGGCTGGAGCCAGCCGAGGATCCGGCTAGCGACCAGATCTCGGTCAAGCCGGTGGAACGCGTTGCCGATGACGGCCAACTCGAAGTACTGCGGCTCGGCGCGAAAGGTCTCGGCGCTCGACACGACTCGACACGATAGGCCGGAAATTCCGTGCACCTCCGGCGGCCGCCTTGGCCCGGACCACGTCCACCATGTCCGGTTCCTGGTCCACAGCCCACACTTCGGGGAACCACTGGCACAGCGGGAAGGCGAGCTGGCCAGTCCCGCAGGCCAGATCCAGCAAGCGCCCGCGCCCGGAGACCTTGGCGCTCCGGACCAGATCTTCGATCATCGCTTCCGGATAAGCCAGCCGGTACCGGTCGTAGTCCCCCTGCCGTTCCGCCGTACAGATCAACCGAGAACCGCGCCTCGTCATCCACCGGGCTCAGCCCTTCCAGGCGACGCTTTCGGGCACGGGGCATGGAATCAGCAAGGTTACTGCCAAGCCGACCTCCAGCCGCACGCCCGCACCCCCGGAGAGTAGTGCGCAGATTCACTCACCGTTAGTTCACTCACCGTTAGCTTCACTCACCGTTAGCCGAAAGATCGCAGGTCAGCACGTTACGCTCGCAATAAGTCCATGATCGTGAGCCAACTCGGGTAGCCGAGCGAGTCCCTTGCGTTGGAGCATCTGCGTTTCACGTGAAACATCGATGCTCGGGCGTGGACGACAAGCGAGCGCGGGCTGACACACCCAAGCCCGTACGCTCGGTCTCCCGCGTTGCCTGGAGCCCCAGGCTTCGGGAGCGCCGGCTCCGGCTCCGCTAGCGCCAGCTCCACTAGCGTCTGACCATTACCAGAAACTAGGCGGTCCGGCCCGTCGGCCAGTCTGGTGAGATGGTCTTGACGATGCGGTCCAGATCATCGAGTGATGCGAACTCAACGACGATCTTCCCCTTGCGCTGGCCCAGCTCCACCTTCACCCGGGTGTCCAGCACATCCGATAGCCGACTCGCCAGGTCCTTGAGACCCGGAGCGACCGGCTGGCGGCGAGTCGGCTGGCGTGGCGACTTGCCCGGATCCACCCCCAGGGCGACGATCTCCTCGACGGCGCGGACTGACAGGCCTTCCGCGACGATCCGGTGGGCCAGCCGTTCCTGTGCCTGCGGATCATCAACCGCGAGGAGAGCACGGGCGTGACCAGCACTCAGCACTCCGGCAGCCACCCGGCGCTGGACGCCCGGCGGCAGGTTCAGTAGCCGGATCGTGTTGGTGATGTGCGGTCGCGAGCGACCGATTCGGCGAGCCAGGTCCTCATGAGTGGCCGCGAAGTCATCGAGGAGCTGCTGGTAGGCCGCCGCCTCTTCTAGCGCGTTCAGCTGCTGGCGATGCAGGTTCTCGATCAGTGCGTCCCTGAGCATGTCGTCGTCAGCGGTGTCCCGGACGATCGCTGGTATGGCGCTGAGCTCAGCCAGTTGGCATGCCCGCCACCGTCGTTCACCCATGACGATCTCGTAGCGGTCAGTCGCGGCCCGGCGGACCACGACGGGTTGCAGCAGGCCGACCACCCTGATCGAGGCTGCTAGTTCGGCGAGCGATTCCTCATCGAAGATCTGCCTCGGCTGGCGCGGGTTAGGCGCGATGGCGCTTACCGGTATCTCGTCGAAATAGGCGCCGGTCACAGCCCTCAGGTGCACCGGGCTCGCCTGATCCAGACCCGCTGCCCGCGGGTCACCGACGGGCGCGCTCGCCAGGCCCGCCGGCGCGGTAGGTATGAGGGCACCCAGCCCCTTGCCCAGTCCTCGCCTCTGCTGCGACATCCTGCCTCTCCCTGCTGCGGTCACCAGTCCCGACGCGGACCGATAGACGACGGCTGCGACCGACGTCCGGCGAGCCGGTGTGGGCTCCATCCTGCCAGGCAGAACTGGGCCACGGATCTGATCTGACGATGCCCTGTGGACAAACGCACCTCGAAGAACGATCAGATCACCATTCCTTGTTCGGTGTACCCGGCCGCGCAAACCCGCCGGCCGACCCGGCCGATCTGGACAAACGCTGCCCGACCGGACAGGCACAGGTCCACCGGGAACGGGCGCGGGCAAACCCCGCGGGCAACCTGGCGACACGGGCGAACCAAACCGGCGCCGCACCCGAGAGAATTCGACCTGTGCCGTGCCGACCAACACGGCACCGCGGCCGCGCTGCAGCCAACCCGGCGGACGGCCTACGACGACGTGGCTTTGGTGTTCCTGAACGCCATCTCTCGTGCCGCCTCCAGGTAGGCAAGCGCGCCACTGGATCCGGGATCGTAAGTCATAACCGACTGGCCATAACTCGGTGCCTCAGACACCCGAACGCTGCGCGGGATCACCGAAGTCAGCACCAGATCTCCGAAGTGGCTCCTGACTTCATCAGCCACCTGCGAGGCGAGCCTGGTCCGGCTGTCGAACATCGTCAGCAGAATGGTGCTGACCGTCAGGCCAGGGTTCAGGTGACTCCTGACTAGCTCAACCGTCCTGAGCAGCTGTTCCAGCCCCTCAAGTG
>Ga0208043_1001093_pt1 | contig 10715 bp, 10 predicted proteins | sample Sb_taG_12_FD_187710 | JGI IMG/M metagenome (GOLD analysis project Ga0208043, IMG submission 187710) | Peat soil microbial communities from Weissenstadt, Germany - Sb_50d_9_AC metaG (SPAdes) (version 2) | ecosystem: Environmental > Terrestrial > Soil > Wetlands > Peat | place: Germany... | reverse complement strand
CGGCCGCGGCTCCGACACGCTGCCCGGCGCCAAGCGGCTGTTCTTGCCGATGCATACCGGGCGCGGCGCCATCGGCGTCGTCGGCATCGACAGCGACAAGCCCGGCCCGCTGCTCACGCCCGACCAGCGCCGGCTGCTCGACGCGCTGATGGACCAGGGCGCGCTCGCCATCGAACGCGTGCGTCTGGTCGAAGACATGGATCGCGTCGAACGCACCGCCGAAACCGAACGTCTGCGCTCGGCGCTGCTCACGTCGATTTCCCATGACCTGAAAACGCCACTGGCTTCGGTGCTCGGCTCGGCGGGCACGCTGCGCGATCTTGCCGACAAGCTGACCGATGCCGAGAAAGTGGAATTGCTGGGCACGATCATCGACGAATCGGAACGGCTCAATCGGTTCATCGCCAATCTGCTCGACATGACCAAGCTCGAATCGGGCGCCGTGGCGCCGAAGCTCGCGCCGCACGATCTGTCGGAGATCGTCGGCTCGACATTGCGGCGCGCCGCAAAAATCCTGCAGCATCATTCCGTTCTGCTGGATCTTGCGACCGACGCACCGATGGTGGCGATCGATGCCGTCTTGTTCGAGCAGGTGCTGTTCAATCTGCTCGACAATGCGGCAAAATATGCCGCTCCCGGAACGACCATCCTCATCCGCACCTGGTGCGACCAGCATTCGGTCGCGCTGCAGATCATCGATGAAGGCGAAGGGATTCCGCCGGCGGATCTCGGACACATCTTCGATAAATTCTATCGCGTACAAAAGGTCGACCAGGTGCGTCCCGGCACCGGGCTAGGCCTTGCGATTTCGCGCGGCTTCATCGAGGCGATGCGCGGCACCATCGCCGCCGCCAACCGCCAAGACCGCCGCGGCGCCGTGTTCACCATCACGCTTCCCATTCCGCGAGAGCAGCAACATCTGGATGCCGCCGCATGACCGGCGCGCCGCTCAGTGTCCTGGTGGTCGACGATGAGCCCCCTATTCGCAAGCTGTTGCGCCTGGGGCTCACCGCCCATGGCTATCAGGTTCTCGAAGCGCCGAACGGCAAGACCGCGCTCGAATTGCTCGGCAAAGCGCCCGACCTGATCATTCTCGATCTCGGCTTGCCCGACACCCAGGGCCACGACCTGCTGCGCACCATCCGCGCCCGCAACGAGCGCGTTCCCATCGTCGTGCTGTCCAGCCGCGGTGACGAGGCCGGCAAGGTGCAAGCGCTCGATCTTGGCGCCGACGATTATGTGACCAAGCCGTTCGGCATGGACGAGCTTCTGGCCCGGATGCGGGCGGCGCTACGCCACCAGCTGCAGACCCACGGCGAGCGGCCGATCTTCCGGGTCGGCGAGCTGTCGGTCGATCTGGTCCGCCGCATCGTCAAGACCGGCGACAAGGAGATCAAGCTGTCGCCGAAGGAATACGATCTGCTGCGCGTGTTGGTGCAGCATGCCGGCAAGGTGCTCACCCACAAATTCCTGCTCGGCGAACTGTGGGACGATCTGACCGACGCGCAATATCTGCGGGTTTATGTGCGGCAGCTGCGGCAAAAAATCGAGGCCGATCCCGAACGGCCGCACTATATTCTCACCGAAACCGGAATCGGCTACCGGCTGCGCGCGCCGGATTGATCCGCCGACGATCGCGCTAGTCTCGTATCTCGCCGCGTCGCCAAAGAGGCACGATGAAAATCTCCGACTTTCTTGCCGCCGCTGACGTGAAGGCCGACATCGCCGCTACCGACAAGAACAAGCTATTGGCGGAGCTGGCGCGCGAAGCGGCAGCGAAAACCGGTATCGGCGCCGATCACATCGCCGCCGAGTTGATCAAACGCGAGGAACTGGGATCGACCGGCGTCGGCAGCGGCGTGGCGATACCGCACGCGCGATTTCAACAAGCCAAGGCGCCGTTCGGCATGCTCGCTCGCCTCAAGAAGCCGATCGATTACGATGCGGTTGATGGAAAACCCGTCGACATCGTTTCTCTGCTGCTGCTTCCCGAAGGCTCGGGCGGCGAGCAGCAGCTTGGCGCGCTGGCGAGTATCGCGCGGAAGCTGAGGATTCCGGCGGTCACGGCCGCGCTCCGTCGCGCACGCGACAGTATGGACATGTATCGCATATTGACATCCGATTGATCGGCGGACACACCGGCGCGACATCCGACACATTGCTGTCAGCTTTTGCGCGTCCCATATTGGGCGCTCAATATCTAACGGCAGAGGACATCTCGCATGGCCGACGAACTCATTCTCTATACCAATCCCCAGTCGCGCGGACGGATCGCCCGCTGGATGCTCGAGGAAGTGGGCCAGCCCTACAAGACCGAAGTGCTCGACTACGCCTCGATGAAGGCTCAGGCCTATCTGGCGATCAATCCGATGGGCAAAGTGCCGGCGCTGCGTCATGGCGACGCCGTCGTCACCGAGACCGCGGCGATCTGCGCCTACCTCGCCGATGCATTTCCGCAAGCCGGCCTGGCGCCGCCGCCCGGACATCGCTTGCGCGCGCCTTATTACCGCTGGATGTTCTTCGCCGCCGGCCCGATCGAAGCCGCGTCGAGCAACGAGGCCTTGGGCGTTGTCGTGCCGCCGGAGCGTGAGCGGATGATGGGCTACGGCAATATCGCGCTGGTCCTGAAAACGCTCGAAGACGCCGTGTCGCGGGGACATTATCTCGCCGGCGACAGTTTCACCGCCGCCGATCTCTATGTCGGCTCGCAGCTCGGCTTCGGCATGATGTTCGGGACGATCGAAAAGCGTCCGGCCTTCGAGCAATATTGGCAACGGCTCAGCAACCGTCCAGCTTGCTTGCGCGCCAAGGCGCTTGACGATGCGCAGGTGGTGCAGCAGAAGGCCGCCGGCTGACGATAAACGCCGGGCGTGGGCAGGATATCGCGCGGATCAAGAATGCAGATCAAGAATAATGGCCGAAAGTTAAGAGCTCGGTATTGCGAAAACGGTAGATTGCCTCCGTCCGGCAGCGTAGCATTCTTGCCAGACAGCTTGGCGGCGATATATCGGGAGTGCGCGTGCGTTGAAACGGGGTGAGATTCCGTCGATCGGCGAACTGACGTCGTTTGTCGCGGCAGCTCAGCACGGTAGTTTTACCCGCGCCGCCGGCGAGCTCAATTTGACTCAAGGCGCGATCAGCCGCCAGATTCGCGAGCTCGAAATTCATCTCGGCATTCGCTTGTTCGAGCGCATCCGCCAGCGCGTCGTATTGACCGACGCCGGCAAGACATATCTGTCGCAGGTCAAGAAAGCGCTGGACGACCTTGCCGACGCGACGCAGCGCGTGGCGTCGTTTTCCAACAGCACGACCTTGAATCTCGTCGCGCTGCCGACCTTCGCCGCGCGCTGGCTGGTCCCCCGTCTGCCGAATTTCCAGCGGGTGAACCCGAAAATCATGGTCCATATCACGGCGCGGCAGGCGCCGATCGACTCCGCGCTGGAGCCGTTCGACGCCGCGGTGTTCCACGGTGCGTCGCACTGGCCCGGCACGATTTCGCAATATCTGATGGACGAGGACATCGTCGCGGTTTGCAGTCCGAAATTGAACGCCAGGCGCGCCATCAAGACGCCGGCCGACCTCGTCGAATTCCCGCTGTTGCACAAGATGGGCAATCCGAACCGCTGGGCGGAATGGATGACCGAGGTCGGCATCGCGCCGGACGGCCTGCTGCACGGCAACGCCTATCAAAATTTCGCCATGGTCGCCCAGGCCGCCGTGGCCGGCCTCGGCATCGCGCTGTTGCCGCATTATCTGGTCGAGGACGACATCGCGGCCAAACGGCTGGAGATCGTCGCCGGCGAATTCGTCGGCATGACCACTTCCTATTATCTGATCCTGCCGGAAACCCGAGCCAGCGCCAGCGCGGTTCAGGCCTTTGCCCAGTGGCTGACCGCCGAAGCGCGCATCTTCAATGCGCGCAGCCGCCGCCGCATGCCGAACAAAAGAACAGTAGAGCGTCGGCCGGACGGCGCCAATAAAATAAATAAGATCCTGCTTGAAGCCGGCAACGCCGTCCGATCGCGGACCCCCGCCTAGCGCATGATTCCGAAAAGTGGAGACCGGTTTTCGGATAAGATCATGCTCAAACGAAAAATCTAGGCCCTGATCCGATTCAATTGAAGCGGATCAGGGCCTGGCGCAAATCGCAATTTTTCAAGGGGCGACCGCCCCCGCTCACGGCAGCCGCAACAGCGGCTGCCCCATGCGGATTCGCGCGCCTTCCCGCACACCCTCGCACAGCGCGTAGCCATCGGGCGCGAACACGATTGCGGTCGAGCCATGCTCGAACCAGCCGAGCTCCTCGCCTTTCCGGTACGACGCATCGCAGGCGAAGACGTTCGGCCCGCGGTGTCTTAGATTCAACAGCACGTCGAGACAGTGCAGGCGAATGCTGGCGACCAGGACCGCGGCGACCAGAACGAGGGTCACGCTGTCGCCGCTTGCCGCCAATGTCGTGCGCAACACGGCGCGTTCGTTCTTGCAGAACAGCCGCTCGATGCGTTTGAGCGCGATCGGATTGACGTTCCAGGTATCGCCGGAGATGTAAACCACCTTCTCGACGCGGCAATCGTGCGGCGCATGGAAGCGGTGATACATGCCCGCGGTCAGGCGCAGCGTCACGTAGCGGCCGTTGCGGTGCGCCTCGACCAGGTCGCGGTCGCCCAGCAGATCGTCCAGCGTGTAGGGAAAGCCCTTGGCCTGGTACAGGCGCGTGCCGGCGATGGTGCCGCAGGCGCCGACGATGGCGTCGCAAGGGCTGACCATGATGTCTGCCGTCTGGTCGATCGGGCGCGCGCCGTCCTTGAGCTCCCGGGTGAAGCAATCGTGCATGCTGCGGAAATGCGTCTTCTTGGCTTCGCTGAGATCGAGTTCGCAGAACATCCGCCATAGCCCGATCGACAGATCGCGCACCAGCGGCTGCTCGATCTGGCTGAGCCGGCCGACGAGCTGCGTCGCCAGCCGGCGCGGAATGCGGTTGGTGAGCAGGAAATTGACGTCTTCCTGCGCGAACAGGCGCCAGATTTGCGCGCGGACCGTCATGGCTTTGTAAAACGTTCCGGGTACACCCCGATTCGATGCAATGGGCCACGACCACTTTGGCTGTTTGCGGGCTCGGCGCCGCGGCGCTGGCGACCTCGATGCTGACGCTCGGCCGCCGCCTGGAACTGTCCCAGGCCAAGCACCGCTCGCTCGCCGGCCATGCCCGGATGGCGCGCCGCCTGGCCGGTTTCGTGCCGTTCTACGACTACGACGAAGAGCGGTTTTTCGCCAGCGACGGCGCGCCCGCCGACATCGCAGACCTGCGCCGCACCGGCTTCGCCCGCCTGTCGGAGCTTTACAAGACGCGCTTTGCCGAGACCATCAGCCGCAGCGCCGAGGCCGCCGAAGCGATTTCCGACCTGCAATTCACCGGCGCCTATCGGGTGCCGTTTCAATATCGCCGCGTGGTGCGCGCGCATCTGCCGCTCGGCGCGTTCCTGCAATCGTCCAACGGGGTGACCGTCACCGATCTCGACGGCAACCGCTTTTACGATCTCACCGGCTCCTACGGCGTCAATGTCTTCGGCTACGACTTCTACAAGGGCACGATCGAGCGCGGCGCCGCCCGCGTGCACGAGCTCGGCCCGGTGCTCGGCGCCTACCATCCGCTGATCATCGAGAACACGCGACGCATCAAGGAGATTTCCGGGCTCGACGAAGTGTCGTTCCACATGTCGGGCACCGAGGCGGTGATGCAGGCGGTGCGGCTCGCCCGCTACCACACGCGGCGCAGCCATCTGGTGCGCTTCTGCGGCGCCTATCACGGCTGGTGGGGCGACGTGCAGCCGGGCATCGGCAACCCGCTGCCGACGCACGAGACCTATACGCTTGCGGAAATGTCCGAGGACACGCTGCATGTGTTGCGCACGCGCCGCGACATCGCCTGCGTGCTGGTCAATCCAGAGCAAGGCCTGCATCCGAACGCGCCGGCGCCTACGGATTCGTCGCTGCTCGACAGCACGCGCAGCTCCCACTTCGACAAGGCGGCTTATACCGAGTGGCTCAAGCGCCTGCGGCAGGTGTGCAGCGAACGCAACATTGTGCTGATCTTCGACGAGGTCTTCGTCGGCTTCCGCCTGGCGCCAGGCGGCGCCCAAGAATATTTCGGCGTCCGCGCCGACCTCGTCACCTACGGCAAGACGATCGGCGGCGGATTGCCCATCGGCGTCGTCTGCGGCCGCAAGGATTTGATGAAGCGGTTTCGCGACGACCGCCCCGCCGACATCTGCTTCGCCCGCGGCACGTTCAACGCGCACCCTTATGTGATGGCGGCGATGAACGAGTTCCTGCGTCTGTTCCAGACCCCGGACGTCCAGGCGCTCTACCGCGACCTCGATGCGGTCTGGGACGGCAGGGCACAGCGGCTGAACCGGCGGCTTGCCGACGAAGGGTTGCCGGTTCAGGTGGCCAACATGTCGGCGCTTTGGGTGGTCTGTTACACGCAGCCGTCGCGCTACAATTGGATGCTGCAATATTATCTGCGGGCGCAAGGCGTGGCGCTGAGCTGGGTCGGCACTGCCCGCTTGATCTTCAGCCTCAATTACACCGACGCCGATTTCGACGCGGTCGCGGATCGCTTCGTCGCCGCGGCCAAGGCCATGCAGCAGGACGGCTGGTGGTGGCACGATCCGGCGACGACCAACAGGACGATCAGGCGGGCGATCATGAAAGAGATGATCGCCCACCGCTTGTTCTCCCGGCGCAAGCATTAGCGCAAGCTGACGCGATCCGCCGCGGCCGTTTCAGCTCGGCCGCGGAACCTCGATCTCCTCGGCGTCGTCCTCGTCCCAATGATGCATGCCGATGCCGGGATCGATGAGCTCGCCGCGCAACAGCGCCAGCGGCGCCTTGTGATACAGCTTGATGTCGTGGAACGGGTCGGTGAGGATTTTTGTCGCCCAGACCAGGCCCGTCTGCACATCCTTGATCACGAACAATTGGACGGTGCGGAACAGCACGCCGCCAATGCCCAGCGCCAGCCAAATCACCGCGACCTGGCGGACGAACTCGGTCTTGTTGGTGGCCGGCGTGAACAGGCCGAACAAGGTCGGGCTGAAATAGAGCGATATGGGCGACGCCGCCCAGATCGTCAGCAGCACGACCTTACGGCGCAGATTGTAGCCGACCTTGATCTCTTCCTTGTGCTCGTGGCTGGCTTGGTTGACCGTGTCATAGTCCTTGGGCTCGAAGAAAAAGTGCCCGGTCTGCCGCGTGGTCATGGCAACGAGCCAGCCGGCGAGCGCGGAAATCGCCGGGTCCTTGAAGATCATCACATAGGAAAACAGAAAGCTGATCGCACTGACGAAGTGCAGCGACTGATTGATTCGGCTATGATGGTAGTAGCGATGATCGTCCCATCGCTGCGTGCGCAGTGCCTCGCGAAAATTGTCCATCGGTCTCCCCGTCATGCGGTTCCTGAACTGGGTATGGCGATTCGGTGAATCCCTTGTGACAGGGACGCTTTTTGTGACAGGCGGGTGAACGCTTGTGTCTTGATTTGCGACCGCTGCGCGGCGTCAGCCTGCCGCGCGCAGCGCCGGATCGCTCTTCCTCGCGGCGTCTGCGGCGCCGTCCTTGGCGAAGCGGATCAGCGAGAAGTGCCCGAACGGCGGCATGGCGCGCCGCTCGACAAGCGTGACGCCGGTCGTCCGCGCCGCCCATTGCGCGTAGCGCTCGAAAGCAAACTCGGTGCGCCAGCCGAGCTTGCGCGCCGCCGGCTGGAACCAGTGCTCCAGCGAGCGCCGCAAGCCGGCTTCCGCGCCAACGCGGCTCACCAGGATGATCTCGCCGCCCGGCTTGAGCACGCGGGCGAATTCGTCGAGCGCGCCTTCCGGGTTCGGCACCGTCGTTATGACATATTGCGCGACGATGACGTCGAACGAGGCGTCGGGAAACGACAGTTGCTCGGCATCCATGACCCGCAACTCTTCCACATTGCTCAGCGCGAATTCGTCGACGCGCTCCTGCGCCTTGCGCAGCATCGGCTCGGAAATATCGACGCCGCAGATCTTCAAATCGCGCGAATAATGCGGCAGCGAAATGCCGGTTCCGACGCCGACCTCGAGGAGACGCCCGCCGACCCTTTCAGCCGCTGCGATCGCGGCATGGCGGCCGCGTTCGAAAACCGCGCCGAACACCAGGTCGTAGACCGGCGCCCAGCGCGCATAGGCCTTGGTGATGGTCTGAGCGTCGAGATCGGACTGCAAAAGCGTGCTGCTCATGTTTGACCCTTCTATTGTTTGCTTTTTATCTTGCCGCCCTTAGCCATGGACGGTCTCGGTGATTGTTGCGGCGAGCTGCGGTGAGCCGGTATTGCCGCTTGCCACCTTCCGGGCGTGGCCGATGAACTGGCGCGCGCTGTTTTCCCACGAGTGGTTGAGTGCAAAGGCGCGGCAGGCGTCGCGTGACAGCGACAGCGCCCCCATGCAAGCGACGGCCAAATCCTCATGCAGGGCGCCGACCGGATTGTCGGCGATGACGTCCTTCGGACCGGTGACCGGAAAAGCGGCGACCGGAACGCCGCTGGCGAGCGCCTCCAGCTGCACGATACCGAACGTGTCGGTGAGGCTTGGAAACACGAACACGTCGGCGCCCGCCAGGTGCGAAGCGAGAATGCCGTTGTCCAGCATGCCGAGAAATTTTGCGTCGGGGAATTTGCGCTTGAGCTCGGCTTCCTGCGGTCCGGTGCCGACGATGACCTTGGTGCCGGGCAGATCGAGCGACAGGAACGCTTCGAGATTCTTCTCGACGGCGACCCGGCCGACCGTCATGAAGACCGGCCGTGGCAAGCCGAGGTCGATGGCACGGTCGGGACGGAACAAGTCGGTATCCACGCCGCGCGTCCATCGGCCGAGATTGCCAAAACCGCGTTCGCCAAGCTCCGTCGTGAGCGACGGCGTCGCCACCATCGTCACCGTCGCCGCCGAATGGAACCAGCGCAACACGGCGTAAATCCACGCTTGCGGGATCGGCGAACGGGCCGAAATGTATTCCGGGAACCGCGTCGTGTAGCTCGTGGTGAACGGCCGGCCGTATCGCCGGCAGTAGGAGCGCACGGCAAAGCCGATCGGTCCTTCGGTCGCGATATGGATGGCGTCCGGCCGCGCCGCTGCGATGCGCTCGGCAATCCGCCGGCGGCTCGGCAACGCCAGCCGCAGGCCGGGATAGGTCGGCACCGGGAACGACGGAAAACCCTCCGGCGACAGGAACTCGATCGTCACGCCGAGCTTGGCCGCGGCGCGCGCCAGCGAATTGAGCGTCCGCACCACGCCGTTGACCTGGGGACGCCAGGCGTCCGTTGCGACGAGAACGCGCATCAGGCTGCTCTCCGCCGGGAAATCGTCTTGTCGAATCGCGCGCGATGACAATTGCTATTTCATGTCTCAGTAGTGTGACGGTCGCGGCGCAAACGCGACCGTTTGTCCGCCCGGCGCGTTACACGATTGTTACAAACAAATGAAAAATTGCCGCTGCGAATCGTCTGGCCGGACATGTCGGCTGGATCGCGCGCTCATGGCAGCAGGCCGATACCGAACGTGACGAGCAGCACCGCGGTCGTTCGAAAAATTGGCCGCAATTGGCTCGGTGTCGCGCTCAGCCTGCTTGTCATCGCTCTTGTCAGTGCCACGCTGTGGCATCTGCTGCGCGACATCGATGTCGGCAAATTGACCGCCGCGTTCACGGCTCAGCCGCTCCGCAATATCGCCTTCGCCGGCGTGTTCGTCGTGTTGGGCTACATCACGCTGACCTTCTATGATGTGTTTGCCTTGCACATTATCGGCTGGCGAACGGTTCCATTTCACATTGCGGCGCTGGCAAGTTTCACGAGCTACACGATCGGACATTCGCTTGGCGCGGCGACCTTGACCGGCGCCGTTGTGCGATTGCGGGTTTACTCGGCCTGGGGCCTGAATGTTCTCGATATTGCCAAGATCGCCTTCGTCACCGGCATGACGTTCTGGCTCGGCAACGCCGTCGTGCTCGGCGGCGCCATAACCTATGCGCCCGAGGCGGCGAGTGTCGTCGACCACTTGCCGCCTTGGATCAACCGGATCGTCGGGCTGTCGGCGCTCGTCGGCGTCGCCTGCTATCTCATCTGGCTCGCGCCGCGGCCGCGCACCGTCGGCTATGCCGATTGGAAACTGGTGTTGCCCACGATGCGCCTCACCCTGGTCCAGACCGCCATCGGCGCCATGGACCTCTGCCTGGTGACAGCCGCGATGTACGCCTTGCTTCCGCAAAACCCCGCGGTCGAATTCATGCCGGTGCTGGTCATCTTCGTCACGGCGACGCTGCTCGGCACCGTCAGCCACGTGCCCGGAAGCCTCGGCGTCATCGAAGCGGCGCTTCTCATCGGGCTGCCGCAATTTCCCAAAGAGGCGTTGCTCGCCGCGCTGCTGACGTTTCGCGTCGCCTATTTCGTGATTCCGTTCTTGCTCGCCACGCTGGCGCTGGGCCTGTGCGAGCTCGGCCTGGTGGCGCGGCCGAGGATGGCGTCGCCACCGTCGTGATGCCCGCTGCCGCTGTGGAATTTCTGCGCTATGCTCGGACAAGCCCGGATGAGGGCTAACCGCAGAATGTGGGTCGTCCCCTGCCGTGAGCCCCGCCTGTCGCCCTTCCTCGCCCAGCCTGCACATCGGCGTCAGCGGCCACCGGGTGCCACCGAAATTGCC